>Ga0070699_100001403_pt1 | contig 22159 bp, 22 predicted proteins | sample KBSK1503metaG_FD_65473 | JGI IMG/M metagenome (GOLD analysis project Ga0070699, IMG submission 65473) | Corn, switchgrass and miscanthus rhizosphere microbial communities from Kellogg Biological Station, Michigan, USA - KBS K1-50-3 metaG | ecosystem: Host-associated > Plants > Roots >...
GCTCGCAAAGCAACTCGGGTCTCGCCTCGCAGCGGGCTCGCGGCGCTTCGCGCATTCCCGGATTCAGCGGCTCGGCTCGACGACGCCGCTCAGCTCGCAAAGCAAGTCTACAGGTCGTCGGTGAGCTCTCCCAGCGAGCGGATGATCCGGTCGGGGCGGACGGCGCTGTCGGCGGGCAGGCCCCGCCCCGCGCGATCGACCCACACTCCGCGGAGGCCGAACCGTTGCGGCGCGTCCACGTCGAACTCGAGGTGATCACCGACCATCCAGGCGTCCGCGGGCGCGGCGCCGAGCCGGGCCAGCGCATGCCGGTAGACGATCTCGTCGGGCTTGCCGGCGCCGAACTCGCCCTCGATGACGATCGCGTCGAAGTAGCGCGCGAGGTCGTGCCGCTCCAGCTTGTCGCGCTGGTGGCGCGCGTCGCCATTCGTGACGAGGGCCAGGGGAACGCCGCGGTGCCGGAGCCGCTCGAGGCTCTCCCGCGCGTCGGGAAAGAGCCGCATCGCCTCGCGGCGACGGGCGGCGAAGTCGCGGGCGACTGCGGCGGCCAGCCCGTCGGGCGCGACGCCCAGGCGCGCCAGCGCGTGCGCGGCGATCCGCTCCCACGCCAGCAGCATGTTGACGCGCTCGCGGCGGTGGCGCTCGGGATCCGACCAGAACCAGGGGCCGACGTCGGCGATGGCCCCGGCCAGCGCGTCCGGGTCGACGCCCGCGGGCGCGGCGAGCGCCCGGCACGCCTCCTCCCAACAGCGGGCGACCGAGCCCGAATAGTCGAGGAGCGTATCGTCCAGATCGAGCAGGAGGGCCCGCATCGGGAGCGGGGTCACGCGCGTGCCTCGTCCGGGTCGGGCGCCGCCGCGGACGCGGGGCGGGGGTCGAAGAGCGTGTACGGGTTCACGTTGGCGAGCGCGTCGGTGATCGACTCCGGCACTCGCGGGTGACGGCGGTGGAGGCCCGGGAGGAAGTCGCGGAACTGCCGGTCCGCCGGCCGCAGCATCGAGAAGAATCCCAGCGCCCGCCCCACCGCCTCCAGCACGCGGCGCTCGACGTCGTTTCGTTCCATCGTTCCTCCCCCTCATCTCGCTCGCCTCGGACGGCAGGGCCCCAGCCCCGCGACGTCCTTCGGCTCGCGCGACTCGCATCGCCCGTCTCGCGGACCAGTCTGTCCGAACTTGTGCAGGGTGGTCAAATGGGGGCGATGACGCTCCCTGCGCGGGACTGGCGCTGGCCGCGCCCTCGCCTCTGGTGGTGGCTCGACCAGGGCCTCGCCGGAGGCATCGTGGCGGGAGTCCCGCTCGCGGTGTTCGAGATCGTGGTGGCCGGCGGCGAGACGTCGGCACGAATTGCGGCCGGGATCGTGACCGGCGGGACCGCCCTCGACCCCCGCTACCCCCTCGGCGCAGCCGTCGTCACGGGAGTAGCCCTGCACGTGCTCCTCTCTGCGGCTTTCGGCTCGCTCTTCGGCCTCATAATGTCTTCGGCGGAGATGTCGCCATCGACCGCGGTCGTCGTCGGCGCCGGCGGGCTCTACGGGATGGCGCTCTGGGCGGTGGACTTCGTCGCCGTGGCGCCCCTGGCCGGCTGGGACTGGGTGCGGGCGGGTTCCGACCCGTTCGATCAGCTTCCCGCCCACGCCGTCTTCTACGGTACGGTGCTCGGCTACTACGTGGACCGAGCGCTCGAGCGAGAGCGCGCTCGCGCCCTCGACAACGTCCACCTGATGCAGGCGGCGCCGGGCGGAAGCTGAGCCGCTCTCACGCGCGCCGGCGTCTCACGTGGGTCACCCGGACGAGCCCTGCCACCGGAACGACGCGAAATGCCCGTTGTTCCGTCCCGTGGCATCGTGCCAGCTGAGCCCGAACGCGTCGAGGTAACTGTGCGTCGCCTTGGCCAGCGCGAGCCTCGAGTTGACCGGGTGCGACGTGTTGTCGATGTGGAGTGGCTCCTTGGGTCTCACCGCTCCCGGGACACCTTCGACGGCCTGATCGAGAAGCCCGGAGGCGGCAGCTATCCGCCGCATTCCCTTCTTCTCGAACCGGATGGGTCTCGTTTCGACGCCGAGAAACTTGCCGAGGAGGGGTGCCAGGGCAGCCATGGGGCCACCGGCCTGGCCGCTGGCGATGCCCGTGATGGCCTCGCGCTGATCGGCCTTGGCCCGCTCGTCGATGATGAGGCCGACGGACCAGTTGCCCTCGCTCATGACTCCCGGAGAGTGGCCGACGATGCAAAAGTTGAGACCGTCGAGCGTCATCTTCCCGTGACGGCCCTTCCCGATGTGGAATGCCATGGCGAAGGTGCAGGAGCCCTTGGTCGGCCTGGCCGCCATGCCGGTGGGAATGCACGGGCAGAGATAGTCGCAGCTACAGGTCTCGAAGTACTCACCGTGGAGCTGCCAGCTGGTCTTGCCGGTCTTGGCCATGATCGACCTCCTGTCGAAGCCGGCCGGGTCGGAGATTTCGACTCTGGGCGCGCGCTCCCGAGTTGTCAAGCGCCCGTGTCATGGAGCCATGATCGAACGCCGGTGGCCTCGAGGGCCAGGCGCGGCTGGTGGGAGGGCGACATGATGACGATCATCGATGCGCAGATCCACGTCTGGAATGCCGACACGCCGAGCCGCCCCTGGCCGCCGGGCCGGGCCGCGTATGCGCACGGGCCGTCACTCGACGCCGAGCAGGTGCTCCGCGTGATGGACGGCGCCGGCGTCGCGCGCGCGGTGCTGGTACCGCCGTCCTGGATCGGCGACGACAACTCCGACGCGCTCGCCGCCGCCCGGGCCCACCCCGCCCGCTTCGCGGTGATGGGCCGCTTCGACCCGACGGCGCCGGGTGCCGGGGACCGGCTCCAGCGCTGGCTTGCCGAGCCGGGCATGCTGGGCATTCGCCTGACGTTCCATCTGCCCGTCTGGCAGGCGTGGCTCGGCGACGGCTCCCTCGACTGGTTCTGGGCCGCGGCCGAGCGGGCCGGGATCCCGCTCATGGTGTTCGTGCCGGGCCAGGCTCCCGCGATCGGACCAATCGCCGCCCGGCATCCCAGGCTCCGGCTGATCCTCGACCATCTCGCGCGGCGGGGCGAGCTGAAGGACGACGCGGCCTTCGCCGATCTGGATCAGGTGCTCGCGCTCGCGCGGTACCCGAACGTCGCCGCCAAGATCTCCGCGCTCCCGTGCTACTCGAGCGAGCCCTACCCGTTCCGGCGGCTCCACCCGCACATCCGCCGGGTCTACGAGGCGTTCGGCCCCGCGCGGATGCTCTGGGGGACGGACTACTCGCGGCTTCCCTGTCCCTATGCGGAGGCGGTGCGGCTTTTCACGGAGGCGCTCGACTTCCTCTCCGCCGGCGACCGCGCGTGGATCATGGGGCGCGCGACCGCCGAGTGGATTGGCTGGAGGGCCTGACCGCCTGCGCCCGAATCACCGGGCCGCCTCCTTCCAGTTGGCTCCTTGGATGGCCAGGGTCTCCAGGTAGGCCCCGATCTGGTAGATCTGCTGGTTGGACAGGACCTGACCCCACGCCGGCATCTTCATGACCCGGCCCGTGTCCTTCCCGTTCTTCACCGTCTCGACGAACTTCCGGAACCCCTTGTTGAAGACCCGGAGGTCGGCCCCCTGCCCGCGGTCCCCCCCTCCATCCGCACGTCCACCGTGACAAACGCTGCAGACGTTGCGGAACCACGAGCGACCTTCCTTGATCGCGGCGTCGTCCCCAGACAGGGGATTCGTCGCCGGCATCTCGTCTTCGGCGCGGGCGATCGGCGGCGTCATAGGAGCGATCGCGATGAACCCTGCCACAAAGATCAGAAATATGATGCCTCGAGCGATTCGTCTCATCGTTGTGAGAACCCTCTGGCGTCTGCGTTGTTACGAACAGAGGCGCGCACGGTCGTCCCGTGCGCGCCCCTCTGCACCTACGATCCCAGTAGCTCGAGTCCGCCCGCGCCTACAGGCAGAACGCGGCGACGAAGCCGCCGAACTCGAGACGGTGCTCCTCGTAGCCGAACCCAGGCACCCCGCCGACCTCTTGCACGACGCACTGCTTGCCGTCGACCATGAAGGTGATCGGGCCGGACTTCGGGGTCGTGCCGAGGTTGAAGGTGTACAGCACTTCGCCGGTGGAGGCGTTCGTCGCGTGGAACACACCGGCCTGGCTCGTGTAGAAGGTCATGTTTCCGGCCGTCGTGAGCATGCCGCCCGCGTAGCCGTGCTTGCTCTTCTGGTCGCGCCAGATCTCACGGCCTGACTTGACGTCCCGCGCCTCGTCCACTTCGTAGCCCCAGATGAACTCCTGGTACGCGCCGAAATGGCGGACGTTGCTGATGATCTTGATGTCCTCGAACCCGTACTTCATGCCGAGGTTGGTGGCCGGGAGATAGAGGTAGCCCGTCTTGGGGTTGTAGGCGGACGGATACATGTTGACGCCGCCCAGCAGGCTCGGCCACACCTCGACCGTCGGGCCTCCCTCGGACGGGAGGTCGATCTGCCCGACGGGGCGTCCATCGTTGTCGTACCCCTTGATCCAGTTGATCTTGTCGGCGAAGGGCAGCGCCCTCAGGAACTTCCCGGTCTTCGGATCCAGGTAGTGGACGTAGCCCGTCTTGTTCGGCTGGACGACGGTCTTCTTTCCGTCGATGCTGATGACCATCGGAGTCTGCGGCGTGTCGAAGTCCCAGGGGTCGCCCGGGACGGCGGTATACCGCCACACCGTCTTGCCGGTCTCGGTGCTGACGGCGACGATGCCGGCCGCGCCGAGGTTATCCATCTTGCCGCCGCCCCGGTTCTTCGGATTCCACTCGTAGGCGTTGGCGGTCCCCGTGAAGTACATCTTCAGCTCCGGATCCCAGGACCCGCTGATCCATGGGCCGGCTCCGCCGTGCTCCTGGCTGCCCGGCGGCCAGGTGTCGTACCCGGGCTCGTCTGGTCCCGGGATCATGTTGGCCTTCCACTTGATCTCGCCGTTCTCCGGGTTCACGCCCGCCACGTACCCGGGCAGCCCACCGAAGTCCGTACCGTTGAGCGGCACGATGATCGTGCCGGGGATTGCCATCGGGCCGACGGTGGTCGCGTAGCCCGTCGCATCCTGGGCCTTCGCGAAGTCCTTGGGGTAGGGGAAGCCGGGAAAGTCCTTCACGAACTTGGCGACGCCGGTCTTGTAGTTGATCGCGTGCAGCTTGGCGTCGTTGGACAGGAAGTAGACGTTGTCACCGTAGATCGCCAGGCCGCGGTGCTTGCCGGTGATGAAGGGGACGTTGTAACCGCCCCAGTCGTCGGGAAGCTTGTGCACGTACTTCCACGCCCGCTTGCCAGTGCGGGCGTCCAGGGCGAAGACCGTGTTGTCCTGGGCGACGAACAGGAGCCCGTCGAAGTACAGCGGGGTGTTCTGGGCGTCGTTCTTCGCGCCCGTGGAAAAGATCCAGGCGACCTTGAGGTTCTTGGCGTTGTCCGGGTTGACCTGGGTGAGCGTGCTGAAGCGCTGTCCGGCCCAGTTGCCGTTCGTATGGAGCCAGAACTCGCCGGGGTCGGCAGCCAGCATGGCATCCGTCACCGCCCCTTGTCCCTGAGTCCCTTGTGCGTGCGCTCCGCCGACGAGGCCGGCGAGGAGCAGCGACAGGGTAATACCTCCGATTGCGAACACTCTCCAGAAGCGATCCATGGTTCCTCCTTCGACTCGAAAACCGTGACTCCTGCCACCCATGTGAGAGAAGGCTCGGGTCCCGCTGGGCGTGGCGAGATGCCGGGACCGATCGACGAGCCGATCAGGCTGCGGGGAGGGCCGGCGGTCCACGAGAGGCGGACGACGCCTGGCGGATGACCGGGGATGGCCCTTCCGCCGCGCGGGCATGACCGTGCCCGCGGCCATCCGGGTGGCCGCCGGTGCGAGGGTTCTCCTCGAGTCCGCCAGAGTCCACTGTCGACCCCGTTGGCAACCAGGACGGTCCGTGCGGTGCGCAGACTCTGGGCCAGGTGGGGGGCCTTGTCAAGCCCCCGAGATCCGTCGGCGGAAGCCCCGGGAGCGGGACGTGACCGGAGGGGCCGCCGGCTCGATTCGGGGGTGGACCGCGGCTCCCGTGTTGGTTAAGGTGTGGCCGATGGATATGGCACAGCGGGTCTTGGTCGTCGACGACGAGCTGTCGCGGAACGGCTTGCGTCAGCTCCTCGTCAAGTGGGGGTACGAGGTCGACGAGGCCGCCGACGGCCTTTCGGCGCTCGAAAAGGCGAGGACGTTCCTGCCGAGGGTGGTCGTGAGCGACCTCGTCATGCCGGGACTGGACGGGCTCGGACTCCTGCGAGCGCTCCAGGAGGAGCTGCCGTTTGCCTCCGTCATCATCTTGACCGGCCACGGGACGGTCGAGACCGCGGTCGCCGCCTTGAAGGAGGGGGCCTACGATTATTTGACGAAGCCGCTCGACGTCCCCCGCCTCCGGATCCTGATCCAGAAGGCACTGGAAAAAGCCGAAACCGTTCGTGAGGTGACGCTCCTCCGGCGGACCCTCAAGGAGGTCTGGGGCTACGGCCAGCTCGTGGGGGCGAGTCCGGCCATGCGGGAGGTGTTCCGCCTGCTCGAGCTGGCCGCGCCCACGTCGGCGCCGGTCCTGCTCTCCGGCGAGAGCGGCACCGGCAAGGAGCTGGCGGCGCGGACGCTCCACGAACTGTCTCCGCGGCACCGCGCCCCGTTCGTCCCCGTCAACTGCGCCGCTATCCCGGAAACGCTCCTCGAGAGCGAGATCTTCGGGCACGAGAAGGGCGCGTTCACGGGGGCCCTTGAGCGGCGGGTGGGCTGTTTCGAGCTCGCCCACGGCGGTACGATCTTCCTCGACGAAGTGAGCGAGATGACGCCGTCGACCCAGGCGAAGTTCCTCCGGATCCTGCAGGACGGCATGCTGCGGCGGCTCGGCGGCAAGGCCGAGGTCGCCGTCGACGTGCGGGTGGTGGCGGCGACGAACAAGGACCCCGAGAAGGCGATCCGTGAGGGCGTCCTCCGGGAGGACCTTTACTACCGGCTCAACGTCTTCAGCATCTCGTTACCGCCGCTCCGGGAGCGGCGAGAGGACCTGTCCCTGCTCGTCCGCGCGTTCCTCGAGGAGTTCGACGCGAAGTACGACAAGCGCGTCAAGGCGGTCGACGAGGCCGTGCTGGAAATCCTGCGCCGGCATCCGTGGCCCGGCAACGTGCGCGAGCTCCGGAACGTGCTCGAGCGGGCGGTCATCGCCTGCACCGCGGACGTGATCACCCCGGCCCAGCTGCCGGCCGGACTCTCGCACTGTGCCGAACCCGGCCAAACCGACTTCGTCCGGCTCCCGGTCGGCACGAACCTCGCCGACGTGGAGCGCGAGTTCATCCTAAAGACGCTCGCCGCCGTCGAGGGGAACAAGACGCGGGCGGCGGAGCTGCTGGGCATCAGCGTGAAGACCCTGTACAACAAACTCAACCTGTACGGGGCGTAGCCGTGCGCTCGGGCCTGCGCACGAAAGAGGTCGTCGCGATCGTCGCGCTCACCTTCGTCGTGGTGGCGAGCGCGACCGTGGTCCACCTCGTCCAGCTGACCCGGGTCGTCGTCGAGAACGCGGCGCGGCAAGCGGACCTGATCGCCAAGCAGCTCTACGCCCAGACCGGTCAGTCGCTGGCGCGGGCACCCCATCGCTCGCCGCGCGCGGCGCTCGGCCGGGACCGGGAGCTCAGGAGCTTGCTCGAGGCGAGCGTCGGCTACTCGCCGTACCTCCTCTACGCGCTGATCGCCGAGCGCCGGGGCGTGGCGATCCTCCACAGCGAGCGCGGCAAGGAGGGTTCGATCGTGCCCGAGCGGCCCGAGCTCCGCGCGCTGGTCTCGGCGGACCCTCTCCGTCGACTCCGCGCCCTGTACGGCGGGAGCAGTGTCTGGGAGGAAGTCCTGCCTCTCACGCTGAATGACGTGCCGTTCGGGAGCATCCGGCTCGGCATCTCCGGGAGCCTCCTTCGATCCGAGCTCACCGCGTCCCTCAAGGGGAGCCTCGCGCTGGCCGGCCTCGCGATGGCGGTGGCGTCGCTGGTGGCGATCGGTCTCGCCAACGTGCTCCTGCGCCCGATCCGGATCATCGTCCGTGAGATGGCCCGGCTCCGGCAGGGCGAGTTCAACGTCGGCGTCGCCGTCGAGCCGGGCGACGAGTTCGGCGACCTGGCCGGGAGCCTCCAGCTCCTCGGGCAGCAACTCCAGTCGGAGCGCCTCCAGATGGTGAGCGAGCGAGCTCATCTGCAGCAGATCGTCGACGGCCTGGAAGACGCGATCATCTTCCTCAATGACGAGCGCCGGATCCTCTTCTTCAACAAAGCCAGCGAGGCCATCGTGGGCCGGCCCCTCGAGCAGGCGGTGGGCGCGCGCCTGGAGGAAGTGCTGGCGCCGTGGCATCCGTGTCGGGTGCTGGTGGACCGGATCTTTGCCGAACCGGCGGGTGTGCGCAGGGCCACCGTCGTCGTGCCGACCGCGCGTGGACCCCGCGAGCTGCTCGCCTCCGGGTTTCTCGTGACGGACGGTGGGCTGGCGCGCGGCGCCGTCGCGCTCTTCAAAGACCTGGAGTCGGTGAAGACGCTCCAGTCGCTGATCAGCTACTCGGCCAAGCTGACCGAGCTGGGCCGGCTCACGTCGGGCGTGGCCCACGAGGTGAAGAATCCGCTGAACGCCATGATGATCCAGCTCGAGCTCTTGCGGGAGCGGCTCGAGGGCGCGCCGGGGGAGGTCCAGGAGAACCTCGAGATCATCGCCGGCGAGATCCGGAGACTGGATCGCGTCGTCCAGGGGTTCCTCCGGTTCGTGCGCCCGCAGGAGCTGAATTTGAAGCCGGTCGACGTGAACGGCGTCCTCCGGGACATGGTCGCGCTGCTCGAGGCCGAGTGGGGGCCCGCGGGCGTGCGCTTCTCGATCGAGGCGGATCCGACGCTCCCCCTCGTCGCGGCCGATCAGGAGCTCCTTCACCAGGCCTTGATGAACATCGTCCTCAACGCGTGCCAGGCCATGCCCAGCGGCGGCGATGTCCAGATCTCGACCGACCGAGCCGTTGCCGCGTCGGTGACCATACGCGTCGCCGACGAGGGAGTGGGGATCCCGCCCGCCGATCTCGACAAGATCTTCAAGCTCTATTACACGACGAAGCCCGACGGGAGCGGGATCGGGCTCGCCGTCGCCTACCGGATCGTGCAGCTTCACGACGGAGCGATCGATGTCGCGTCCGAGATCGGTCGGGGCACCACGGTCAGCGTCCGGCTCCCGGTGCGGTAGCGCGGGGTTCGGGAGGCCGCGACGCGATGTCGGAGGGACGTTCGAGGAAGTCGGTCTGGTGCGGAGTGGCGCTGGCCGCTGTCCTGACGGGCTGCGCCGAGCGCCGGACGATCGTCCCGCCGCCGAAGCCGGCCGTCGAGAAGGCGGTCCCGCCGCCGAAGCCGGCCGTCGAGAAGGCGGCGCCCCCCGCCCCCGTCCTGTCACCCGAGGTGAGCCCCGAGGAAGCGGAGCGGCTCAGTCGCGAGACCATGGCGCGGATCGACGCGACGGAAGAACTGGTCCGGCCAATCGACGGGAAGAGCTTGCCCCCGGACGAGGCGGAGACATACTCGACGATCCAGAACTTCCTCGCGAAGGCGAGGGAGGCGCTCGGGCGCCGGGATCTCCAGCGGGCGCTCACGCTCGCGGACAAGGCCCACATCCTGGCCGAGGAACTCGTCAAGGCCCACCGCTGACGCGAGCCGCTAGCCTGTGAATCTTACAGGCCCGGCCTGTAACGCTTACAGGGAGCGCCCTCCTCTCTAGAGGCGCCAGGAACGCTCCCTCGGACGGCAACGCGCGAGATTTCAACCCCTTCCGACCGCGGCGTGTGGGCCTCCGGGCATGGCACCTACGTTGCTCTTGTTCCCGCGCGACAGCAGTGAACAAGACGATTCTGGTCGTGGACGACGACACTCACAGCCGCGAGGGATTGAAGCAATCCCTGGCGGGTGGCGGATTCCAGGTCGAGACCGCGCAGGATGGCGCGCAGGCGATCCGGCGGATCATGGAGAGCGACGTCGGCCTCGCCATCATCGACCTCGACCTGCCGCCCGTGAAGGGGGTGACGATCAGCGGTTGGGACGTCGTCCGCATCTGCCGGGCCTTCGACGCCGCGATGCCGATCATCGTAGTGACCGCGGAAGGCGGCCCCGAAGTGAGGGCGAGGGCGAAGGAGCTGAAAGTGCTCGAATGCCTCGAGAAGCCGATCGCGCCGAAGCAGGTGAAGGGGATCGTTCGCGCGATCGATCCGTGAGCAGCACGGGGGCTCAGCGGGAACTCGCTCAGCCCCGTCGTCCCCCGACGCGGGAGCAGCCAGGCGACGACGAAGGCCGAAAAGACAGGGTGCAGGAGACGGATGACCGACGGCAACTGGCAACCGTGGAAGATGTTCGCAATCGGAATGGGACTGGTGGCGGTGACGGCGGTGGTCACGGCGGCCGTGGTGGCGGACTGGTCTGGCCGTCCGCCCAACCATCAGGCGGCGACGAATGCCTCGACGTCCCCACGTCCGCGTGCGGAGCCGTTCCCTCCCGCAGTTCCCACGCAGGCCGCGATTGACGCCTGCAACCAGTATGCGGCGGCGCAGGTCGGGCAGGCGGTCAAGACGGCCGAGTCGGTGAAGGATGCCGCCCTCGGCGCCCGCGGAGAGATCGCCGACGGCGGCCGGGGAGCCGCCGCGATCGGCCGCGTCCCGGGGGTTGGCGGCGGCACGCTCTACGGCCTCAACCAGAACAAGCAGCACGACCAGCGCTACCGCGACGCCTACGCCGGGTGTATGGGGGGCCGCGGCTACAGCGGCTAGACGCCCGTCGGACTAGCGGGTTCTGGAGCCGAGCGGTTCGCGGGGCTGGGGCCCCGCACCGCGCAGGCGACCAGAAGAACAGGATTCGCCCCGTCGAGCCGGAACGGCCGCGGCTGGTGCGACGCCCGGGCGTGCGTTGCGCTAGACGTGGCGCCGCAGCTCGATCCGGCCGATCTGCCGGCGATGCACCTCGTCAGGGCCGTCGGCCAGGCGCAGCGTGCGGGAGTGCGCCCAGGCCTGCGCGAGCCAGAACTCCTGGCTCACGCCCCCACCACCGTGCACCTGGATGGCCCGGTCGAGCACCCGGAGCGTCATGCTGGGAACCAGCACCTTGATCTGGGCGATCTCGGACCGGGCGGCCTTGTTGCCGACCGTGTCCATCATGTAGGCCGCCCGCAGGGTCATGAGCCGGGCCTGGTCGATCTCGATGCGGGACTCCGCGATCCGCTCCAGGGTGACGTCGTACTCGGCGATGGGCTTGCCAAAGGCGACGCGGGAGGCCGCGCGCCGGCACATCGCCTCGAGAGCGCGCTCGGCGACGCCGATCTGGCGCATGCAATGGTGGATCCGCCCCGGCCCGAGCCGACCCTGCGCGATCTCGAAGCCCCGCCCCTCGCCGAGCAGGATGCTCGACGCCGGGACGCGGACGTTCTCGAAGAGCACCTCGCCGTGACCGTGGGGGGCGTCATCGTACCCGAACACGGTCAGCATCCGCACCACCGTGAGCCCGGGAGCGTCGCGCGGCACCAGGATCATCGATTGCTGCTTGTAGCGGTCGGGGTTCCTGGGATCGGTCTTGCCCATGAAGATCAGGAGCCGGCAGCGAGGGTCGCCGATGCCCGAGGTCCACCACTTGTGGCCGTTGATGACGTACTCGTCGCCGTCCCGCGCGATGCTGGCCTCGATGTTGGTCGCGTCGGACGAGGCCACCCTGGGCTCGGTCATGGCGAAGGCCGAGCGGATCCTGCCCTCGAGGAGGGGCACGAGCCACCGCTTCTTCTGCTCCGGGCTTCCGTACCGGACCAGCACCTCCATGTTGCCGGTGTCAGGCGCGGAGCAGTTGAACACCTCCGGCGCGATCGGTGAGCGCCCCATGATCTCGCAGAGCGGCGCGTACTCGAGGTTCGTGAGCCCGGCCCCGTACTCGCTCTCGGGGAGGAACAGGTTCCAGAGGCCGCGCTCGCGGGCCCGTGCCTTGAGATCCTCGATGATGGGCGGCACCTGCCAGCGGGTCGTCTGGGCCTCGAGCTGGTCGGTGAAAGTCCGCTCGTTCGGGTAGACGTGTTTCTGCATGAAGTCCGTGAGCTGTTCCACGTACTCCCGGGTCTTCTTCGAGTACTCGAATTCCATTCGGGCTCTCCCGGGCGCCCGCCGGCTTGGGGGCCCCGCCCGCGAGTCTACGTCAAGACACGCCGGCTGGCCATGCCGTACAATCCCAGCATCGTGGCCGAGGCCCCGGAGGAGATCACCCAACCGGTCGGCGAGGTGCGCGAAGGGCACCGCTTCGAGGTCGCGGGGCTGGAGCACTACCTGGTGCGCCACCTCGATGGCTTCGCGGGGCCGGTCGCCGTTCGTCAGTTCCAGGGCGGCCAGTCGAACCCGACCTACCTGCTGAGCACGAGCGGTCACGAATACGTCCTTCGGCGCAAGCCGCCCGGCAGGCTCCTGCCCTCAGCCCACGCCGTCGATCGTGAGTACCGGGTGCTGACCGCGCTGGCGGCGACGGACATCCCGGTGCCGCGGACGTACGCGTACTGCGACGACCCCGCCGTCATCGGGACGCCCTTCTACGTCATGGACCGCGTGCGCGGCCGCATCTTCGCCAACCCGCTGCTGCCGGGGGTGAGCGCCGCCGAGCGCGCCCGCCTCTACGACGCGATGAATGGAGTGCTGGCGCGTCTGCACCGGCTCGACTGGCAGGCGCTCGGGCTCGGCGACTTCGGGAAGCCCGGGAACTACTTCGCCCGGCAGATCCACCGCTGGACGACGCAGTACCGCGCCTCGGAGACGGAGAACATCCCGGAGATGGAACGGCTCATCGAGTGGCTCCCGGCGCACATCCCGGCCGGTGACGAGACGACGATCGTGCACGGTGACTACCGACCCGGGAACATGGTCGTCCATCCGACGGAGCCGCGCATCTTGGCGGTGCTCGACTGGGAGCTGTCGACGCTCGGTCACCCGCTCGCCGACCTCGCTTACAACTGCGTCCCCTACCACTTCGACGCGGAGGCGGACGGCCTTGCCGGGAAGGACCTGGCGGGGCTCGGGATCCCGTCGGAGGCGGCGTATATCGCGGCCTACTGCCGGCGGACCGGCCGCGAGGGTATCGAGGACTGGGACTTCTACATCGCGTTCTCGCTCTTCCGGCTCGCCGCGATCTCGCAGGGCATCATGGGTCGCGTGCTGGCCGGCACCGCGAACGATCCGAACGCGCGCGACCGCGGGCTCCGCGCCCGGGCCCTCGCCGCCGACGGCTGGGCCGTGGTCGCCGCCCACGCCCGTTGACGCGGGGACGGCGGGGCGTCTCGGGCCCCCCCATCGGCGGGGCTCTGTATTCGGCCGGTACAACTCGGGTGCCGGTGTCGAGGAACGGGAAATCGAGACGATACGTCGCTGGGGCCCGGTGCGCGGAGTGGTCGTGGTTGTGGTGGATCAGCCGCGGGCGTAATGATCCATGATGAACCGGGCGATGCTGTGGCGCGACGGGCCGTCGGGGAGCCGGTCGGACGGAAACCATCGCGCGTCCTCGAGCTCGCTCGACTCGACACGCACCTCGCCGCCGGCGTAGGTCGCGACGAAGCCCACCATGAGCTGGCTCGGGAAGGGCCAGTTCTGGCTCCCCACATACCGGAGGTCCTTCACGTCCACGCCGACCTCCTCCTTCACTTCGCGGTGGACGGCGCCCTCGAGCGACTCGCCGTTGTCGACGAAGCCCGCCACGAGCGCGTAGCGACCGGGCGCCCACTCCCGCTTCCGGGCGAGCAGGCAGCGGTCGCCGTCGCGGATCAGGATGATCACCGCCGGGTGCAGGTGCGGGTAGTGTTCGTAGCGGCAGGCCCGGCAGCGCTTGCCCCACTCGCCCTCGATCCGCTCCGTACCTTCGCCGCAACGCGAACAGTGACCGCTCGTGCCCTCCCAGTGGAGAGCCTGCATGGCCATGCCGCCGAGGGAGAGCAGGTCGTCGGGGAGCGGCGTGCCGCGCATGGGGACCAGGGTCTCGGCCTGGAAGCCGGCGGGCGGCGCCGCGCCCCGCGGGAGCGCCAGCACCCAGCACGGCGTCCCGTCGAACGTCCCCAGCCAGAGTGCCTGTTCCCGCAGGCCCTCGAGCCCGGGCGGGGGATCGCCGAGCGGCAGCCGGAAGCGGTCGGCCTCACGCGCGACGAGCAGGCTCTGCTCGTGGACGACGAGCCAGTAGCCGCGGCGTACGGGCGGCGGGGTCACCTGCTTGGCGGGCACGAACGCGCGGCCGAGCGCCTCGCGGTTGAAGGGCAGGTAGACCGAGAGCGGGATCATCGTCTCACCGGAGCGCGATCGTCGGCACCACGGACATCCCGGGGACCAGGAGGTGCCGCGAGTTTTCCCCCGGGGGGAAGACGAGCTTGACCGGCACTCGCTGCACCACCTTGATGAAGTTGCCGGTGGCGTTCTCGGGCGGCAGCAGGGAGAAGACGGCGCCCGACCCGGCCTGGACCGAGTCGACCCGCGCCGTGAAGACGACGCCGGGATAGGTGTCCACGGTGACCGTGGCCCGCTGGCCGGGCCGGACGTCGGTGAGCTGCGTCTCCTTGTAGTTGGCGACGACCCACAGGTTGTCCAGGTCGACGATCGCGAGCAGCGCCTGCCCCGGCTGCACCACCTGGCCGACCTCCACGGTCTTCTTCGTGACCCGGCCGTCCATCGGTGCCCGGATCGTCGTATAGTCGAGGTTCAGCTGCGCCTGCTCGAGATTCGCCAGGGCCTGCGCGAGCCGTCCCCGAGCCGCCTCCACGTCGGCCTCCTTGAGCTTGACCTGACGCAGCTGGCTCCGCGCGCTGGCCGCCGCCGCCTGGGCCTCGCGCACCCGCTGCGCGGCCTGGGCGGCCGCCGACTGCTGGCTTCGCACCGCCGCCTCCGCCTGTTGCACGTCGGCGCGCGCCTGCGCGAGCTTCTCCCGGGCCGCGTCGAGCGCCGCCTTGGCGTTCTTGTACGCGGCGTCCGCGTGGTCCAGGTCCTGCCGGGCCACGAGGTCGCGCTTGTAGAGCTCCGCGGTCCGCTCGCGGTCGAGGCGGGCTCGCTCGAAGTCCGCGTCCGCCGCCGCCACGGCCGCCTCGGCGGCCGCCACGGCCGACTGCCGGGACATCAGCGCGCTCCGCCGCTCCTCGAGGTCGTGCTGGGCGACCTCGCTGCCGTGCTGCGCCCCTGCCAGCGCGGCCTCCGACTGGCGGAGCCCGCTCTCGGTGGTCTCGCTGGTGAGCGGCACGGTCGCGCTCGCGTTGCCGAGGTCGCCGCGGGCCGTCGCCACCGCCGCGCGCGCCTGGGCGAGCGCCACCTGATAGTCCTTGGGGTCGAGGCGGACGAGGACCGCCCCCGCCCTCATGTCCTGGTTGTCGTCGACCATGACCGCGATCACCGTCCCCGCCACGCGGGCGCTCACCGGCGCGATATGCCCCGCGACGTAGGCGTCGTCGGTGGACACGTGGGCCTGGCTGTAGCGCCAGAGGTAGCCGGCATAGCCGAGCGCCGCGAGGGCGACGAGGGCGACCGCGCCGAACCCGAGCAGGCGACGCCGGGGGAAGCGCCCGCGGGCGGTGAACTCCGAGAACTTCCTGAGGTCAGTGAAGAAGTCGCCGGGTCGCATGATCTCCGGGATCGGCTACCGCGGTCGCGAGCGGCCACCCGCGGGGGGCGCGCGGCGCAGTGGCTCTATACTGTCACCAGCCTGACATAATACCTTTTCCCGCCATGCACCGGCCAATTCCGGCGGGACGGACTGGAGGACCAGCGGCCGGCGATGAGCAATGGAGACGCGGGCCGGACTCCCGGGGACGGCGAATGGCGGCCCCGTTACAACCCCTGGCTCGTCGCGGTCTCCGTCATGCTCGGGACCTTCATGGAGGTCCTCGACACCTCGGTCGCCAACGTGGCCCTGCCTCACATCGCCGGGAGTCTCTCCGCCACCCCCTCGGAAGCGACCTGGGTGTTGACGAGCTATCTCGTCTCCAACGCGATCATCCTGCCGGCGTCCGCCTGGCTCTCGGGCTTCTTCGGCCGCAAGCGATTCCTGATGGCCTGCATCCTGATCTTCACGACCGCGTCGGCGGTGTGCGGAGCGTCCCTGAGCCTCGGCATGCTCATCGGGGCGCGGGTCCTCCAGGGCGCCGGCGGTGGCGCGCTCCAGCCGATCGCCCAGGCCATCCTGATGGAGAGCTTCCCGCCCGCCCGGCGGGGGCCCGCGATGGCCGCGTACTCGATGGGGGTCATCGTCGCCCCGATCCTCGGCCCGACGCTCGGCGGCTGGATCACGGACAACTACACCTGGCGCTGGGTCTTCTACATCAACCTGCCGGTCGGCGTCATCGCCCTCCTCATGGCCCAGACCTTCATCGAGGACCCGCCCTACATCCGGCGCGTGGAACGGGGCCGGATCGATTACATCGGGTTCGGCTTCATGGCCCTCTGGCTCAGCACGCTCCAGGTGATGCTGGACAAGGGACAGGAAGACGACTGGTTCTCCGCGCCCTGGATCCGGTGGTTCGCGGTGATCTCGGTGATCGCGATGATCGCCTTCGTCGTCCGCGAAGTGCTGGCGGAACATCCGATCGTCGATCTCCGCATCCTCCGTGACCGCAACTTTGCCGTCGGCACGCTGATGGTGACCGTGCTGGGGGTCGGTCTGTACGGCACCACCGTGCAGCTCCCCCTCTTCCTGCAGACGCTGATGAACTACCCGGCCATGCAGAGCGGGCTCGCGCTCAGCCCGCGCGGCGTCGGCGCCATGCTCGCGGCCATCGTCGTGGGCCGGCTCATCGGGTTCATCGACAGCCGGGTCATGATCGCCGCCGGCTTCGTGCTCTTCGGGTTCTCCGGGATCCTGTACAGCCACATGACGCTCGACATCTCGATCTGGAGCGTCGCGTTCGTCGGGATCGTGAACGGAATATCGACCGGCCTCGTCTTCGTGCCGCTCTCGACCACCACGCTCGGCCGGCTGCGCAACGAGCAGATGGGCAACGCGACCGGCATCTACAACCTGATGCGCAATATCGGCGGCAGCGTCGGCATCTCGCTGGTGACGACGATGCTGGCCCGCGCGGCGCAGGTGCACCAGAACGTCCTGGTCCAGCACCTGACCCCTTACGACCCGATGTACCTTCAGAAGCTGCAGGCGCTCCGGGCCGACCTCGCGCACCACACCGACCTCGTGACCGCCTCCCAGCAGGCGCTCGGCGTGCTCTACAACGTGCTCGTGCAGCAGGCCACGCTCCTCGCCTTCTCCGACAACTTCCGGCTGCTGAGCTTCCTCGGCCTCGGCTGCGCGCCCCTGGCCGCGCTCTTCGCGCGCGTGATGACGCGGCGGATCAGCGGCGCGCACTGACCACTTAGCGGGCGCCGGGCCTCCGTCGCAGGAGCCGTTGACGGCGGCGGCGGGCTGATGTCAACTGGGCGGCATGGCCACGGCGAGCCTGGCGACGGTCCTGGTGGCGGCGGTCCTGCTCGGCCTCGAAGTCTGGGTCGTCGGCATCGCGGTGCTCGCGTGGGCGGTCTCGCGCCCGACCTTGACGGCGACCGTGCTGGGGCGAGGGGGCGCCGCGCTGGCGGTGTCGGCGATCGGCTACGCAGCGGTCGTGATCCTCGCGGGGCGCCTGGTCACGCCATGACGGGCCGGCCGCCCGGCCTCGACCTCGTGCCCTTCGTGGAGCGTCGCCAGCGCTTCGCCGAGGCCATCGGCGACGGTCTGGCCGTCGTTCCGGGCGCGCGGGAGGCGCTCCGCAACGGTGACGTCCACTACGACTTCCGTCAGGACTCCGACTTCTTCTTCCTCACCGGCTTCGAAGAACCCGACGCCGTCGCCGTCATCAACCCCGCCCACGCCAAGGAGCGCTACGTCCTGTTCGTGCGACCGCGCGACCGCGAGCAGGAGATCTGGAACGGCTGGCGGGCGGGGGTCGAGGGTGCCGTCGCCATCTACGGCGCCGACGCCGCCTACCCGGTCGACGAGCTCGACCGGCGCCTGCGCGAGTACATCCTCGACCGGCCCGCGCTCGTCTACCGCCTCGGCAACCCGGCGTTCGACGGCCGGATCACGCGGCTGCTCGTCGAGGGGCGGGCGGCGCGGAGCCGCGGGCAGGCCACGCCGAGCGCGATCGAGGACCCGGGGCCGATCCTGCACGAGATGCGGCTCCGACGGTCACCGGGCGAGCTCGCCCGCCAGCGCCGCGCGTGCGAAATCAGCCGGGACGCGCACGCCGAGGCCATGCGCTATGCGCGGGCGGGCCAGTACGAGTACCAGGTGCAGGCGGCGCTGGAGTTCGTGTTCCGCGCCGAGGGCTCCCCGCGCAACGGCTACCCGTCGATCGTCGCCTCCGGGCCCAACGCGTGCATCCTGCACTACACACAGAACGCCCGGCGGATGGCGGACGGCGACCTGCTCCTGATCGACGCGGGGTGCGAGTGGGGCTACTACACCGCTGATATCACCCGCACCTTCCCCGTGAGCGGACGGTTCACCGAGCCGCAGCGGGCGATCTACGAAATCGTGCTCCGCGCGCAGGCGGCCGGCCTCGGGGCGGCCCGGCCCGGCAGCCGCCTCGAGGCGGTCCACCACGCGGCCCGGCGTGTCCTCACCGAGGGGCTCGTCGCGCTGGGCCTGCTGCCACGAAGCGTGGCGGACTCGCTCGCCATGCACCACTACCGCGAGTTCTACCCGCACGGGACGAGCCACTGGCTCGGAATGGACGTCCACGACGTGGGCGATTACCGGATCCGGCACGCCTCGCGCGCGCTCGAGCCCGGGATGGTGCTCACGGTCGAGCCCGGCCTCTACGTCGATCCCGAGCGGGAGGTGGCGACGTTCGCCCTCCGCGAGTACAGCGAGGAGGAGATGTGGGAGCGGCGCTACCGGCTCGGCGCCGCCGCCGCGAAGCAGCTCGAGGGGGAGGAACGCGCCCGGGCGGAGACGATCGTCCACCCGATCCCGGCGGAGTTCCGGGGCATCGGCGTTCGCATCGAGGACGACGTGCTGATCACGGCCGACGGGTGCGAGCTCCTGACGGCGGGCACGCCGAAGACCGTGGAGGAGGTCGAGCGCACCTGCGCGGAGCCGCCGCGGCTCCCTCGCTGACGCCCGGGGCCGCTCCGGATCAGATCATGTCGGGATCGATCCAGCCGCAGGGTCCGGCGAAGTACTTCTGGGCCTCGTCGTAGGGCATGGCGTTCACGACCCGCAGCACGTCGTCCGTCGGGCTCTGGTTCCCGAACCAGACGTAGCCTGACGTCTCGTCGCCACCGAGCCGCATCGTCGGCACCCGCCAGACGAGCCATCGCTGGTCCTTGGCCAGATAGATGTACTGCTGGTGCTCGTGGATCAGCCGAGCCTTGAGCACGGGCTCGTTCGGCGTCTTCGGACACCGCACGTGCTCCACGCTCACGGCCTCGGCGGACGCCTCCGTGAAGGTGTTCCACGGGAGCGGTTGGGGCTCGATGTTCGCGGCCGACGACGTGAACGCGAGGAGCGTGAGCAGGCCCGTCCCGAGCAGTGCCGACCCAAGGCTTCTGATCCCTGCCATCGTTCCCACGATGTATTCCCCCCTGGCGGTCCCGGACGTTTGGTCGTGACCGGGTTCGCCGCTATTTCCAGCGTCCCACACAGGTCGTGAACCCTGCATGGAAAATGCCAGGGATCTGTCGGGGGAAAACCATGGTCGAACGGACCGAGAAAATGCCTGGGCGGAGAAAATATCCGGTCCGGGCTCTGGCTATGCCACCGAGGCACGGAGCGGATCAGCGTCCGCGAAAGGTGGGTCTCCGCTTGGCCAGGAAGGCGCTCACGCCTTCGCGGAAGTCCTCGCTCAGATAGGCCTGGACGACGAGGTCGTCGCACTCGGGGGGGCGGCGCGCAAGCTGGAGGCGGCGGAGGGCGTCCTTCGTGACCCGGAGCGTGATCGGAGCGTGGCCGGCGATCTCGCGGGCCACCTCGCGCACCCGCTCCTCCAACCGGTCGGCCGGTACGACCTCATTGACGAGCCCGGCCTGCTGCGCCTCCTCGGCGGGGACGAGGCGGGCCCGGAAGATCAGCTCCTTCGTCCGGGCGGGGCCGATGAGGTCGACGAGGCGGGCGTAGTTGGCCATCGAGAGGCAGTTGCCTATTGTGCGGGCGATCGGGATGCCGATCGTGCTCTCTGGTGTGCAGTAGCGTAAATCGCAAGCAAGCGCGATCGCGGCACCGCCGCCCGCGGCCACCCCCGCGATGGCGGCGATGGTCGGCTTCGTCACCGTCTCCAGCCGCGTGATGACCCGATCCATCCGACGCTCGTAGTCGATCGCGTCCTCGTGCGTCCGGAAGCTCTGGAACTGCCCGATATCGGTTCCCGCCACGAACGCCTTGCCGCCCGCCCCCCGGAGGATCAGGACGCGCAGCTCGTCGTCCGTGTCGACCGCGTCGCACCCGGCGGCGAGCCCGTCGTACATCGCCCATGTCATCGCGTTGCGGGCCTCGGGCCGGTTGAATGTGAGGAGGGCGAGGGCGCCCTCGCGCTCCCAGAGGACCTCGGCGGTCATGCCGTCAGGTCCACCAGGACCTTCATCACCGGCCCGCCGCCGAGCGCCTGCTCCATTCCGTCCTGGAGGGCCTCGAGCGGGATCTTCCGGCTGACGAGGGGGCCGACGGTCACGGCGCCGCTCGCGGCGAGGCGGATCGCCTCCTCCCAGTCCTCACGCGCGTACAGGCGGCTGCCGTGCATGTTGAGCTCGCGGGCGAACATCTGGTAGAGGTTGACCGGCATCGGCTCCGAGTGGATGGCGACGATGCTGAGCGTGCCCCAGACCCGGACCACGTCGGTCAGGGCGCGGACCGCCTGGGGATTCCCCGTGACCTCAAAGGCGACGTCCGCGCCGTCGCCCCCGGTCCAGTCGTCGACGAACGGGACGAGGTTCCGGTCGGGGCCCACCGTCTCGAGGCCGAGCCGCTTCAGCAAGTCGAGGCGGAACGAGTTCACCTCGGCCACGATGACTCGGGCGCCGCGCTGGCGGGCGACCATCGCGATGAGGGCGCCGATCGGCCCGCCGCCGAACACCACCACCGCGTCTCCCGATTTCACCTGGGCGCGGCGGACGTCGTGGGTAGCGACGCTCAACGGCTCGATCAGCGCCGCGTGGTCGTCGCCGAGCGAGTCCGGCACCCTGAGGAGGCGCGCCACCGGCACCGGCCAGAACTCGCGCATGCCACCCGGGAGATCGACACCGAGGACCTTGAGCTTGTAGCAGAGGTAGGAGCCGCCCATGCGACAGGCGCGGCAGGTGCCGCAGAACCAGAGCGGCTCCGCCACCACGCGGTCACCCGCCCGAAAGCCGCTCCCCGCCGGCGCTTGGACCACTTCCGACACCGTCTCGTGGCCGATCACGCCCCCCCGCGGTACGCGGTGGTCGAGGTGGCCCTGGAAGATGTGGAGGTCGGTGCCGCAGATCCCGACGCGCCGCGTCCGAAGGAGCGCCTCGTCCGGCCCCGGCGTCGGCACGCTCGCCGACCCCGTCCTGAAGTTCTTCGCTCCCTCGTAGAACGCCGCCCGCATCGAGGCCTGCTGTGCCATCGCCGTCTCCCTCGGGGAGGATGCCCTGTCCGGGCTCCAGCTTAGCGGCGGAGGAGCTTGAAGGCGATGTCCGGACCGTGGCCGTACGCGTAGGCGAGCGAGATCCAGAGCATCGCGAGCGGCTCGAGCAGGCGCGCCTGCGTCAGGGGGCCGGCGTCGACCGGGTCGAACCCGAGGGCCTCCGCGAGCGCCGCCACGGTCTTCTTCGCCCCCGCATCATCACCGCAGATGAGCATGGAGGCGCTCTGGCCGCCGAAGCGCGGATTGGTCATGTGCTGGGCGCCGATCGTGTTGAACGCCTTGACGACCTTCGCCCCCTTCGCCCAGCGCGCGACGTCCTCGCCGGCCGACGTGGTGTGACCGAGCGCGAGCCCGGAGAGGTCCGGTCTGAGCGGGTTGGTCGCGTCGACGAGGATCTTGCCCTTGAGGTCGCCGGCGGCCCGGAGTGCCTCCTGGGCCGCGCCCCAGGGGGTGGCGAGCAGCACCACCTCGCCGTGCGCCGCCGCCTCGCCCGGGCTCGCCGCGCGGGCCTTGCCGGCCGTCGCCTTGACCAGCTCCTGAATCTT
>Ga0070699_100001405_pt1 | contig 22146 bp, 14 predicted proteins | sample KBSK1503metaG_FD_65473 | JGI IMG/M metagenome (GOLD analysis project Ga0070699, IMG submission 65473) | Corn, switchgrass and miscanthus rhizosphere microbial communities from Kellogg Biological Station, Michigan, USA - KBS K1-50-3 metaG | ecosystem: Host-associated > Plants > Roots >...
CTCGCGGCCTGCACCCCCGCGCAGGTCCACTCCCGTCCCGACCCGCACGCGCTACGTGGCGTCGTCCTGGGATTGCCGGTGCCGGCGGACGCGCGGCCGACGCCCGGAATCGGCTGCGGCCAGCTCTCTCAGGACCTGCCGCTCCGCGCGCACAAGATGCTGGTGGCCGCGTTCAGCGATGCCGGCGCCTCGGTGTCGAACTCCGACCGCGAGCCATGGGTCCTGACGGTGGCGCTGCGGGAAGCGACGATGGGCGAGGAGAACACGCGCGCACGCCGCACCGATCGGCCGCCGGCCAGCCCGGTGCAGCCAACCGGGCCGGATGCCCCTCCGCTCGATCAGCCGCAGGCGAGCTTCGTGAACAGCGGCAACGCCACGGCGGTGGTGGTGCTCGACGCAACGCTCGCGCGCGGCGGAACCGTCACCTGGACGGGAACGATCGACGGGCATGCTCGGTCGGCGCCCTGCGTCCAGGCGATCGACAAGGTGCGAGAGGCGCTTCTCGACGCCGTCGACCGGTTGCGCGACCAGGTCATCGCCCTCCGCGGGCGGACCCCATAGGAATGCGCCAGGGGGTGACAGCCGCTGCGGCGCTCACCTTCTGCCTGCTCTGCCTCGTGCAGGCGTTCGGTCTGGAAGCGCAGTGGGATCTGCGGATCTGGCTGGCGATGGGGCACGCGTTCCGCGAGGGCCGCACGCCCTATGTCAACGTCGGAGAAGGCCTCTTCTTCGTCTACCCGCCGATCGCGGTGCCACTGCTCGCTCCCTTGTCGTTGCTCTCGCTGCGCGCAGCCACCATCGTCTGGTTGCTGCTCAAGCTCGTCGCCTTGTCGGGTCTGATCGGAATCTGGCGGCGGTTCGTCGAGATCCGCGGAAGCGCGCTGGAAGTCCTCTATTTCCTCTTCGCCTTCGGCTCGGCCCTAACGGTCGATCTGATCTCGGGCAACCCCGGCATGTTCGAGCAGCTCGGGATCTGGCTCGGGCTGCTCGCCCTTTCGCGCGGCCGCATCGTCTGGTTCTGCATCGCCATCGTCGTCGTCGCGCAGCTCAAGATCGCCCCCGTATTGATGCTGCTGGCGCTCCTCGCCCTGCCCGGGAAGCCGCGCTGGGCAGCTTTCGCGCTCTCCGCCGGCGCCTTCCTCGCCATCCTCGGTCTGCAGTTCGTCATCGCGCCGGAGTGGTTCGCGGAGTTCGTCCGCCGCTCGGCGGGCGTCGACGAACGAGGAGCGAGCAATCCCGCGCTCGTCGCGTTCATCCGGGACATCATCGCGCAGCCCCCGCTGGCGGCCGCGGCGACGGTGATGGCCGTTTCGGGAATCCTGCTGCTCTCGGGCCGGGCCTTGCGGCGCAGCGGTCCCGACCCGGGCGCGCGGGTGATGCTGATCGCCGTTGCGTACGCGCTGATCGCGCCGCGCTTCAAGGATTACTCGTACGTTTTGCTCCTCCCGGTGGGCCTGCATCTGCTGCGCAGGGCGCAGGCCACGGTTCCGCTGGCAGCCGCGATCGCGCTTCCCGTTCCCCATGGCGCGAGGGCGCTGGCAGCGACCGGGCGCTATCTGCAAACGTACTACCCTCTCGCCTGCGCGCTGTTGGCGTTCACGATGCTTCTCGAGGAGCTCTCCGGACCCGAGCGATCGTCCGATGTCAGCGGTCCGCCTTTAGCTCGACCTCGAACCCCGGATCGATGATGCGGAAGAGCTCCGCGCCACCCTCGCGCCTTTCGCTCGCGCAGGCGGGACCCGGACAGGGGATCGTGTCGATGAAGTAGGGCCGCTTCGCGCCCCGGAACGCGGCGCAAGGGTGCACGCGTGACGCCACCTCGTCGAAGAAGAGAACATTCACCTGCGGCCGGGTGATCGGGAGCGCAGCGAGGGCAGGGATCCACTGCCCGGCATCGCCGTAGTTGGTCAGGATGGTGCAGCGGGGGAGCGCGGACAGCAGGCGCAGGTCGTCCTCCGTCGCGAGCGCGTGCTCGCGACCGGCGGTCAAGGTCCTGGCCTGGAGGAACACCGCGTGAGCGAGCAGTGCCGCCGCGCACAGAGCAGCAAGCCGTGGCCGCGTCGCCAGCGAATCGTGCGCGAGCGCCGCGAGGGGAAGCAGCAGCAGGACCGCGACCCTGTCCGGATACAGCACGACACTGAGCGGAAGGATGAAGAAGCGTCCATTCAGCACCAGGAGCAAAAGGCCCGCGGCGAGTGCGAGAGGCAGCAAGGCCCGCGCGCGATCGCGCGCCAGCAATGCCAGCAGGGCAACTCCGCCGGCGATCAGCGGGACGTCGTGCAACATGCGCGCGAACAGGCCCCAGGATGTGGTCTGCGCGGCGGTCTGCCGGACCCAGGCGAGCTCGCCAGCGCTCAGGAGCGGGCGCACGCCGCACAGGTAAGGAGCGGCCAGGAGCAGCGCCGCGGCTGCCGCACCGGCGAGCCGCAGCGCCCCTCTTCGCAGCACCGGCCGGCGCCAGGCGGCGATCAAGATCAGCGGCAAAGCCACGTACGTGAACGCGGCGGCGGTGGTCCCATGCGTGAGCAGCGACGCCGCCGCGAACAGCGCGCAGGCCGCCGCGCTGCGGGAATCCGCGAACGCGTCCCTGGCGGCAACCAGCGAGGCCACGCCGAAAGCGATTCCCATGGCGTTGGGCGCGCCGCCCCAGCTCCAGAAGTAGAGCGGGGAGCGTGCCGCGAGGACGGCGACGACGCCCGCGACCAGTCCGCTGGCGCGCCCTCCTGCCCAGCGCGAGAGGGCCGCGGCGAATGCGATCAGCACCAGCGCGTACGCGAGCGCGTGTCCCGCCAGCCCGGACTCACGCCAACCCAGTCCGGTCGTCTCGGCGATCAGCGCCGTCAGCGTCGGCTGGCCTACCGGATAGCTGTGGAACGAATCGATCGGCCAGAGAGGCCGGAAGCCGTGCGGGTGCCCACCGGCGTCCGACAATACGCGGGCGACGGCGGTGTGCATCGCGCCGTCCACACCGGGCGCGACGAGGACCGAGCGCGCCAGCACCGCGAAGATGGCGATGCCGGCGATCCAGACGGCTGCGCTGGGCGCGTCCGGCAAGCGCCTGTCGAGGACGAGACCGGCGGCCAGCGTGGCCGCGCCCAACCCGAGCACCGGCCAGTGCCAGGGAACCGGCAAGAGCCGCAGCCACCAGAACGCGATGACCCAGAACGCAGCCGCGTAGAGCGGGACCTCCACGGCGCGCCCGCGAGGCGCGAGGAAGGCGCGCAGCAGCACGCCCGGTCCGAGCAGAAGCGCCACGAGCACCAGCCGCACTCTAGGACAATGGCCGCATCCCCGCGCGGCAGCGGCTAGGGACCGCCGTGGCGCGGTCGGGCGAACTCCGCTTCGCCGCCAGGGGGGAGCACCTTGCCGCGCTTCCAGAGGATCTCCTCGCAGCAAGCGAGCAGCGCGGAGAACCCCTCGCGCGTCGTCGCGGAGACGGCGACGCCGTCGTCGCGCAGGGCGAGCGTGCGCGCGGCGTCCGGCGCGCGATCGGCCTTGTTGTACACGAGCAGCCGCGGGGTGTTGCCAAGGTCCAGGGACGAAAGTACCCGCTCCACCGCTTCCGCCTGCTCGTCGTGGCGCGGATCGCTCGCATCGATGACGTGCAACAGCAGATCTGCCTCCTGCAGCTCCTCCAGCGTGGCGCGGAAGGCGGCGACCAGATCTTTCGGCAGGCCGCGGATGAAGCCCACGGTATCGGTGATGATCACCTCGCGATCGCGCGGGAAGCGCAATCGGCGCGAGGTCGGGTCGAGCGTCGCGAACAGCTTGTCCTCCACCAGCACGGCCGAGTCCGTCAGCGCGTTGAGGAGCGTGCTCTTCCCGGCATTCGTGTAACCGACGATGGAGATCACGGGCACGCCGGTGCGGCTGCGCTGGCGCCGGCGCGTGGCCCGCTCGCCGGAGAGCTGGTCGATGCGCGACTCCAAGGCCGAGATCCGCTCGCGGACGCGGCGGCGATCGATCTCCAGCTTCGTCTCGCCCGGTCCGCGCCCCCCGATTCCGCCCGCCAGGCGGGAGAGGGAATCGTCCCGGCCCACCAGGCGCGGCAGCAGGTACTTGAGCTGCGCGAGCTCTACTTGAAGTTTTCCGTCGGCGCTCTGGGCCCGCTGGGCGAAGATGTCGAGGATGAGCTGGGTCCGATCGAGGATGCGCAGTGAGGTCGCCTCCCCGATGTGCCGCGCCTGGGAAGGCGTAAGATCGCGGTCGAATACGAGCAGGTCCGCGCCGACCGCCATCGACCGCACCAGGATCTCCTCGAGCTTCCCTTCGCCGATCAGGGTGCGGGGGTCGATCTCCCGCCGCCCCTGGAGCACGACGTCGAGCACCTGCACGTCGGCGGTGCGCGCCAGCTCCTGCAATTCTTGCAGCGACGCCTCCCCCGCGGCCCGGTCGCCGGTGTGCACGCCGACGAGGATGGCGCGGCCGGCCACGCCGACCGCACGCACGGGCGCGACACGCGCCATCTCCTGCTCGAGAGCGGCGATCTGTGCCTGGGCGTCGAATTCCAGCTCGTAGAGGCTGGGCGCCTCCGAGAGATTGTAGAGGTCGCCCGACGTGTTCCAGGGCATCAAGGTCGCGACATAGACCTTCCCCGGCAGGCCGTCCTCGCGCGCGACGACCGCGGCGACGGCGTCGAGCCTGAGCAAGACCAGGTCGGTGAGGTCATCGCGAGTGAGCGGCTCGTCCTTCAGGTGCGTGTGCACGAGCCGCAGTCCGCGCAAGCGCGCATGGCCAGCGCGGGCGCGGCCGATGTCCGGGAGCACGAGCTGCCTCGCATCTCCCACGATCACGTGCTCGACCTCACCCCGCCGGTTGATGAGCACGCCCAGCTGTCGCCCGATTTCCCTCGATAATTCCGTTAGATGGCGGGCCAGCTCGGGGGAGATCAGGTCGCGCTGGTGCACGCGCCTGCGCCGGGTGGCGAGCAGGCGCTTGCTGTGGCTGGCTTTCAATCCGGCGGTGTTTCCCGAGAGATCTTCCCTCACTGGAGTCTCGAATGTATCACGCGCCCGCCTTTGCTACATTTGGAGCGGCAACGGATGACCAACTCCCTCCGCTCTTCCTTCGCGCGCTGCCGGCGGCCGGTGATCAAGATCGGCTCGGCGGTGCTCGCTGGAGCGGGCGGGAAGGCAGGCCCCCCGACGCTGGACAGGCAGAAGTTCGCGGCCCTCTGCGACGATCTAGCCGCCATTGCCGCGGGGCGCGCTCCGACCGTGGTGAGCAGCGGGGCCGTCGCGCTGGGGGTGGAGCGGCTCCAGTTCCGGCAGCGGCCGCAAGAGATGGCGCTGAAGCAGGCTGCGGCCGCCGCCGGCCAGAGCCGGCTGATGCGCCTGTACGACGACGAGCTCGAGCGGCGAGGCCTGCAGTGCGCGCAGGTCCTGCTCACCCATGGGGACATCGCCGACCGCGGGCGGTACCTGAACGCCCGGCGCGCCCTCGGGGAGCTTCTCGCGCGCAACGTGGTCCCCGTGATCAACGAGAACGACACGGTGAGCGTCGAGGAGATCAAGTTCGGCGACAACGACGCGCTCGCGGCGATGGTGGTCGATCTCGTCGAAGCAGATCTGCTGGTGATCCTCACCGACGCGCCGGGCGTCTGCGGGATGGACCCGCGCAAGGACCCGTCAGCGCAGAGGATTTCGCATCTGGAACGGATCACTCCGGAGGTGGAGGCGCTCGCGGGCGACCCGCGGTCGTCGGTGGGAAGCGGCGGCATGCTCACCAAGCTGCGCGCTGCCCGGCGGGCGTCGGAGGCGGGGGTCCCGTGCGCGATCGTGCCTGGCGAGCCGGGTATCCTGGCGAAGCTCCTCCAGGGCGATGACGTCGGCACGGTCGTCTCCGCGCAGGGGGAGCGCCGCGGCCTGCGCAAGCGCTGGATGCTGGACCTCAAGGCGCGCGGCGAGCTGCGCGTCGACGACGGCGCCCGACTGGCGCTGACCGAGCGGAAGAAGAGCCTGCTGCCCTCCGGAGTGCGGGAGGTGCTCGGCAGCTTCGCCTCCGGCGACCCGGTGCAGATCTCCACGCTGGACGGCACGCCCTTCGCGCGCGGCCTGGCCGTGTACTCCGCGGACGAGGTGCGACGGATCGTGGGCCGCAGAAGCGGGGAGATCGAGGCCGCTCTCGGATACCGGCTGCTGGACTGCGTCGTGCATCGCGACGACCTGGTGGTGATGCAGTGAGCGCGGAGCAGAAGCTCGCTGCCCTCGAGCTGGCGGAGCGCGCGAGGCTGGCCGCGCGGCAGCTCTTGCGGCGCGACCGCCGCAAGCTGGTGCTCGACGCAGCGGACGCCATCGAGAAGCGGGCGACCGAGATCCTCGGCGCCAACGAGGTGGACCTGTCGCGCGCGTCCGACCAGCCGGCGGCTTTCATCGACCGGTTGCGGCTGGACGAAAAGCGGCTGCGGGCGATGGCCGCCGCGATGCGCGAAGTCGCCGCGCTTCCTGATCCCGTCGGCGAGGTGGTGGAGTCTTACACGCGGCCGAACGGGCTTCGCGTCGAGCGGGTGCGGGCACCTCTCGGCGTCGTGCTGATGATCTACGAGTCGCGTCCGAACGTGACCGCGGAAGCGGCGGCGCTCTGCCTGCGCAGCGGGAATGCCGCGCTGCTGCGTGGCGGGTCAGAGGCCCTGCAGACCAATTCGGCGATCGCTGCCTGCTTCCCCGACGACGTCGTGCAGCTCGTTTCGCCGGACCGCACGCTGCTGGACGAGCTCCTGCAGCTGCACGAGCAGATCGATCTCTGCATTCCGCGGGGAGGTCCCTCGCTCATCCGCTTCGTCGCCGAGCGCGCCCGCGTGCCGGTGATCAAGCACTACCAGGGCGTGTGCCACCTCTACGTCGCACCCGATGCCGATCTGGAGATGGCCACCCGCATCGCCGTCAACGCGAAAGCGCAGCGCCCCGGCGTGTGCAACGCCCTCGAATGCCTGCTGGTGGATGCCCGGTCCGCTCCCGAGGCCCTGCCCCGGCTGGCGGCCGCCCTGCGGGGGGCGGGGGTCGAGCTGCGCTGCGACGAGCGGGCACTTCCGCTGGTCGCGGGCGGCATGGCGGCGATGGAGGATGATTTCGGGCGCGAGTTCCTCGACCTGAAGCTCGCGGTGGCAGTCGTCGACGGCATCGAGGGCGCCCTGCGCCACATCGCCCGGTATGGCAGCCGTCATACCGAGTCGATCGTCACGCGCGATCCGCAGATGGCGCAGCGGTTCTTGAACGAGGTGGACGCCAGCTGCGTTCTCTGGAACGCCAGCACGCGTTTCAACGACGGTGGCGAGCTTGGCCTGGGCGCCGAGATCGGCATCAGCACCAGCAAGCTGCACGCCTACGGTCCGATGGGCCTGCGAGAGCTCACTTGCACCCGATACGTGGTGCGGGGAGACGGCCAGGTCCGTACATGAGCAAGGGAGGAAACAAGAGGATGGCCAGGAGCCCCATGCAGATCGCTTTGTCGCAGCACCACGCAGCTCCCGATCGCGCCGCGGCGCGCGCCGCCGCGCGCATCGACGAGGACTCACGGCGCGCCGCCCTCGCTGCCGCCCGCGCGGCCCTGGAGAAGAAGGCGGAGGAGGTGGTGGTGCTCGATCTGCGGGGAGTATCCGGATACACGGACTTCCTGGTGATCGGGAGCGGCACGAGCGATCGGCAGCTCGAGGCCATCACCGAGGGCGTGGAGAAGGAGCTGACGGCGCAGGGGCACCGGGTGATCGGCAGCGAGGGGCAACGCGGGGGCCGCTGGGTCCTGCTCGACTTCGGCGACGTGGTGGTGCACGTGTTCAACGCCGAGGAGCGGGTGCATTACGATCTCGAAGGGCTCTGGGCCGACGCTCCGCGCATCGAGGTGGAGTGAAGATCCGGCTCGTCTCGGTAGGCAAGGACAAGGGATCCACCGCGGAGCTGGCGCAGGAGTACGCGGAGCGGATCCGCCGCTTCGCGGAGCTGGAGGTCCTCGAGCTGCGCGCGCAAGGGCCCCTGCGCGAAGCGGAGTCGCTCCTCGGGAAGGTTCGCGGAGAGCTCTGGGTGCTCGACGAGCGCGGAAGCCTGCTCACCTCGCAACAGCTCGCGCGGCGGCTGGCGTCGCTGCGCGATTCTTCCCAGCCGCTCACGCTCGGCATCGGCGGCGACGAGGGCCTCTCGCAGCGCGTCCGCGACCAGGCGAAGCTGGTCTGGAGCCTCTCCCCCCTGACGCTGCCGCACCGCCTGGCGCGCGTCGTCGCCCTGGAGCAGTTGTACCGGGCTTTCGAGATCCTCCGCGGCGGGCCCTATCACAAGTGATGGAGGCCGAGCCTTGCGCGATGCCGGGTCGCTGTGTAGAAGCGCGCCCCATGCCGACCCTCGTCCTCGTACGACACGGGCAGTCGCTCTGGAACCTGGAGAACCGCTTCACGGGCTGGGTAGACGTTCCGCTCACCGAGGCTGGACGGGCCGAGGCGCGCCGCGCAGGCGAGCTGCTGAAAGGCTTCCGCTTCCAGGTGGCGTACACCTCCGTGCTCTCGCGAGCGGAGGAGACGCTGAGGATCGTCCTGGATACGATGGGCGTGCGTCTTCCGATCATCCGCGACCAGGCCTTGAACGAGCGGCACTACGGCGACCTGCAAGGCCTGAACAAGGAGGACACCGCGAAGCGGTACGGCGCGGACCAGGTAAAGCTCTGGCGCCGCTCGTACGACGTTCCGCCGCCCAACGGCGAATCGCTCGAGTTGACCGCGAAGCGGACGTTGCCGTTCTACGACCGCTGCATCGCGGGCGACCTGCGCCAGGGCAAGAACGTGCTGGTGGTTGCGCACGGGAACTCGAACCGCAGCATCGTCATGCGGCTCGACCAGCTCACGGGAGAGCAGGTGGTGGCGCTCGAGCTGGCCACCGGGGCGCCGCTCGTCTACGAGATGGCGGACGATGGCGCGGCCGTGAAGTCGAAGCGCGTGCTGGCGTGAGCGTCAACGTGCCTCCCTGGAAGGCGTTGGCGCGCGGAGCGGACCTGTTCAACCGCGGGCTGCACTGGGAGGCGCACGAGGCGTGGGAAGAGCTGTGGCTCGAGCTCGAGGACGAGCCCCGGTTGTTCGTCCAGGGCCTCATCCAGGTGGCCGCGGCGGGGCACAAGGCGTTCGTGCAGCAGCAGCCGCGCGGGTGCGTCAAGCTGCTTACGTCGGCGCTGGAGAAACTGGAGTCGGCCCCCGCGGACTTCCTCGGGATCGAGACCGGGAGCTTTCTCGCGTCGGTACGGCGAATGCTGGTGGAAGCCGAACGCTGGAAGAGCGGCGAGATCGCGGGACTGCACCGGACCCTGATGCCGAGGGTGATCGTCGTTGGTCCCCCTGCGATCGGAGAAAAATAGAGAAGACTGGCTCGGTGCATGCAGTGGCGGGGACCGTGTCCATCTCCTCGCCGGTGCGGCGCATCGCGCTGGAAGTGCTCGATCTCGTATTTCCACCGCGCTGCGCAGCGTGTGACGTCCCCGGAGAGTCGCCCTTTTGCGCCGTCTGCGCGGAGACCCTCGTGCCGGTCCCCGCCGGCTGCCCGTTGTGCGGGGTTCCCCAGGATGAATCGCTGCTTCCGGCGCTGAAGCCGCGCCGGTGCCCGCACTGTCGGGCGCATCCGCCGCGGTTTGCGCTCGCGAGCGCGCCGTACCTGCACGGCGGGGCGCTGGCGGACGCCATCCATCGCCTCAAGTACGAAAAGCGCGAGGATCTCGGGGCCGCGCTGGCCGTGCTGTTCGAAGCCTGCGCGGTGCCACAATCGGACGTCCTGGTGCCCATTCCGCTCCACCCGCGCCGGCTGCGCCAACGCGGGTACGATCAGGCGCGGCTGCTCGCGGACGGCGCCTCGAAACGCTTCCGTCTGCCGGTAGCGCCGCTGCTCCGCCGTGTACGTGAGACGGGGCAGCAGGTAGGACGCGACCGCACATCGCGCGAGCGCAGCGTCCGCGGCGCGTTCGCACCGGCCGGCGAAGTCCTCGGCGCCCGGATCTGTCTGATCGACGACGTGCTGACCACGGGAGCCACTGCCTCCGCCGCCGCCGACGCGCTCCTCATCGCGGGCGCAGCGCGAGTGGAGGTCCGCACGCTCGCGCGGGCCCCGTAGCAGTGAACGCCCCTTCGGCCGAGGGGCTGGCGTCCACTCGCTTGACGCGGTACAGCACGAAGCTGCGCTCCCCAGGAATGGGGCCAGCCGACCCGCCGTTGCTTGGCGGTGGGTGGGCTTGCTCTGCTCGCCCCTCGGGAGCCCGAACGCATGCACAGCCTTCTCCTGCTCGCCACGCTTGCTGCAGCCGCCGCGCCTCTCGACGAGACGACGCCAGCGCTGCAGGCGCGACTGCTCGCCGGGCTGCAGCAGCCGCAGGCGATCGCGGACCTGTTCCGCTTGTACGAGCGGCGCGACGAGAACGGCGACCTGGCTCCGTTGGCCATGACCCTGGAGAAGGTGGCGACGTCCCCGCGCGCCCGGGCCGACGTGCGCGCGCTCGCCACCGAGATGCGCGGCGAGCTGGCGATCGCCCAGGGGCAGCTCCCTCGAGCCGCCGCCTCCTTCGACGAAGTGGCGCCGATCCGGACCTGGAGCATCATCGGACCCTTCGAAAACGACGGCCGCAGCGGCCTGCTCGCTCAATATCCGCCGGAGAAGGAGGGCTACGACCCCAAGGCGGTGTATCCGGGCAAGGAGCACGACGTAACCTGGCGGTCGCTTCCGCACGGTCATGCTCCTTACGGGTTCGTCGATCTCTCCGCCGCCGTGTATCCACGCTTCGATGTCGCGGTTTACGCGGCGACTGTGCTGCGCGCGGACCAGGCGCAGGCGGTGGTATTTCACTTCGGCGCCAGTGGGGCCACCCGCGTCTGGCTGAACGGCAAGCTGGTCCACGAGGACCCTGCGGTACATCCGTCCCGCTTCGATCAGAGATCGTTTTCTGGAGAGCTGCGGGCGGGCGACAATTTGCTGCTGGTGAAGATCGCGCACAATCACGGCCGGCTCGGCTTTTCGCTGCGGGTGGCGGACGCGAAGGACGCCCCTCTGGTGGCCCTGGCGAAGGCTGCGCGTATGCCTCAGACGAAGGCGCCGGCGTTCGCGGCGATCAGCGAGGGAGGCCGCGTCCACCCCGCACCAGCGAAGAAGCCGGTCGACGCCTGGGACGAGCTGCGGGCAGCTGCGGCTGCCAGACCCAGCGATGCGCGCGCGCAGGAGGATCTCGCGGTGCTCCTGCAATGGCGCAGACCGACGGACGACACCGAGCGCATGCCGCTGCGCGCGATGGAGCGCGTCACCGATCTCGTCCCGACCGAGCCCGAGGCGGCGCTTCGGCTTGCGCGCCTGCAGGATCGCGATGGGAACAAGCGCCGCGGGGCGTTGGAGACCGCGCTCGCGGCGCATCCGGAGAACGCGGCGCTCCTGGACGCGCTGGCGGACTACCGGCTCGATCGCGGTGAAGGTTGGGCGGCCCTGGAGCTGGTCCGCAAGGCGCGGTCTTCCGCGCCGCGATGGGTCGATCCGATGCTGACCGAAGCGCGCGCTCTCGACGCGGTCGGTCTCTCCGCGCGGGCTGCCTTGCTGCGAATCGATGCGGCGAAGGCGCGGCCCGACCTGTCGCGCGCCCGCCGCGCCGCCGCCTCCGCCTATCGGCGGCTCGGCCGCGACGATGAAGCGATGGTGGAGCTGAAGCAGGCCCTCGCGCTCCGGTTCGACGAAGCGGAGGCGCGCGGCGACCTGATCTCGCTGGCGCTCGACCGCGGCGACCTCGACGGCGCGTTGAAGCTCCTCGGCGAGACGCTCGCCATCGAGCCGTCGTCCCTGTACCCGCGGCTCCGCGCCGCCGAGCTGCTCTCGGAAAACGGGCGGGTCCACGCGGCGGAAGAGGCGTACGCGCAGGCCCTTGCGCTGGCGCCGGACGATCCAGAGCCGCACGAGCAGCTCGGACGCCACCGGCTGCGGGCAAAGGATGATTCCGGCGCGCTCGCCGCGTTCACCCGCGCGCTCTCGCTGCGTCCGCAGAATCCGGCGCTGCGCGAGCTCGTCCGGTCCATCCGGCCCGAGGAGCGGTACGCAGCTCCCTACCTGTACGACGCGAAGCACCTGGCAAAGCTCGCTCCCATCGCAGGCGAGGACGTCGAGGTGCTGGCGGACCTCGAAGTGGTGAAGGTATTTGCGAACGGGCTCTCCTCGCGCACGCGGCAGCTGGTGCTGCGGGCGAACTCTGCACGCGGGGTCGATTCCGCGCGCTCCCAGAGCGTGCAGTATTCCCCCGACCAGCAGGTGGTGAAGGTCGAGCGGGCCCGCATCTTCAAGAAGAACGGCAGCGTCCTCGAGAGCAAGTCCGAAGGGGAGCGCAACCTCTCCGAGCCCTGGTACGGGCTGTACTACGACCTGCGCGCGCGCATCGTCTCCTTCCCGCAGCTCGAGCCTGGAGACGTGCTCGAGCTGGTGACCCGCACCGACGATGCCGCGTCGAACTTCTTCGCCGACTATTTCGGCGACTTCGCCTACCTGCAAGGGACGCAGGCGCGGCGCGTGTCCGACTACGTGCTCCTCGGCCCGCCCGGGCGCACCTTCTACGCCAGCGCCACGCCGCTGAAGGGTCTCGTGCACAAGGAAGGCAAGTTGGCGGACGGCGGCACCTGGCGGCGGTGGACGGCGAAGGACGTCGCCAAGCTCGTGCCGGAACCGGCGATGCCGGGCTACAGCGAGATGCTCGCTTACGTGCACGTGTCCACCTACCGGACCTGGGACGACGTCGGGCGGTTCTACTGGGGTCTGGTCAAGGACCAGCTCCGCGTGACCGACGACATCCGCGCCGCGGCGCAGGAAGCGGTGAAGGGAATCCCAGCGAGCGACGAGCTGGCGCGGATCCGCGCGGTGTACGACTTCGTGGTCTCGCGCACGCGCTACGTCGGACTGGAGTTCGGCATCAACTCGTTCAAGCCGTATCCGGTGGAGACGATCCTGGCCCGCCGCTTCGGCGACTGCAAGGACAAGGCGTCGCTGATGCATGCGATGCTGGAGTCGCTCGGCATCGACTCGCGGCTCGCGCTGTTGCGCATGCGGCGGCTGGGCGGGATCGACGCCAGCCCCGCCTCCCTGGCCGTGTTCAACCACGCCATCCTCTACGTGCCGTCGCATGACCTGTTCCTCGACGGCACGGCCGAGTTCCACGGATCCGGCGAGCTGCCCGGCGACGACCGGGGCGCGGAGGTGCTGGTGGTCGAGCCCGCAGGGGGGTCGAAGTTCTACCGCACGCCCGACGCGACCCCGTCCGACAATCTCGATGAGACCCGCATCTCGGCGAAGCTTCTGCCGGACGGGAGCGCCGCGATGCAAGTGACGGGAAGCGCCCGCGGCGCCTGGACCGCCGAGCTTCGCCGCATCTTCGAGTCCGCTGACGAGCGGCAAGCGCGCGCCCAGGAGCAACTGGCGCGGGCGGCGTTCCCCAACGTGAAGGTGACGGCGGTGGCCGTCTCCGATCCGCACGACATCGAGAAGCCCTTCGAAACGCGGATCACCGCGACGGCGACCGGGTTCGCCAACCCGAAGGGGAGCGGGCTGCAGTTCGGGCCGTTCGGCCACCGGCAGAGCTTCGTCGAGGCCTATGCGCAGCTGTCGAAGCGGTCGCTTCCGCAGAGGCTGCCGCTCGCCCAGCGAACGGTGATCGAGTCGCAGGTCGAGCTTCCACCGGGCTGGACCGCCATGATGCCGGAGGGCGTGCGCGAGGCCGGGCCGCAGGGCGCGTACGAGATCGCGTACACGCGGGAACCGGCGAAGATCGTCGCCCGGCTGACGTTGACGCTGAACGGCGGCGTGCTGCAGCCGCCGGACTACGCCGCCTTCCGCGCGTTCCTCGGCCGGCTCGACGATGCGCTGCAACGGCGCGTGGAGGCGACGCCGCTGGCGCAGACGGCGGCGCGTTGATGCGGCAGCGCGTGTTCGCGGCCCTGCTCCTCGCGGGCTGCACGCTCGGGAGCCGCCGCGACGCCGTTCCACGCTTCAATCCCGAGGACGCGGCGCGAAAGCTGCAACAGATTCAGGCGGCAGCGCAGAGCGATCCATCGCTGCTCGCCCGGGCCGGATGGCTGCGCTACTTGATCGCCTCGGATCCGAAAGGGGCGGTGCCGAAGCTGGAGGCGGCAGCGCGCTCCGGAATGCCAGCCGATCGCGCGCTCGCGCTCGCGGGCCTGGGGGAGATCGCCGAGGATCGAACCGATTCCAGCGTTGCGGCGCGGCACTTCATCGCGGCCCTGCAGACCGCTCCGACGGACCCGATCGCGGAGCTTGCCGCGCTGCGCCTGCTCGATCTGGAAGGGGAATCGCCGCAGATCGACGAGCTCATCGCCGGAGCGGCCAGCGCGCTGCGGCCCCCGGTGGCGCCGCGGGCTGCGCGATTCCTGCGGGAGGCCGCGGCGCGGATCTCGACGCGGCGGGCGGCGGCGGCGCGAGACCCCGCGATCGAGCTCGAGGCCTGGCGGTCCGTGGGAGCAGTCCAGCGCTGGCGGGTGGGCGGCTCGTTCGCCGCGCTGCGACTCTTCGATCTGCGCCGGACGTTGCCGTTGGACGGGCGGGTTTCTTCTACCGCCGCCCTGAACGATCGGGCGCTCGATTTTCCGGACGGCGACGCCGGTCTCGACATGGAGCCGGCGGACGGCGACATCTTCTACGCGGTCAGCGAGGTCACGCTGGAGCGCGGCGGAGAGTATCTGCTCTGGGCGGAAGGGGCGGCGGCGCTGGAGGCCCGCCTCGACGGCGCGGTGGTGATCTCCCGCGTCCCGTATCCGATCGAGAGCCCGCGCGCGCAGACGGCCGCAGTCCGCCTTCTTCCGGGGCGGCACCACGTTCTCGTCCGCTGGAGCCGCGCGGAAGGGACCCGGTTCCGCCTCACGCTCGCTCGCGCGGACGGCGACGTCTCCGACCTGACCAGCGCCGCTCCCAAGGAGCTGTCCGGTGCGCGGGCCGCGGCGTTCTGCGAGCTGGGGCAGCCCTGCGTCGCGCCGCCGGCCTGGCGGGATCGGGCCGATCTGCGCGCGGCGGCATCGTCGATGCTGGAGAAGGACCCCGCGGATGCGCTAGCGGCATGGCTGCTCGCGCGGGCGGCGATGGGCGACGATCGCGCGCAGTCTCGCGCCGCGGTGGACCGCGCGCTGCTCTTCTCCGCGAGCGGCGCACCCTCGCTCGCGCTGCGCGCACAGCAGCTGCTGCACGACCCGGAGGTGCCGGATCGGATCGGCCGCGCGCGCGCACTGGCCGATCTCGTCGAGGCGGCGCGCAAGGACCCGCTGCTCCTGCGCGCGCGGCTCACCGCGGCGGCGCTCGAGCGCGATTCGGAGCGGTTCGACGATGCACAGCAAGAGCTCGACCGGGCGGAGGCGGTGCTGCGGGAGGAGAAGGCGCCACCGTCGCCGCGTTTGCTCGCGGCGCGCGCGCGGCTGCTCGATGCGCGCGGGAACTCGGCGGGCGCGCGGGCCCGAGCCGAGGAAGCGCTGCGGGCGGCGCCCGGCCGCTGCGACACGCTCCAGCTGCTGCTGGATCTCTCCCGCCGCGGTGGGTCGCTTTCGGATCAGCGGGCGTATGCCGAAGCTCTGATCGGGTGCCCCGACGGGATTGCCACCGCGGCCCAGGCGGCGCGCAGCCGCGGCGATCTGGTGCGCGCCGAGGAGCTGCTCAAGATCGCCGCCGCGCTCCGGCCCGCCCAGCCCTCGCGCCTCGAACAGCTCGCCGACGTGCAGTCTGCGCGCAAGGAGACCCGCGCCGCGGTGGCTTCGCTTCGCGCCGCATCTGCGCTGGTCCCGCGCAGCCCGGAGCCTCTTCGGCGTCTCGGCGGAGCGCTGGAGCTGCTCGGCGAATCGAAAGCCGCCGCTGACGCCCGCCGTGCCGCACTCCGGCTCGCCCCCGGCGACCTGCAGCTCCGGCAGCAGATCGCGCTCGACGAGGGCGCGCGGATCCTCTCCTGGAGCGACCGCGACGGAGCCGCGCTGGCGAAGGGCTCGAAGGACGCGCCGCCCGGTGCCAGCGCGGTGCGGCTGCTCGATTCCGGCGCTGTGCAGATGTTCGCGGACGGCGGCGGAGTGGAGCGCGTGCACACGGTGGCGCGCGTGTTCGACAAGAAGGGGATCGCGAAGTTCGGCGAAGCGCAGGTTCCCTCGGACGCGCAGGTCGTCCACCTGCGCACGCTCAAGGCGGACGGCCACGTGCTCGAGCCCGAGTCGATTCCGGAGAAGGAGGGGATCAGCCTGCCGGGGCTGGAGCCGGGAGACGCGGTGGAGATCGACTACCTGCGCGGGCTCTCGCCCCGCGGTCCCGAGATGCCGGGGTACTCGCTCGGAGCATTCTATTTCCGCGACGACGAGACGCCGATGGGCGAGTCGACCTATGAGGTGCGCGCGCCGGCGCCGCCCGAGATCGATGCGCACAACCTGACGCTTCCGCAGGACGCCGTCCAGCGCGACGGTGACTCGTTCCGGTTCCGCCATTCGGCCCGCGACGTGAAACCGCTGCAGAGCGAGCCGCACCAGGTGGCGGAGAGCGAGGTGATGCCCTGGGTGCAGCTCGGCACCGGCGCCGGGCAGAAGGATCTGATGCGATCGCTGGCCGACTGGACGCTGATGCGTACCCGTCCGGGCAGCACGACCTTGGAGCTGGCGAGCCGCTCGCTGGGCACGAGCGTCGAGAACACTGCCCGGAGGATCCACGCCGCCGTGGCGGAGGCGGTGCGAGGCCGGTCGAACGGCGGAGACTTCCAGACCAGCGCCGCGCACGTGCTCGCGCAGGGCCGCGGGAACCGGCTGGTGGTGATGAAAGCAGCGCTGGCGTCGGCGCAGATCCCCTCGCACGTCGTTTTCGCGCGCACCTTCGCCTCCGACCCGGCGCCACATCGCTTTCCCCGCGGCGATCTCTACGGCTACGCCGTGTTGCGCATCGATCTGCCCGGCGGCCCGGCCTGGGTGGATGTTTCCTACCGGCTGGCGCCCTTCAACCAGCTCCCCGCGTTCGTCCGGGGCCAGGACGCCTGGGTGATCCCCGAACCGGGCGAAGAACCGGAATACATCCGCCTTCCGCAGACCCTGCCCGGGCAGCGCGACGGGCGGGTGTTGAAGATGGAGCTGACGCTCGATCCCGAAGGCGTCGCATCGGGGACTGGCCGCGACGAGCATCATGGATTCGAGGCAGCGAGCCTTAAAGATTCCCTCGAGCGCCTCGACGGCGAGCAGCGCAAGCAGGCGGTGGAATCGACGCTCGGGCGCGGTCTGCGCGGGGTGACGCTCGAATCGCTCGCGGCGGAGCACGAGACCGACGTCGGAGGCCCGGCGACGCTGGTGTACGGTTTGCGCGTGCAGCTCGCCCGGCGCGACGGGGCGCAGCTCTTCGTGCCGAGCTCGCTGGTTCCTTCCCGCCTGGCGCGGCGCTGGTTGCAGACCGCGGAGCGGCAGGTGCCGCTGCTGATCGACTCGCCGGAAATCCTCGCACAGCGGGTGTCGATCGTCCTGCCGCCGGGCCGGTTCCTGCGGAGCGCGCCCAAGCCGGTCTCGATCGACACTCCGTTCGGCGCTTATACATTCCGCGCGCGCGAGGAGTCGGGGAAGTTGGTGATGGAGGAGTCGCTCTCGATGCCGCAGCAGCGGGTTCCGCCGGAACGATACGCTGCGTTCGCCGCGTTTGCGCGCGAGGTGGACGACGCGCAGTCTCAGGAGCTGCTCGTCGCGCCGTAAGGTCAGAAGAATCGCAGCGACACTTCGCTGTGCAGGTCGAGACCGCGGTCGTTGAGGCGAAGGCGCGTGCCATCGAACGACCCCAGGCCCTGGCTGGCGATCCGCGCGATCACTTCGGCGTAGCGGTCGCGGACCGGCAAGTCCAGGTCCCGCTCCAGGGCAGCAAAGTCGATGCCTTCGGCGAGACGCAGCCCGGTGAAGATTCGCTCCCGCAGGTGCTCCTCCGGCGAGATGCGCTCGGAAGAAGCGTCACCGATGCCGGAGCGCTCCACGCGCTCCATGTACCGCTCCGGCGAGCGGTCGTTGGCGAATCGCACGCCGCCGCGGCCCTCGCGCAGGAAGCCGCAGGCGCCGCAGCCCGCCGCGGCGTACTCCCCGCCGCGCCAGTAGAGCGAGTTGTGGACCGCCTCCTGGCCTTCGCGCGCGTAATTGCTGATCTCGTATCGCGCGTACCGGCCCTTGGTGAGCTCCGCGCGGACCGCATCGCCCATGTCCGAGACCGACTCGTCGTCCGGAAGCGCGAGCTCGCCGCGGCGCAGGGCCTTCGCCATCGGGACCTCTTCCGCCAATCCCGTCAGCGTGAGGGCGTAGCAGGAGACGTGCTCGGGGCCGAGCGCGACGGCGGCGGCGGCGTCGCGAGCGGCCAGGTCTTTCGTCTGCCGCTCAACGCCGTGGATCAGATCGAGCGAGACGTTGCCGAAGCCCGCTGCGCGCGCGGTCTCGAATGCGCGCACCGCGTCGCCGCCGCTGTGCTTGCGCCCGAGGGCGACCAGCTGCGCCGGGGCGAACGACTGCACTCCGATCGAGAGGCGGTTGACGCCCAGCTCCCGGAATGCGGTGAAGCGCTCCTCGTCGGTGGTGCCCGGATTCGCCTCGAGGGTGACCTCGGCGTCCGGCCTGACCCACCAGAGCGAACGGATCTCGCGGAGCACGCGGCCGAGCTGAGGTGGATCCCAGAGCGAGGGCGTGCCCCCGCCGAAATAGATGGAGACGGCCTCGCGGCCGTCGAACTGCGCCGCCCGCGCGCCAAGCTCGCGCAGGACCGCGTCGGTATAACGCTGCTGCGGGATCACCGTCTCGGCGCGCGAGGCGAAGTCGCAGTAGGGACACTTCGACAGACAGTAGGGGAAGTGGATGTAGATGCCGAACTGCATCAATCCTCGTGGAGCTTTGCCCGCAGCGTCTCGCGCTGTGCGTCCGCCACCCAGGCCTGCAGCGCGGGCCAGGCCCAGATGGTTTCGCAGTAGGCCTTGGCGGCGCCGGAGACCGGGATCGAGTAGGTGCGCACCCGCGAGACCACCGGCGCATAGAACGCGTCAGCGATGCAGAGCTCCTTGCCAAACAGGAACGGGCCGCCGCTTCGTTTGAGGGACTCCTCCCAGATGGCGACGATCCGGTCCACCTCCGCCTGCGTCTCGGGCCGCAGCGGCTTGTACGGATACTGCTGGACGATCTTCATCGAGCAGTCGTTGCGCAGATTGGTGAAGCCGGAATGCATTTCCGCCGCCAGCGACCGCGCGCGCGCCCGCTGGGCGGCGTCCTTCGGCCAGAGCCGCTTGGCAGGGAATTTCTCGTGGAGATACTCGGCGATGGCGAGAGAATCCCAGACGGTGATGTCGCCGTCGATCAACGCCGGCACGCGTCCGCTCGGCGAATACTTGCGGATGTTCGCGGCTGTATCCGGCATGTCGAGCGGGACGACGATCTCCTCGAACGGCTCACCCGCGTGCTTGAGCACCAGCCAGGGGCGCAGCGACCAGGATGAGTACTTCTTGTTGCCGACGACGATCTTCAGCATGGGACGCTCCTGATAACTCCTGCGGCGGCCAGAGGCGAGCCAGGTTATCACGACGCGGCGCGTGGTAATCTGCGCTCCCTCAGATGGCAGACAAGAACCTTGTTGATGCAATCGCTCGCGGAATCGTCGTTTTCGACGGCGCCATGGGCACGACGCTGCAGCGGATGCAGCTTGCAGGCGACCTGACCGTCAAGGACTTCGAGGGAAGGCAAGGCTGCAACGAGATCCTCTCGCTCACGCGGCCGGACGTGGTCGCCGGCGTGCACCGGTCGTACCTGGAAGTCGGGTGCGACGTGGTGGAGACGAATACGTTCGGCGGGAGCCGGCCCAAGCTGGACGAGTTCGGCCTCGGCGCGCGCGTGGTGGAAGTGAACGAGCAGGCGGCGCGGATCGCCCGCCAGGAAGCCGATCGTGCGCAGCGTGACGACGGAAGGCCGCGTTTCGTCGCCGGGTCGCTGGGGCCGAGCGGGTTCTTGCCTTCTTCCAGCGACCCAGACCTGGGGCGAGTCCGGCCCGCCGAGCTGATGGAGATCTTCCGGGAGCAGGCGGCCCCGCTGCTTCGGGGCGGCGTCGACTGCCTGATCGCCGAGACGGCGCAGGACCTGCTCGAGCTGCGCTCGCAGATCTTCGGGTCGCGCAAGGCGATGGAAGAGGTGGGACGGCGCGTCCCGCTGATCGCCCAGATCACGCTCGATCCGTCGGGCCGCATGCTGCTCGGCACCGAGCCGCTTTCGGCGGCCGTGCTGATCTCCGCCTGCGGCGCCGACCTGATGGGACTCAATTGCTCCACCGGCCCGCGCGAGATGGTGGATCCGCTGCGCGCCCTCGCCGAGCATGCGCCACTGCCGCTCTCGTGCCAGCCGAACGCCGGAATTCCGGAGAACCGGGAAGGCGTCGCGGTCTACCCGCTGCAGCCGGACGAGCTGGCGGAGTACCTGGCGCGGTTCGTGCGCGACTTCCGGCTCTCGGTGGTGGGCGGCTGCTGTGGCACGACCCCGGTGCACCTGAAGCAGGTGATCGAAGCGATCCGCGGGACCGGAGCAGCGCGCAAGCCTCCGCGGCGCGTCCCCATGCTCTCGAGCGGGCTGAAACCGGCCGCGCTGCATCAGGAGCCGCGGCCGCTGATCATCGGCGAGCGCGTCAACTCGCAGGGCAGCAGGAAGATGAAGGAGCTGCTGCTCGCGAACGACATCACCGGGATCCTCGGCGTCGCCCGCGAGCAGGTGGAAGGCGGCGCGCACGCCTTGGACGTCTGCGTCGCGCTGACCGAGCGCGCCGACGAGCAGGAAACCATGACGCGGGTGGTGCGGGTCCTCTCCGGGCAGATCGAGGCACCGCTCTGCATCGACTCGACGGAGCCGGAGGTGATCGCCGCCGCGCTGGAGTGGTTGCCGGGAATCGGCATCGTCAACTCGGTGCATCTCGAGCGCGGCTGGGAGAAGATCGACAAGATCTTTCCGCTGCTGAAGCAGTACGGCGCCTGCACGGTGGCGATGGCCATCGACGAGAAGGGCATGGCGCTCACGCGCGACCGCAAGCTGGAGGTGGCGCGGCGGATCTACGAGCGGGCGCTGAAGGACGGGCTGCAGCCCTGGCAGCTGCTCTTCGACGTGCTCACGTTCACGCTCGCCACCGGCGACGAGCAGTACAAGAACAGCGCCGTGGAGACCATCGAGGGCATCGGCCTGGTGAAGGAGAAGCTGCCGGGCGCGCTCACCGTGCTCGGCGTCTCCAACGTCAGCTTCGGCCTCTCCAAGCAGACACGGCCGATCCTGAACTCGGTGTTCCTCACGCACTGCCTGAAGGCGGGGCTCGACGCGGCGATCATCAACCCGCGGGACATCCTGCCCTGGAACGAGATTCCCGCCGATGCGAGGCAGCTCGCCGAGGACCTGGTGCTGGCGCGCCGGGACGACGCGCTGACGCGGCTGATCGCGCACTTCGAGTCGAAGGGGCCGGCGAAGGCAGCGGTCGAGGAAGAACGCCACTTCGACACCCCGGAGGCGCAGCTGCACCACATGATCGTCGATCGCCAGCAGAAGGGATTGATCGAGGCGATCGACGAGTGCCTGAAGACGCGCTCGGCGGTGGGCGTGATCAACGACGTCCTGCTCGGCGCGATGAAGGAGGTGGGCGACCGTTTCGGCGCCGGCGAGCTGATCCTGCCCTTCGTGCTCCAGAGCGCCGAGGTGATGAAGAAGGCGGTCTCCTACCTCGAGCAGTTCATGGAGAAGAACGACTCGTACTCGCGCGGATCGGTCGTTCTCGCCACGGTGTTCGGGGACGTCCACGACATCGGCAAGAACCTGGTGAAGACGATCCTCTCGAACAACGGCTACACGGTGCACGACCTCGGCAAGCAGGTCCCGGTGGATCGGATCGTGAACACGGCGGTGGAGAAGAAAGCGGATGCGATCGGGCTTTCCGCGCTGTTGGTCTCCACCTCCCGCCAGATGCCGCTGGTGGTGCAGGAGATGGACCGGCGGGGGCTCAAGCTGCCGATCCTCATCGGGGGCGCGGCGATCAATCGCAAGTACGGTTGGCGCACGGCGTACGTCGAGGGGACCGACAAGCTGTACGAGGGCGGCGTCTATTACTGCCGCGACGCCTTCGAGGGCCTCGACACCATGACCGTCCTGCAGGACGGCGACGGGCGACCGAAGTTGCTCGA
>Ga0070699_100001406_pt1 | contig 22131 bp, 17 predicted proteins | sample KBSK1503metaG_FD_65473 | JGI IMG/M metagenome (GOLD analysis project Ga0070699, IMG submission 65473) | Corn, switchgrass and miscanthus rhizosphere microbial communities from Kellogg Biological Station, Michigan, USA - KBS K1-50-3 metaG | ecosystem: Host-associated > Plants > Roots >...
CCTTCCGTCCTTCCGTCCTTCCGTCTTTCCGTCCTTCCGTCTTACCGCCCTTTCGAAACCCACTCCGATCCCGCCACGGTAAACCGCAGCGGCCACTCCGCGGCCTTGCTGATCCCGATCCGCCGCGTCACCTCCACCCGCTCATCCGGCCTGAGCTGCCCCGCACGCACCGAGACCCCCGACCGTGGCATCGAGCTCCCGTCGAGGGTCCGGGTGACGCCAAGGGCCTGGCAAAGCCTCCCGGGCCCTGAAGCAAGCAACCGGTCCTCCACTCCACCGCGGCGCTTGCGCATCCGCTCCAGCCCCTCGAGCGGTTCCAGGGCGCGCACCAGGATCGCCGCCCCAATTCCGTCTACCTGACATACCAGGTTGGCGCACCAATGCATGCCGTAGGAGAGGTAGACGTACCAGGTCCCCGGTGGTCCGTACAGCGACTGGTTGCGGGCATTGCGGCGAAGCTGGTAGCCATGTGAGGCGGGATCGTCGCGCCCCAGGTACGCTTCGGTCTCCACGATCCGTCCGGCGGTGACAGCGCCTCTCACCCCCGAGACCATCACGGTTCCCAGTAACTCGACGGCCACCGTCTCGACCGGCCGGGCGAAAAACGAGACGGGCAGCACCTTCGCTGCCCGTAAGTGCGGACTCACGCTTTGCGAGCTCTAGGTCGCCGCGGCTTGCGAACTGCCGTGGCGGGTTCCGCCGGCACAGCCGGCGGGGCTGCCGCAGGCGTTTCGGCCAGAGCCTTGGGCGTCCGGCCCTTGCCGCGCGCCGGTCGCCGGCCGGAGGGCTTTGCCTTCTCGGTCGGAGCCGGGGCCGGCTCTTCCACCGAGACCACCCCGACCATCGGAATCTCCTGCCGGGTGATTCCCCCGCGGGCGCCGCGGCGGAAACGCAGGCCGGCCCGCTTGCCATTCACCGGGGCTGCCGCCTCCGCCCGGGACGCCGGCCTGGCAGGTGGGGCTGATGTCCCCGTGTCCGTGGCCGCGGAAGCGGAAGCGGTGACCGGCCGGTCCACCCGGAAGCCAGGCCGGGTGCTGATCTCGAAGTCATCCTCGCCCAGCTTCTTCACGTCGGCCACCTCGGCATCGTGGGCTTGCCGCAGGAACCGCTCGAACCGGACTTTCTCCAGCAGGGGATCGTTGCGTCCATTCATGGCTGCCATCCGGTTCCGCACCGCCTCGGCTCCGACCGGGCTTCCCAATTCGCCCAGGGACTGCCGCATCAACTCAAACGCCTGCGCCAGGGTGAGCGGCTGCTCCGACCCGCCCCTGGGGGGTGCCGTGCGCGGACTCTCGGCCCGCCTGGGAGCTTCCTTGGTGGGGTCCTTCGGCCCCTCGCGATGCCGGCCCCGGCCTCGACCACCCCGGCGCCGGGAGCCTTCATCCCGAACGGGTTCATCCACGGCAGCAACGGCTACCGCGGCAGGCTCCTGCCCATCGAGTGGCCCAATGTCATACTGCCCGTTCTCGAGCTTGGTAACCCGAAGCAGTTTCCGGTTGCCGGCTTCCACCAGAAATTTGCTGAACCGGTTGAAGCCGGCGTTTTTCTCGTCGAAGTTGGGGTCGATCTGCTGCATCACCTGCTTCAACCGGTCGGAACGCATCACGTCATGGTTCTTGACCATCTGGCCCACCGCCAACCGTACCAGCTCCCAGGGATCCTTCTGGGCGGACGGAGTATCCACCTCTTTGGTGAGCCCGGCCAGGTCGCTGTAGGAGTAGTACTCGTCGCAGTTCTGGATCAACAGGTCGCTGGCCGATTCCCGGATCCCCACCCCGATCACGTATTTCCCGTACTCCTTCAGCTTGATCACCATCGTCGAGAAATCACTGTCGCCCGACAGCAGTATGAAGGTGCCGATCTCGGGCCGGGTAAAGACCAGCTCGATGGCATCGATCGCCAGCCGGATGTCAGTCGCGTTTTTCTTGTTGGTGCCGAAGGCGGGAGCGAAGATCAGGTCGATCGAAGATTCGGAGAGCGGGACGATGTACTGCGGGTAGCGGCGCCAATCGGCGTAGGCCCGTTGCACCGCGACCTTTCCCTTGATGATGTCGCTGCTCAGCAGCGATTTCAGCTCTTTGGTGAGGTCCGTTCGGACCCCGAGGGTGACATTGTCGAAATCGATGAGGAGGGCGGCGTTGGGGGCGTGTAAGGGTCGCTCCCCGCGAGGAGACCGCAGGATCTGGTTCACGTAGCGTTCAGCTCCAAGCCTTCCATCTGCGGCACTTCAGGCGACGCTCTCTACCGGACCCGGTGGCCGGAAAGGCGGCGATAAAGCGCAGGAGATGAAGACTATCGTTGCGTCGACAGTTTCTCTTCGGCCAAATCACTGTGCCAGGTGTACGCAAGCCGAGTTCCGGGTCTCCCTCGGGTCCGAGGGCTCGTGCGCACCACCTTGCAGCTTTTGAACTTAGCCCTCGTTCGCCAGCCTTGCAATGATCCGCTCCGCCGCATGCCCATCCCAGAACTCCGGCACCTGCAGCGGTTTCCCGTTCAGCGGCACCTTGAGCACCTGGTGCGCGGCCTCGATCACGGCAGTGCGGGTCGACGCCACCAACCGGTTAGTTCCCTCGCTTACGGTGATGGGGCGCTCGGTATTGGGGCGGGCAGTGAGACAGGGAATACCCAGCACCGTGGTCTCTTCCTGGAGGCCTCCGGAATCGGTGAGCACCAACCGCGCCCTGTCTACCAGCGCGATGTTCTCCAGGTAACCCAGCGGCTCGACCAGGCGAACCCGGCTCGCCAGCCCCTCCAGGCCAAACTGCTGAATCCGGCTCTTGGTTCGGGGGTGGATGGGAAAGATTACCGGCATATCGGCCGCCAGATCATCCAGCGCAGCCAGCAGCTCGGCCAGGGTCTCCGGGACATCCACGTTCGAAGGACGATGCAGCGTCACGAAGACATAGGGCCCGCCCGCCAGTCCGAGTTTTTCGGGAGCCCTGGTATCCCGGGCCCGGCTCAGCAGATGGCGCAACGTGTCCACCATGACGTTGCCGACGAATTGAATCCGCGATTGGGGAATCCCCTCGGCGCGCAGATTGGCGTCTCCATCCCGGCTCGGTGTCAGGCAGAGGTCGGCCAGTTGGTCGGTCAGCAGCCGGTTCAATTCTTCCGGCATGGTGCGGTCCCGGCTGCGGAGTCCGGCCTCCACGTGAGCGATACGGACCCCGGCTTTGGCCGCCACCAGGGCACAGGCAATCGTCGAGTTCACGTCCCCATAGACCAGAATCCAGTCCGGCGCAGTCTCCTGCAGCACCGGCTCGAACGCCACCATGATCCCCGAGGTCTGCACCGCGTGAGATCCGGAGCCAACCTCGAGATTGATGTCAGGCTGGGGAAGATCGAGGTCGCGAAAGAACGCCTCGCTCATCGCGTGGTCGTAGTGCTGCCCGGTATGCACCAGCACTTGCTGATACCCGCCGGCCTGGCCGGCGCGAATAACCGGGGCAACCTTCATGAAGTTGGGACGGGCACCTACGACGTGAAGCAGTTTCATCAATTACAGTTGGGTGGCTTGCGGCAGGTCCAGCTCGAAGTAGAACCGGGTCCCGGCATCAGCGGCCGTGTCCACCTTGAGCTCGGCGCCCATGGCTTCGACCAGCTTGCGGCAGATGGAAAGTCCCAACCCCGCCCCGGAGAACTTGTAGTCGCCGCTCTTGACCCGGCGCCGGAACGGCTGGAACAGCGTAGACATGGCCTCGCCCGGAATACCGCGTCCGGTGTCTTTCACCGAGAACTCGATCAGCGTCCGGGTGGTCTGCCGGGCGGTCACCTCGACCTGGCCTTCGTCGGTGAACTTGAGGGCATTGGTGGTCAGGTTGAGCAGGACCCGGGAGAGGGCCACCGGGTGACCCACCCGGAAATCGGAGCCGGGCGGAGAAAGCCGGACCCCGAGACCCTTCTCTTCCGCAATCGGCAGGACGATATCTCGCACCGACTCCAGGATGTCGGTGACCGAAAAGGGAATCGGGTCGAGATCGACCAGCCGGTCCCCACCCCGCGCCAACTCGATCACGTCGCTCGCCATCGAGGAAAGGCCGAAGGCGGCGCTGTAGATCAGGCCGAGCTGCCGCTCCTGGATCTCGTTGATCGCCCCGCTCCTGCCCCGCTGCAGCGTTTCCGCCAGGAAGAGAATGGAGGTGAGCGGGGAGCGGATGTCGTGGGCAACCTCGACGACCAGTTCCAGGCCGTTGGGTCCGGAAAGTTTGTCGGCGAAGTGCTGAGCGTAATCCGGATCGAGCCGATGGGTCACCCGCTCGATGGCCGCCAAAAGACGGACAATCTCATCGGCGGGCAGCGGGAGCGGGGAGGTTTCGACCCCGGCGAGAGTAAACCGCCGGATCAACTCGAGAATGTGCCGGGAGAGAGGTGTGCGGGCCAGCTCGGAGAGTTCCGGCTCCTGACCCACGGCGGTCTGGCGGACGACGGCATGGAGGGCCGCCGACTGGCTCTCGACTTCCTCACCGATCGCACCGGCCGTTTCCAGCCCGGGCCAGTCGGTGAGAACCCGGTCAACCGCCCGCTCCAACAGGTCCCAGGAATCCTGGGAAAGGTCAGACGCCGCCGCATCTAGCGGGCGGGGAGCGATCCCGGGTTCGGGGCTGCGCCTCCCGCCGCGCCGAGTGCGTTCATCCATGGCTTTCCCGGTCAATCGGGCCTCTGCACTCACTCGAGGGGACCGTTCAGACCATCTCGCTCGAATTTGTGTTTATCCATAAGCCGGTAAAGGGTCGTCCGGTCGATGCTGGCGAGCCGCGCAGCTTTGGACATGTTGCCGCCCGCCCGCCCGATCAGTCGGGTAAGGTACTCCCGTTCGAACTGGGCCACCACCCGGTCCTTGGCAGGGTGATAAGCGTCCTCCATGACCCCCGCGGGCATCCCGGTTTCCGCCGGCCATTCCTCGGCGTCCTCATAGATCGGGATGTCGTTCGGCTGAATGAGCTGGTCCGGCTCGGCCAGGACCGCCACATGCTCGATCACGTTCTGGAGCTCGCGCACGTTGCCCCGCCAGGGCCGGGACCTCAGGAAGCCGATGCTGGCGTCGCTGAGCTTGGGCACCCGGTCGCCCATCTGCCGGTGCCGCTGCCAATAGTAGGTCAGGAAATGATTCGCGAGGAGCGGGATATCCTCCTGCCGCTTGCGCAGCGGGGGCAGCTTGATCGGCACCACCTGGAGCCGATAGAAGAGATCGCCCCGCAACACCCCGGCGTTCACCGCATCCTGGGGCTCCCGGTTCGTGGCCGAAATGAACCGGACATCCACCACCGCGTCCTGCTGTTCGCTGCCTACCCGACGCACCACGCCATCCTGGATGACCCGCAGCAGTTTGGCCTGGAGCGGCAAGGACATTTCGGTCAGCTCGTCCAGGAAGAGGGTGCCGCCATTGGCGGTTTCCAGCAAACCCGGCTTGTCCCGATCGGCCCCGGTAAAGGCGCCCTTGCGGTGGCCGAACATTTCGGATTCCAGCAGCGGCTCCGGCAAGGCGGCGCAGTTGATCGGCACCAGGGTGCGGCTGGTCCGCCGGCTGTTCTGGTGAATGAACTGGGCGATCAGCTCTTTACCGGTCCCGCTCTCGCCGCTGATCAGAACCGAGGCGTCGGTACCGGCCACTTTGCGGGCCAGGTCGACGGCTTTCCGGAACAGGGGCGAAATGCCGATCAGCGCGACGTTCTCGCTGTGGCCGTGCTGCTTCTGCAACTGGAGCCGGAGATCGCGAGTCTCCCGGGCCACCATGACGGCGTGCGATGCCCGCCCGATGAGGACCTGGAGATGGGTGGCCGAGAAAGGCTTGGGGAGGTAATCCCAGGCCCCGGCGCGCAGCGCTTCGATGCTGCTGCTGACGCTCGGATTACCCGTCATAACGACGACAATCGTATCCTTGTTGGCCCCCAGCGCAGCCCGCAGGATATCCATCCCTGAGCAGTGCGACATATAGAGGTCGACCAGGATGATGTCGAATTTCCGGCGTTTCACGGCGTCCATGGCCTCTTCGCCCCGCCCGATCAGCGTGACGTTATAGCCGTCCATCTGGAGCACGCTGGCGCAGCTCTCCCGGAGGGTACGCTCGTCGTCCACCACCAGAATGCGAATACTCGCCTTCACTTCCTGGGGAATGGAAAGCGGGTCGCGTCCGGGCGCCTCGGTCGAGGTATCGCCGGTGCGGCCGGGGGGCTGGGCGAGGGATGATCCCATCGTGGTCTCCTTACTACGTTGTGACGGTGGCTCCAAACGGCTGGAACAGGACTCCCCTAAACTCCATGCAAATTGCGCGCACTGAGGTTAAGGCCCTACACTGGGCGTCTGAACGGCCATAACGACGCGACACCAGTTGGCCTCAACTGTGGCTAATATGCCACAGAAGGGCAAGATTGCTACAGCAAAATAGATTCCAATCTCGCAACGCTGGGCCGCGACCCGGCGTATGGGGTGAGTGAATTCATAGATGTGGCAAGTACTTGACCCGGCCGGTTCACGGTATCTCCTTTGCGTAAGCTCATCAGTCCCCTTGTAGGTCGTACGGGGAAGCCCTTGCAACCCGGAGTCGTCTTCGCATGGCCGGCAACCTGATTCCATCCTCTGGACCCCAGAGTCTCGAACCCCAGCAGAGCTATCCGCTGCAGCCGGGTGGCGGGTTCGACATGGCACCCCCCGATACCAGTGACGGCATCAATTGGGGCCGCTACATCTCGGCCCTTAAGCGCTATCGCTGGTTCATGTTGATGGTGGTGCTGCTGGGTACCGGAATCGGGGTGGGAATCACTCGTTTCATTGACCCGGAGTACGTCGCCCGCTCAACCCTGTGGCTCGCCCAGGCGCCGACCAAGAATGGCCCGATTTCTTCCCATGAGCTGGTGGGTGGTAATGCCTGGCTGGAGTTGCTGCGCAGTTTCGCGGTTATCGACACCGTGGTGCTCAAGCAGTCCCTGTTCGTGGAACCCAATTCAATTGCGGACTCCGCCGCGTTTCGCGGCTTCTCCCTTGGCCGGGTCTTTCGTTACGGGAAGTTCAAGCTCACCGTCAACAAGCAGGGCGACCGCTGGAACCTCGCGACCACAGATGGCCGGGAGGTCGACAACGGGTCGGTCGGCGATTCGGTGGGCCGGAAGATCGGTTTCCGCTGGATGCCGACCAAGCGCGCGCTGGGCCGGGATCGCACCATCAAGTTCGAGGTGGTCAATCCGCGGCAAGCCTCCAGCGACCTGCTGGAGCGCTTCGGTGCCAACATGGCGCAGGAAAGCAACTTCCTGAGGCTTCAGCTCCGCGATATCGATCCAGGGCGGGCGGCTGCGACTCTCAACGCGATCGACTCCCAGTTCGTTACCCTGGCCGCCGACCTGAAGAAAAAGCAGATCGCCGAGCTCTCGATCATCCTGAAGAGCCAGCTGGACACCGTTTCGAAACAATTGGAAGAGGCGGAGAACCGACTCAAGGATTTCCAGATCAGGGCCATTACCCAGCCGGGCCAGGAACTCGCCATTTCGGGAGGGACTCAACAGACCGGTGGCCAGGCCACGGGTATCTATATCAATCAGAAGATGGCGCTGGACCAGGTGCAGAAGGACCGGGAGACCATCGAAGAGGTGCTGGGCCGGCTCAAGACCGGTGAGAGCACGGTCGACGCATTCAACACGATCGCCATCGTCCGCACCTCGCCCAACCTGTCCGCGGCGCTTTCCGAGTTGTCGCAAAAAGAGGCTGAGCTCCGGGCCCTGCTCTATCGCTACACGCCGGAGCACAAGCCGGTGCAGGACGTCATGGAGATGATTCGGGTCCTCAAGGAACAGACGATTCCAGAATACGCCACGGCCCTGGTGACCCAGTTGCGGTCCCAGGAGAGCCGGATGCAGACCGATATCCAGGGAATCGCGAGGGACCTGCAACAGATTCCGGTGCGCCAGGTCGAGGAATCGCGGCTCACCCGTGAAGTCCAGGGGAAGACCCAGCTGGCCGCCGATCTCCGCACCCGCTACGAGCAGAACGTCCTGGCGGAGCGCAGCACTCAGCCCGACGTGAGCATTCTCGACGAAGCTCAGGCGCCGCAGAAGCCGACCAGCAACACGGCGCCCAAGATCATCCTGATGGCCTTCCTCGCCAGCCTCGGCGCGGCGGTGGCCCTCGCCATTCTGCTGGACCTGCTGGACAAGCGTTTCCGCTATCCCGACCAGGTGACCAAGGACCTGGGGCTCAGCATTCTGGGCGCCATCCCGGCCATCACCCGGACCAACGGACGCCAATTGAAGAGCGAAGAGGCCGCGCAGGTGGTCGAGGCGTTCCGCTCGGTGCGGCTCAACCTGGCCCACTCCTATGGGGCGGCTGGACCCGTCATGCTGACGATTTCGAGCCCCGGGTCCGGAGACGGCAAGTCGCTGGTCTCATCCAACCTGGCGTTGTCGTTTGCCGAAGCGGGTTATCGCACCCTCCTGATCGATGGAGACATCCGGCGGGGCGAGCTGCATCGCATGTTTAGTATCGACCGGCGCCCGGGCCTGCTGGACTACCTGGTGGGCGATGCTCCGATGGACGACGTCGTACGGCCCTCGACCCATGAAGGCCTGTCGATAATTCCCTGCGGCACCCGGCGCCAGCAGGGGCCCGAGCTGCTGGGCTCCGCGGCTATGACCCACTTGATGGCGGAGATGAAGACCCGCTTCAACGTGATTATCGTGGACAGCCCGCCGCTGGGCGCCGGCATCGATCCCTTCGTGCTGGGCACCGCGACCGGGCACATGCTCATGGTCTTCCGCTCCGGTGAAACCGACCGCCAGATGGCCGAGGCGAAGCTCAAGCTTCTGGACCGGCTTCCGGTGCGGGTGCTGGGTGCCGTCTTGAACGACATTCAGGCCGACGGGGTGTACCGGTACTACTCATACCTGTACGGCTATACGTCGGACGAAGAAAATGCCCGGCAGTTGGCCGGGCAGACGGTAGACGCTGAGGTGAGTTCGAAGTAACCGGGGTGCTGTAGGGGCGCGCGGCTGTGTGCCCTACGACAACGATTTCAGCGGGACCTGTTCAAAGGCGCGGATCCGTTCCCCGTTGCTGTCGGCACGGAGGTGGCGCAGGGCCGTGGTAGCGCGAAGCAGCATTTCCACAGCATCTACCGATGATTCGGCAAAATCCGGGACGGCACAGTAGCCGGCCCGGATTTTCAGTTTCTTCTCGATCTCGCCCATGTTCACCGTCTGGGATTCGATGCTTTGCCCCAGGCGCTGCATCAGGCGGACGGCACCTTCCGACTCGGTGGCCGGCGCGATTACCGCAAATTCGGAGCGGCCCAGCCGGCCGATCGCATCGGAAGCCCGCCCCGAGCGCCGGATGATGTCCCCCACCCGCTCGGCGACGCGGGTGGCAATGTCTTCGGAAAGCTGTTCCGAGTCTACCTGTTCCGGATCCGGGGAGAAAACGATACAAGCGAGGGCGTTGTGGCGGCGGTAGGCTTCGGACCCGATCTCGCGGGCCCGCTTGGCAAGGCCACGCATGTTATACAGCCCGGTCAGCTGATCGAGCAGGCTTTCGTCCCGGATCCGGTCGATTTCGAACTTGGCACGAATGAAGGTCTGGAGCTTGAGCAGAAGCGCTTCCCCGTCGAGCGGCTGTCCCAGGAACTCCCAGGCTCCGGCCCGATAGGCCTCAAGCCGCTGGGCCCGCCCCGAAGGCCCGGAGGTCGTGATGACGATTGGAATCGTCCCGCTGAAGCGGGGATCGTCCCGCAACGAGCGGCATACCTCGACGCCGTGCATATCCGGCATCTGCGCGTCCAGGATGATTACATCCGGCTGGGCGGTCCGGGCTCGATCGAGAGCCTGTTGCCCGGTATAGGCGCGCAGCACTGCGAACCCATTAGGGGCCAGAATACTCTCAAGCGAGCGGGCCGACCATTCCTGGTCGTTCGCGATGAGGACCAGCGGCGGACGGGAGGACTTATCGCGATCGTTCATAACTCTCGCTGCGTAAGCAGGGACCGACTATGGGCGCAGGGGCGAACTTCCTGCCTGCAGGACTCATGCGGGATGTGCCTTGATGCGCAAGACGATACAAGTCTTGGGTTTATATTGCAATACGGCGAGTCGGCCGGACCCGGAACGACGCAGCACCGCTACATGTTGAGCCAACACGAGTTAGCCCCGGCGCGGCTGGATGGGTGAGTGGGTTTTGGATCAAGAGATGTTAGGTAAGCCACGGATCGGCATGGAGTTACAGATCTGGTCCGAACCTCGAGGCAACCTTGCCGACTGGGCCGGTCGCAAATCTCTGGAAGACGACCCCCAGAGAATTGGGCAACCCTCTGGCAAAACCGATGGAAAGTGGCTATCAGCAAATGGATCGTGGTGTGGGGAGAATACTGCATAGGTGTCAGACTTACGCAACAGGCATGGAAATCAAGGGTATTAGAAGCCCCGCATCTCAGGTCTATTGGGTTGGCAGAGATGGGCTTGGGTTCTTTTCAACCAGTGTCGCTCGTACTCGACTCTAGCACGAGGGATGCACCGGGAGTGAGCATGAAACAGTTCAACAAACACCGCATTACACTGCGCTGCGTCGTTCTTGGGGTATGCTGCTTGCTCGGCCTTCTGGCCCTCCCGATTCGCACCTGGGCGCAGGTGGCGCCGACGATGGACCGGCGGCCCCAGGCTACTCGGGCCGAGTTGCAGGCGAGACTGGTGGAAATCGACCAGATTCTCGCCGGCATTTATACCGAAGGCATCAAGCAACAGGTTCGTTCCGAGGCCGCGATGATCCAGACTCGGCTTCGTGACGGAGACTTCCAGATTGGGGATCAGCTTCAAGTCCAGCTCAGCGTTGCGGTGACGCCGACCGGGACACCGATCAACGGCACCTACTCGGTTATGCCCGACCAGATCCTCCAGCTGCCCGACCTGCCGCCCATCCCGCTGCGCGGGATCCTGAGGTCGGAAGTGAAGGACTACATGACCGAGTTCCTGAGCCACCTTTTCAAGGAACAGACGGTTATCGTGACGCCAACTATTCGGCTCACGATCCAGGGCGGGGTCAAGCAGCCGGGCTTCTACCAACTGCCGGCGGACATCACCCTGCCCGATGCGATCACCAAGGCTGGCGGGTTCGGCGGCGGCACCGACTTGAACAAGACGGTGATCAAGCGGGGCGACGAAGAATTGTGGGGCACGGAAGAGATGTCCCAGGCCATCACCGGCGCCGTGACGCTCGATCAGCTGAATCTGCGCTCCGGCGATGAACTGATCGTCGGGCAGACGACTACAACCAACTGGTTCACCACATTACGTACCTACGCGCTCATACCCGGTCTGATCCTCAGCCTGGCGGCTCTGGCCCGGCTGTTCGGGATCATCTGACGCCGCAAGTGGAGGTATCGTTGCCGCACAGCGGGTCCAAGGCGGCTCGTGTGACCCCGCGCGAGCGCAGCTTGCGTCTGGTGGAAGACAGCGCGCTGGCGATCCAGGTCCGGAATCGCCATGAGGGCCTCAACCGCGCCATCAACGTGGGGTTGGCCTTCATTGCCTTGCTGCTGCTTTCTCCGCTATTCCTGCTGATCGCAATCCTGGTCAAGCTTACGTCCAAGGGTCCGGTTTTCTACAGCCAGACCCGGGTCGGGATCGACCGGCGCGCCACCCGGAACACGGCACCCAGCCATCGCCGGATCCAGGACCTCGGCGGCCAGATCTTCATGATCTACAAGTTCCGCACGATGTGGTTGAACGCCGAACACCTCTCCGGCGCCGTCTGGGCGTCCAAGGAAGATCCCCGGGTCACCAGGGTCGGCCTTCTGCTTCGCAAATACCGCCTGGACGAACTCCCCCAGCTACTGAATGTGCTGAACGGCGACATGAACATCGTCGGGCCCCGGCCCGAGCGCCCCAGCATCTTCATGAAGATGCGGCGAGAGATTCCGGGCTACGCCGCCCGGCAACGCAGCAAGCCCGGCATCACCGGACTGGCCCAGATCAATCAGCACTACGATGTGGACGTCGAGACCGTGCGGAACAAGTTGCGATTCGACCTGATTTATCTCAGCCGCCAGGGAATTATCGAAGACATGAAGATCATGCTGAAAACGGCGCCGGTGGTTCTCTTCAAGCGGGGAGGCTGGTAACGGCCGTGGCCACTACTGCGGACACCGTGGCCAGCATTCGGGAGGACCGGGACTTCCTGGGCTACGCGCCCTACATCCTCACGGCGGTTGCGTTTCTGCTGCTCTTTGCCCGTCCGCTTACTCTCCTGGTCCGCGATTGGTGGCACGACCCCGATGCCGGCCATGGGTTGCTTCTGTTCCCTGTGGCCATCTGGCTGGCCTGGAAGGCCGGGCTGCGCCGGGATCGAGCCCCGAATGTAGCCCTGGGGATCGCACTCATCGTCGTCGCGGTGGGTATCAGGTACCTGAGCGGTCTCGCGGCCGAGTTGTTCACCATGCGGCTGTCCATGGTGCTGGGCCTGGTCGGCGTAATCACCTTTTTTGCCGGGTTCCGCCAGGTGCTGCATTGGTGGCTCCCCTTCTCGCTCTTCGTTCTCTCCATCCCGATTCCCGCGGTCCTCACCAACGCCCTGGCATTCCCCCTTCAGCTCAAGGCCTCCGCGATGGGCGCCTGGTTGCTGGAACACCGGCACGTGCCGGCCAGGTTGATGGGGAACGTCATCCTGCTGCCCGGGCGGCAGCTGTTCGTGACCGAGGCCTGCAGCGGCCTGCGCTCGCTGACCGCGCTGCTGGCGCTGGGCCTGCTGGTGGGAGGGATCTGGTTGCGCTATCCGGCCAGCCGCGCCTTCCTGGTCTTCATTACCCTGCCGGTCGCGATCCTGGTGAACGCCTTCCGGGTCTTTCTCACTGGATTCCTGGTCTACTACGTCTCACCGGAGATGGGCGAAGGGTTCATGCACCTGAGCGAGGGCTGGCTCCTGTTCGTGATCGCGTTCCTCATTCTGGGATTGATGACCTGGGGGATCAGGCTGCTGGAGCGGCGGATTTCGCGGAAGCAGGAGGCCAGCCATGCGTAACTGGACTCCATGGATTCCCGGTGGACTGCTGAGCATCGGCTGTGTCTTCACGCTTTTCATCAACCGGCAGCAGGACCTGCCGCTTGCCGCGCCGCTCACGACGTTGCCGGGCAACGTCGCGGGCTACCCGGGAACCGAGCAGCCGATCTCGGAAGAAGAACAGCGGGTCGCCGGGATGACCAACTACTCGTTCCGTACGTTCGCCCGTGATTCCAGCATCGTTTTTACTACCTACGTCGGGTACTACGATCACCAGACCCAGGGCAAGACGATCCACTCGCCCAAGAATTGCCTGCCCGGCTCGGGCTGGGAAGCGCTGGCGCAGTCGGAAAAGACCGTCCCCACCCCGGCCCGTCCGGAAACGGTCAATCGCTACCTGTTGCAGAACGGGCCGCAGCGGGCGCTGGTGTTCTACTGGTACCAGGGCAGGGGACGAGTGGCGGCGAACGAGTACCAGGTGAAGTGGGAGCTGCTGCGGGACGCGGCCGTTCGGGGCCGCAGTGAAGAGGCGCTGGTCCGGATCGTGGTAAATATCACCCCGGAAATGAATGAGGCCGCTGCAGATTCACTGGCGACCCGGGTGGCCGGCGAGTTGATCCCCTCGGTGTACCGGGTACTGCCTTCGTAGCCTACACTCCAGAAATCCGGTCCGAAGTCCGCCGCGAACCAATGCTCCGCTCGGGCATTGCGGACAATGATCTCCGGGCGCCCAGTCCCAGAACCAGGAACGCCAGCCCGAGAAGAATTCCCTCGATTACCCGCCGGTTCACCCCGAAGTCGGTCACTTGAAGCGCCGGATCCAGCCTCCGCTGAAGCAGCAGCACCTGCACCAACAGGAGCACCGCCAGCAGCAGGACAAGCGCCCCCATGATGAACCCGGCGAACCCGAGCCGTCGCAGGGACCGGCGGTCATCGAGAAGCAACGCCGCGACGAATGCCACCACCAGGCCGCCCAGCAACGTCGCGCCATGGTCTATCAGACTGGAAACCAGCAGAAGGCGCCATCCTGAGTCACCGGGATCAAACGGCCAGGTCCGGCTGAGCGGATCGAAGAGCGGGACCAGTGCAAGCACCAGCGCCGCGGGATAGAGGCTCCGCAACAGGGGGCGATACCGGGCATCGAGGGCGGAAATTGGCCAGCTCCTTTCAACCAGCTTGCCGGGCTACTGCGCCGGGCGGCGGGTCGGTTCCCAGATAGGGTTGCGTTCTCCCCGCAGGGCTTTGCTCCAGGCGAGGAGCCCGGCGAGGTTCGCCGCAAAAACAAAAGCGCACACGGTGATCGGCCGGGGAAGCGGGCGCCGGTCCGCCTGGTGCATCGCGGCCGCCCCCAGGATCGTCCCCACCCCGGCCAGGAGTAGGAACCACTGGGCCAAATGGGACCGGGGCGCCAGCATGGCCAAGCCGAACAGGATCCCCGGCGCGGTCAGAAACACCAGCCACCGGGCGAGTTTGTGGCTGATCAGTTTGAGGGCAAAGCCCCCGAAGCGGAAGGGATTCATCAGGTGGCGCTCATACCAGAGGGTTTCCAGGCCCCGGGCCATGGTGCGCACCTTCCGGCGGAATTCCGAACGAACCTCGCCGGAGCGCGGCACCAGGCAAATGGCCTCGTCCACCGATACGGCGCGAAGTCCGTGCTCCCGGCTGATCAATGCCGAGGCGAAGTCCCGGCTCAACGCGCCGGGGAACAGGGATACGTGAAGGTGGCGCCGGATCGCGTAATAGCAACCACTGGCTCCGACGATGCCGCCGAGCCGGGTCTCCAAGGCGCGCACCGTCATCTCGTAGCCCACGTATCCCGATTCAGCCTGATTTCTCTCCGTAGTGATGTGACCCACGCTCAAGTCCCGTCCGCTGGCAACACCGATCGTGGGATCCTGAAAGACCCGGATCAGTGGCTTCAAGGCCTCGGGGAGGATGCGAATCGTGGCATCGGTGTTGATGACCACCTCGCCGGTGAGATACGGCGCCGACGCGTTTTCGGCCGCCGTCTTGCCACTCCGTTCCGGCAGCCGCAGGAGCTCGACACCCCGGTCCGCGTACTCCCGCACGATTTCATCGGTCCGGTCGGTGGACGCGTCCGAGGTGACCAGGATCTGTCTCCGCTCGGCGGGATAGTCCAGCGCGAGCAAGCTGTCGAGGGTGCGCCGGATGGAATTCTCTTCGTTGTAGGCCGGGAGCGAGATGCTGATGTGCGGCCACTCCTCGGGGTCGTTCCATTGCTTCGGAGCCCGACGGAATCGTCCGAAGAGCCAGAGCAGGGCCGGGTAGAGGAAGTAGCTGTAGACGAACAGCCCGATGGGCAGCAGAATCAGGAACCACGCGAGCATCTTGATCACAAGCGGGAAACCGGGCGCTGCCCGGAGATCTCACGGTACATCGTCTCGTGACGATCGAGCCAGGGTTGCAGCGCGAAGCGGGTCTGCAGCCGTTGCCGGGCCGCCGCCGCCCGTTCCCGCGCGGCCTCCGGCTGCTCCAGCACCGACGCAATGGCTCGAGCAAGGGCATCGGGAGACGCGGACGGCACCAGCAGCGCTTCCGCTTCGGTAACCACGTCGGGCACGCCGCCGACCGCGGTCGCGACGACCGGAACCCCGGCGGCCATCGCCTCGAACAGGGCGATCGGCGTCCCCTCCGTGCGCGAGCTCAGCACAAAGAGATCGAAGGCCTGATAGAGTCTCGCTGCGTCCGGCACCAGGCCGTGCCATCGAATCCGGCCGGTGATCCCCAAGCGCCCGGCCTGGCTCAGCAGGGGGCCGTGTTGGTTGCCGGTTCCCAAAACCGACAGGGTGGCTCGGGGAACCTGGACCAGAGCGTCCAGCAGAACGTCGAGGCCCTTTTCCCGGCTGAGCCGTCCGACCCAGCCGATGACGACTTCCTCGGGAGCCAGGCCGAGCAGGGCCCGGGATTCCGCTCGGGCGAGGCGGTCAGCGGGCTCGGCGAAGGCGTTGGGAAGCAGGGTGACCTGATCCGGCCGGAGTCCGCTGGATACCAGCTTGCGTTGCAACGGGCCTGAAACCGCGACGATACGGTCGAAGTGACGGAAAGCACGGACCTGCAGGAATTCATACATATGATTCTTCCAGTCTCCGCCGGTAAAACCGTGCACCGTGGAGACCCGGGGAATACGGAGACGGCCGGCCACCGGCCCGGCCAGGACATCAGGGCGATACCCATGGGTGTGCACTACGTCGGGACGTAAAGTAGCGAACGCCTCTCGATATGCCGCGCGTTCGCGGCCGTAGGCGCGGGCGGGCAGGGTTACGGACCTGAGCTTTACCCCACGAGTAGAGAGAAGAGCATGAAGCGAGGGTTCCGGAGATTGCAGTCCGATGACCGACACGACCGCCACGTCATGGCCCCGCGCAGCAAGCCCGGTGGTCAGGGAAAGCACGACGCTTTCCAATCCACCGGCTTGGCCGGGGGCCAGAACGTGGATGATCGAGAGCCGGGGTGCGTCAGCTGAAGTGGTTGAAGGCACGTCGGTTAGGTTCAGGCAAGTTGAATACCAGTAACGGTCGGACTAGGTTGGGACTCAGGTTTGCACCGACGAAAATACACTCGCTGGAGCGCGCGAGTTTTCACGCCTTGTGGGAGGTCGGCTTGCGGGTTCAATCTGGGACGTATTCCGCCGCGATGCTAGCTCTGGTTGTGGCCGCGGCGGCGTGTGGCAGTGATTCCGGGACCAACAACGGCAATATCGTCGTTTCCGTGGCGATCGTACCGACGGCAACGACGCTGCCGGTGGGCGCGGTCGAGCACCTGTCCGGCATCGCCCTGGATGCCGAGGGGAATTCCATCCTTGGGGCGGCGATCAGCTGGAGTTCCAGCAATACCGCCATCGCCACGGTCGACGGGAGCGGCAATGTCCACGGCCTCAACGCCGGGACGGTCACGGTAACCGCGTCCTCAGAAGGCACCAAGGGTACCGCATCGGTGCTGGTGACGGCCGGCAGCGGCGGGTCCATCCACGAAGTCTTTTCGACCTACCTGGGCGGGTTGCTGCAGGACCAGATTCGGGATGTCGCGGTCGACGCCCAGGGCAACATCTACATCGCGGGCGGCACCGAGTCCACCGGCTGGCCCACCACGGCGGGCGCCTATGATCGGACGCCGAACGGCAATTACGACGTCTTCGTCGCCAAGCTCAGTCCCCAGGGGCAGCTGATCTGGTCCACGCTGATCGGTGGGCCCGGCTACGACCGGGCTTACGGGATCGAGCTGGATGCCCAGGGATTCATCTATATCGCAGGGCGCGCGGGAGCCGGTTTCCCGACCACGGCCGGTTCCTTCCAGCCCACGTTCAGCGGGGGCACCAACGACCCGACCTACGGGCCGGAGGACGGCTTCGTCTGCAAGGTCGCGCCGGACGGGGCTTCCGTGGTGTTCTGCAGCTACATGGGAAGCTCGGACAACCGGATCATCAGGGATCTCGCGCTGGACTCGCAGGGCAACATCTTCCTGGCCTCATCCTCGGATGCCGGAACCTTTCCTGCCTCGTGGTTCACCAATGCGTATCAGCGCAACCGGCTGGGCGGCGTTGATGGCCTGCTGGTCAAGGTGAGCAACGACGGTTCCCAGGTGCTCTGGGCGACCTTCTTCGGGGGAAGCGGGGACGAAGCGGAGCAGCCGTCGGTCCGAGTCGACGCGGCCGGCAACGCGTTTGTCCTGACCGGGACCGAATCACCGGATGCGCCCACTCCGAACGGATTCGACCATACCATGGGGGGCCTTCGGGATCTCTATCTCGTCAAGCTGAGCTCCACCGGGAGCCAATTGCTCTTCGGCACCTACGTGGGCGGCAGCGGCAACGAGGGCGTGGAGACCCACGAGCTGGCGCTCGATCCCCAGGGCAACCCGGTGATCGGCAACAGCACCACGTCGACCGACTTCCCCACGACCGCCGGCGTCTTTCAGCGCGGCAACCTCGGGCTCACCGATGCATTCATCGCGCGCATCTCGGCCGACGGCTCCCAACTGCTGACCAGCACCCTGCTGGGCGGCAGCCTGAACGACGCTTCGGAGGGAATCTGTATCGACGCCGCGGGCAACATCTACATCACCGGCAACAGCGAGTCGTTTAACCTGCCCTACCTGGTGGGAGGATTCCAGCCGACCAATCATGGCGGCAACGACATGATCGTGGTGAAGCTCTCGCCTGATCTCCGCACGGTTCTCTACGGCAGCTACCTCGGCGGTACCGGGCCTGACTTCGGGAGGGCAGGAGCAGTGACCCCGGATGGACAGTTCATCATTGGCGGCACTACGCAATCCACCGACTTCCCGACCCTGCTACCGGTTCAATCGAGTCCCGGAGGAATCCTCGACGCGGCGCTGACCAAGATCTCGCCCTGATTTCAGGGGATGCAGGAGGCGGTACACCGCCCGCTCGAACAGCTGGAAGGAACGGACCGGGAAGGGAAAGCTTTCCGGCTTGAAAGTCGGGACCTTGATGGATCCGATACCGGCCAGGTTGGCGCCGGCGATATCGGTAAAGTATTGATCGCCGACCATGAACGTACGTTCGCGGGACGGAGCGCCGAGTTGATCGAGGGCGAACTCGATCAGCTCGGCGCTTGGCTTCTTGAGAGGTGTGAGCGGCTCGGACGGCTGGTCGATTTCCCGGCGGACCTTGCCTGAGGTTTCGCTCCACCGCTCCACACCCCGCTCCAACACCCGGACCACCACCCGGCCTTTGCCGGCCTTGTAGGCCTTGAGCACCGGTAATTCCGGGAAAATGCTCCCTAACTCATGGAACCGGGTTTCCCCGCAATTTGAGAGGATGGCCTGGGGGATCCTGGCTTCGAGATTCTTGAGCGTCGCCTGAAACTCGATCGCGACACCCATGTCATGATGAGGCATCAAGGTTCCGTCCACGTCCCAGAGCAGGGCCGCAACCTTGTGGGTGTCGACAAAGTCCTGGTCGACCGAGGTAATGTCCGGTAAGTGGAAGGTGGGCTTCAGCTTGGAGACAAGCTTGAAGAACCTGGGGAGGGCCTGGCGGGTGGTGGTAATCCAATCACTGGGTGCCGCCATCAATCCTCCGATAATTCTACGCGACTCTAAAGCGTTGCCTGGGCCGGAAACGGACTGCCGATTCGCCCGCTCTGTGCGTAGCTTACTGGCCGGCCGTTACCTGATTGTCCGGCTGAGGCTTAGCCTCGGTACCGACCTCCAGTTCTCTACTCAAAGCTAATCAACCTGGGCGCCCATTTCGTGAGCACATCCATCGAGCAGCCAGCGCCCCGGGCCACCGAACGGCCGGCGGCGGTGGTATGGCTGGCCCTGTGGTTCGGACTGGGCACCGGTATCGCCGAAGTCATCCTGATGGCGATCCGCAAGTTTGCATTGCACCGGTTTCTCTTCCTGAGCACCGACGCCGTGTGGATGGCCCCGGTGGCCGATATGATCCTGTTCGCCATCGCCGGCCTCGGCCTCCTGTTACTGCGGGTGATCCTCCCCCGCCGCATTCCCCTGCCGCCGGTCCTGCTGTTTGGCGCACTGACCACATTCACCCTGCTCCTGACGTACGGCCCGCTTTCAAGGATTGCCGCCGCCATAATCGCCCTGGGGATCGGCGTCGAAGCGACGCAGCTGACCAGGCGACGGAGCGAAGGCCTGCTGCGACTGGTCCGGCGCACCACCCCCGTCATGGCCGCGATGGTGCTGCTGGGCGGCCTCGGAGTGCGGGCCCTGATCTCGGCCACCGGAAGACGCTCGGCCGGCGCGGTGACCGCGGAGAGCCGGGGGGCACCGAACGTTCTGCTCATCGTGCTGGACACGGTCCGGGCATGGAGCCTCGGCATCTACGGCTACCCGCGACCGACCACGCCCGAGCTGGCGCGCTGGATGAGCGACGGGACGCGGTTCCAGACCGTGCTCTCTACTGCGCCCTGGACGCTGCCCTCTCACGCCACCCTGTTTACCGGGCGATTTCCGCACGAGCTCTCGGCGGGATGGTTCAGCCCATTGGATGATGCGCAACCGACCCTGGCCGAAGTGTTGAGCGCCCGGGGATATGCTTCCGCCGGGTTTGTGGCCAACACGACCTACTGCAGCTATGAGAGCGGGCTGGCCCGCGGATTCAGCCATTTCGAAGACTATCCGGTTTCCATTCCCCAGTTGATGTTCAGCTCGTCGCTGGGGAAATACCTGGCGGGGAGCCGGTTCACCCGCCGCAAGCTGCTCCGGGTCAGCGCCGAGGAGATCAATCACCGGCTCCTGGGATGGCTCGACCACCGCCCGACCGACCGGCCGTTCTTCGTCTTCCTCAATTATCTCGACACCCACAATCCCTATCAGCCGCCGGCGCCATACGACACTCTCTTCTCCGATGCCGGAGCGGAGCGGTACCTGGAGGCCATCCGGGAAGACACCCCGGCCCGGTTGTGGACGCCGGAGGCGCGGCGCGCCGCGGTGGACAAGTACGATGAGTCGCTCGCATATCTCGACGCCACGCTGGGGCGATTGTTCGCCGAGCTCAAGCGGCGCGGACTGTGGGACAACACGGTGGTGATCGTCACCTCGGACCACGGCGAGGAATTTGGCGAGCACAACGTGTTCTTCCACGGAAACAGCTTGTACCGCCCGGCCCTCGAGGTACCGCTGCTGGTGCGATTCCCCGGCCGTGTCCCGAGCGGGCGCCTGGTCACGACACCGGTGTCACTCAAGGACCTGGCGGCGACGGTGGTGGACTTGTCCGGCGACACCGCCGTCCGGCTGCCGGGCCGTTCCCTCGCCCGGTTCTGGACTGGGACCGTCCCCGATTCGGCCACCTCGTCCGACACCCTGCTCATGGAGCTGGGTTATTCGCCGCGGCTTCCCAAGGCTACGCCGATCGCACGGGGACCGATGAAATCGGTGGTGCTCAACGGCTATCGGCTGATCCGGTACGGCGACGGCCAGCTGGAGCTGTACGACTTTGCGCGGGACACGATGGAACGCAACGACCTGGCCAGGGATTCGACCTATCGGCCCGTCCTCGACCAGAACCTCAAAGCGCTGGAAGCGCTGGTGCCTCTCCCGCCCCCGATGATCCGGAACCAGTCTCAGTGAGGATCCTCCGACTCGGCCTCTGGTTCGGGATCCTCACCGGGTTGGGCGAGCTGGTCTTTCTCGCCGCCCGCAAGTTCATCCGCCACAAATTCCTCTTCATCACGCCCGACGTATTGTGGATGGGGCCGGCAGCGAACGCCGTCCTGTTCCTGCTGGTGGGGCTGCTCCTGGTGCTGCTGCACCGTGCCGGGATGCGCCGCATCGGCTGGCAGGCGGCCTTCGGGGTGTACTTGTTCCTTGCCGCCCTTGCCGCGACTTACATGTATCCGCCGCTCTCCTGGATTGCCGGATTGTTGCTGGCCCTGGGTGTCGGCATCCAGGGCGCGCGGATGGCGGGGCGCTACGGCGAGGGGATCGATCGCCTGGTGGGGCGAACGGTCGCCCCATTGGCGCTCCTCGTCGGCCTGGCCGGGGTGGGGTTGCACGGATGGTACTACCTGAGCGAGCGCCGGAGCCTGGCCCGGATCGGCACCGCGCGGAGCAATTCGCCCAACGTGCTGCTCATCGTCCTGGACACCGTACGGTCGCTCAGCCTGAGCCTGTATGGATACGGCAAGCCAACGACTCCAGAACTCGCGCGGCGGGCCGGCGACGGCGCCGTCTTCACCCGGGTGCTGTCGACCGCACCATGGACCTTCCCGTCGCACGCGACCATGTTCACCGGCCGACTGCCCCACGAGCTGACTGCCAGCTGGATGACGGCCATGGACGGGCGCTATCCCACTCTGGCCGAGCTGCTGGGGTCGCGGGGATATGTCACGGCGGGCTTCGCGGCCAATACGCTTTATTGTTCCCGGGAGACCGGCCTGGCCCGGGGGTTCGCGCACTGGCGCGACTACAGTATCTCCGCCGCGGAAATCGGCCATAGCGCCGCGCTGCCGCGCGCCCTGCTTGAGGCCCAGTGGTTTCGCCGGCTGACCGGGAACTTTCAGCTTTACGGCCGCAAGACCGCGGCGGATATCAATCACCAGTTCCTGGGCTGGCTGGGCCACGGCAGGCGGCAACCGTTCTTTGCATTCCTGAACTACTTCGATGCCCACGGCCCCTACCTGCCACCGCCGGCATTCGCGGCGCCGTTCCAGAGCCGACCGC
>Ga0070699_100001407_pt1 | contig 22118 bp, 18 predicted proteins | sample KBSK1503metaG_FD_65473 | JGI IMG/M metagenome (GOLD analysis project Ga0070699, IMG submission 65473) | Corn, switchgrass and miscanthus rhizosphere microbial communities from Kellogg Biological Station, Michigan, USA - KBS K1-50-3 metaG | ecosystem: Host-associated > Plants > Roots >...
CGCAATGGCTGTTCAGCGCTCTCGCCGAAGCAGGATTGCCTGTGATCTGCGTTGAGACGCGGCACATGCAAGCGGTGTTGAAGGCGCAGATCAACAAGACGGACCGCAACGATGCGCGCGAAGCAGACATGGGCGGGCGATTTATGAGTACACGCCCTAGTCGACGAACCGGCAGCGAAGTTTGTGGGCAGCCGCGGAGGCGCGGACAGATGAAAGTGCTGGCGATCCGATGGGGCCGTCAAATGGGTACGTGGCAGTCTCCGGCCAGGCAGGAGCTCAGCACCCTGACCGCGACATACGCCCTGGCGCCGCAATTAGCCTCCACCGACCTGTCCCACTGTTATGCCGATATCGTGGTAAAGCTGCGGAAGCGAGGCCGCAAACTCCTGAGCCCGGGTGAGATTCGCGCGCTGCATGTAGCCCATCGCAGGGAGCTTGTTCGTCGGGCGTTGTAACTCCAGAAAGGAGCCTGTAGCGCCGAGCTCCAACAAGCCCTTCGCCGGTTCACTGGGAGCTGCCCGCTTCACAATTGAGCAATAACGCTGGAGCGGAAGCGCGATGTTGAAACGATCTTTGATTGTGCGGCGTATAAAGGTGTAAGCCCTAATCACTTCCAAGACGCTTGTTCTGGCACGCGATATGGTTTCGGCCCCTTTCGATGCCACGATCACATTTCCTTCTTCGTCAACCAACACGCTTCCATCGCGTGCTAATAATTTCATCAGTTCCGAGCGAGACGCCGGTTCGTGAATGTTAAGTGGGCCTTTTCCGATTTCGACAAGAGGGCCAAGCTGCGCCGCGACTTCGCGCAGGTTCAAGAAAACACCCTCGGCCGGCTCAAAGATTCGGGGTCCAGCATCCGACCCTCCCCCGCCAACCCTTTGTTGAACCTCCCTTAACGATGCTGAGAAGATCTCCGTCGAACGTGCCACATGTTCGGCAGATACGTCCGAGGCAAAAATTGGAGCTACTTGGGCAGGCCTCGGCCGCTTCCCTTGCACGCCGAAAAACGCCATGTCTCTCTGGGCCTGCGCTTGCAATTCTCGGGGCATGTGCCGCGGTTTGAGATTTTCATGCACGCCGGCGACGTTATCCTCTGCGACGATGATAACTCGCATACCAGATCGCAGAATAGCGCCGGCGCACATAGCGCAAGGATCGAGCGAACTGACGATCGTTACGTTGCGGGGTGAAGGGGAGAGCCCGCGGCGCCGTTCGTGCGCAAGCCAATCGACGAGCTGACGTTCGACATGAGCTGTCGGATCAGAGAGATGGTCGTTACGTATTACCGCATTGGTCGCTTCAGCAATAACACGACCAGACTCGTCGACCAGTAAGCCGCCCACTGCGAAGGTCCCCTGTTTCCCCGCTTCTTCCGCCAATGCGACTGCACGCGCCGCCGCATCTTCAGCGGTCCGAATCGTGCTCGTCCCAGCGCGGACCCCTGGCGACAGTTCCAATGGACTAGATCTGCTATAGGAATCCGACGGAACGGGCGCTCTGGAACTTTTCCGCTCGGCTGCCATCGTATTCTCCTCGGCGTTAGAGATCCCCGTCACAAGAAGGTTCATCGTAGCCGCGCCGGCCGCTGTGAACTTACACAGAAGATTCCTCCTGCTGAGCCCGAATTCCGCAGGTGAGGCTGCAGCTTCTGGCTTATGCCTACGCATTCAACCCTCCCTCCCATGAGCCGCGACTTCCCGTTGCAAGTGAGAGTCCAAATTTCATCGACCGCTATGCCCATCAAAGTCCAAATTGCTTCTTGGATCTCATCCTTAGATCGCAGCACCAGGGCAGCGATCGTCACAGTCAGATCTGCTACTCGGAGGTCGGAAAGACGCTGTCGCCCAAACCATTAAACCGGGCCCAACCGCGTTGCTACCGACGTGCCGTGTTTGCCGCTCATTTGACGAAATAGAATGGATTCGGGATCTTGAACGTGCATTCGGCCGACCCACCGTCTAGATCGCTTTGCTGATCGCCGACATTCGCGATAATCGTATAGCCTTGGTTCTCGATCTTTTTGCGTTCTCCGCTCTTGTACGGCACGATCGTCTCATTGTGGTCGTCGTCCGGGCGCGTGCTCAGCCTGGCCCAGCCCTGGAATCCGGCGCTGTCCAGATTCCAGAGGGTCGCCCGTCGTTGGCTGTCGCGGCGGCCGGTGATGAAAAATACCGCCACGTTCTTGACGATGGCGGAATTGAAAAACTCGAGCGTCGGCGGGATCGCCGGGGCGGAGGCCTTGAGGATCCACTCGTCGAAGCCGCATGCGAGATTGGGCTCCTCGGAGCAGGGGCCGCCTTTGATGAAGCCGAAATTGTTGGCCTTGATGTTCTGCCAATTCGAGAGCGACGTTTCGTCGATATCGAGCACAATCGCAGGCCTTCTGACCTGGTCAGCGCGCTGCTCGAAGTAGCCACGCGCGTCGGCGAGAACCAACTTAATGTCATCGTTATAATTGCCGGCCTGATACGCAAGCAGTTGCTTCTTATGCTTTTCGATATTGATCGCGGGTTCCTCGGAAGGGGGAATGCGCGGCTCGCGCGCGGGAGGACAGTCGGCGGCTTGAGTGGCGGCTGGGGTGACCGCAGCGAGGATGGCGAACAGGGCCATGGCTGCGAGCGCGAGCTGGTCCGAACGTCGCCCAGCCTCGCCTCGAACCCTGATGTGGTTCAGCCAGTCCAACATATCGCTCTCCTATCGTTTCGACCCCCTGTGCAAGGACTATTGACTGGCCGCCGAGCAAGCAACTGAGCCGGTCGTGTCCCTCACTTGAGGTCTTCCTCTAGGATGTGATCCGCGGTCCGCAAGCTCAATGCCGCAATGGTCAGTGTCGGATTGGCAGTCCCGCCGGTTGGAAACGTGCTGCTGCCGACCAGGTAGAGATTCCTGTGGTCGTGCGAGCGCTGGAACTTGTCCACCACCGACTTTTTGGGATTGTCGCCCATCCGGCAGGTTCCCATGATGTGGCCGGCACCTATGAACCTCAGGGTGACAGGTTTGCCGTCGATTTGCTCGTCGAACCTGGTGGGATCGTTTTTTGGGATCTCCGTTTTGTCCTCGATACCCATCTTCTTGAAAAGAAGATTCGTCATCCGGTGCGCGGCGACAATTCCTTGTCTGGTATAATCCGAAATGTTGTAGGAAATTTCCGGCCTCGGCAGTCCCAGGCCGTCCCTAAAGGAGTCTGACAGCGTAACCCGGTTGTTGGGGTCTGGCGTCTGTTCGACAAGGAATCCAACCCGAAACTGTCGCGTGAACACGTCGTTGAGCTTATTGGCAAGATTGTTGCCGAGGAGGGCCTCTTTGGGGGAAGCGGAATTAAGTCTGCTATTGTTCGTGCCGTTGACGAAGTCGAACGTCGTCACGTTCGGATCGCCGCCAGTGCCGCCGACCAGGAAGTACCAACCGTCGTTGCCGATGTCGACGCGGAATGCGGCTCGCTTGGCACGAAACGGGCCATCGCACAAATCCCCAATCCCCGACGTAATCAGCGGTCCGCGATATGGATACAGCGGTAGCGATTTGGGCGCCAGACCCCAGGCGACATAATACGGGTGATCCATCAGATGTCGCCCGACCGCGCCGCTGCTGTTCGCCACTCCGTTGGAGGTCCGGCCGCCGTTTTTCGACATCAATAGCAGACGCGCAGTCTCGATCGGATTCGCTGCAATGACGTAGATTTTGGCCCTTATGAGGCCGGTTTCGGTGTTCGGCGATGCGTCACTGTCGTATCGTGTGAATCTAATCCCGCCGACGCGTCCATCTGTGCCGACGAGGATCTCGCGGGCGACCGTCTGATGCATGAGTTTCACAGATCCGGTATTCGTCGCTTCATTCAGTGTGATCGTGGGATCATATTTCGCCTGGATCGGACAGATCGGGATGCAGTTTGTGTTTCCAGCGCACGCGCGACGATTCTTATAGGGTTGGGAATTGCGCGCGGCAGGAAGGCTCCTGACCGGGATTTCGGTGACCGCCTTCCCCATTTCTAGGAAATCGGTCTCGTCTGGGGTCAGTGCTTTGAGGGCGGCCCCAACCTGAAGATCGATTAACGATTCCGGAATTTTAGGCATCGGATACTTATAATTGTCGGAAAAATCGATCCCAAGATACTGCTGGTCCTCAACATTCGCCGATACGCCAAGCTCCTTCTCCGCCTCGTCGTAGTACGGAGTGCGCCTCGCGCTTTTCTCCGTCGTCGCCAAGTCCTTGTACTCGATGGGCCAGTCACAGTCCACGAACTCTGGTGCGGAAGGGTATTTCTCATGCATCCTGAAATCTGCTGGCACGAATCTCAGGCAAGTGCCGAGCCAATGCGACGTGCCGCCAGCGATGCGATCGTAAGTGCTGCCGAACGGCCGTGGGCCCTTCTGAATCAGATAGCTTTGCTTCGGATCTTTCCAGTTGCCCAGCGAAATCGGCCGACCGGCCTTCACCGTGCTGGGATCGCGCAATCTCCGGTCTGCGTCTAAAATCTCCGGCGTATAAGGACTCTCGGGCACCTTGGCAGAGGCCGAATAGAAGCGCCTCATGTAATCGTTGATGTTTGGCGGAATTCCCTCACCAGCCTCGAGGAGGACGACCTTTTTACCGCGTTTGCCCAGTTCGTTTGCAATCAACGCACCGGCGAAGCCGGCACCGACGATCGCGACATCCCAATCAACGTTGGATTCGGCGGCCATGGTCAGGCTCCTCGGGGGATATCTCTGCCGATGAACTGGAGTGTCGTGTCCGGCTCACGCGCCCAGTAACCGAACTGCATTTCACTGAATCCCATGGGGTGAGCCTGGGCCACTCGCAGCGCCCACGCCTGAGTGTAGGCTTTTGGCGAAATAACCTCGAAATCGAGGGGAGAAGCATCCGACTCGGGAGCACCGGGAGTGGACGGAATGACCTTCGGGCGCAGCTTGTGTGGATCGTACCAGGCGCCCAAGTACCACATCAAAACGATGCTGCGCGCTAGGTATTTGGCTTCGATGTCGGATGGCGTCAACGTGGCGTCGTCGCCAGCCGGCAGTTTGGCGAGAATCGGCTGCGCGGGATCGGGTTGTCCGCCGGCGTTCTCTTTGGCAATCCGCAGCAAGTTCTCGAATGCCGCCGGTTCTCTCTCATTCACCCAGTTGAAATAGTCCCGCTTGATGTCGACCGGATCTACAAAGGGCGACAGCTTACCCTTGTCAATCCCGGTGAGCGCCGCTGACAACTGCACAAAGGCGTCCATGTCTTCTCGCAAATTCGCATCGACGCTGTGAGCGCGCGCTGGCGGATCGACGGCGACGACCGTCGCCGCGGCTGTGGCGGCCGCGCCCGCGAGCACCGTTCGCCGCGTGACCCTGCCCGATTTTTCGTCGTCGTCTGTTGCATCTGGCGCGATTGTCCGTCGCTCTTGATGCGGCGAATCGCTCATAGCCCTAGCTCCCTTTGTCTCAAAATCGATGATCTCACATGCGCCCTCGAGACCGCGCAGAACACAAACTCAACGCGCCTGCGCCTTTTCCAGGATGAAGGTGAAGTCCGACTGGTTGAAAAAGTCCTCAGGCTTAAGGTTCGGCGGACGCTGCTGATAACTTACCGCGTTGCCATGGCACGCCATGCAGCTCGACGACGCAAGTGGTTCAGAGCCCTGACTGTAGGTTTCTAGTGTTGAGTTCGCGAGAAAGGTCGGAACCGGCGCACAGGTCATATCCGGCTCCTTCTTAAAATCAGTGCTGGGTTCCGGACCGGCGGTGAACCGCCGCGTACAACCGAAATCGCTCGGCCACTGCGTGCTAAGCAGCATGTAATTCTTCCACACGGTTTTGCCGAGAATATCCTGGAATTTCTTGTTCATTTCCTTCGTGTCGTCCGTCAACGGAATCACGCGGGTAATTTGGCTCTTAAACTCCTTATTGTGGAATTTCAGTCCGAGGGCATGCTTTGGCTCCCAAGGCCGCGGCGGCGTCTCATTCACGTTGCATTTCGCCGCATCGCATGAGGGGTCAAAGAAATTATAGCTTGCCTTCAGATTGCGGGCCTCGACGTCTTTTTGTTCTGGTACGTTGTCGACGTGCTCGAATGAGGTCCATATCCACTGTGGGCGGGTTTTCGTTTTGTGCATCACGTGGAAGCCGACCAGCCCGAGCGTCTTTCGTAAACACGGCGGCTCTGATTGTGGGTCGTGCCGCGGCATGGAAACGAGTGCATCCACGGTGTGGAACTTTCCTTTATCATCCTTTGGATCAAGAACTTTCCAGGAGACCTTGAGGATGATTGACCCTGGATCGTCTTTACTCTCGCGGTCGGGGGGAAAAAATCCGGGATCAAACGCCTTCAGCATGATTTCCCGGCTCTCGCCTGCGGGAAAATCAATCTTCAGTTTGGACCTGTCCTCGCTCATTTGCACGGATTTGCTGTATAAACCGTGTTGCACGATGTAATCGAACATCTGTTTGTTCATCAGAATATCGAACAACGCGAAATTGCCTCGCTGGTCGATGAGCGGACCGGTCTTGAACGGCTGATTGAAAGTCTCCTCAATCATCTCGATGACCATCATGCCGGGTTTGTGTTGACTCCTGCATCTGGGCGGAATGACCTTCTCCTCCCATTTAGGTGCTCTCCCATCTCGCAGCATTACATCGAGAAGCTGCCTAAAATTGCTCATGTCCTCCCATTTTGTCTTGATGTTCGGCGCGGATTTCTCGATACCGCGCCCGTCAGCGGGAGAATTCAGGGCGATGAAAGTCAGCCACGAATAGAAGTCGAAGCCGCGCTGGAGATTTTCCAGCGGGGTCTTGGCCGGACCCGCGATGTCGACGTTTTCTTGACACGGCAAGCCTGAATTTAGGATTTTTTGATCGATGGGGGTGAGCTCTCGCGGGGCGTCCGGCTTGGCGTCCGGCGGAAGTGGCTTCAGATCGGACATCGTGTTGCAGGGCGGCGCCAGCGGTACGGGAGTTTGTGCTTCCGATAAATTGGGCAAAGTGAGAAGGCCGGCGACCCCCAGTGCGCTCATGATGCCGGTGACGAGTAACAGATTCTTTGTCATGACTTGATCTCCTCCCCCTATTTGATGCGGCGAATCTTACGTCCGCACGAGCGCCATTCTCAGTGGCGACAATGGTAAGACGTCAAATATAGCGAACTCTGAAAATGGAAAGCTGTGGCCGATCGTCAACACGGCCGGACTCAACCCCTAGCAGAACCCTGTGCGGACGCGATGCGCAATGACGCGCTGCACGCCAGCTCCATAGGGTGAGAAGTTGAACACCACAACTATTAAGTGTCAAGCTAAAAACCTCGCGGTGCGACCGGATGCCGTAGCAGTAGCCCACCATCAGCATTCGCATCATCAACTCGGGATCAATCGAAGGCCGGCCAATGTCGCTGTAGAAGCTTGCCCGACGCTCTCTGAAAGAAACTCGTGCCGTTGACACACGTCGTGCTACCTGATGATTGAGGATTTTGTCCGCCACCGAGCAAGGACAGCCGTAATTCGGGCCCGAGATCATCAGGCCGGCTGGCATTCAACGCTGTCTGTATTGCGCGTCCGCTCTCGTCCTCCGGCGCGCCGTTGGTGCTTTCGTCACTTCACGATCAAAATTCGTCGGGAACATCCGATCCATCCGGCCTGATCAGCTTGGATGCCGCCTCGGCGAAGACCAACCCTCCTGGTTCGAACTTGATGGTCTTTCCAGACTGGATGAATTGATCGAACGTATGGCGCGTCGCAGAATGAACGCCGTTGGCGAGAAAATCTGCGATCTCGAAGCAATCGTCGGGCTTTCCGCCCACGCCGCCGGCGAGGAACGCCTGGAAAGGCATGTTGATGACCTTCACCTTGTGGCGCGCCGACCAGCTCGTGAATCGACGATAGAGCTTCGGAAAAAGCACGGGCCCTTTGTCGGTTGCCAGCACGCTGAGGTCATTCTTCTTGGGCTCGCGCAAGGTAAAGTCGAAGGTCCCTACCGTCTTGCTGAGAAATTTCCACACGCCCAGTTTCTTGGACCGCGCGGCCTTTGCAAGGGTGTCGACCGCAGTGATTTCCTCGTTGGTCATGGACGAATAGTAGGTCGGGAAGGCCCAACCCCGTTCGACCAGCCAGTGGTTCAGATTGACGGGCGAGCCGCTCTTCTCGATCTCGATGTCACCGACCAATCGCCCAAAGGTGTCGAAAACCTCATTGGGGTGGTCGACCTGCGTTAAAACCCTGGAATCGAATGTGGTCGCTCCGGACGTATCCAAAAAATCATGCAATCCTTTGGTCGACGTAGCCCCGAGCAATTGTCGATAAAAGTGGTTGAGCTCATGGAAGGCGTCCTTTTTTGCTTGGGACAAACCGTCTGCCTCGGCTCTGGACAAGGCAGTGGGCTGGAAGTGCAGCTCGGGGGCGTCGATGCCCTGCAAGCGGATCGTGACATGCCCGTTCTTGATCGCCGGTTTGCGCTGCCGTCCTTTTACAATCGCGTCATCGAACACATGCGTCGCCCGAAACGGCACGGCATCGTTCTTCCTGAACCTGATGGCATCGGGTGCCAGCTTGAGCACAACCGTGGTTGTATCTGCGTCCGATCGTCCCGACGGCCAGAATTGGCCCAAGTCGATCGTACCTCTTACTTCCAGCAATCCGTGGGGCATGGGATGTTCCTTTTCTTTAACGCGGAGGAATTCGCACGCAGAAAACGGAGCACAAAAAACGCGGCCGGGCGCCGGCGGCGATGTCCCTAGATTTTGCGCAGCACCTTGTCGGCACGAAGCCCCAGCGGCGTCGTAAGATCGAGAAGGAAGGCATACGCGTCGGGAGCATTGAAAGAGATCGTCTGTCTGTGGTCCCCCAGAAGCGCTGTACGGCTTGGTTCAGCCCCGGTCGCGTCGGCATGTAGGCCTCCTTCGCGAGAGCGCTTTTGTAGGCCTGCGGCCCCTATCTACAATTGTAGTCCACATTCATGGCAGCATCAACCTTGCGCAACAGTTACTCATTTGCGGTTGACGTTGAAAATGCTCTCTGCGGTCACGAGGAGCCCTTCAGGGCTTTCTCGAGCGTCTGCCAGAAGCGCCGCCTCACGCCGCAGATAAGCGCGAATTCAAACAGCGGCCCGCCATCGAACCTCAGCCAACTCAAGGAACACCACCGAAATCACCTTGCCCATACCAGCGGTAACGTCATCAACGCCGTGCTTGCCGCCGTCGGCTACAACTCCGCCGCCTGCTCGCGTGGTTGAGGTTATTGCTTAGAATCCTGATCGCCCTTGGCCCAGCCGCCCAGTTCAAATTGGCCTGAAACCGAGTTCTTCCTTCATCGACACCGAGGACTATCGCGGCTCGCCGCACAAGCTGTGATGGCCACTGTCTCACAACTGTTTTCGCGCCCACCAAGCCCAGCCCTCGCCGCGTCGCCGAGGTATGTTCTCCGGCATTTCGATTCCACCAGCGGCGGCAGGCGATGCCCGTCGATCGTGAGATCGGCGAAGGCGGTGCCGTCGGGGGTCGTGAAACAGAGATTCGGCCGGACAGATAAGCGCAAGGGGAAAGGCTATCGTTATGGTGCTAATCGCCGTGAGGTAATATATTATTGTATTTCGTAAGCTTTTCACCCGGGGCAGGGCCCAATGGCTGAGAGCGATCAGGCATCGAATGCTGAAAGCAAAAAGGGCTGGCGTGGCGAGTGGACCGGCTTCGTGGTGCGTTCGTGCAAGTATCTCGTTCTTCTCCTCGCGTTGTTGTTCGTGCTCTATGTGGTGTTCGATGGCTACTCGTTTTACGTCGCCCGCCGGAGCATCGATTCGGAATTAGAATCGAAGAAAATCTCCAGTCTGGAATACTTGAACGTGCTCGCGCAACGTGACCGCGCGCTCGTTATCGCCACTCTAGAAACGCGGTGTCTTGAAAGGACCGAGCTTGCGCTGTTCCGCATCTTCGAAGCCCAATTGGAGGCTGAATTGCAAGCTGCGTACGCCGATTTGCGCTCGGTCAAGGATGATCTAGTCGACACGTTAAAGCGACTCGGGTCCGGCGCGGTGAACGTAGGCCCGGCGACTAATTACGTGAACAGTGCCACTTTCACTGTGCTTGATTTTGAGCGACACCTTGAGCCTGTGCCGGGCGTAACTGGGGACGATGAAAAATACAAAAAACTGCGAGAAGAAATTGATCAGGAATTGCGTGACTACGCCGCCAAAGGACAAAAATACCTATCCCTGCGCAAGAGGGCTGTGGAGGAAGTCAAAGATCACCCGGCGAAAGGACAATTAAGCCTGGAGTCAATACGAGTGCTGGAAGAACGTCTAAGCCGGCTGAAGAGGAGAGAGCAAAAAACAAAGAGCGGCTTGGCGATCTTGATGATGTGATGTCGAGGTATGCCGTTTGGACCGGCGCGCTAAGTGGTGGCCTCGCAGAAAGTCCCGTTTTGGACGAAATGGCCTATGACATCGGCTTGGAGGGCGATAGGGCGCTCGCGACCGTCAAATGTGACAGATTCAAGGAATACTATCAGGCAGTTGAGCAAAAGCTTATCCGTGCAGACCCGGCGCGGGGGAAGATATCGGAAAATCTTTCGGTGTGGCAGCAGATTAACAATCTGCCGCTCGTATATCGTCAGTTTCTCGTAAATTACTTTAAGCAACCTCCCGCCGCACAAACGCTGTTTGTGACACTGGCGTTGGGTGCCTTGGGCGCACTGACCCTCAATGTCCTTCGGCTTTCGAAGGTAGGCTGGTGGGCGCAGTATAGGGATCCCCTGTGGGGAGAGATCATGGTTAGCCCTCTGCTCGGGGCACTTGCAGCATTTGGAATTTATTTGATCGGCAGCGCTGGGCTCTTGTTGACAACCGATATGCGTGCAGCTCAAAGCGGAGTCACACCACTCTCCGCTTTTTTTATTGGATTTCTTGGGTTTGTCTCTGGTCTTCTCTACGATGAAGCATTTGGTCGGGTGCGTCGACTCGGCACGCAGTTGTTTGCAGAGCGGATCGATCGACCTGAGGGCCGACCCGAAGACAAATCTCTGGCGGACGCATTGAAACGGGGAAGCGCGACCCGTGTTGCGGAATTGGTTTTGAAATACGGCATTGGGACCCGGTTGGCCATGGAAAGCGAGTTCACATTTTTAGTGCCATCCGATGAAGCAGTCGGACAAAAACCTCTCCAGTTCTGGCTCGACCTTAATAATGAGGCGACCAGTGGTCGGGTACTCGATGATACGGGCCGCGGCGGGGACTTCAACATCCTCGAAGGAATTGACTGGGCAATCGAGCAGGGTTGCGACATCGTTTCCTTGTCGCTTGGAGCCCCTTGGCAGCCGGGAGACCCGGCATTTAGCCCGGCTTGCGAATCAGCGGCCCAGCGCGCGCTTGCCGCGGGGTGCCTGCTGGTCGTTGCTGCCGGAAACGAAGCCGATGATCCGCAATTTGTCGGCGCGGTGGGAAACCCCTGGGGTGGAGGATGACCACGAATGTCTGGATTGGCCTGCGCGAATAGCGCCGCGATACCAGCAACGTGCGGCGTGGCCATGCTGGTTCCGGAAATCGTGTTGTAACGACCCTCCCTCACCAGCCCGCCCCCCTTGTACGGATCAGACCGATGCACTCGGCCCCCGAGGGCTTTTACTTCCAGGCTTCCAACGGATCGGTCGCCCTCCCCGTTGCCGGATATATCTACAACAGCGACTGGACTCCTCTGTTGGCGGGACTCTCACCCGCTGGAATGGCAGCTAGCCTCGCTGCACCAGACCCGGAGGTGCAGATTTCCCGCATCCGGTTCCTCATGGGAGAGCCTCTCCCGTGAATCGGGCGTGTATCGACGCCATCGCGAAAGCGGCGTCTGTCAGCGCCCGCGATCTGCCTCGATGCTTCGGTGTAAGAGCAGTCGGCCTGGCGATTGAAGATTTCAACACGCGTAGCGACGCGCGGTGTGGGCGATCGCTTTTCTGCGCAAGCGTTCGGGCCAAGAGGCACGGGATACAAAAGCTGAGGCTCCGCCCTGCGCGCGCCACCATGACCCTGCGCCGATGACGTCGCCGACACGGCGGCCTCCCCACTCAACCGATCGAAAGCCAGCCTCGGTCTGCGCGTCAAAGTGGATTACTGCGACGAATGTCTGTCAAGTAAAATTCCGTTGCGAGCGGCCGCCCTACACGCATAGGCCATTCTTGTGAAAATATCCTCGCGCATAGCAGCAAGCTATCAGGGCAAGTCAACTGCAGTGTGAGGTGCTACCCTCCGTGAAAATCCACAGCCTTCATCGACGTCCCGTCGACAACAGCGGCACGCTGACTTGCTTGCTCCGGTCGCGTTGCAGCGCGCGTCACTCGGCGATGACGGCGATGGCGTTGATCTCGATGAGATAGTCGGGCGAGGTCATCTTGCACACCTCGACCATCGTCGAGGCTGGTGCAGGCGGACGAAAATATTCGCGTCGCACTTTGTGGATCTGCTCGAAATGCTCCATGTTGCGGACGTAGACGTCGACGCGGCAGATGTCGTCCATGCCGCCGCCGGCCTCCTCGACCGCGGCCTTCAAATTTTCGCAGACCTGGCGGGTCTGCGCTTCGATGTCGCCGATCCCCGCGATCGTGCCATCCGGCCGCCGCGCGGTCATGCCGGAAATGAAAATGATGCGACCGCGCGCATCGGCCATGGTCGCATGGGAAAAATGGCCGGATGGCTGGCGGATTTTTGACGACGTGATCTGCTGCTTGGGCTTGGGCATGCTCGTGCTCCTGGATGCGAGAGCGGACATCAACCGGCCGGGCGAATGGTTTGCAACATCTCAGGCTGCGCGCCCGCTTTGATTTCGATGAGGATGTTCCGGTACTGGCAATCGCTGCGGTTGAGAAGCTCATGGGGGATGCCGGGTTCGCGCCAGATCGCGTCTCCCGGCTTTTCATGCGTTTCGCGAACACGGCCGTCATCGAAGGTCATCTCGTTCCTGCCCTCCGTCAGCGGCACGATAAGGTATGGCAGCAAATGCTGGTGCCACGGCTGGCGTTGGCCAGGGTCGAGCGTTACGCTCCACACCCGCACCAAATCATTCTCGAACACGATCTTGTCGCCAATCGGTCCCAACACACGCATCGTTGCAGTCTCCCCTGCCGTGATCCGTTATCGGTCGGCGCCCGCCTCAGAGCGCAGGACGACCTGTCGATACAAGTCTTGCGCCGGTGCGCCGCCCATCGCAGCGATTGCAGCGATGTGGTCGTCGGGCCTGACCAGCACCAACGTATCGCTCGGGCAGCCCATGAGCTGGCGAAATCGGTCGCCGACGTCAAACAAAGAACGCTCGCGCAGACCGCCGTCGAGCGGCGCGTCCCGGTGGGAAACGATGAGATGTTTCAGCCCGGGGCCATTCGCGGGGATGTGGGGGCGGCGCCGCACGTCGGTGAAATAGAGCGCCACGAAGCTGTCGTCGACGACATCGTGCAGGCGGACCGGACGGCCGTCGCCCCCGTGCAGGACGGCGTCGGGGATGCGATCGCCGACGCGGAAGGGCCCGCGGTCGGTCTTGACCATCGACCAGTCGCCGGCGTCATCGACGCCAAGTCTCACCCCTAGCATGGTTCGGGTCGCGGCATTGGCCCATGCCGTACCCGACATGGCCTTCACCGTCGAAGCCTGCCCGGCCATGTACCTGTGCGCCGCCTGCGCCATCTCGCCCGAACCTTCGGCGGCGACGGGTCGTTGCTCGCGCGCATAGCCGTCGAGCAGGGCATCGCTCGCCCATCCCCGCGCCACCCACGCCAGCCGCCAGGGCAGGCTGATCGCGTCCAGAATTCCGGTATTGAGGCCGAGCGCCCACATCGGCGTGATCAGATGCGCGGCATCGCCCATGAGGAACACGCGATGCTGGCGCCACTGCGTCGCCACCCGATGATGAATGCGGTAGACGATGGTGTTGAGGATTTCCATCTGGTCGACCGGGCCGATGAAGCGAATGACCTTCGCGCGGAACTCGGCGGCCGTGGGCTCGGGGATTCCGGCGGCGAGCGGATAGAGAAATCGCCAGCAGTGCGGCTGGCGCACGAGGATCATCCATTCCCGGGGATCGGCGAAATAGGCGAGATAGGGATAATCGCGCGGATTGGCCACGTCGAGATCAACCTTGACGTCGACCAGCAGGATCGAACGTCGGACGACTCTCCTTCCACCGCCACGCCGAGCTGCGAGCGCACCGTGCTGCGGCCGCCGTCACAAGCCAAGAGATAAGAGCCTTCGATTTCGCGCGTGCCGTCTGGAGTGTCGAAGCTCGCGACCACGCCGCGGTCCGACTGCCGAAACGACGTCAAACGATGCTGCAGATGGAACGCGCCGGGTCTGCGCTCATCGATGGCCGCGCGCAGGATCGGCTCGAGATGATGCTGCGGCATGTTGATCACGAAGGGGTAGCGCGTGTCGTCGCTGAGCAAGGCGGTCTGCACGGACGGCCGCGCCGTGTTGGTCGCACGCTCGACGTCTCCGATCTCGTCGACGCGCAGCGCCTTGGCAAGGACCTGGTCGGCGACGCCGTAGCGGCGGAATGCCTCAAGCGTTCGAGTCAATATCGTTCCGGCCTTCGTATCCAGCGAGAGCTCCGCGTCATCTTCGAACAGCGCAAACGGCAGGCCGTAGAAATGGAGCCCCAGCGCCGTCATGAGGCCGACCGGGCCTGCGCCGACGACGATGATGGGCGCCATGCCGTTGCTCATGCGTCAACTGTCCCGCGCCGCATAGGCGAAATCCCGGCTGATGATCGAAGCGGTCATGGTCGCCTCATCGGACAGCAAGAACAGGAGGGGGCCGACGGCATCCTCGGGCCGTCCGACGCCGACCGATGCGCGCCATTGGGCATCGTCGGCGCCGGCATTGGCGGTGCGATACTGCGGCGTGTCGATCACGCCCGGCGCCACCAGATTGAACCGCACGCGATGGCGCGCAATCTCCTTGGCCGCGCTTTTGGCGAATGCGATCAGCGCCGCTTTGCTGGCGGCATAGGCCGACGCCCCAGGCCAGCCTTGGTGCGCCAGCCCCGATGTGAACGCGATGATGCTTCCGGAGCGCCGCGCGATCATGCCGCCGACCACCGCCTGATAGCACCAGACCACGCCGTCGAGATTTATCCGCAAGACGCGGTCCCAGGCCGCCGGCTCCATCTCGTGAACGGGCAAGCGGGGCTGAATCGCCGCCGCGCAGACGAGGCCGTCGATCTTGCCGAAATGACGCTCGACCTCGCCCAGCACGTCGAACACCGCGGCGCGATCGGACACATCGAGGCGTCGCGTCGAAAGCCCCGGAACGCCCGATAGCGCCGCCATGGCCGCCTCGTCGACGTCGCAAACCACGACGCGGGCCCCGGCTTGCGCGGCCGCGCGCGCCAGGGCTAAACCGATGCCGTTGGCGCCGCCGGTGACGACGATCACGTCTCCCTTCGCATCGAAGCGCGCCCGCATCGTCAGCGTCTCATCGTTGTCTGCGCCCGCATTTCTCAGGTCGCCCGCGCCGTGAGCAGCGACGATTCGAAATCGCCGAGTCCGACACGCGCGGCGGTATCGACGAGGCTTCTCACGGTCGGCGCATCGAGGCGGCACACGCCTTCGCTTGCTTGTCGCGTAGCCCAGACGAGCTCTCCCGGCGCATAGACGCGGTCCACTCCCGCCCTGCGCTTCGAGCTACTCACTCGCATCGCTTGATCGCGCACCCGCTCGGCAAACCGCTCGCCGGCCGGGAAGTGGCCGGCGTGAATTGCCAGAAAGAAATGGGCGCAACCATAGGGCTCCGCCGGATCTCCATAGAGCGGGCGAACGTCGGCGCCGACTGCGCCGTCCGATAAGCCGCCGCACAAGAGGTCGATGACAAAGGCCAAGCCAAATCCTTTCGGACCGGCCGCCGGCAACAGCATGCCTTTGATCGCCGTAGCGGCATCGGTCGTGGGCCGCCCTTGCGAATCGACGGCCCAATCATCGGGGATGCGCTGTCCCGCCGCGGCGGCCAGACGGATTTTGCCCATGGCGGTTGCGCTCAACGCCATGTCCGCTTCGACCGGAAACTCGCCGGCGGAGGGCAGCGCGATGGCAATGGGATTGTTGCCGACCATGGCTTCGGCGCCTCCCGGCGCCGGCATCAGCGGACGTGTGTTCGAAAGCACGATGCCCACGCAGTCGTGCTCGGCGATCATGCGCGCGTAGCGTCCGGCGGTGCCGAAATGAAAGCCGTTGCGCACGCCGACCGCCACCAGCCCGATCTCCCGCGCCCGCGCCACCGCGAGTTTGACAGCCTGGCGGGCGGTCAACTGACCGAGCGCGTTGCCGGCATCGATGACGATGGCGCCGCCACGGTCGCTGACGATCTCCCCCGCGCTGCGACGTGACACGGAACCCTTGTTGATGCGTTCGATGTACATGGGCAGCAGCATCACCCCATGGGACGAGATGCCTTCAAGGTCGGCGGCAACCAGATCCGCCGCCACCACTTGCGCATCCGCAACCGCGATGCCGGCGGCCGCGAAAATATCGGCGACCGCGGAAATCAGCCGTCGAGCGTCGATCGCAACGGTGCCGGCTGCGTCGGCCGGCATCAGCGCGCGTCCTCGTCGTTGGCGTACCAGGACGGCCGCTGCGGATAATGTGGACCGTCATAGATTTCAATCACGATAGTTTCTTCGTGCGCCAGCGTCGGGCCGTGCACATGGCCTTTCGGATTCCAATAGAATGCCCCCGGCGTCAACGTCACACCCGTTTTGGTGTATTCGTACTTTCCCTTGAGGCAGAACATGAACTGGTTCGACGCATGCAGATGCGGTTCCGGGATGCCGGCCCCGGCGTCGAACTTGATCAACGCAATCGACGATCCGCCCTTTTCATCTCGCCAGAGCATTTTTTCCGAGACGCCCGCCAGCGATTTTTCCCGCCAGGGAATGTCGTTGCTTTGCAGCAGCACCTCCTCGAGGTTCGGCATGCCCGCGGGCATCGGCGGTGCCATGTTTTGATCGCTCATTGCGTTCTCCGTTGCTTTCCTTGCGTCATCGCGAGCGCCGCGGCTGCCGCGTCCGATTCATTGACGGATCTCACTGTCGCGCCAGCGCCGGCGGCAGCCATGACGACATCATGCGTTCGCCCATTCCCACCAGCGCATAGACGAATATCCCGAGCACCGACAAGGCGAACAGGGCGGCGAACGCCAGCGGCGTATCGAGCTGGGAAGTGGCGCTGAGCAACAAAAAGCCGAGCCCCTCGCTCGAGCCCACGAATTCGCCGATCACCGCGCCGATGACCGCGAGCGTAATCGCGACCTTGGCGCCCGTGACCACGAACGGGAGCGCCGCGGGAAGCTGAACTTTGAGGAAGACTTGCAGCGGCGATGCATTCAAGCTGTGGGCGAGCTCCAACAGCTCTTTGGGGGTGGCCCGCAACCCGGCGGCGGTATCGACGATGATGGGGAAAAACGCCACCAGCCAAACGATCGCGAGCTTGGATTCGAGCCCGGTGCCGAGCCAAACCAGGATCATGGGGGCCAGTGCCACTTTCGGGACCGATTGAAGGGCAATCAGGAGCGGGTAGAACATCAGATTCAGCGGCCGCGAATTTGCGACCGCGACCGCCAGCGGAAGTCCGACCGCCAGCGCCAGCAGAAATCCGTACAAGGTCTCCTTGAGCGTGATCCAACCCTCGCTGAGCAACAGATCGCCGCGGATGATCAACGAGCGCAGCACCCTGTCCGGCGACGGCAGCACCACGGTCGGAATGTTGACCAGCCAGCAGGCGAGCGCCCACACCGCCACGATCAGAACCACGCCGGCGAGCGGGTAGAGAAACTGCGAAACAAAGCGCGATCTCATTGGACCGATGCCTCTTCGGCGGCCGGCGCGACGACGCCGAGCGCCTCGCTTGCGATCCGTTCGGCCGTGGTGAATGCGCTCGTAAAGCGAACCTTTTGGCTGCGAGGGTAGGACAGCGGGATCATCATTTCCTTGACCACGCGCGCCGGGCGCTTGCTGAAAACGACGACTTTATCCGAGAGATAGACGGCTTCGGAAATGGAATGGGTCACGAACAGAACCGACGCCTTGGTTTCGTGGCGGATCCGCAGCAGCAGATCGTTCATGTCCATCCTGGTGAGCTCGTCGAGCGCGCCGAAAGGCTCGTCCATGAGCAGGAGCCTCGGCCGGTGAACGAGCGCGCGACAAAGTGCCACGCGCTGCTGCATGCCGCCGGAGAGCTGGTGCGGCCGCGCCGAAAGAAAGCCGCTCAGCCCCACCAACTCCAACAGCTCGTGAGCGTGACGACGCGCCGCGGCGTCGTTCTTTCTCAGGATTTCCATCGGAAACAAGACATTGTCCAAGACATTTCGCCACGGCATCAGGCTCGGCGTCTGAAACACGAAGCCGTAATCGCCCATGGGCTTGGTGATCTCGCGCCCGTCGATCGCCACCGATCCCGCCGATTTCGCAATCAGCCCGCCGACGATGCGCAATAGCGTGGTCTTGCCGCATCCGCTGGGTCCCAAGAGGGCAACGAGCTCGCCCTCCTCGAACTGGAAACTGGCGTCATCCAAGGCGACGATGGGCTCGAGCGCCGTCCAGCCGATCTCCTCGAGCTGAAAGACCTTGCGCACGTTCTTGATCACCCCGAACGCCATCACTGTGCTCGCTGTTGCGTTCGTCGTCCCCGAAACTTGCTTTGCGGAAACACGCGGAGCCCGATTGCGGCGACCGCGGCGAGCGGCGTCTTGAGTATCACGTGGAATATCTTATGGTATTTTGGGCGTCAAATGCCGCCGCCACGGCTCATTTTCGTCGTCCGAAACTGCGCGCACAGTGCTGGCTCGCAACACAGGAGGCACACATGTTTCGACCGTTGATCGCACGCGTGATGGCGGCTACCGCCATCGCCACGTGCCTGCTGCCCCCGCTCGCGCAGGCGCAAGAGCGCGACCTCAAATTCGTCCTCGATTTCATAAGTTTGGGGCGCCACGCGCCGTGGTACGTGGCACTCGGCAAGGGTTACTTTAAAGACGAAGGCTTGAATGTCACCATCATGCCGTCGAAGGGCACCGCGGATGCGATCCGAACCGTCGCAACCGGCGGCGCCGAGATCGGCTTCATCGACATCCCGAGCCTGGTCGCGTCCGGCAGCGCCGGCGCGACGGTCAAGATCGTGGCGGCGAACTATCAAAAGCCGCCCTATTGCATCTTCACCTTGAATCCCGGCGCCAACGTCACCGAGCCGAAACAAATGGCAGGCCTCGAGCTTGGCTCGAGCACGGCGTCGTTTGTGCCGAAGATCTGGGCGGCGTTCATGGAAATGAACAAGGTGGACAGCAAGACGCTGAAGATCGTGAATATCGATGCGGCCTCGCGCGTACCCATGCTCGCCGCCGGAAAGGTGCAATCGATCGACCAATTCCTGATGAGCGAACCTGCCATCCGCCGCGCGGTGACGAATGCGAAGCCGGTCTGCCTGTTCGCAGGCGATTACGGTCTTGAAATCTATGCGAACTCGATCGGCGTCTCCGAGGACTTTCTGGCGAAGAATCCCGAGATCGTAAAGAAATTCGTGCGCGCGGCGCTCAAGGGCTGGAAGGACGCGCTCGCCGATCCGGAGGAAGCCGCGCGCGTCGAAATCCAATTTGTGAAGGCGCTCGATCCGCAGATCGTGGTCGAGGAAATTCAAATCCTCAAGCGTATCGCAATTACCCCGGACGTGGAGAAGAACGGCTTCGGCTACATTTCAACCGATCGCATGAAAAGCACCGTCGACTTCATCAACAACAACATCGAGGTATCCGGCGACAAGCTCACGGCGGAACAAATCTACCGTCCAGGATACCTTCCCGAGGTTCCAATCAAGCCGCGAGGCTAGGGCGTGGACTCACGAGTCGGGCACTGCAACGGCGTCAGAAACCTCAGATGCATCTCGATCGTCGGAGCCCGGGAAATTACCGGTCTCACCCTTATTCTCAGTCGGGCACTGAAAACCAAAGGGGTGTTTTCGACGTCCAGGGATTGCGGCGATAGCGATTGTGAAGAAGCAGGTAGGCTGCCTTCGACGTCTCGGTATCCTTTTGTCCGTATCGTGTTGCCCGCACCACGAGGTAGAGCGCCTCGGGCACCCGCGGATCCCGTGGCTGCGCGTTGGCCCAGGACAGAATAATCGCTCCGAGATAGGCGGGAGCTCCGGGAAGCTGGCGCAAGCGCGCGACCCCATTGCGCGCGCGGTCGCGATCCCCCGACGTAAGGAAGGCCGGCGGGGCAAATTGCAGCGGAAGGGCGCAGTCGCTGCAAAGCGGGACATCGTCCTGAGCGTCGGGCGCGGCTTGATTGTCGGAGCCCGCATGCTCCCACCAGCGCGTTGCAACGAGCCCGATTCGGTCGCGCGTGTAAGCGTAGCCGAGCCCGGAAGCAAGCCATGGACTTGCGCCGGGCAGCCGTAGCAGCAGCAGCGCCGCTTCTACTTTCTTTTGCTGCGGCGTAGTGGCGCTCTGATAAGCCCTCCAGCCGGCGCCGTATTGGGGAAAATGACGCGCGACGATGGGCGTGACGGAATTGGCAATGTCGGCATCTTCGAGCAGCACCGCACGGGTCCAGACCGCAAGCGCCACGTCGCGTTGCACGTTGGGTGGCAGCCGATCGGATTGCGCGACCCGCGCCATCAGCGGCAGCGGCATGACGAACGACATGGCCGCTGTCCCATCCTCGTCGAAATAGTGAGGATTTGGCTGAAACAACTCCGTCCGCCATTTGAGCGCCGGGCCGAAGTCGTACGGAAAGTTCGTTGACGACTTCAGAGGCGGCGCCGTCGCGTCGTTCTTGGTGCGCGGGTCGGGAAGGTACATCACGAATTCGCCGCGTCGGAGCGCGAAGCGGACAAACTCGTCGACGTCGCGCGCCAGCTTCATCCGGTGATAGCGCATCAGATTTTCAACCCCTTCCGGCAGCGGGCGGCCCTCAAGGATTTGATCGAGCTCGGCGCGGGCGTCCTCCTGCTTGCTCTCGCCGATGAGCAGGCGCAGGCGATGCCAAGCCAGCGTGTAATAGGCAGGCGAGCCTGCCTCGATCGCGCGCGAGGCGGCGATCGCAGCGGCGACATCCTCGTCGCCGGGGGCGAGATGCATGAGCGCGGCGACGAGCCACGGCAAGCTGCGACTCTCACGCCATCGGCTCAGCACATCCGCCTTGGCCGCGGCCACGATCTCCTCGCGGCCGACGGCGTCGACGACGGTAAGAACGTCGATGTCGTAAATCCATGCGCCGAGATCCGTGCTGCGCGCGCCGGTCCGCTCTAAGAGCAGGAAGTCGCGCAGTTCGATGGGAAGCCCGGTAGGTAAGTCGGGAGCAAGCAGCGAGCGTTCCAGCTCCCGCGCTCGCTCCTGCGGGCGGGCCGCGAAGGCGAGCAACGAGGCCAATTTCGGCGCTTCGGCGCGATAGTCTCCGAGCTCCGGATCCGTTGCGACGGCGTCGATGGCCTGCTGCGCATCGGCGATGAGCCTTGGCGTCTTGTCCTCGATCGCCGCGTGAACGGCGCAGCGTGCCACGAGATAGCGCGCCGCTTTCTGCCATGGCGAGGAGGCGTCGCGGCCGATCGCGGCGAACAGCTGCGCGGCGCGGGCATAGTCCAGGCGATAGAAATAGGCCGCGGCGATCTGATAAGCGCGGTCGGCCACGAGCCAGGTCGGCGCGTTCGGCAGTTCGTTCGGCAGGGATGAATCCGTTTCGCAATTGAGGAGGACGGCGTCCTGGCCGATCACCCATTCGCGCACCAGCGGATTGTTGGCGCCGTGATCGGCGATGCGCGCGCGCAACGTCGCGGCAGAATTGCGATAGGCGTTCGGAAAGCATGAGACGTCGAAAATGCGCATGTCCTCCGCCCGCTGTCGGAACGACGTAGCCTCCTTGGCAGGCGGCACGCCGGGGACGCGCTTGCGCAAGTCGTTCCAGCTCGTCACCTCGTCGAAGGGCGTCTCCGGAGCACCGCAACAGCGCGCGAGCAATTGCTTGGCCTGCGCATCCGAGAAGCGGCCGCCCAGCATGATCCGGTAGGCGGCGTAAAGCCGATTGTCGGTAAAGGTGGGACGCAGGATGCCGAGACGCCCGCGGAAATACGCAAGATCGTCCTCCGGATCCTGGCCGGAGCGGCTGAAGAATCTGATTTCCGGCCCGAGTGGACCTGTCGC
>Ga0070699_100001408_pt1 | contig 22106 bp, 21 predicted proteins | sample KBSK1503metaG_FD_65473 | JGI IMG/M metagenome (GOLD analysis project Ga0070699, IMG submission 65473) | Corn, switchgrass and miscanthus rhizosphere microbial communities from Kellogg Biological Station, Michigan, USA - KBS K1-50-3 metaG | ecosystem: Host-associated > Plants > Roots >...
CGCGCCCGGAGCTCCCGCAGGAACTCCAGGGGCGCGGGGATGTAGCCGCCCTCGCCCAGCTCCGGCTCGATGAGGACGGCCGCCACCGACGCTGGCGCGACGACCTCGCCGAACAGCCGGTCCAGCGCCGCCAGGGCGGCCTCGGTCGCTGAGCCCTCGTCGCCGCCATGGTCGCGGTAGGCGTGCGGGTAGGGCACGAGGTGCACGTCCGGCAGCAGCGGCTCGTGGCCGGCGCGGTAGTTCAGGTTCGAGCTCGTGGCGCTCAGGGCGCCGAACGTGCGGCCATGGAAGCCGCCCTCGAAGCCGATGATCGCGGGCCGGCCCGAGGATCGGCGGGCGAGCTTGAGCGCGCCCTCGATCGCCTCGGCGCCGGAGTTGCCGAAGAACACGCTGTCGAGGCCCTCGGGCAGGGTCCCGGCGAGCCGTTCGGCAAGGCCGGAGACGGGCTCGAGGTAGCCGAGCCCGTTCGTGACGTGGACGAGCCGGTCGACCTGGGCGTGGATCGCCGCGGTCACGCGCGGGTGACGATGACCCAGGATCGTGACGGCGATGCCGGTCGCGAAGTCGAGGTACGCATTGCCCTCGGCGTCGTACAGCCGATGGCCCTCGCCCCTGACCCATGTCCGCTCGAAGTAGCGGGCCATGACCGGGGACAGGTATCGAGCGCCCAGCTCGCGCGCGTCGGGCGAGGCCGCCACGTCCATCAGTAGCGCCGTCCTCGCTGGCGGTTCAGCGAGAAGCGTGCCGTGTCCGCGATCGCCATGACCGCCATGGTGCCTGCCTGGACCGGATCCGACACGACGAGATCCGCCGCATCCGGCACCGAGCCGGCCATGTTCAGCGCGATCACCGGGATCCCGACCTCGCGGATCTCGCGCACGGCCTTCGAGATCTCGCCGCCCATCAACGACCCGGCGAGGACGAGGATGTGGGCACGCGGCAGGTCCGCGACCGCGCGCACGGCGTCGGCGATCTGCTTCTCGCCGACGAGCGCGATCGTGTCGACGCTGATCCGCTCGCCGCGCAGGTTGTGCCGGTCCGCCTCGGTGACCGCGCCGAGGTTCACCTGTGCGACCTGCGCGCCACCGCCGATGACGATCACCCGCTTGCCGAAGATCTGGCCCAGCGTCTTGCGCACCTCGGCCTTGACGACGCCACGGATGCCCAGCGCGACCTTGGAGGCCGCTGCGCTGTCGAAGTTGCGGGTCTCGATGTCGAAGACGCGGACGACGTCCGGCTCGCCGCGGGTCGCCGGGAACGTGTTGATCGCGACGATCTCGGCCCCAGCATCGCGGAGGGTCGTGATGAGCTCGGCGAGATCGAGCTCGTCCGAGGCACGGATGCTGATCGCCCCGAGGGCCGTGCCGCGCTCCGGCAGCTGCAGGTCGGGCAGGTTCGCGAGGCCCTCCTGGCCGAGGCCGTGCTGTTCCTTCTGGCTGCCGGTCATCGGCGGACTATAGTCGTCGGCCATGGCTGCATCGGTTCGGGTCGGGATCATCGGCGCGACGGGCTACGGCGGCGGAGAGCTCATCCGGCTCCTGTCGCGACACCCCGGCGCAGAGGTCGTCGCGCTCGCCGCGCGCGGCCGCTCGGACGAGCCCATCGACGCCAGCCATCCGCATCTCGCGTCGACCCGACTTCGGATCGGCGACGAGCTGCCCGACGGGTTGGACGCGGTCTTCCTCGGCCTGCCGCACGGCGCCGCCGCGGCGCTCGTCCCGGACCTCGTCGCGAAGGGCCTCGCCGTCGTCGACCTGGGCCCCGATTTCCGGCTCCGCGACGCCGCCGACTACCCGCGCTGGTACCGCTTCGAGCACCCCCGGCCGGACCTGCTCGGGCGCGCGGTGTACGGACTCCCCGAGCTCCACCGGCAGGAGCTCGAGGCGCTCCGCGGCGCCGATATCCGGATCGTCGCCTCGCCCGGCTGCTACGCGACGGCCTCGATCCTTGGGCTCGCGCCGCTCGCGCGGGCGGGGCTGATCAGCGACGTCGTCGTCGACGCGAAGAGCGGCGTCTCCGGCGCGGGCCGCGAGGCCAAGCCCGAGATGCACTTCAGCGAGGTCAATGAGAGCGTCAGGGCGTACGGCGTCGACGGGCATCGCCACGTCGCCGAGATCGAGCAGGAGGTGGGGCTCGCTGGGGGAATGCGGCTGCCGCCGATCGACTTCCTGCCCCACCTGATCCCGATGACCCGCGGCATCCTCGCCGCCTGCCACGTGCGCACGACCCGGCCCGTAGACCAGGCCGAGCTCGATGACCTGTACCGCGAGGCGTACGACGGTGAGCGGTTCGTCGAGGTCGTGGCCACGCCGCCGGCGACGAAGCACGTCACCGGCAGCAACGCGTACCGCGTCCATGCCCATCACGACGCGCGGACCGGTCGGGTGCTGGTCCTGGGCGTCCTCGACAACCTGGTCAAGGGCGCGGCGGGCCAGGCCATCCAGGCGTTCAACGTGGTCTTCGGACTGCCCGAGGCGAGCGGCCTCGAGCAGCTCCCATTGGCCCCGTGACCGGCGCCCTCGACCGGCTCGACCGACTCGCGCCGCTGCCGGACGAGCTGCCCGAGGTCGAGCTCGCGGCGCGCCTGCCTCGAGGCTTCCGCGCCGGTGCGACGAGGGCCGGGATCAAGACGTCGGGCGCCCTGGATCTGGGCGTCCTCACGATCACCGGCGAGGCGGCGAGCGCCGCCGCGACGTTCACCACGAACCGCGTGCAGGCAGCGCCGGTGCGGCTGAGCCGGGCAAACCTGGAGGCGTCCGGCGGGCGTGTCGCGGCGGTCATCTCGACGAGTGGCTGCGCGAACGCGGCGACGGGCGCGGCGGGGGACCGGGACCAGCGCGATCTGGCCGACGCACTCGCCCAGGTGCTCGGCATCGCCACGGAGCAGACGCTCGCCCTGTCCACGGGCCTAATCGGCAGCCGGCTGCCGATCGACGGCATCAGGGCCGCGCTTGGCCGGCTCGTGCCGCACGGGCTCGCGACAACCGACGCCGCGTTTGTGACGCTGGCGGAGCAGCTCCGCACCACGGACAGCCGGGCCAAGACCGCCAGCGTCCGCGTCTCGCTCCCGGCTGCGGATGGCGGCGCCACCCTGGTCACCGTCAGCGGCGTGGCCAAGGGCGTCGGCATGATCCACCCGCGCATGGCGACGATGCTGGCGCTCGTCCTGACCGACGCGGCCGTCTCGCCCGCGACGCTGCGGGCCGTCCTGGGGCCGGTCGTCGAGCGCACCTGGAACCAGCTCACGGTCGACGGCGACACGAGCACCAACGACACCGTCTTCCTGCTCGCCTCTGGTGCCGCGGGCGGGGCCGCGGTCGAGCAGGGGAGTGAGGCCTTTGCGCCGTTCGCGGCCGCGGTCGAGGCCGTCGCCCGCTCGCTGGCCCGCCAGCAGGCGGCCGACGGCGAGGGCGCGACGACGCTGCTCACGTGCCAGGTGAGCGGTGCTCCCGACCACGCCCAGGCGCGGGCGGTCGCGCGCGAGGTCGTGGGCAGCAGCCTGGTCAAGGCCGCGATCCATGGCCATGATCCGAACTGGGGCCGCATCGCCGCCGCCGCCGGGAACGCGCTGCTCGACGGCGCCCCCGTCCCGGTCGAGGTGGACCGAATGGCGATCGCGATCGCCGGCGTGCCGGTCTTCGACGGCGAACCGGTGCCGTTCGACCGAGACGCGGTGTCACGGGCCATGGCGGCACCGGAGGTCCTGCTGCGGCTCGACCTCGGGCTCGGCGACGGCCGGGGTGAGGCGTTCGGCTGCGACCTGACGGAGCAGTACGTGCTCGAGAACTCGGCGTACAGCACGTGACCGGCCGGCCCGAGCCGGCCGCGACCCCCGGCGAGACCGTGGTCGTGAAGCTGGGCGGCGAGACGCTCGCCGAGCAGCACGACACGCTGCGGGGCGTGGCCGCGCTCGCCGGGGAGCGTCGGCTCGTGGTCGTCCACGGTGGCGGCAAGCGCCTGTCGGCCTGGCTGGGCCGGCTCGGCATCGAGAGCCGCTGGGACGCGGGCCGCCGCGTCACCGACGACGACGCGCTCGAGGTCGCCGTGGCGGTCCTCGGCGGCCTCGTCAACCAGGACCTCGTCGCCTCCCTGGTCGCGCTCGGCGTGGGCGCGGTCGGCCTGTCCGGGATCGATGGCGGGTTGCTCATCGCCGAGCGCATTCCCGAGCTCGGCCGGGTGGCGCGGGTCACCGGTGCACGCCCGGAGCTGCTCCAACAGCTCCTCGACGGCGACCGGGTCCCGGTGGTCGCCCCGCTCGCCGTCGACGAGTCCGGTGTCATCTGCAACGTGAACGCCGACGAGGTCGCCGCGGGGCTGGCCCGGGCGCTGCGGGCGACCCTCGTCCTGCTCAGCGATACGGACGGCGTGCGCGACGCCGACGGCCGGCGCATCGAGCGACTAGACGCCGCCGGCGCGGAGGCGCGGATCGCCGACGGAAGCATCTCCGGGGGCATGATCCCCAAGGTCCGGGGTGGCCTGACCGTCCTCGAGGCGGGCGGGCGGGAGGTCGTCATCGCCGACGGCCGGAGCTCCGACGCGCTTCGCCGGGCCCTGGCCGACCCGACGTTCGGGACGCGGCTCGTCCCCTCGGGCTGAACTGCGGATCCTGGGGACCCAGGTCCTCAGGAGCCGATCGCGACCCGCGCCGGCGTTCGCGCCGGGCTGGCGACCCAGCCCCGACTCCGCTGGAGCAGCCGCAGGATCACGGCCTGCTGCGCATACAGCCGGTTCTCGGCCTGGTCGAAGGCGACGCTCGCAGGTCCTTCGATGACGTCCGCATCGATCTCGTGCCCGCGGTGCGCCGGGAGGCAGTGCATGACGATGGCGTCGGGTGCGTTCGCGAGCAGCGCCCGGGTCACGCGGAACGGTGCGAACGCACGCTCCCGCGGGGCCGCCTCGCCCTCGAAGCCCATCGACGTCCAGACGTCGGTGTACACCGCGTCCGCGCCGAGCACGGCGGCGATCGGATCGTTTCCGACCTCGACCAAGCCACCGTGCTCCCGCGCGAGGAGCCGCGCTTCGGCGACCAGCGCGGCATCAGGTCCGTACCCCGGCGGTGTGGCGACGTTCACGTGCAGCCCGACCGCCGCGCCACCGAGCAGCAGGGAGTGGCACACGTTGTTGCCGTCGCCGACGTAGGCGAGGATCCGCCCGACGAGGCTGCCGAGCTGCTCCTTCAGCGTCACGAGGTCCGCGAGGGCCTGGCACGGGTGCTCCCAGGCGGACAGGGCGTTGATCACGGGCACGTCGGCGTCCGCGGCGAGCGCGACCAGGTCGTCGTGGCTGTGGATCCGCGCGACGATCACGTCCACGTAGCGGGACAGCGTCTTCGCGATGTCGCCGATCGGCTCCCGGCTGCCGAGGCCGACGTCCGCCGCGGTCATCGTGGTGGTCGTACCGCCGAGCCGGTGCACGCCGACCTCGAACGAGACCCGCGTCCGGAGGCTCGGCTTGTCGAAGAGCAGCGCCGCGTGCTTGCCGTTCAGTGGACGGGTCACCGCGACGCCCGCGGCTGCCTGCGACTTGAGCACGAGCGCGTGGTCGACGACGTCGGCGATGCCCTCCGCGCCGAGGTCGGCGATCGAGAGGAGGTCCTGCGCGCCGGGCCCTAGCGACGGAAACGGATGCATGCCGCGGATAGTAGACAAGTCTGCATGACTATGCAAGAATGGGGTTGCCGGCGCATGTTAATGCAGGTCTGAGAGCCGCCACATGCGCTCGCGGCACTCCCCTTCGGGATCGGCCGCGCCAGTCCCCAGCACCCACGGAGCGAGCGTTGCAGAAGGTCGTTCTCGCCTACTCGGGTGGCCTCGACACGTCCGTCGCGGTCGCATGGCTGCGGGAGCAACACGACGTCGATGTCGTCACGCTCACGGTCGACGTGGGCGGTGGCTCGCTGCGCCCCGGCGCCGCCGAGCGGGCCATCTCGGCCGGCGCGACCCGCGCCTACGTCGTCGATGCGCGCCGGACCTTCGTCGAGGACTTCGTCTGGCCCGCGCTCCGCGCCGGCGCGGTCTACCAGGGCGCATACCCCCTCGCGACCGCGCTCGCCCGGCCGTTGATCGCCGAGCTGCTGGTTGCCGTCGCCCACGCCGAGGGCGCGGACACGGTCGCGCACGGCTGCACGGGCAAGGGCAACGACCAGGTGCGGTTCGACGTGGCGGTCAAGGCCCTCGACGGCCGCCTCAGCGTCGTCGCCCCGATGCGAGTCGGGATGGGCATGACCCGCGAGCAGGAGATCGAGTACGCGATCGAGCGCGGGATCGACATCCCGGTGACGAAGGCGTCGCCGTATTCGGTCGACGTCAACCTGTGGGGCCGCTCGGTCGAGACCGGCGTCCTCGAAGACCCGTGGGTGACCCCGCCGGCAGACGCCTACCAGTGGACGGTCGCGCCGGCTGACGCGCCGCCGCCCGTCGAGGTGACCATCGGGTTCGATGGCGGAACCCCGGTCAGCCTCGACGGCGCCGCGGTCGACCCGGTCGAGCTCGTCGAGGGGCTCAACTTGCTCGCCGGGGGTCACGGCGTCGGTCGGATCGACCATGTCGAGGATCGCCTCGTCGGGATCAAGAGCCGGGAGGTCTACGAGGCTCCGGCGGCCGTCATGCTCCACGCGGCCCATCGAGCCCTCGAGGGGCTCACCCTGTCGAAGGACCAGCTCCGCTTCGGCCGGCTGCTCGCCGACGAGGTCGCTCAGGCCACCTACGACGGCCTGTGGTTCACGCGACTCCAGACGCAGCTCCGCGAGTTCGTCGCCGCGGCGCAGCAGGTCGTGACCGGCGAGGTCAGGGTCCGGCTCGACCATGGGACCGCTTCGATCGCCGGGCGCCGCAGCCCGAGCTCCCTCTACGATCGGGCCCTCGCGACCTACGACGAGGGGGACGCGTTCGACCATGCCAGTGCCGTCGGATTCATCTCGATCTTCGGGCTGCCACTGCGCACCGAGGCGGCTCGGGGCGGCGCGGTCGCGAAGCCGGAGCAGGTCCTGGGCGCGCTGCCGGTCGCGGTCGTCGACGCGAGCGAGTCGCCCGCGAAGGAGACGCCCGTCGCAGTCGGCGGCTGACGCCTCGTGAAGGCCTGGGGCGGGCGCTTCAGCGGCCCTCCTGACGACGTATCCAGCGAGTTCGGGCGCTCGATCGAGGTCGACGCCGAGCTCGCGCTCGATGACATCGCCGGCTCGATCGCCCACGTTCACGGGCTCGAGCGGGCGGGGATCGTCAGCGCCGCTGAGTCGGCGCAGCTCGTCGCCGGGCTGGAGGGACTGCGCTCCAAAGTAGCTGCAGGCTCGCTCGCGTGGGATCCGGCGCTCGAGGACGTGCACATGAACCTCGAGTTCGCGCTCGAGGCGCGGATCGGCGCGGTGGCCGGGAAGCTGCACACCGGGCGGTCGCGCAACGATCAGGTCGCGACCGACCTGCGGCTCTGGACCCGGCGGGCGGTCGACGGCCTCGATGCGGGGATCGCGGGGCTCGAGCGGGCGGTCGTTGGGCTCGCGCGGCGCCACGCGACGGCGGTGATGCCGGCGCATACCCACGTCCAGCCGGCGCAGCCTGTGCTGCTTGCGCATCACCTGCTCGCGTACGTCGAGATGCTCGAGCGCGACCGCGGCCGCCTCGCGGACGCGCGCGGCCGCGCCAACGTCCTGCCCCTCGGCTCCGGCGCGATCGCCGGGGCCGGCTTCCCGCTGGATCGGGAGGCCGTGGCGGCCGAGCTCGGGTTCGAGGGCGTGACCCACAACTCCATCGACGCCTCGGGCGATCGCGACTTCGTCGCCGAGACCCTCGCGGCCGTGGCCCTGGCGATGGTCCACCTCTCGCGCCTCGCCGAGGAGCTGGTCTGGTGGTCCACCCCGCGCTTCGGATTCGTGCGCCTCGCCGACGAGGACTCCACCGGCTCATCGCTCCTCCCGAACAAGCGCAACCCTGACCCCGCCGAGCTGGTCCGCGGCCGCGCCGCGCGGGTCATCGGCGACCTCGCCGGGTTCCTGGCCTTGCTCAAGGGACTGCCGCTCGGCTACCAGCGCGACCTCCAGGAAGGAGTGCCGCCGCTCTTCGAGGGCTGTCGCACACTTGGCGCCTCGCTCGCCGTGCTCACCGGCGTGATCGAGCGCCTGGTGGTCGACGAGGCGCGCCTGCGCGAGGCCGCCGAAGCGGGGTTCACGACCGCGGTCTCCGTCGCCGATCGGCTCGTTGACCACGGCGTGCCGTTCCGCGCGGCCCACCACGTCGTCGGGGCGCTCGTTCGCGTCGCGGAGGAGCGTGGCCTCACCCTGCCCGACCTCGCGGACGACGACGTTCGTGCGGCGCTCCGCACGAGCGAGGACCCGGCCGCCCGGGGCCTCGCCGACGACTCCGGGATCGCATCGGACCTCCGGAGCGCGGCGGGGATCGAAGCCGCCCTCGCGAGGCCGGACGTCATCGGCGGGACCGCGCCGGGGCGGGTCGCGGCCGAGCTGGCCGCGGCGGCTCTCCGGCTCGGGCTCGACTGACGGCTCGTCGCCGCGGGAGTGCGGCGTATAGTCGGCCGATGGAGCCACGCGAGGCGGCGCGCACCGCCTCGACCGAGGGTCGCGCCGCGCGTCGGGCGCGGCAGCAGGCGATCCGCGAACTCGTCGCCCGGGATCAGATCGGCAGCCAGCAGGCGCTCGCGGAGCGGCTCGCCGAGCGGGGCTTCGCGGTGACCCAGGCGACGGTGAGTCGCGACATCGCCGAGCTCGGCCTCGTCAAGGTCGTGCGCGGCGTCCGCCACGTCTATGCGTCCCCCGCCGACGCTGCCGCGTCCGCGCCGCGCGACGACGCGCTCCTTCGCCGCGTCCTCGCCGACCTCCGCATCGAGGTCCGGCGATCGGGCTTGATCCTCCTCCTTGTCTCGACCCCAGGCACCGCGTCGATCATCGCCGAGGCGATCGACAGCTCGGCCCTCGGCGGCCAGGTTGGAACCCTCGCGGGCGACAACACGGTGCTCGTCCTGTTCGGCGACGAGCCCTCCCTCGAGCGCTGGCGCGGCCGCTTCCTGGACATCCAGGCGGCCGTCAGCCGATCGGACGGGAACGGCCGCCGATAGACGGCACAGAGAAGCCCCGCCGAAGACCGGCGGGGCTCGTTGCGACACGAAGTGCGGCGGCTAGAAGGTGCCACCGACCTTGATCGCCATGATGTCGGCGCCGTGCGAGCCGAGCTTTCCGGTGGCGCTTCCATCGTTGAAACACCACAGATCGATCGCTTTGCCGCCGGCCGGCGCTGTGACCACGCTTGGGATCGTGACTGACAGGAATTGGCGGTCCAGGCCGTTCACATTGGCACGCTGTTCGCTGCCGCCGAGGGATTGATCGTTCGAAGCGTCCCGGAGATAGCAGCCGACGTACAACGTGTCGTTGCAGTTTCCGGCGGAAGACGCACACGTTCCTTCGAGCTCAGCCCGAGACACGATCGCGTACGTGCCTTCGGGCAGGTTCATGCCGACGATGTATTCGTAGGTTGTCCCGGCGAAGTAGTGGCTTCCTTCGAACGCGATGCGCACCGCGGATCCGGCCGCCCCCGCTGGGCCTTGCGGACCAGCCGGGCCCTGGGCACCCGTTGCACCCGTGGCGCCGGTCGCACCCGTGGCGCCGGTCGCACCGGTCGCACCAGTGGCACCGGTCGCCCCTGGATCCCCCTTGTCGCCCTTGCCCGCCAGGAGCATCCAGTTCGAGTTCGGCGGCGTGCTGCCCGCGTTCGAGAAGATCGCGATGTAGCTCGAGCCCTGGTATGCGACCGCGTCGCGGACGTTGTAGAACGTGCCCGAGGCCCACTCACCACGCCATGTGAGCCCGGCCGGCCCGACATTGTTCCAGTCGAGCGCGACCTCGGTCGACTTGCACCCACCCGTGTCCGAGACGCGCAGCGAGCCACCGCTCCTGGCGTAGCAGGCGTGGATCACGCCCTTGCTGTCGGGAATCGCCGCCTCGACGATCCCGACGGCCGCGATGAGCGCGACCCCGCCGAGCAGCAGGGCGATGCCCCTTGATCTGATCCGATGCATGACTGTCCTCCTTCCGATCCTGGTTGGTAGGGAGGAGGCTCGTACTCGGCGGTTGCAGTTCGGTTGCAACGGCACCGGAGTACGATCGCTCGAAGAGTTCTCTCCGGGCCATGGAGGCCACACACATGACCGAGACGATCACCCGTGGCGCCGCGAACCAGAGCGGCGCGCACATCAACAAGGACGCCTACAAGGAGGCCAAGGACTTCCTGCCGCTGAATGGGCTCGACCACGTGGAGTTCTGGGTCGGCAACGCGCGCCAGGCGGCGCACTACTACCGAGCCTTGTGGGGCTTTACCCCGATCGCCTATTCAGGCCTCGAGACCGGCGTCCGCGACCGGACGAGCTACGTGATGCGCCAGAACGACATCACGATCGTCGTGACCGGTGCCCTCGGCAAGGACAGCGAGATCGCCGAGCACATCCGTGAGCACGGCGACGGCGTCCACGACATCGCCTTCGCGGTGGATGACGCGACATCCGCGTTCCGCGAGACCACGACGCGCGGGGCCCGACCGGTCCAGGAGCCTGCCCAGCTCGACGGTGGCGAGGACGGCGTTCTCATGGTCAGCGCCGTCGGGACGTACGGCTCGGTCCAGCACAGCTTCGTGGACCGCCGCGATTACCACGGCGTTTACGCGCCGGGCTTCCGCAAGATCAAGAAGCCGGCCCGGGCCGCGACCGGGATGAACCTGCTCGAGATCGACCACTGTGTCGGCAACGTCGAGCTCGGCGATATGAACAAGTTCGTCGACTACTACCGCGACGTGTTCGGCTTCGCCCAGCTCATCCACTACGACGACAAGGTCATCCACACCGAGTACTCGGCCCTCATGTCGAAGGTCATGACCAACGGCAACGGGCGGATCAAGTTCCCGATCAACGAGCCGGCCACGGGCAAGAAGAAGAGCCAGATCCAGGAGTTCCTGGACTACTACTACGAGGCCGGCACGCAGCACATCGCCCTGCGGACCGAGGACATCGTGGGCACGGTGCGGACGCTGCGTGAGAACGGCATCGAGTTCCTGGGCATGCCCCACGCCTACTACGAGCAGCTGCCCGATCGCGTCGGCGATGTCGGCGTGTCGATCGAGACGCTGGAGGAGCTGGGCATCGAGGCCGACCGGGACGAGGAGGGCTACCTCCTCCAGATCTTCACCCGGCCGATCCAGGACCGGCCGACGTTCTTCTTCGAGATCATCGAGCGCCACGGCTCGCGGGGCTTCGGTGTCGGCAACTTCAAGGCGCTGTTCGAGGCGATCGAGATCGAACAGGCCCGGCGCGGGAACCTCTAGGCGCTCGCGCCGCTGGCGACCCGGACGTCAGCATGATTTACCCAAGGTCCAGGCGTGGGACGTGACGTCTAGCCGAGCGTTCGACGACTGAACGCGCGGGATCGGCCATTCCTCGGCTGTTGCTTCGACTGAGCAAACGCCCGGCGGGGACGGGGGGCGGGCTGGGAGTTTCGGCCCCGGGCGGACGCCGTCCTCAATGCTGGTGCTGGCACGTAGAAGCTGGCAGCCACCTGTCGTGTTCTCCACGATGACGGCGGGCCTGCGGTCCCCGACTGTCACACGATCGACCCGCCGACCCGTGGCGGGGCATCGCTTGGGGAAGGAGCCGCAGGATGCTTCATCCATTCAGCCGCCAGCTGCGGAGGCTGGCCCTCGTCGTGGCCGGCGTCATCGTCAGCGCCGGATCGATCGCGACCCCGGTCGCCGCTCGCGAAGCCGTCGATCCCGCCCTGCTCAATCCACATCTACCGTGGTACGTCCACCCGGTTTGTGGCTGGTCCGGGCAGCAGGTCATCTGCGCCAGCGACGATCGATTCGAGGTGGTCGATGTGCCTACCGGCGTCATCTGCGAGGGCGATGAACTGCTCGAGACGAGCGCGCGCCGCGTGATCGCCCACCGCTACTACGACTCCGACCTGAACCTCGTCCGGCGCGACATCGCCGAGCGGATCGATGGGATCCTGTACGACCCCGTCACCGGCGTCTCGGTCAGCTGGACCGGCTACGACCAGGGCTTCGACACCTTCAGCGTGCCCGGCGATTTGGGCACGGGTACGCGGATGGGCGTGGGCGCCGGCATCCATGTTTACCTGAACGACGGCCGCTCCTACTCGCTCGCTGCCGGACGCTGGTTCGAAAATGTCGACAGCGAGGAGTTCAGATTCACGGGTCACGACACCGTGGACTTCTGCGCCGCAATCGCCGCGAACAGCTGACGAGGGCGGTACTCAGACGGCGGCCGGCTCGCAACTGCGAGCCGGCCGTTGCGCGCCATTCCCGCCCGACCGCGAGACGAGGCAGGCTACGATCGGCCTCGGATGGCAGCCCCAATGAGCTTTGGCGCGGCAAGCCTTTGGATCCGGAGCCGCGACGGGCTGGCCAGCGCGGGCGCGATCATGCTCTTCGTCGGGGGGCTGGTGATCCTTCGCCTCGGGTTCGGCCCCTTCGACTTGACTGCGGGCGTTCTCGCCGTGCTAACGGGCTGGCTTGTCGGTGTTGCCGGACTTGTGGCGTGGCTCCGCTCAACGTCCGGCCGCATCGGTCTCATCCTGGTTGCGGTCGCAGGGGCATGGGCAGTCGCGAACCTGACACGCACCCCTACCCACTGCTGAGCGCGGTCGCTGCAGCCCTGCAGTTGCTGTACGCGCCGATGCTCGGCCACGCGATCGTTGCCCTGCCTGGTAGGCGCCGATCGGTGGTCGCGGCCGGTGCGACATCGCTGGCGTACCCCGCCTCATTCCTCGCCCCTCCGGCTGGCCCGATCGCGGTGTCCGCCCTGCTCGCTTTGTCCTGCGGTTGGACGGCGCTGGTACGTCTGGCTGATCGATCATTCCCCTTCTGGCCGTCCGCATTCGGGGTCGTGTTCGCGCTGACGCTGGGTGGAACGACGGCCTTCCGCTGGTTCGTACCGGGTGGGTTCGCGCTCGACTCGCGGCCGGCGGTCGAGGTCTCCCTGATCGTGACGGCGACGGCAGTGGCGGCGGTCGCGGCGAGCTTCGGCGACCGACGCCGGAAGGTGACCGATCTTGTCGTCGACCTGGGGCAGGAGCCGCATGGCGGCCTGACGGCGCGGCTCGCGGAGGCGATCGGTGACCCCACGCTCGAGATCGTCTACTCACTCGGCGGAGGAGGCGGCTACGTGGACGCGGCCGGGCGGACCGTCGTGGTCCCGCCGGCGAACGGTGATCGAGCGGTGACCCCAATCGAGCGCAACGGCCGACCAATCGCGGCGATGATCCACGATCCGGCCACCGCCGCTCTTATCGATCTGCGAACGGCCGTTGCGGCCGCGGCCGAGCTGTCGGGTGTGAACGCCCGCCTACAGGCGGACGTCCAGCGCCGAGCGAAAGAAGTGAACGCCTCGCGCCGACGCCTGCTGGGCGCCGCGGACGACGAACGACGCGCTCTCCGAGCACAGCTCGATCATGACCTCGGTCCAAGACTCGATGCGTTGCAGGGGATCCTGGAAAATGCACCGACCGCGGGGGATGGGCGAACGGTGTCCGCAGTGCTCGACCAGTTGACCGCGACACGCGCCGAGACAGAGGCGCTGGCCGAGGGCCTCTATCCGCGCCTGGTCGAAGAGTTGGGACTCGCGGGTGCCGTTCAGGACCTCGCGAGCCGGTCCACGCTCCCGCTCAAGCTTTGGCTGGAGCCTGACGTCCACGGCGCACTGCCCAGCGAGGCGGCCATGTACTTCGTCTGCAGCGAGGCTCTCGCCAATGCCCTGAAGCACGCCAGTGCAAGCAGCGTCTCGGTGCGTCTCGGGACATCCACGGACAACCTGGTCGCCGAGATCGAAGACGATGGCATCGGCGGAGCCGATCCCGGGCGCGGAACGGGTCTGGCCGGGCTGCGCGAGCGCCTCGAGGCGCTGGGAGGCTCCCTGCAGGTGAGCAGCCGGGTCGGCCACGGGACCCGCCTCGTCGCGTCCGTTCCGATCGGCGTGACTATTCGATCTTGACCCAGACGATGTCCAGCCAGCGGTAGATGTCCCAGTAGTCCTGGGCCGACGTGTGGGCCTGATCAATGAACGTCATGAGGCGGATTCCGTCTGCCTCCTGCTTCCAGCGGAAATCGCCCCCAATACAGTTCACCGATTGCTCGCCATCGAGCTCCAGGTGGTAGTGGTCGTCACCCACGCTTCCGGCACTGCCAACGCAGGTGAGGTCGTTGATGTCGGTGTAGCTGTAACGGCCGCCCCGGAAGGTCCACGTCCAGATGCCGGCATTGCCGGTCGCCCATTCAGCGGTCGCGCCCTTTGCCATGAGATCGTCCACCCGGAACTCCGCCCGGTAGCTGCCGTCTGGCGGCACCGTCGACGAGAAACCGACGCCATCGGACGTGGCTGACGTCGGTGCGGGCACGAACGTCGTGGTGCCGCTGCACGCCTGCGCGGCGGTGCCGGGGTCGGCCTGGGTCGTCGCCTTGAGCGCCCTGATCGCGTCGATCAGCCCCTTCGTCACGGGGTCGGCCTCCAGGCGGGCGTAGACAGTCGCACCCGTTGCGATGTATGCCCGCTGTTGCTCCTCGCCAGACAGGACGACACTGCCACCCCGTGCGCACCACGCCAGTGAAAGTGATGCATCAGTGCTGCGCCGCGCGATTCCTTCGGCCTGCGCCTCGGCGGCCGCGGTCATCAGGATCTGGCGCTGGGCGCTGCTCAGGTGGTCGAACGAATCCTGATTTGCCGCGAGGACCTGGTACTTGGGATAGAGCGTCACGTTACCGACCACCACCGCCGTCGGTAGGGCCATTCCGTTCACTTGACTGAGGCCGTTCTCCTGTCCCTGGAGTCGGCACGCCTGGGCATCGAGCCCGCGATCGTCCTCCGTGTACTCGGCCGCGCCGAGGCTGCCAACGATGAGCTCACGGCTGACGGAGGATGGTTGGAAGAGGACCGCGTGGCCAGCGACGCCCGTCGGTGAGCGAAAGTCGACATGACAGCCGGGGAAGGTCACCAGATGGCGCAGGTCCTCGGGCCAGATCGTCAGGCCGATGACGCCATTGCCCATCGCGCCCAGCGTCTCCTGGGCAAAATCGCTTCTGGCGACCGCGACGACCAGCGCATCGTTGTCGATGAGGTACGGTGCCTGGAAACCCTCGAGGCTGGTCACGCCCGCCAGGTCCCACGCCCTGCTTGCGACTGTCGCGAGGTCGTAGTCGCCCCGTTTCAGCAGATCGGCCACGCCGACCTCGAAGCCCTTGGCCGTGCCACGGCCGGCCTCGAAGGTCGGCGCGATCGTGATGTTGCCGTGCGACGCCGCGGCCACGCTGGCAACGAACCTGTTCACACTCGCCTCGCTCGGCCGCCCCCTTGCGTCGGGGACCGCGAGACGGAGCGTGATCGGCGGGTCGGTCAGGGTGACCGGCGTGGCTGACGGCAAGCCCGGGGCGGCAATTCCGGCCGAAGGCCCTTGGGTGCCACACCCGCCAATAAGGAAACTGGCGACGGCCAGCAGCGTGAGCCTCTTTGTTCGTTGCGTCATTGGATTTCCCTCGCGCTCGACATGCAGCGGGGTCACCCTAGTCGCCGTGTGGCTCACAGGCATCGAGGAATGCACGGCCATAATGGACGCGACCGTTCCGTGCTGGCCACGAAACGGATGTCGGCGGCCAAGGTTAAGGGTACTGAGGGCGCGGTAGGGCATGACCGCGACGGCGCTGCGGATCGCCATGATTCTGGCCACCCTGGTCTTCGCGATCTTGCTGCTCGTCTCCAGTCCGCTGGTCGCCATCCCGCGAACCGGGGCACCGCCCATCGGTTCCAGTGTCCTCTTCGGCGCGGCGCTGATCGCGCTGGGCCTCGTCATCGTCCTGGCGGGATCGTCGCGCGCGATGGGCGCCGTTGCGGCGCTCGTCGGCCTGGCCTGGCTGGGTCACGCCTTCGGGGAATCACTTGCGGCGGCAGACACGTTTCGGGGACCTGCGCTCGCCGTGGATTCATGGCGCGCGCCGGGCCTGTTCGTTCTGGCCGTCGCCATCGGAGATGGAGCGTGGACGCAGCGGAGGCTCACGAGAGCAAGCGTGGGGCTTGCTGCGGGAGCAGTCCTGCTCGCCACCGTGCGCGTTGCGACCTATGACCCGTTCTTGGACGCCGCGTGCGTGCAGTGCCCCCACACCACCCCGATCATCCCGACGACGCTCGGTATCCAGGTCGGGCTGAGGTTTCTCGCGACTGGTGCTGGTCTGGCCGCGACCGCTGGGCTGGTTCTCCTCGCCGCGGGATCTCTGGCGTCACGCGGTCTAATGGACAGACCGAGCCACGCGGTCGTCGGCGCTGCCGCGCTTTGCTCTCTGACCTGGGTCGCGGAGGCAACCTCCGCTCCCTCGCAACCGGCGTTGCAGGTCCAGAATCCGGATCAGGGTCTGTCTGCGGTGGTCGCCGCGGCGGCGACGCTATCGGGCGTGCTCCTGATCGCCGCACTGGCGTGGTTTGCCGTCGATCTTGTGCGCCTACGCGTCCGTCTGCGCGAGCTGGCCGCAGACGTCGCCACCGCGGCCTCGTTGGGAGATCTGGAACAACGGCTTGATGACGCATTTGATGATCGGACCATCACAGTCGGCTACTGGTTGGCGGACGATCAACGGTTCGTGTCGGCGCGAGGGCTCCCTGTCGACCCGCCGGCGGAAGGAGCTGTCGAGCGGGTGACCATCACGCGCGCGGGGCAGACCATTGCGGCGGTGTGGCGGCGAGGCCCGATCGATGGGGCCGCAGTCTCGGAAGAGTTGACCCCGAGTCTCCTGTTGGCATTCGACAACGAACGGTTGCGGGCCGAGAGCCTCGCCAACCTCGAGGCCTTGACAGCGTCGCGCGCCCGGCTCGTGGCCATCCAGGACGAGGAACGTCGCAGAGTCGAGCGCGATCTTCACGATGGAATCCAGCAGCGGGTGCTGGGGATCGTCTTCGACCTCCGCCTCGCGAGGACCGCCGTCCAACGATCCGGTCGACGCGCGGCCTCCGCCTGGCTCGCTCGGGCCGAAGACATCGCACTGGCGCTCGTCGACGATGTTCGGCGTCTCGCGCGTGGAGTCCACCCTGCCGTACTCGGCCAGGCGGGCCTGGCAGCGGCGCTGTCCTCCCTGGCCGACGAAGCCCAGATCCCGCTCGACCTGTCGATCGATCCAGCGATCGTTCTCCCTGAGGCGGTCGCGGCAACCGTCTACCAGGTCGCCCTCGAGGTCGTCGATGATGCGGTCCGGGCTGGCGCTGGGGACCTGTCGCTCGCCGTCGAACGCGTCGGTGACGGCGTCGTGGTTGCAATCGACCACGATGGTGCTCCCTCCGCGGCCTCGATGCGCCTCATCGACCGGGTCGCCGCGGCGGGAGGGGAGGTCTCGGCGGACTCCGGACAGCCGATGTCGGGGCTGCACCTGCGCGTCGCACTGCCATGCGGGTGATCGTCGCCGAGGACCTCATGCTCACCCGCGAGGGGGTCGTGCGCCTGCTCGCCGATGCCGGCGTCGATGTCGTAGCCCAGGTCGGCGATACCGATGGCCTGATCGGCCTCGTGGGGCGTGAACGCCCGGACGCCGTCATCCTCGACATCCGGATGCCTCCGAGCCACACCGACGAGGGCATCGTGGCCGCTGGCAAAATTCGCGAAGCGTTCCCGGACGTTGGCGTTCTCGTCCTGTCGCAGTACGTGGAACCGACGTGGGCGCTGCGGTTGCTCTCGGAGCACACAGAGGGCGTGGGCTACCTGCTGAAGGAACGGGTCATCGACGCGGCGCTGATCGTGGACGCGCTTCGCCGGGTCGTCGAGGGCGAGACCGTCGTCGACCCGACGATCGTCTCCCGCTTGCTGGGCCGTCGCCGGCGGCACGATCCATTGGCGGAGCTGACCGCCCGTGAGCGCGACGTCCTTGGCCTGGTCGCGGAGGGGTTGACCAATCATGCAATCGCGGAGCGCCTGGTCGTCGCCGAACGCACGGTCGAGGCCCACATGTCCTCGATCTTTGCCAAGCTCGACCTGCCGGAAACCCGAGACCACCACCGCAGGGTCCTGGCCGTGTTGACCCTGCTGCGTGCCTAGTGCGATGCCTTCGGCAAGCAAGCGGCGGTTTCCAACAGGCGAATCGTGAACGGTCAGTGTTGAAAGTTGACGCGTGAAAGGAAGGCCGAGACCCGCGGGCCTCGGCCGGCTTCGAGGCGAATGAGGTCGAGCAGGCGCGACGCGGCAACCTCTGAGCTGAGGCCGCCGCGCCGTTTCGACGCCTAGGGCGTAATCCGGATCGAGGCGATCGCCGCTTCCGCGGCCGTTCGGTCCGCCACCGGGGTTGCGGCGTAATCGAGCAGCACGACGACGGCGGTCTCGCCCCCGACGTCGAGCAGCCAGACGCGCCAGTGGTCGCCGGGTCCGTTCGCGTAGCGACCCTTGGGCTCGGCGAATACGTACTGATTCGAGCAGACGAGCGTCGCCGGGAACTGGATGTCCGGGCGCTTGCCGGCGTAGCCGGCAAGGACGGTGTCGCCGGCGCCGGATACCTGCAGATCCCTTGCGGGACGAGATCGCCGCAACCAGATCTTCGATCGATGACGGGCTCGTACTCGGGCCGGGGGTGTGGGCGGCAGCGTCGCAAGGGTTGGCGACCACTTCCGGGTCGTGGTTCGAGCGTATAGGTGGCGCGGCGCCGTCGGGTTGGAAATTCTGTTTGACCAGTATTGACTGTGCCTTAGAGTCAATCAATACTTTGGGGCATGGCTCCACGTCGCTACACCCTCGGGCAGCGCGCGCAGTCGGCCGCTGCGACCCGGCAGCGGATCCTCGACGCGACCACCGCGCTGTTCCAGGAGGTCGGCATCCCCGCGACGACGATGAAAGCGGTCGCCGCGCGCGCAGATGTCTCGCGAGGAACGATCCTCCATCACTTCGGCTCCGCCGAGGCCCTGCTCGGAGCGGTTGTCGACCAGGTGCTCGATGGCCTCGAGCTGCCCGATCCCGAGGCGCTGGCTGCCATCGCGGACCTCGACGCACGCGTGCGTGCGTTCGTTGAGGGCATGATCGACTTCCAGGATCGAACGGCCCACTGGTGGCCGGTCTTCGAGAAGGAGCTGCAGCGGCCCGAGGTGCAGCAGCGCGAGGCTACCTACTGGGGCATGCTCGCCGACCTGCAGGCCGTGACCCTCGGCCCTGGGGTGCGCGATGACGCCGCGGCCAATGCCACGCTCCTGAGCATGATCCACCCGGCTACGGTGGGCACATTCCTGTGGGCATTCGAGCAGGCGGGCCTGCCCAGGGCGGATGCCAAGGCGCTGGTCATGGACCTCGCCGTCGACGCGGTCCGACGTGTGACCGACCGCAAAGGAGGAAAGGGAGGGCTCTCGTGAACCAGATTCTGCGACAGATCCACGCGGGGGTGGCGTGGCTGCTCGTGGCTTCGATCGTGGTCCAGGTATGGCTCGCAGGCGCTGCGATCCCGCAGCTCGGCGGGACCGGCAATTTCGAGACACATCGGAACTTCGGCTATCTCATCGGTCTGATCGCGCTAGTCCTGTTCCTGACGTCCCTGCCGACCGGTCTCGGGCGCCGGCGAATCCTGCAGAGCCTCGGCATCCTCGGCCTGTACATCGTGCAGTCGTCGCTGCCGTACATGGGCGCGAACGCCATCGAGGCGCTCCACCCCGTGAACGCCATCGTGATGTTCGTCGTGTCGCTGCTGTACGCCCGCGCGGTGTGGCGCGAACGCGCCATCGCGGCCGCCTGAACCGACGGGAGGAGAGGGAGCTTCCATGGATCTCACGCCCTACATCCGCTGGATCGTGTTCCTGCACGTCCTCGGCGCGTTCATGTTCGTGGCCGGGCACGGCGTCTCCATGTTCGTCGTGTTTCAGGTTCGCCGCGAGTCGGATCGAGCGAAGCTGGCCTCGCTGCTCGACCTGTCCGGCTGGTCGCTCGGCGTGGCGGGCATCGGCCTGCTCGTCCTGTTCGTCTCCGGGATCGTCGCCGGGATCGTCCTGGGCTCGTGGGGCCAGACCTGGCTCCTGGTTGCGCTCGTGTTGTTTGTCGTCATCGCGCTCGTGATGACGCCCGTCGGTGGGACCTACCTGCGCAACCTGCGCGTCGCGATCGGCCAGCGGCCACGGAACGCCAAGCCGGGCGATCCGGACCCGGTGCCCGTCTCGGACGCGGAGCTTGCCGCGCTCCAGGCAGGAAACCGGCCGGAGCTCCTCCTGCTGCTGGGCGCCGGCGGCTTCGTGGTGATCCTGTGGCTGATGATGTTCAAGCCGTTCTAGGCGGAGGTCATTGTCGGATCGTGCCACGCGGCAGGGAACGTCGATAGCGCGCGCCCTGACGTGGACGGCGGGGCATGTCAGGATGGCCGGACATGCTCCCCGCCTCGGACCTTCGGCTCGCGGGCGGGGCTCTCGCGCTGGCGATGTTCGCGCTGCTGGCCTGCCAGCCAGCGCGGACCGACCAGCCGATAGCGACGGAGGGCGCCATGCAATCTGCAGCGCAGCCCGGCGGTTTCACGCTTTCGAGCTCGGAGTTCGCCGAAGGCCAGCCAATTCCACGTCGCTACGCGTGCGACGGCGACAACGTCTCGCCACCGCTGGCGTGGTCCGGAGCACCGGGCGACAGCGTCGCGTTCGCCCTGGTCATGGACGACCCGGACGCCGCCGGCTTCGTCCATTGGGTGGTCTTCGACATGACTGCCTCGGCCTCGGGCAGCCTGCCCGCCGGCTGGTCGAGCTCACCGGATGCTCCGCCCCAGGGCACGAACAGCTTCGGGCGGGTCGGCTACGGCGGGCCATGCCCGCCGTCAGGATCCCATCGCTACGTCTTCCGGCTGCTCGCCCTTGGGGACGCCCTGGCGCTCACGGGATCGCCGACGGCGGAGGAGGTCCTCGGTGCCGCACCGGGCCACATCCTCGACGAGGCCCGCCTGACCGGCACCTACCAGCGCGGCGGATGAGGATCGCGCACGTCCGCGAGCGACACGCCGCGGCGGGCACGTCGTGGCGCCTCGCCGCCTCGGCGGGCGCAGACGCCGCCTGGCTCGACCTCGAGGTCGTCCGACGCCGGCTCATCGCGGTCGATTCCCGGCGGGAGCACAACTCGATCCTGTTCCGCCAGCCGCTCACGACCCTCGACGACCACCTCGCCCGAGGGCTTCGGATCGACGCCCTGGCCGAGTTGGTTGAGGGCTTCGGGGCGTCCGGCGGCCCGCGAGACGACGACGACGCCGCCGTCCTGGTCGCCGCGGACCTGGCCTTCGGCCCGCCGATCCTGCGGCCGCCATCCTTCCGTGACTTCTACGCATTCGAGCAGCACGTCGCGACCATGTGGCAGCGACGCCAGAGCGAGATCCCCGAGGCCTGGTACCGCCTGCCAATCTTCTACTTCTCGAACACCTCCGAGATCCGGGGCCCGGGCGACCCGGTGTGGGCCCCGCGGGGTTCGACCGAGCTGGACTTCGAGCTCGAGGTCGGCGCGATCGTCGACACGCCGGCGCACAACCTTTCCGATGAGCGGGCCGGCGAGGCCATCGGCGGCTACTTCGTGCTCAACGACTGGTCGGCGCGCGACCTGCAGCGCGACGAGTCGGCCGTGCGCCTCGGGCCGGCGAAGGGCAAGGACTTCGCGACGACGATCGGGCCGTGGATCGTCACGCCCGACGAGCTCGGGTCGCGCTGGTCCAGCGGCGCCTCCGGTCCGGATCTGTCGATGACCGCGTCCGTCCAGGAACCCGGCGGCCGAACCGTCGAGGTGACGCGCGGTTCCTGGTCGGCCGCGCGCTTCTCGTTCGGCCAGATGCTGGCCCGGGCGTCCGCGGACGTCCACGTCCGGCCGGGCGAGATCCTCGGCAGCGGGACGGTCGGGACCGGCTGCCTCCTCGAGGTGAAGGACGAGACGCTCGGTCGCTGGCTCGAGCCCGGCGACCTGGTCACCCTCGCCATCGAAGGGATCGGCGACCTGCCGACGCCGATCGTCGCTCGACCGAGGCGCTGACCCCAGGGTTGACATCGCCGTTCCGGTTCGCCCACTATTACCACTGAGTCCAGCAATCCAGTGGAAATACTGGACGGGGAGGGGTTGCCTTGGTCATGCTGATCGCCATCGCCTTTGC
>Ga0070699_100001409_pt1 | contig 22098 bp, 16 predicted proteins | sample KBSK1503metaG_FD_65473 | JGI IMG/M metagenome (GOLD analysis project Ga0070699, IMG submission 65473) | Corn, switchgrass and miscanthus rhizosphere microbial communities from Kellogg Biological Station, Michigan, USA - KBS K1-50-3 metaG | ecosystem: Host-associated > Plants > Roots >...
CTACGGTTTCTCTCCGACATTCACGCCTTTGCGCTCCAGGTAACGCCGCACCTCGATCCCCATCGCCCGAATCAGCGCCGCTTCCCGCCCATCCATTCGAGCGCGATACAGGATTTCCCGCAACGAACGCATCACCATGTCGGTCTGCCGGGTCTTGAAGAACTCGATGGACCAGAGCGCGGTCTCCCAGTCGCGAAACAGCATTTCCAGCTGCGCGTTGAGCGCGGGATCGGCCTCGTGCCGAGGCGGTTTTACCGGCTGCTCTTCACCGCCCCGCGCCAGCCAGGTCTCGTAGCCCATGATCGCCACGGCCTGGGCCAGGTTGAGCGAGGAGTATTCCCGGGTGGTGGGGATGGTGACCAGCAGGTGACAGCGGTCCAGCTCGGCGTTGGTCAGCCCCTTGTCCTCCCGCCCCGCGACCATCGCCACCGGCGCCTCGGCGAGCCGCTCGATCATCGCCTGCGCGGCGGCGCGGGGCCGCTGCACCGAGCGCTTGGCGGCCCGGGCCCGTGCGGTGAGCCCGACGACCAGTCCGCAGTCGGCGACCGCCTCGTCCAGGGTATCGAAGAGCCGGATCCGGTCGACCAGGTCCGCGGTGTTATGGGCGATGCCCTCGATGCGCCAGGGATCGAACACCTGGGGCTGGACCAGCCGGAGATCTTCGATCCCGAAATTCTTCGCGATCCGCACCGCGGCCGCGATGTTCACGATGTCTTGCGGCTGGACCAGCACGAGAATAGGTGCGTCAGGCATGCGGAATCGTTAGAGCCCATCGAGATCCAGGTAATGCCCAGCCCTCCAAAAGCTCCTCGCGGAAGCCGCGGAAGTCTCGCGGAACGCGACGAGAGCGACCAACGACAGCGACATTCAGTTCAATTGATTCGTATGTTGGACAGTCCACTCGAACTAGCAGGCCATTGGGAGCGTTCTGCGTCGCTTCCGCGTTTTCCGCGAGGAGTTTTTGGCGGGCACCTAGATTGAAATGCAACCTGAACTATCCCTCAACGAACGACACGTCGTGCCGCTTGGCTTTGAGCGAGGCCAGGATCGCCGTCTTCTCGGCCGACTTGATGTACGCCTCGCGAGGCTCGATCTGTCCCGCATCCACCAGCTCGAGCAGCGCGTCGTTGAGGGTCACCATCCCGGTCTTGCGGTTGGTCTGCATGATGGAGGGAATCTGGAACGTCTTGCCCTCGCGAATCAGATTGGACACCGCCGGAATGCTGAGAAGGACTTCGCGGGCGGCTACCCGGCCGCCGCCGATCTTGCGGCAGAGGACCTGGGACACCACGCCGCGGAGCGATTCGCTCAGCATGACCCGGATCTGGCCTTGCCGGTCGGCCGGGAACTGGTCGATGATGCGATCGATGGTGGAAGCCGCCGTGGTGGTGTGCAGAGTCCCGAAGACCAGGTGCCCGGTCTCCGCCGTTTCGATCGCAATGGAAACCGTCTCCAGGTCGCGCATTTCACCGACCAGGATGATGTCGGGATCTTCCCGGAGCGCGGCCCGGAGCGCGTGGCGGAAGCCGCGGGTGTGCACGTTGACCTGGCGCTGAGTCACCAGGCACTTCTTGCTCTCGTGCACGAACTCGATGGGGTCTTCAATGGTGATCAGGTGGCTGCTGCGGGTGCGATTTACCAGGTCCACCAGGGCCGCGAGCGTGGTGGATTTGCCGGAGCCGGTGGGACCGGTGACCAGCACCAGGCCTTTCTGCAGATTGCACAGGGCCTGGACTTCCTTGGCCAGGCCGAGCTGATCGACGGTGAGAATGTTGTTGGGGATGACCCGGAACACCGCCATCGGCCCCTTGTGATCCAGGGCCGCGTTGCCGCGGAAGCGGGCCAGGCCGGCAATCTCATAGGCGAAATCGGCGTCGCCGGTTTCCACGAACTCATTGTAATCCTTGACCGGCATGATGCTGGCCAGCATGGCGTGCATCATTTCCCCGGTCATCGGCGGCTCGCTCATCCGGCTCAGCTCACCGTCATGGCGCAGGATGGGGGGTTCAGTGGTGCGGAGATGGAGGTCGGAGGCGCCCGAGGTCGTCAACTCACGGAGCAGCCGGTCCACGGCTTCCTTGGACGCCGGATCGTTGGAGGTGACCGAGAGCTGGGTGGTGGCCCTCCCCCTGGTGCGTACCGCCGGGGCCGTCGGCTGGGGCGCCGGCTGTTCCCCTCCGTCGACCTGCGCCCGGGGACGCAGCACCGCCGACATTCCATCGGCAGTGGGCTTCACCTCTACGTCGATCGTGCCGGCATCCATTGCGTAGCTGAAGCTCTGGGGCGTCCCCGGCAACGCGCTGGCCGACGCGGCCGGGGCAATCTCCCGGAGCAGGCCCAGGATCTGGCTGCTGCCCAGGGGGTCCTTGGTGATCTGTTTCGCGGCGCCCTGCACCACCAGCGCCACCGGCTTGCCGCTGGCAAGGGTGAGTGCCTCGGCCCGATTGTCCCGCATCGCCTGGATGAACTTGTCGAGTCTGGCCATCTCTCTCGGATTCTGAGGTTCTTGGCGAAATCAGACGGTAGGATGGTAGGACAGTAAGTGAACCCGTCTGCCATCCTGCCGACTTGCAACCTACCGCCTTACCGTCTTACCGTCTTCCTTAGTCCGCCGGCTTCACCACTCGCACGTGCATCCGGTTCAAGTAGCACGTGGCCGCTTCGGTGCGCAACACGAAGAACAGTCCCGGTTCATTGAGGTAATCCAGGGTCCGGTTCTTGGTCGGGGGCAATTCCAGCGCCGCCCATCCCTCGACCCGATGCCCGCCCGCCATGGTTACGTCGAGCCGGATAGTCTTGGCCGCGCTGGCGCGTTCCGCGTCGCTCAGCGCCACCCCGGGATCGCAGCTGACCATGGCGACCTGGGCCTTGGCCGCGAAGGCGATCTGGCCACCCTGGAGTGTCACCGGGAAAAATGACTCGGCACGATTGAGCATTTCCAGCGGAGTCTCGGGGCCGTCATGATGGCCCACGCGGGGCTGCAGGTGAATTTCGCCCTCGAGGACGACTGATTCGGCCATGGTCACGTGGGCCGGAATCCGCTCGGTGGATGCCCAGTTAGACATGGTCGCGGTAGCGCAGCTCGGCGCCGGCCTGGCGCTCCAGCAGCTTGATGGCTTCGAGATAGTCCGCTTCTTCACCCAGCTCCAGGCGGGCCTCGCCGAAGAGCTGGCGCACCAGGGCGAGGACCGGCGCGCGCACCTCCTGCTCTTCCAGGAAGCCGGTCGCGATGCCGGTGTCCTTCTCCAGCAGGGCCAGCCGGAAGGTGACTGGCCACTTGCCGGTGAGCACCCGCTCGGGAACCAGCTTCTCGCTGACGAAGGACCGCCCACTCGACGCGTTCAGCACCTCGTAGGCGCGGGCCGGATCCACCCCGGCCTTCACCAGGGCCAGGGTGCCTTCAGCGACGGTCAGGATGTTGGCGGCCAGCAGGGCGTTGTTGACGGCCTTCATGGCATGGCCGGCGCCGACCGGTCCCATGTGCTCGATCCGTTTGCCGAAGGCGGACACGATCGGCCTGGCCCGCTCGAAGGTGGCGGCATCGCCGCCGACCATGACGGTGAGGGCGGCGGCTTCGGCCCCGTCGGTGCCGCCGGAGACCGGAGCGTCGGCGAACATCACGCCGTGATCCTTGAGCCGGGCGGCGATTCTCCGAGAGGAGGCGGGATCGCCCGAGGTGCAGTCCAGGAAAAGAGTGCCCGGCGCGATTCCCGCCAGAATCCCATCGGGCCCGTCGAGCAGCTCTTCCACTTCGCGCGACGTGGGCAGACAGGTGATCACGACTTCGGCGTCGGTCGCGGCATCGCGTGGGGTTTCCGCCGCAGCAGCGCCGTGGGCCGCGGCAAACTCACTCGCCTTGGCGGCGGTACGGTTCCAGACCACCAGGCGATGGGACCGGGCGAGGTGCGCGGCCATCGGGGTGCCGATCGCCCCAAGTCCGAGGAAGGCGAGATTCATGATAGGGATGAAGATAAGCACAAAAAAGAATGCCGGGGCAAGGCGCCCCGGCACTCGATTCAGGACGAGCGCGATGAATCAGGGCACCACGACCTGGTGGGTAACGCTGCCCGTAGCACCGCCGTTATCGGTCACGGTCAGGGTCAGGTTGAAAGTCTTGGGTTTATCGAACGTCCGGGTGAAAGTCGCCGTGGTCCTGACGACATTGAGGCCGATCTTCCAGGCGTACCCGGTAACGGTCCCATCGGTGTCGCTGGAGCCGGTCCCGTCGAAGCTGCAGACCCGGCCGCTGCAGGAGAAGGTGAACGCAGCCGTGGGCGGATTGTTCGGCGGGCCACCGGTGATGAAGCCCATGTAAATGAGCTTGTTGGGCGTGCCGGCAAGGCCAATCGGAGCGATGATCGCGCCGTTGGTGGCGTTGTTGACCAGCGCCGTAGCCACCTGGGCCGGAGTGGCGCCCGGGTTAGCCTCGAGGTACAGAGCGGCGACACCCGTCACGTGAGGGGCCGCCATCGAAGTGCCGCTCAGCACCGCAGTCGCGGTGTTGCTGGTATTCCAGTCGCTGGTGATGTTCACACCGGGCCCGAAAATGTCGACGCAGGGGCCGGTATCGGAGAAACTGGCCTTGTGGTCGGTGATATCGCTGGCTGCCACCGTGATGGCATTCGGGGTGCTGGCCGGCGAGTTGTTGCAGGCATTGCCGAAGTTGTTGCCGGCCGAGATCCCGTAGGTAACGCCGGCTGCAATGGAGGCCGTCACGGCATCGTTGGTCGCCTGGTCGAAGCTCCCACCCAGGCTCATGTTGGCCACGGCGGGCGAGAGGTGATTGGCAGTGACCCAGTCGATACCCGCGATAACCTGGGCGAAGGAGCCGGAACCGCCGCAATCCAGCACCCGCACCGCGTGGATCGTCACCGCCTTCGCGACACCATAGGTAGTGCCGCCGACGGTGCCGGCAGTGTGAGTGCCGTGACCATGGCAGTCATCGGTACCCCGGCCGTCGAGCACTTCGGTGTGCCCGTTGCCAACCCGACCGGTGAAGTCCACGTGCGTGGCATGGAGCCCGGTGTCGATGTCGTAGAGGTGGACGCCGGCTCCGGTCCGAGCGAAGGTATAGCTGTTATTGAGGGGCAGGGTGTGCTGGTCTATCCGGTCCAGGCCCCAGGACGGGGTCGGGCTCTGGGTGGCGGTGATGTGGACCGGGCCGTCCAGCTCGATATAGGCTACCCGGGAATCCCGGCGGATCTGGTCGGCGGCCTGGTCCGACATCCGGGCCGCGAATCCCCTGATAGACGCGCTGTACACGTAGTCGGCCTTAGTGCCGGCGTCCGCGACCAACTGGTCGGTGGCAGCCTGGGCGCCGACTATGTTGTCCTTGAACACCACGATGTACCGCTTGCCACCAACCGAGCCAGCGCTCAGCGAGGGGTCAGACGCCGTGGGCGTCGTTTTCTCGCCGGCGCACGCAGCAGCCAGCAACAGCAGGCCACAAGCAAGCATCCGTCTCGTCATGGGGACCGTCCTTAACTGATGGTAATCGGGATTGTGGTGCGGCCAGGCACCTGCGAGTGCAGCATATCCAAGATCAGAAGTTTCCGATTTTGCGCAAGAGGTGCTTCGACGCAACAGGGGAGGCCGATGGGCGGAAAGGGACGAAACCAGGCCGCGGCTCCGGAGTTTTGGAGCCGCGACATGGTGTGCTACCTCGTTCTCAGTCTTCCGGTGCCGCCGCTCAGGGCACCACGACCGACTTGGTAATCGAGTTGCTGAGGGACCCACCGTCCGTGACGGTGAGGACTACACTGAAGGTCCCCGCGGTCGGAAATGACTGGTTCAGCGTCACCCCGGTGCCCAGCTGGGTTCCGTTGGGCCGTTTCCAGACGTAGGAAACAATCCCCACATCGTCGGTAGAGCTGCTGCCGTCGAGGGTACAGGTGTGAGTCGCGGCCACACAGTTGGTCGCCACGAAGTTCGCCACCGGCGGCTGGTTCCCGCCGCCACCCTGGGTCACGATCGTGTGAGTCACGGCGTTACTGAGCCCGCCCCCGTCCGTCACCGTGAGTTGCAGGTCAAAGGTCACGTTGTTGGCGAAGGTCTTGGTAAAGCTTGGAGCGGTCGACAGGATATTGCCGTTGGAGAGCCGCTTCCACGACCAGGCCGTGATCCCGACGTCGTCAGTCGAAGTGGTGCCGTCAAAGCTGCAGAACCGGCTCGCGTTGCAGTTGAACGTATAGGCGGCCACGGGCGGCTGGTTGGTGCCGCCGGTCAGACCCTGGAGACAGCCACCGTTCCCCTGGTTCACCCAGTTCATCTGGATCAGGAAGTCCTTGGCCCCGATCGTCATGTTGGCCAGACCGGTCCCATTGTTGAACGTGGTGCCGAACATCCAGGCGCACTTGTCGGCGTTCTCCTGGCCGGAGGCATCGAACCAGGCATTGAGATCGGGATCCGTGGTGGCTTCTTCGACCTCGTGCGCCAGCACGTTGATGACCCGGTCGGCCGCCGCGTCCCCGTTGGGGGGCGCCGAGTTATTGCTGCAGCCCAGGGGGAACTGCTGGACCCAGGGCTGGGCCGAGAAGAGCACGTCCTTGGCTCCCTGCGGCGAATTCCAGGTGAAATGCCCGTGATACGCGCAGTACTGGGATCCGAACCCGCCGCCCAGGTTGGTATTGCCCAGGGTGAAGACGGAGTAGATCGTCGTGGGGCTGTAGGTCAGCTTGCCGTTGGTGAAGCCCTTCACGATTTCGGCCTGGATGGTGGCGTTGGTGACGGTGGAACCGTTGGCCGGCGGCACGCTGGTGTTATCGGCCCAGAACTGGACGTAGTTGACCACGTTCTGCACCGTATGTCCGGCGCCGACCTGGTCGAAATACGTGGTGTTGATGTTGAAGTACTGCGAGCCGCCCAGGTGACTCAGGAAATAACCCACCAGCGAGCCATCGCCGGAGCCGGCTCCGTTGGTGCCTGGCGCGGGCCCCCCGGTGTAGATGGTGCTGTTCGCCCAGTAGATCGCGGAGACCCCGGTGATCGGAACAATGGGGCCGCCATGATACAGGATGCCGGTGGCGTTAGTGCCGATACCGCCGGCCGGGGCGACGCCCCGGGGCAGCATGACGTGCACGGTGCTGCCCTGGAGGCTGATCCGGTTTGCGGCCAGTTGGCCGCCGTCAGACTGAGTAGGAGGAGAAGCTTCACTACAGGCTGCTGCCGCGAGCAGTGCGGTCAGCACAGCGATCCGGCGGAACTTCATTGGGGGACTCCTGGTGACTAAGTGGAACCTGCAGCTTCCGGAAGCCGACACTTCGAGAAAATACAACAACGACTGAAAGCCCCACGGAGTGCCGGGCAACCCGGCACCTCGTTGGGACCTCAGGACGAAACTATCGGAGCCAATGCTTCAAAGTGCTGCCCGCTTTCATCAGGGGACTGGAATCGTCATGGTCTTGGTGTTGCTGAGGCTGCCGGCATCGGTGACCGTCAGCGAGATCACGAAGTTGCCGGTACCCGGAAAGGTCTGAGTCAGCGTGACCCCGGTGCCGAGCTGGGTGCCGTTGCCGCGTTTCCAGACGTAGGAGACGATCCCGACGTCATCGGTCGAGCTGCTCCCGTCGAAATTGCAGACGTGGGACGCGTTGCAGCTGAACGTGAAATCTGCGACCGGGGCCTGGTTACCGCCGCCCCCACCAATGAAGCCCATGTAAAGCAGCCGGTTGGCGCTGCCGGCCCCGGGGTTCACCACCTTATTGAGCGTCGCGTTGGTCAGGATCGCGCTGGTCACCTGGGCCGGCGTCGCTGTCGGGTTGGCTTCGAGGTAGAGACCGGCCACTCCGGCCACATGGGGCGCGGCCATCGACGTCCCGGAAATCGTGTTGGTCGCGGTGCTGCTGCCGATCCACCCGGCCGTAATGGCCACGCCAGGAGCAAAGATATCCAGGCAGGTGCCGAAATTGGAGAAGGCGGCCCGCTTGTCGGTCTTGTTGGTCGCGCCGGTTGTGATGGCCGACGGCTCCCGCGCGGGGGACTGGGTACAGGCGCTGGCGTTGCTGTTACCGGCCGAAACCGAGTAGACCACTCCCGCGGCGACGGACGCTGCCACGGCCTGGTCCAGCGCGGGATCCGGCGGGCCGCCCAGGCTCATGTTGGCCACGGCCGGCGAGATGTGATTCGCCGTGACCCAGTCGATCCCGGCGATGACGCCTGAGGTCGAGCCGGACCCGCTGCAATCGAGCACCCTGACCGGATGGACGATCATCGCCTTGGCAACCCCGAACGTGGTTCCGGCGGCAGTCGTGGCGGTGTGGGTGCCATGTCCATTGCAATCGTTGACTCCGTTGCCGTCGCCGATCTCATCATCGCCGGCACCAATCCGCCCGGCCAGATCGGCATGGCCCAGGTTGAGCCCGGTATCGATGTCGTAGAAGTGGACCCCGGCACCGGTCCGCAGGAAAGTGTACGAATTGTTGAGAGGAAGATTCTTCTGGTCGATACGGTCCAGGCCCCAGTTGGGTGGCGCGGTCTGGGTGGTAGCAATCGACATGATCCCGTCTTCCTCGATATAACGAACCCGGGAGTCGCTCGTGAGCGCCGCGAGCTGGGCGGCATCCAGGGTGGCGACGAAACCTGGCAGGACCTGCTGGTACACCCGAACCGGCGTGATGTTCTGGGACCGGGCAACCGACGCCGCCATGGCGGGGCCGGCCTGCGGGGTGTCGTTCAGGACCACGATGTACCGCTTCGCGGCGGAAATGGCTTCCGATCCAACCGGCGTTGGCGTTGAATTCTCGCCGGCACAGGCCGCCGAAAGCAGCAGCAATCCCAGCAACAGGGAGCGACGAACCATGCGTGCCATCCTTGGGGAACGAGTATGGAATGGTGGGGCGCTCCAAGAGCGTACCTGGTCGCGCTGCAGCAACCATACCGACCACAAGAGAATTTGCAAGAGGCTATTGCGTATACTGTTACAACCGCTGCACCGGTGAGGCACTGAGGCAGCCCGCCCACAGTCGAGTGGGCTGTCTCGCTACAAGGCCCGCCGCTGACAACCGGGGCGTCTATGATTGGAATTCCCGTCTCCTAGACTGGCCGAACCCAGGTTTTATTTCGCTTTCATGCCTCCCCGCTTCCTTCATGTCGACCTGGACGCCTTTTTCGTCGAGGTCTGCCGCCAGCGTCACCCCGAGTTGCGCGATGTCGAGCTTCTGGTCGTCGGCGGCCGCCGAGATCAGCGGGGGGTGGTGCAATCCGCCTCGTACGGGGCGCGAAAGTTCGGGGTGCGCTCCGGTATGCCCATAGCAGAGGCAGTTCGGCGCTGCCCCGGCGCGACTTTCTTCCAGGGCTCCTTCGCCCATTATATCGAGGCGAGCCGTGCAGTGCATGGCGTGCTGGAGCATTTCTCGCCGGTCGTGGCGATGGCCTCGCTGGACGAGGCCTACCTGGACTTCAGCGGCACCGAGCTGCTTCACCCGGTGTCGCTGCTGCCGGTGGCCACCCGGGTTCGGGACCGTGTGAAGGCGGAGGCGGGCCTGGACTGCAGCATCGGCATCGGACCCAACCGGATGATTGCCAAGCTCGCCTCCGACGCAGCCAAACCCCGGGGCCTGATGGAAGTGCGGCCCGGCTGGGAAGCCGGATTCGTAGCCGGGCTGGAGTTGAAAGCGCTGCCCGGCATCGGGCCCAAGACCGCCGCGGCGCTGGCTCGGCTGGGACTCACCCTGGTGTGGCAGGTCCAGCAGATGAGCCTGGAAGCACTGGAAAGCCTGCTGGGTGAAGAGGCCAAGTCGCTCAAGCACCGGGCGGACGGCCATGGCGGCACCACGCTCTCGTCCAACCGGGCCCCCAAGTCCATCAGCCGGGAGACCACCCTGTCCCGGGACAGTACCGATCGGGAACGGCTCGACCGTCTGCTCACCCTCTTTGCCGCCCGAGTCGCCGCGCAACTGCGCGATGAAGGACTCTCCGCGCGGACCGTGCAGCTCAAGCTCAGGCACGGAGACTTTCACACCGTCACCCGGCGCAAGACCCTGGTGCAGGCCACCGACCTCGACGCCGAGATCTACGCCGCCGCGGCGGAGCTGTTGGGGCCGGCGTATGAAGAGGTACGTAAGCGAGACCAGGGCGTGCGGTTGATCGGGGTGGGAGTCAGCAACCTGAATCCGTCCGAACCGGCGGATCTGTTCGAGCCGGGCGAGCGCACCCGGCTCCGGGAGATTACCAGCGCGGTGGACCGAATCCGGGGCAAATTCGGTTTCGACTCGCTCAAGAGCGGGAAGCTGGTACAAAAACCAAAAAAGGACTGAGGACCAGGGACTGAAGACTAAGGACTGAGGACTGAGGACTGAGGACTAGGGACTAAGGACTTAGAGCTTCAGGGGTCCAGCGGGACAGGCTTCCACCGCGTCCCAAAGTCCTCAGGCTTCAGTCCTCAGGCTCAGTCCTCAGGCCTCAGTCCTCAGTCCTCAGTCCTTTGTTCTTGGTCCCTAGGAACCAGAAACGCGCACCGTTGGGCCGCTGGACCGGTCCTGCTTGACCTCGACCCCGGGACTCCGGAGGATGGCGTCGATCGCGGCGGCCGGGAGCGGCCGCGCGAAATAGAACCCCTGCCCCAGCTCGCATCCCAGGGCCAGCAATCCGGCCCGCTGCTCCTGCAGCTCAATTCCTTCGGCCAAGGTTCGAAGCTTCAGGGTTTCGCCCAGCCCGATGATCGCGCGAGCCAGCGCAGAGCGTTCCACCCCCGCGGAAACATCGTCGACGAACGGCTTGGCGATCTTGAGAATGTCGAAAGGGAATCGCTGCAGGTAACTGAGCGAGGAGTAGCCGGTGCCGAAGTCGTCGATGGCGAGCCGGACGCCGAGGCTCTTGATCTCCCGGAGCTTCTCCAGCACCTGGTCGGTCTGCTGCATGAGGATACTTTCGGTCAACTCCAGCACCAGCGAGCCGGCATCCCCGCCCCAGGACGTCAGCAGCTTGCGGAGCCGCGGCACCACGTCGGGCTCGTGCAGCTCGCGGCCGGAAATGTTGACGAACACCGCGATCCCACTTTTCGGATGCCCCGACTTCCACCGGGCCAGCTGTCCGATCGCTTCCTCCATCACCCACTGGCCCAGGGGAGCGATGAGCCCGGTCTCCTCGGCCAGCGGAATGAAATGCAGCGGGACCAGCATGCCGAGCCGGGGATGGTCCCAGCGGACCAGGGCCTCGACCCCGATCATCAGGCCACTCGAGAGCTCGACGATCGGCTGGTAGAAGAGCTGGAGCTGGCCTCCGGGGATCGCCAGGCGCAGGTCCTTCTCCAGCTCCAGCCGGTCCACCGCGTCGGTGTACATCCGGGGATCGAAATCCACCTGGCGTCCCTTGCCCTGGCGCTTGGCGGCATACATGGCGACGTCGGCCATGCGCAGCAGGGCATCCGCGGTATCCTGGGTCGAGGGCCGAGCCACGCCGGTACTGGCGTGGATCCGGAGTTCGCTGCCGGACAGAATGAAGGGCGACTCCAGCGCGCCGTTGATCCGGTCCACCACAGCGACCAGGCTGCCGGCCTGGTCCATGTCCTCGATCAGCACGGCGAACTCGTCGCCACCCAGCCGCGCGACGGTATCCGATTCCCGGGCGCTGGCCTGGAGCCGCTTGGCTACTTCCACCAGCAGCCGGTCGCCTTCGCTGTGGCCCAGGCTGTCGTTCACCTTCTTGAAATCGTCGAGGTCGAGGAACATCACCGCGAGGGATCCGCCCTGGCGCGACGCCAGGGTCAGCGCGTGGCTCACCCGGTCCCGGAACAGTGCCCGGTTGGCCAGCCCGGTGAGCGGATCGTGAAAGGCCTGATGGGTGAGCTGCTGCTCCAGCTGCTTGCGCTCGCTCACATCCCGCACGTTCAACACGATACCGGACACGGCGGGATCGGCCATGAGGTTGGTGCCGATGGTTTCCGCGTGCAGCCAGGAGCCGTCGGGCCGCCGCATCCGCCATTCCGAAGGCTGGGTGACCCCGCCCCGCCCCACCGCGTCGGCCAGGAAGCCGCGCAGCTCGTTCAGGTCGTCCGGGTGGACGAAGTCGGACAACCGGGCGCTCACCAGCCGGGCGGGATCGTACCCGAACACTCGCCACACCGAGGGGCTGACGAAGCGCATCGTGGCATCCGGCTCGATGATGAAAATCACGTCGCTGGAGTGCTGGACCAGGGAGCGGAACCGCATCTCGTTCTGCCGGGCGGCGGTCTCCGCCAGCAGCCGGACGTTCTGGCGGACCGCGAGGAACTGGCGGACCAGGACCAGCGCGGTGATCAGGACGGCGCCCACGGCGACGCCGCTGATCGGGTCGATCCACCGCTGCAGGGCGACGAGAAGCAGGAGCCCGTAGGTGATCGCCGCGGCGGCATAGGGCAACGGGCTCAACGGCTGGGCCGGCGAAGGGGTGCTGACCTGATGCGGCGTGGCAGGGACCGGGCGGAGCAGGTAGAGGGAACCGCTGGCGATCATCAGCACGTAGTACAGCAGGTAAATAGCGTCGGTCCACGCCGCGGTCCGGCGACCCAGATCAATCAGCTCAAAATTGAAGACCAGATCCGCAATGATGCTGATCAGGGAGGCGACCACCAGCAGGCCGAAGGCGCGGCGATTCCCGTCGGTGGGGCGGCGCAGTAGCACGGTGGTGATCCCCAGCAGCACCAGCATCCCCGCCAGCGGATAGGCAAAGGCGAGCAGGATGACGATGGTGTCGGGCTGGCCGCTCGCCATCATCGGCCGGACCACGAAATACCAGTTGACCACCGCTCCGCCCACCAGGACGGTTGCCGCATCGAGCGCGAACTTGCGCCATTCGAGCGGAGTGCGCCGCGCCAGCGGGAATGACAGCAGCGCCACCAGGGTGATCAGGTTGCTGGCGAGATAGAAGGGATCGGCCCAGGAGACGGTGGGGCTGATCTTCAGCACCGTCCCGTAGAAGACCGAGATGGCGTTGCCGAGCAGGACGGACAGGGTCGCGAGCGCGAGGAGCCGCAAGGCGCGGCGCACCTTGGGATCTAACGCGGCGTTGCGGGAGGCCAGCCCGAAGGTCAGGACGACCGCCGCGTTCAACGGCATGAACCCGACGTTGCCGATCAGGTCCCGGAGCTCCGGGCTTCCCCACCCCGAGCGTTCCCATACCATGTAGACCGTCGCGTACAGGGCGGTGACCACGGTGATGGCCCCGCCCCAGCCCGGGGACCGGCTGGGCACGTCAGGTGTTAGGGCGTCAGGTTGGGACAAGGGGTATCGAGGTGAGGATGCTGGCCAATATAGGGCTTCGTCAGCCCGGGGACGAGACTGGTGGTGCCACAGCCACCCGGCGCCGGGTCACCCGCCAGGCGAGCCCGAACCCCGAGAGCAGGAAAAGGGCGGCGAGCAGAAACGGCGCCCCCGGAACGTGGAAGCGGAAACCTGGATCGATGAACCGGGCGAAGGTGAGGGTGAAGATGCTGGGACCGATCATCCCGGTGATCCCCATGATGCTGCTGTTGGCCCCCTGCAGCTGCCCCTGCTCGTTGGGGCCGACCAGTCGCGTCATCAGGCCCTGCGCCGCGGGATTATACAGCCCCATGAAGGCGAATACCGGCACCGCGAGCAGAAAGACCAGGCCGCTGGCGGCCAGGCCGTAGATCGCGAAGCCGGCGGCGCCCAGGAAGAGCCCCGCCAGGAGTGTGCGCCGCTCGCCAAATCGAGCCACCGCCCATTTCACGACGACGGCCTGCACGACGATGCCACAGACGCCAACCAGGGCCAGGACCAGTCCGACCGACTCCTTCCCCCAGCCATAGCGGTAATCGGCGTAAAGCACGAAGACGCTGGGCAGGACGTTGTGCGCCAGGAAGTAGAGAAAGGTGACGCCGGCAAGTCCGAAGAGCTCGGGATGGGAGCGCAGCAGCCGAAGCGAGCCGACCGGGTTGGCCTTGCGCAGCTGGAACCGGCTGCGGCGCTCCTTGGGAAGCGACTCCGGGAGCACGAAGAGCCCGTAGGTCGCGTTCACCAGGGTAAGCGCCGCCGCGGTCCAGAACGGGAGCCGCGAACTGATGCCGCCGAGCAGTCCCCCCAACGCCGGGCCGAGGACGAATCCGGTTCCCCAGGCCGCCCCAATCAGCCCGTATCCACTCGCCCGTTTCTCCGGCGGGGTGACGTCGGCGATGTAGGCGCCGGCTGCAGTGAAGCTGGCACCGGTGATTCCCGAGATGACCCGCCCCAGGAAGAGCCAGCCCAGGCTGGGGGCCAGCGCCATCACGATGTAGTCGAGTCCCAACCCGAAGTTGGAAAGGAGGATGATGGGCCGGCGGCCAAACTGGTCGGAGAGCGCCCCCATGACCGGCGCGAAGACGAACTGCATCAAGGCAAACACCGTCCCGAACAGGCCGAAATACTCGGCCGCGCGGCCGGAGTCCCCGTGCAGAAAGTCCTTGACCAGCCCGGGCAGCACCGGGATGACTACACCGAGGGCCAGCACGTCGAGTACCACCGTCACGAAGATGAAGGCGAGCGCGGCGCGGCGGACCGGGGGAGCGGGATTGGTCATGTTGGGTGCGGGAAAACGCTATCGCTTCAACGCCGATTGACGCCGAAACGGGCTGATTGATTCAGTAGTGAATTCAATCTTCTCCGCGGATGGCCATTGAGGCACGGGTTGTCAGTGGCCAGGAAACCGAATCGCGACGTGATACAATCGGCGCGTTTCAGCGTTTATCGACGTTGAAGCGGTAGCGCCTAGTGAAGATCCTGCGCATTGAACTTCAATCCCACTGCGCCGCTCGTGGCACTGACCTGGCCTCCCAGGTTGGGGAAGGTCGCACTCTTCCCCTGGGCGTCCACCACCTTGACGTTGCTGTTCTGGTAGAGCCGGTAGTACCCGATCCGGCTGCGGTTGGCGGCGGACGGCACGCCGCAGCCACAGTCGAGCGCGCCCTGGAGGCCGGCGTTGACGATTACCCGGAGCGAGCGGCCGGTGCTGTTGGATACCAGGGGGGCGAAGTAGGAACCGTCCGCGGTCCGCGCGGTGATGGTGAGCGGCACGCTGCCGGCGGGCTTCTCTACCTGCAGGGTGCCCTGCAGCATCTCACCCAGGGGACCCGCCGGCCCGGTGGGGCGGACCAGGTACCATTGGGCAAACAGCCGCTGCCCCCGTTTCAGCTTGAAGCTCATTTCCTGTTGTTCGGGAACCTGGAACGTGGAATCGCCGACCACTACCCGCACCGGCTCCACCAGCTGGTTCTGGATCAGCAGGGTGGCCGCGCCGCCCTTGAAGTAGAGGTAGGCCGCCGCCCCGATGGCCGCGAGCAGGAGGAACACCAGGAAGCCCATGCTTTTCTTCGCGGGATCGGGCGTCACGGTCGGCGGTTGGGTCACGGGCCGCTCCTGGCTGGGCACCACAGTGGTTCGGGCTTCGGATTCGATGCGCCGGGCAATGCTCTCGGCGCTGACCGCTGACTGCCGGCCGGAGGCGCTGCCGGCCTTGAGCGCCTCGAGGACCGCACCGGCCGACTGGTAGCGCTCGTCCGGTTTCTTGGCCAGCAGCCGCACGATGACGTCGCTGAGCCAGCCGGGAACCTTTGCATTGCGGGCGCTGGGCCGGGGCACCGGCTCCGCGATGTGCTTGCCGACAATTTCCTGAGACGAATTGCCTTCGTAGGGCGGCGCGCCGGTCACCATCTGGTAGAGCACGGCGCCGACGGCGTAGAGGTCGGCGCGATGGTCGAGGGAGCCGTCGCCCAGCGCCTGTTCCGGAGCCATGTAGTGGGGCGTGCCCAGGGTGAACCCGGTCTGGGTGAGACCGCCGGCCGCCTCGCCCACCTGCTTGGCGATGCCGAAATCCACCAGGAGCACCCGGCCGTTGCTCTTCTGAATCAAGATGTTTTCCGGCTTGATGTCGCGGTGAACCAGCCTGGCGGCGTGGGCATGGTCCAGCGCTTCCAGCACCGGCCGAATGATGCCGACCGCCTGGTTCGGCTCAAGCGCGCCGGTGGACTTCACCAGCTCCGCCACGGTTTGGCCCTCGATCAGCGGCATGGCGTAGTAGACCAACCCGTAGCCATCCCCGACAAAATGGATAGGAAGGATGTTGGGATGGTCCAGCCGGGCCAGGGTTCGGGCCTCCTGCTTGAAGCGCTCCACCATCCCGCTGGTCCAGGCAATGTCGGGATGCAGCACTTTGACCGCGAGCCGGCGGTGCAGGTCGCGGTCGAAGACCTCGTACACCTCGGCGAAGCCGCCTTTGCCGAGACTGCCCTTCACTTCGTACTTGGGACCCAGCGCCTGGGCCAGCCGGTCGCGCACCGGGGACTCGGCCGCGGGCGCCGACGTGACAGGACTCGGCGGCGTGGCGTTGATCGGCTTTCCGCAATTCATGCAGAAGCCGGCACCGGGTTGGTATGGAGTGTTACAGGTCGGGCAGGTGGACGCGGGCACGTGGGGAACTTAATTGAGGGGAACGGAGGCGCTACCGCGTCAACGCGGATTTCCGCCGAAACGCGCCGATCGCATTCGGGTGCGATTCGAGATAACTACCGGTGGACGCGTAACCAAACGGCCAAGAACAGCTCAACGGTGAGCGCCTTCGCATTATTACCAACCCTGTATCGTAGTCGATCGGCGCGTTTCGGCGTTCATCCGCGTTGAAGCGGTAGCGTCGCCGCTGCGCGTCCGCCACAGTCCAGCCCGCCATTCTCCGGCTCTTTTCCACACCTCGGTGACAAAGTACTGGAACTCTTGCCGCTAACTCCGGGGTTCCAATGAGGTTATGACCGGCAAGGTCGAACCGTCAGGATTTTGCATATTCTGCATGATTTTCAGTACGAATTCGCAGATTCTGGGCGCGAAAATTGAAAACTTGATATTCGTCGTGCAGATCATGCAAAAATCGCTTGACAGCGCGGGTCCCGGAAAGTATCCTCCCCGCCATCGATTCCTGATCGCGATCCAGCCAGGCTCACCGTTCACCACGCAAGAGGACTCGCCCATGGCCACAACCGCCAAGCCCACCAAGACCCGGCCCCGTCCGGGCACCACGAGCGAAGTGCAGAAACTGATGGAAATGATCAAAGCGCAGAACGTCCAGGTGGTGGACGTGAAGTTCTGCGACCTGCCGGGCACCTGGCAGCACTTTTCGATCCCGGCGGATTCGCTCGATGAAGCCATGGTGAAGGAGGGGCTGGGCTTCGACGGCAGCTCGATTCGCGGGTTCCAGGCTATCAATGAAAGCGATATGCTGCTCCTCCCCGATGTCTCCACCGCCTTCGTGGACCCGGTGCTGGAGGTCCCCACGCTTTCGATCGTCTGCGACATCTATGACCCGATCACCCTGGAGCCCTACAGCCGGGATCCCCGGTTCGTGGCGTTCAAGGCCGAGGAGTACCTCAAGACCAGTGGCATCGCGACGCTGTCGTACTGGGGGCCGGAGGCGGAGTTCTTCATCTTCAACTCGGTCCGGTTCGACCAGAACGCGCACGAGGGCTATTACCATATCGATTCGGACGAGGGAATCTGGAACTCGGGGAAGAACGGGGGCACGCCGAACCTGGGTCACCGCCCGCGCCATAAGGAAGGCTATTTCCCGGTGCCGCCGGCCGACCGGTTGCAGGATACCCGCTCCAAGATCATGCTGGCGCTGATCAAGGCCGGGATCCCGGTCGAGGTGCAGCACCACGAAGTCGCCACCGCGGGCCAGACCGAGATCGATTTCAAGTTCGGCACCCTGGTGAACACGGCGGACCGGCTGCTCACCTACAAGTACATCGTGAAGAACGTGTGCCACAATCTCGGGCTTACGGCCACCTTCATGCCCAAGCCGCTGTACGGCGACAACGGCTCCGGGATGCACGTGCACCAGTCGCTGTGGAAGGGTGACACCAACCTGTTCTTCGACGCGAACGGGTACGCCCTGCTCTCCGACACCGCGCTGCACTACATCGGCGGGCTCATCGCGCACGCGCCGGCCCTGATGGCGTTCTGCGCCCCGACCACCAACAGCTATCGCCGGCTGGTACCCGGCTTCGAGGCGCCGGTCAACCTGATGTACTCGCAGCGGAACCGCTCGGCGATCTGCCGGATTCCGACTTACTCCTCGAGCCCCAAGGCTCGCCGGGTGGAGTTCCGGGCCCCGGATCCCACCGCGAATCCCTACCTCGCCTTCTCGGCCATGCTGATGGCCGGCCTGGATGGCGTGCGACGGAAGATCGAGCCGCCCAAGCCGATCGACGAGGATCTCTACGAGCTGCATGACGAGCGCAAGAAGAGCATCAAGAACACCCCGGCATCGCTGGGCGAGTCGCTCGACGCGCTGGAAGCCGACCACCAGTTCCTGCTGGAAGGCGACGTCTTCACCGCCGACGTGATCGATACCTGGCTCGCGATGAAGCGGACCAAGGACCTGCCGGCCGTGAACCTGCGCCCGCATCCGTATGAGTTCTTCCTTTATTACGACGCGTGAGAAGGGCGGTAGTAGGCGGTAGTAGGCGGTAGTAGGTGGTAGAAAGGGCGGGAATCGAACTCGATTCTCGCCCTTGGTCTTTTCACCACTACCGCCCATTACCGCCTATTACCGTCTATTCCCGCCTATCTTTTGGGATGGACCGCGCAGCCTACCTGATGCTCGTCACCGGCGCCCTGCTGATCGCGGGGGTGCTCTCCAGCCGGCTGTCGGCCCGATCCGGCGTCCCCCTCATCCTCCTGTTCGTCGCGGTCGGCCTCCTGGCGGGCGAGGAAGGCCCGCTCGGCATCCAGCTCAACGACGCGGCGCTGGTCAGCGCGATCTCCATCGGCCTGTTGGCGCTCATTCTCTATGACGGCGGGCTGGGCACCCCGGTGCGGCAGATCCGCCGGGTGGCGGGGCCCGCAATCATGCTCGCGACTGGAGGCGTGGTCATCTCCGCTGTTGTCACCGGAGCGGCCGCGGTCCTGCTGCTCGGCTTTTCCTGGCAGGAAGGGCTGCTGCTGGGAAGCATTCTCGGGTCAACCGACGCGGCGGCGGTGTTCTCCAGTTTCCGGGGCCGGGGCGTGGCGCTGCCCGACCGGCTCCGGGCCACGCTCGAGGTGGAATCCGGCCTCAACGACCCGATCGCCATCTTCCTCGTCCTCACCCTCACGGCGATGATCGCGGGTGGCCTCGCGCCGCCCTGGTGGCGAATCGGTACCAACCTGGTCCGGGAGATGTCCATCGGCGTGGCCGTGGGCTGCGGGGTGGGCTGGCTCTCCAGTTTTACCATGCGGCGGCTGCATCTCGACGTGGCCGGCCTTTACCTGGTCTTTTCGCTGGCGACCGGACTGCTGGCGTTCGGGGCCGCCGACGTGCTGCATGGCAGCGGCATCATCTCGGTGTACATCGCAGGCGTCATGGTGGGACACAGCCGGCTGCCCTTCGAGCGCGGCCTTCGCCGGTTTCACGATGGCATCGCCTGGATCGCCCAGGTGGGCGTCTTCGTGCTGCTGGGATTGCTGGCCTTCCCCAGCCACCTGGTGGCCGCCGCGCCCAATGGACTCGCCATCGCGGGGGTGCTGGTGTTCGTGGCCCGGCCGGTTTCGGTCCTGCTGATGACCGCACCGTTTCGCTACGACTGGAAGGACCGGCTGATCATCGCCTGCGGCGGGCTGCGCGGCGCGGTCCCGGTCATTCTCGCCACTATCCCGCTCGCAGCGGGACTCCCCGGCGCGTCCACCATCTTCAACGTGACATTCTTCGCGGTACTGGTGTCGGTGTTGCTCCAGTCCACCGTGATCGTGCCGCTGGCCCGGCGGCTGGGGAAGCTGGAGCCGGAGAACCCCGAGTCGGGGATTTCCCTCGAGCTGACCGCGCTCCGGGAAACCGGCCAGGAGTTGCTGGGTTACCAGGTCGAGGCTGCGAGCCCGGCGGCAAAGAAGCCGATCCGCGAGCTTCCACTGCCGGCGGATTCGCTTATCGTGCTGGTGGTGCGGGGCAAGGATGTGATTCCGCCGCGCGGCAGCACCCGGCTCGAAGAGCGCGACCAGGTGTACGTGCTGAGCGGAGTGCCGTACCACACCGTGGTGGCGGAGCTGTTTTCGGCGGCGCTCAAGGACGATGCGGCGCTGGCGGGCACCCACGAGTTCAGCATGGATGCCCGGCTTGCGACGGTGGGAGACGTGGAGGAGTTTTACGGCGTGGAGCTGGGCCGCGCCAAGGATGAGTCGCTGGCCGAGTTCCTGGATCGCACCATGGAGTTTCCCGCCGTGCCCGGCGGCCACGTCCCGCTGGGCGGCCGGAACTCGAAGGTCAACCTGGTGATCCTTTCCACCAGGAACGGGAAACCGCACCAGGTCGCGCTGGATGTCACAACCGAAATGCCTGTCCGAAAGGATTGAATGACTGAAAAGACGCCATTGGCCACGGTGATTTTCAACCTCAAGGACAACCAATACCTGGCCACCCTCTGGCAGAGCGAGGAACGCCCGCCGATCTGGATCGTCCGGGGCCAGGGGAAGGTCTGGTATCTGCCGCCGGGCGGGGATCCCGCCGAAGGCGCAGCCCGGGTCTGCCAACGCTTCCTCGACTACACCGCGATGCTCGATATCCAGGGAGGAAACGCTTGACGGATTCGGTACCATGGCATAGCTTGCTAAACAGCAAGCAAGTTAAGATCCTTCGCTGCGCTCCGGATAGACATGGCCGCTAAGATCAAGCCAATCAATGACAAAGAACGCAATCCCCAGCGTACCCGGGATGCCATCCTGGATGCCGCGGAGGCGGTCTTTGCCGAGCAGGGCTATGACAGCGTCAGCCTCCAGGTCATCGGAACCAGGGCTGGTGTCTCCCGGGGAACCCCGGGCTATTTTTTCGGCTCCAAGCCGGAACTTTATCAGGCCGTGCTGGAGCGGTGCTTCGGGCGCGCTCGTGCGGCGATCCGGAGCGGGCGGGACCGGGCGCTCGCCAGCCAGGAGTCTCCTGAAGTAGTGCTCGCCGGCGCGGTCGCGGAGTACTTCGAATTCTTCGGGTCCAACCAGAACTTCGTGCGCTTGATGGAGCGCGAGGCCCTGTCAGGCGGCCCCAAGCCGGACGGGTTCTCTCCCCGCAGCAACGTGGTCAGCGAAGCCACCGCGGCGATCTCGGAAGAGCTCGGCCTGGATCCGTCCCAGGGAGCCGAAGCGGCGCACCTGGTGCTCAGCATCATGGGCCTCTGCTGGTTCCCCACCGTGCACGCCGGCACTGTCCTGCCGGCGCTGGGGTTCGATCCCCGGAGTCCGGAGTTCCACGAGCAGCGCAAACGACATGTGGTCCAATTGGTGCTGAATGGCGTGCAAGGACGGATTCCGCTTGCGACCAGACCGTAAGGCCCGGTCCAGGCAGGATCGCTTTCACCGCAAAGGCGCAAAAAGCGCAAAGGGCCGCGAAGAACACCTTATGAACAGGCAGTCCCAAAACGATATGGCAATTGTTTCCTGACAGAATGAATGGCTCCTCTTAGCGCAGCTTTGCGTACTTCGTTTCTTTGCGGTGAATGGTCGAAACCGACTGAAACCACAACACCGAGTCACCCATGACTGATGTGATGAAGCCGCGGGTTGCCCATCATGGCAACCTGGCCAGCGAGACCGAAGCCCGGGAGGTCGCCGAGGCGGCGCGGGAGACCGAGTGGCAGGCTCCGAGTTTCGTGCGGGAGTTGTTCGAAGGGTCGTTCAGACTGGACCTGATCCATCCCTTCCCGGCCCCCGATCCGGAGGACCTCGCCCGGGCCCGGCCCTTCATGGAGCGGCTGGAGAAGTTCATGCACGGCGTGGACAGCGACCGCATAGACCGGGAGGGCAAGATCCCCCCGGCGATCGTGCAGGGGCTCAAAGACATCGGCGCGTTCGGGATCAAGATTCCGGAGGAGTACGGCGGGCTGGGGCTGAGCCAGTACAGCTACACCCGGGCGATCGCACTGGTAACCAGCCAGGACGGCAACCTCACGGCCCTGCTCTCGGCGGCCCAATCCATCGGCGTACCCACGCCGCTCAAGCTGTTCGGCACGCCGGAGCAGAAGAAGCGGTTCCTGCCCCGCCTGGCCAAGGGCGCCATCTCGGCTTTCGCCCTCACCGAAAACCAGGTCGGCTCCGATCCGGCCGGTCTCACCACCACCGCGGTGCTCTCCGAGGACGGAAAGCATTACATCCTGAACGGCGAGAAACTCTGGTGCACCAA
>Ga0070699_100001410_pt1 | contig 22084 bp, 19 predicted proteins | sample KBSK1503metaG_FD_65473 | JGI IMG/M metagenome (GOLD analysis project Ga0070699, IMG submission 65473) | Corn, switchgrass and miscanthus rhizosphere microbial communities from Kellogg Biological Station, Michigan, USA - KBS K1-50-3 metaG | ecosystem: Host-associated > Plants > Roots >...
TCGGCCCGCAAGGGCTGGGCTGGGCAGCGGGATGAAGGCTCGCTGGGTAACACCGGTGAGTTGTAAACCGTAACGGCAGGTCGCATTACTTTGTGCACCAACCGGCTTGGATGTCATCCAGGCAGGCCTTCTCAAGCTACGCACGGCGCAGGGCCCACGTTGACGCTTGACGGCTCGTGCCGAGCCGCAGAATGTTGCGTGCCGCGTTGACGTCGCGGTCGATGACCAAGTCACACTCCGGACAACGATGTTGTCGCTCTGAGAGCGGTTTCACTACAGACGTTCCACAACCCGAGCAGACCTTCGACGTCCGCGCGGGTGCTACCCGAACTACCTGGACACCAGCATCCTCCGCTTTGTAGCCAAGTAGCCTCAGGAATTGCCCCCAGGCTTGGTCGTGTACGTCTTTGGCGATTATTCCGCCGCCAGGTCCCGCAGAACCAGATCTTCGACGGCGATCAACGCGAACTCAGAAGTGAGCCGTCGGCTGAGCTGGTGGGCGTGGTTGCGTCGAATGTTTCGTATTCGGTCATGCAGTCGGGCGACGACTAGGCCGGCCTTCTGCCGGCGTCTCGAGCCCTGGACTCGCCTGGAGACTCGTCGCTGAGCCGTTCGCAGCCGCTTCGAGCTGGTGCGAAACGCACGCGGCCCGGGAATGAGTTCACCCATTGATAGCGCGGCGAAGTTCTGAATGCCAAGGTCGACCCCCACCGTAGGCCCGATTGCTGTCTTGCGATGCAAGGGAACAGAAGCGCCAGCACGATGCACGCGTACCAGCGATCGGCGCGGCGCCGAACCGTAAGGATGTGGCGACTCCCGGCCGTTGGCAGGCCGCGATGCCACCTGACTTTGAGGTGACCGATCCCTGGGAGCGCCAGACGGCGATTCTCTATCACCCAGGAACCACTCCACGTCAGGACGTCATATCGAAGCCGCGACCGATAACGCGGGTAGCCGGGCGTCTGACCGGCCCCTACGCGGCGTAGGAAATTCTGGAATGATCGGTCGAGCCGACGCAGCGGGTCCTGCCCCTGGTGGGCCATCCCCCGCCCGAGCTGCCGACATTGAAATACGAATCCGATCGGTCGGCCAGCTCGCCATTCATAGCGGCGCTGTTCTAGCGCGGCGTTATAGAGGTCACAAGCAAACTGGAGGTGAGTCTCCAGGACGAGGCGCTGGCGCCTCGTTGGATAGATTCGATATCGGTAGGTGCAGTAGACGCAGACGCGACCGTCCACGGGGCAATCCTTACAGTCATGCCCGACAGGTGTCTCTCGCGAGCCAGCAAATTAGTCTGGCGATGTGCCTGAGCAGCCGCCCGGTTCTGATCGGCTTGCTTCGCGGCCAGAAGGGCCGCATGATAGCAGCCCGAAAGGCACGGTCCTCCGCGAGGCGCTCGGGCTCATGAAGTCCCCCACCCTGACCCGAACGTCTCAAACGCTCGCCTGGCACTAAGCGCCGCTCGCGTGGGCCGACGGGCCCGCCCCCGTAAGCGGGGGAGGGGACTTACGAGAGAAATTCGATGAGTAGCTGGTTCAGGCGATCCGGCTGGTCGAGCGGCACCCAGTGCGAGCCCTCGACACGCTCGTAGCGCCAGCGGCCCTGCACCCGTTGCTCGGATCGGGTCATCGCCTCCTCTGTCAAGTAGAGGTCGCCGCTGCTCCAGATGCCGAGGGTGTCCGCTTTGATCATCGGCAGTTGCGGCCCGCCGGTACGGCCGAGAAGCGCCTGCACCGGAAGGTTGGCGCGATACCAGTTGAGCGCGGGCGTGAGCGCGCCGGGCTCGGACAAGGCTTTCACATAGGCGTCGGTGTCTTTCGCGCCGCCGGCAAACAGGCGAAATAAATACCAATCGTCGCGTTGGATCAACTCCTCGGCCGTGCCTTCGAACAAGAACAGCAGGCGATACCAGCCTTTCTGGAACTCCTCGAGCGTCGGCTTCGCCGCGGTGCCGGGAGCGCCGACCGAGATCGCGACCAGACGGTCGACCCGATCGGGCGCCAGCGCGGCGACAAGCCACGCCACCGCGGCGCTCCAGTCATGCCCGACCACGTGCGCCCGCTGGATGCCGAGCGAATCCATCATGCCGGTGACATCCCGAACGATCGCGGATAGTTTGTAGTCGGAAACCGCCGACGGCTTGCTGCTACGTCCCCGTCCGCGCATGTCGGGCACGATGGTGCGAAAGCCGCTTTTGCTGAGGGCCAGCACCTGGTTGCGCCAGAGATCGCCGGTGTCCGGAAAGCCGTGCAGCAGGAGGACGGGAGTGCCAGAACCCTGATCGCGCACGTAGAACTGAAGCCCGTTGGCCTCGATCAACTCGGTCAAAGCAGCCCCATCTTAGAATCAACCCGGATGGAGTCCTCCAACTCGGCGGCATTCGACGGCCTGCTCAAACGCGGCGAGTTGATCGAGTCGGTCTCCGAGATGACGCCGGACTACCTGCGCGAGCTGAAGCACACCCTGATCGTCTCCGGCGACACCGAATTGATCTCGGCGCCCGCCTACTACCTGGCGGCGCGCAAGGCCCCCAGCGTCAACGCCTTCATGACCGGCATCGCCATCATCCAAGACGAGCTGGCCCACGCGCACATCGCATATCACATCCTGGAAGAGCTCGGCGAGAGCCAGGAGGCGCTGATCTTCAAGCGCGATCCCAAGGCGTTTCGCTACCCGTATGCCTTCGACGTGCCGCTGGAAAGCTGGACCGAGTTGGTGGTGGCCAACGCGATGTACGACCAGGCCGGATTCTGCCTGCTCGGTGACATCCACGAGCAATGCTCGTACGGCCCATGGAAACGGGGGCTCGTGAAAGTCATGGCCGAGGAGAACTTTCACCTGCGCAACGGTCGCAACTGGAGCAAGCGCATCAGCCAGGCCGGCGGCGCCGCCAAGGAAGAACTCCAGCAGGCGGTCGACTGGATGTTTCCGCTGACCGTCGAGTGGTTCGGGCTGCCGGACAACCTCAAGCAACACAGCGCCCAGCTGGACTATCGGCTCAAGGGTCTGACCAACGACCAGCTGCGGCAGCAATGGCTCGCCACGGTCGTCCCCTTCATGGGATCGATCGGGATCCGGGTGCCGGCGCACCAGGAAAACAGCCACTACGTGCTGGATTACCCGTTCCCGAGCACCTTCGACGCCGAGTCAAAGCGCTGGGATTTCAACGATCCGTGCAGCTGGGATGACGTATTGAAGCGCTGGCGCGAGCGCGGCCCCCGCAACGCCGAGATGGTCGCCCTCTTCCAGGAGAGCTTCAGCAAGTTCCAGGTCCAGCGATGAGCCCCCACCCTGCCCTCCACCAGAGGGGGAAGGAAATATCGTCGGAAGAGCGGATCTGGTCGGCGCTTGCGGAAATCAACGACCCGGAGATGCCGATCAACCTGGTGGACCTTGGCGTCGTCTACGGCGTCGCGCTGGAGGATCGAACGGTTCGCGTGCGGCTGACGTTCACGGCGATGGGGTGCCCCGCGAGCGACATGATCATCGGCGACATTCGGGAGCGGCTGCTGGCCGAGCCCGGCGTCGATGAGGTCGCAATTGAGGTGGTCTGGGATCCGCCCTGGTCGTCGTCGCGGCTGACGGCCGAGGGACGCGAAGCCCTGCTGGCCTGGGGGCTCGCGGTCTAATGGGCTTCGCGCGCGTCCACGACGAGGTCCAGGAGTACGAGGTCTTCGCGCGCAAGACCAGACTCGAACCGCTGCGCCAGGTCGGCGCCGTCGTGGCCCCAGACGACGAGCTCGCGATGGCGTACGCGCGCGCCACGTACGACGAGGAGCGGTGGGTGGAGATGATGATCGTGCCCAAGGCGGCCGTCATCCAGCTCTGGGCGCCGGGCGAGGCCGAAGCCTGAGCCTCTACTCGCTGGTCAAGAGCCTCGCCGACAACAAGCAGCTCCTCGGCATGCGCTACGCGGAGTGGTGTATCGCCGCACCGACGCTGGAGGCCGACATCGCGGCGGCCGCTATGGGACTCGACGACATCGGGCACAGCCGGGTGCTCTACGGCTCGCTGCGCGAGCTTGGCGAACCCGACGTGCCCGACGAACCAGGGAGCTATGCGAACGTTCCCTACCTCGATCGACCCTGGACCGACTGGACCGCCTTCGTCGCGGCGAACGGCGTGCTGGACAGCGCCTTCACGCTTATGATCGAGGCTCTCGCAGGCGGCAACGTCGAGGTGCTGCGCAGCCGTCTCAAGAAAATGCTCCAGGAAGAGCGTTATCACGCCATGCACGGCCGTAGCTGGCTGCGCGAATCGCGGGCCGCGGTCGCCGTCGACGAGGCGTGGCGCGACTCGATCGTGTGGATCGGGCCCGAGGATGGCGACGTCGACGAGCTGCATGGAAAGGGCATCCTGAGCCTCGGCGTTCGCGAGCTCCGCCGGCGGCTCGAGGAGCAGGTGAGCGGCGCGCCCGCATCGACGCCAATCGACTGGAAAGCCCGGGACCCGGTCCGCCGGCGCATCGTCCCGGGCGGGATCGACGAGCTGACCCTCAGCATGCTGCAGGGGCTCGCCGAAAAGAGGTACATGCCCGCCGGTGCCTAGAGAGTCGAATGCCCCCACCCTGCCCTCCCCCGCAAGCGGGGGAGGGGAAGTCGTAAAGGCCCCCACCCTGCCCGCCGCCGCAAGCGGGGGAGGGGAAATAGGCCAACTGCCCGCCGCCGCAAGCGGGGGAGGGGAAATAGGCCAACTGCCCGCCGCCGCAAGCGGGGGAGGGGAAATCGTCCCACTGCCCGCCCCGCGCGGGGGAGGGGAAATAGGTCAACTACCCGCCGCCGCAAGCGGGGAAGGGGAAGTCGTAAAGGCCCCCACCCTGCCCTCCCCCGCGAGCGGGGGAGGGGAACTACAAGGGACGGCGAATCCCGGGTGCCCGTTCTGCCGATCGAAGGACACCGAGGTCATCTCGTTGTTTGGCAGTCAGGTGATGACGATGCAGTGCAAGTGTCGAGCCTGCGGTAATTTCTTTGAAGCGAGCAAGTACTGATGCCGCCGCCGAGGTCGCGCCGCGTGCAGTCGATGGTCCGCATGACGATGGCCGATATGGCTGAGCTTGCCGACGAGCGGCCGGGAAGCTTCCGCCTCGAGAACGCCGATACAGACCTGGCTCCTCCAGCGCACGCGATACAGGCAACCCGAGATGCCGTTGGCGTGGACCGGTACAACAGCTATTTGCCGCTCCACGGCTTGCCCGAGTTGCGGCAGGCGATCAGCGACCGCTATCGCGCCGACCTCGGCCTCAAGTACGACCCGGATGGGGAGATCGTCGTGACCTCCGGGGTGGGCGAGGCGATGCTCGACGTCCTCTTGAGTTATGTCAACGAGGGCGACCGGGTCTTGATGACCAACCCGACCTACAACGGAATGGCGCAACGCGTGCGCCTCGCCGGCGGCGTCCAGGTGTTCACCAACCAGGTCGAGGCAAATGGTTGGCATCTCGATCCAGCGGATCTTGGGCGAGCGGCGAAGGGCTGCAACGTGATCTTTTACGGGTCGCCCTCGATGCCAACCGGCGTCGTCTTTACTCGCGCCGAGACGGAAGCGTTAGCCGAGGCCGCGGTGCAGAACGACGCGCTGGTCATTTTCAACGGCGCCGTCGACAAGGTCCTGTATGACGGGAAGACCGCGATCAACCCGGCAACGTTGCCAGGCCTTCGGGAGCGGACGATCACCGTTGGGTGCGTCACCAAGAACTACAACATGGTGGGCTGGCGGATCGGCTGGGCGGTTGGCCCGCGTGAACTGTTGCAGCCGGTGCACGACGTCCATATCTTTAATGGCATCATGGCGAGCGGATATTCGGAGGCCGGGGCGGCCGCGGCCCTCAACGGTCCGCAAGACTACGTTTCGGCGTCGGCGCAGACCTACCAGCGCCGGCGCGACGCGCTGATCAGTCGGCTGCGGACCATCGACGGTATGCGACTGGTCGTTCCCGATGGCGGCTATTTCTTCATCGCGAACATCGAAGCCTTCGGAGTCTCGGCCGGTGACTTTTGCCGGCGGCTCCTGGAAGAGGAAGACGTGGCGATCACGCCAATGAATGCGTGGGGCGCGGATGACTTCGGCGACCAGCACGTCCGGTTTATCTTCACGAATGAGCCGGAGGATCGACTCGTCCAGGCGGCGAACCGGATCGCGGCGTTTGTTGACCGGCACTATCGGCGTGGCTGAGGACCGCGTCTGAAGCCCCCACCCTGCCCTCCCCCGCAAGCGGGGGAGGGTTATGACAGCGATCATGCGTTTGCGAACCGCAGTTTGGAGTTGCGGCTGTCTGCGCTGGCCTCTAGGCTTCGCCCCGCGACCTGTCAGAAAGCCAGCCGGTGAAGGAAACGACATCGGTAGGCTCCCGAAGACCGAGTCCGCAAGGGTTCGATTAGTACGGAGCGAAGGTCCTTCCGGAAACGGCTGGACTGGGCGGCGGTAAGGGCTCGTTGGGTCACACCGGCGGGTTATCAACCGTAACGATGGGTCGCTTCACTTTCTACAGGTTCTGCCGGCTTTGCCTTCCCGAGCCCGGCAGACCTGCGTGCCGGCGAAGCACCGCCGCTCGCGCCGGCTCCCCCCCGGGCCGGCGAGCAGGTATCATAATTCCTGAGTGCAAAGGGCCGGGCTAAATAATTTTCTGGCTGGTTCACGTCTCTTGTTTTCCGAAACTTAATCGGCTATCGTCTCAAGAAGGGCCCGGGCGAGGACGGAAGCAGCCGTTTCGGGGCAATCAAGGAGGGATGGACGTGGCTCGATATCGCTTGCTTGCAGCAGCCGTTCCGATCTTTATGGCCGCCTTGGCTGGGGGGTGGCCCGCGTCGGCCGGCCTCGGTGCCGGGGTGGGCAACGTCCCGCAGGGGACCCAGACGACCGCCGACTATATCAAGAGTTTCAACAAGAACCACGTCACCAACGTCGACGCCACCACGCAAGCGACCAGCTGTTATACCCCAGAGGTGCCGTATGCGACCAGCGACGGCCCGGCGGAAGGGTACAGCGGCGAGTCGGCCTGCAATGGCGCATCGACGACCGGCGAAAATCTCGGTCCCTATCCGACCCAGTCGACCAGTAATCCCGGATTCCCGGCGACGAGCCCCATGCTGGTCAAGGACCATTCTGAGTCGGATATTCGGGTGGATCCGACGAATCCGCAGCACCTGATCGGCTCCTCCAAGTGGTTCGTCAGCCCCGAGGGTTATAACCACGAGCTGGGCTTCTACGAGTCCTTTGACGGCGGGGCCACCTGGCCGGTGCAGGGACACATCCCCGGCTACGAAGGCTGGACCGACAACACCGACCCGGTCGGGGCCTTCGACGGATTTGGCAACTACTACGAGTTTCTGCTGAACTACCAGTTCTTCTACAACTCGGACGGCTCCCATAACTTCGACATCGGGCAGCAGCAGGAGCCGAACCCGGGCGAGCCGGCGCAGGTCGTCGCGGTCGCCGTCCATCCGCATGGTGCCACGACCGCCACCAACTGGATCTCGACCCACAACGGCGGACCCGACTTCGTGGCCACTTACGACAGCATCGGCAACGAGCCGGACAAGCAGTGGATCGCGATCGACGACAACCCGGCGAGCCCCCACTACAACCGGATCTACGTGATGTGGGTCGACTTCCACGTCATCCCCCCGGCACCGTTCGTCTCCTTCGCCGATGCCAATGCCGACGGTACCCACACTAACTGGGCGAAGCCCATACCGCTGCCCATGGGGCCCCACCATCCGAACGGCGATACGTATCTGCTTCCGCACGTGACGCCCGATGGCAACGTCTACACGACGCTCACCAACGAGACCGTCGTCAGCGGTTTCACGGACAACGATGTCGTTCTTGACCGCTCGACGGATGGCGGAGTCACCTGGTCGACCCTCTCGAACGTGATAACTAACGTGACCGGGCCGGTCTTCTGCTGCGACAACAACACCACCTTCCGAGACGGGATCTTCAACACGTTCACCACAAGCTCGGCGCTCGTGAATGGGCACTATCCGCTGTATGTGTCCTGGGAGGACGACAGCGCGGGATTCATCAATGTGATCCTGACCGCCTCGTTTGACGGTGGGTTACATTGGAGCGCGCCGATCCAGGTCAACGACAACTGGGCAGGCACAAACCCCGTGCAGATCGACGAATTCCAGCCGAACCTCACGGCAGCTGCCGATGGCACGGTGAGCGTAGCCTTCTACGACCGGCGCCTCAGCTGTCCCGCGGCCGGGTCGACTGACGCGACGAACGCGGGCCTCGCTCTCGATACCGTCAATGCGAACTTCTCGGGTAAACTGCCGCCCTACGGCGCGTCCGACTACTGCGTCAACGCCAGCATCCAGTTCTACAACCCCGACCTCACCCCGATCGGGCACAACATCCGGATCAGTGCCCACACCTGGGACCCGCAGCTGAATGCGGCGCACTACTCGAGCGCCGCCCGCGACAAAACCTTCATCGGCGACTACTTCGGCAATACGACAGGCGGCTCGATCGACTACACGACATCAGTCTCGACCTACAACGACGGCACGAATCCGAGCTACCAGCAGCAACAGATCGTCGCGACCGTCGCCGTTCCGTAGCCGGCAACACGACCCTGGCCGGGGAGGAGTCATCCTCCCCGGCACCAGTCAGGAGGGTAGGAATGGAGAAATTCGTTAACCCGCGAAATCGCTGGCTGCGGATGGCCACCCTGGCGGGTGCCGTCGCCCTGGCCGTCGTTCCGACACGATTCGCCGCCGGCTCACCCGGCCTCTGGCAACCCTCGTTGGTGACGGCAACGAACACCGTCGTCAGCACGCCGACGAGCGGTGGCGGATACGCCGAGCTCCCACCAGTGGCGGGTGGGTGCGTGGGACCGAGCCCCAACAATTTCAACGCCAACCACTCCGAGTCTCACCTGGCCGTCATGCCCGGCACCGAGCAGATCGTTGGCTCATCCAAGTTCTTCTTTGAGAAGTTCTCGACGAATTACAACTTCTATCTGGGCAGCTACAACATCCCGGGAACGAATCCAAGCGCGGCGACGAACAACATCATCCAGGGCTACGACTGCTCCACAACCGAGACGACGCCCGGCGTACTCAACCAGAATATGCCGCCCAGCTGGACGAACACCACTGATCCCAACGTCGCGTTCGACAGCCAGGGTCGCGTCTACCAGACGATGCTGCCCTTCAATGCGTTCTGGACGAATTTGCATCCAGACGGCGAGATCACGGTCTCCTTCAGCGACGACCTGGGCGCGCACTGGGTCACGGGCAACGGCGGGCAGGCACTCGAGCAGGTCCCCAATGCCAGCTCTTTCCAGCTCGGCCATGTCGAGGACAAGCAGTGGATCGCTGTTGACCACTTCAAGACTCTTCCCAACGGCCTGCCGAACCCGTTGGTGGATCATGTCTACTCAACCTGGGACATCGTCGACGGCAACGTCGGTAGCACGGTCAAGCTGCGGGCGGCCGTCTCGGGGGACCGCGGGCTGACCTTCTCGAAGGCCACCACCATCGTCTCGTCCTCGGTTGACCAGCTCCGCGATCAGTTCAGCCAGCCGATGGTCGATCCGGCCGGGAACCTCTATGTGGCTTACGCCAACATCGGCACGAAATCGACCCTGGCCGACATGTTCGTCACCCGATCCACTGACGATGGCAAGACCTTTAGCACGCCGGTCTTCGCCGCATCGGGAAACACCATCGGCGTTGGCGCCGTGCGTGTGACGAATACCACATTCCGCGACGGGATCAACTACGCCTTTGCCGTCTCACAGGACTTTCCGGGTCACCTGTACCTCGCCTACAACGACTTCAATGGGACGCAGTACAACACGTTCTTCGTCCAGTCGACGGACGGCGGCCAGACCTGGAGCACGCCGGTTGCCGTCAATGACGACATCCACTCAGGGAAGGTTGCGGACCATTTCCAGCCGGCGGTGGCGGCCGGTCCCGGCGGCGCCGTCGCCGTCGCGTTCTACGACCGGCGCGCTGACTGTCCAACCGACCCGAGCATCATTCCACAGGATCAGGGACGATCGAACTTCTGCATCGACGTCTCCGTGCAACCGTACAAGGACAGTGGTGCCGGAGCCGTGCAGGTCGGCAAGAACATCCGTGCCTCGAACTTCACCTGGGATCCGCAGCAGCCCGGGCTGCTGGTCAATCCGGATGGTTCGACAACTGACCTTCAAACCCTCGGGGGCCTAGGTCAAATGGCCTGCGCCTCGCATAACGACCCATGCAGGCGGTCGTTCATCGGCGACTACTTCGGACTGGCGATCTCGGCCGGCAACATCTATACGCTGTCGGTCTCGACGCACTACCCGTCAGGGGTGAGCTCTGACCAGGGCACGCCGCTCTACTACCAGCAACAGGTGCTCGGAACGATCAGCCGAGCAAGCGCTGGCGTGTAACGAGCCACCGAAGCAAGCGAAGGAGGGCGGGCGGCCGGCTCGCCCTCTACACCGACGGGAGGGAACATGGCAGCTCGGCAGACGAGGCGAGGCCGATTCGCACGGGTCCTGGCGGCGCTGGCGGCCACGGCCAGCATCGCGACAGCGGCAGGATGGAACGTCACCAGCGGCAGCGCGGCAAGCGGAAATCCTAACCAGCCGTCCTGGTGGGCAAAGCTGCAGGTGCTGTCGGCGCCGGGCTTCACGCCGGCGGGCGATGGCCACCGGAGCAGCAGCGTTTCCGTGGGCACGAACATCGATGTCAGCAACGAGCCGGGACCGCAAAGCGAGACCGCGATCGCCATCAACCCGAATACCGGCTCCCAGATCGTGGCCGGATCCAACGAGATCGATCGTCTGCCGATGCGGGGATACTTCTCCGGCGACGGCGGGAAGACATGGGGTGCAGTCGACCTGCCGCTGCCCCCCGCGCTGACCACCAACGGCTTCGACTTTGGGTCGGATCCCGGCGTGGCCTGGGACACAAAGGGTAACGTCTACTACTCGTTCATCGTCGTGTTCTTCAGTTCGGGCGGCGCCATCAACGGGACAGAAATGGCGGTGGCAAAATCGACCGACGGCGGGCAGACATGGCCGATCGGCCAGATTGCCTTTTTCGCGCTCGAGACGGGGACCGCTTCGTTCAACGACAAGCCCATGATCACCGTCGATACGAATCCTCTGAGTCCTCACAAGGACACGATCTACGTGAGTTGGGACCACGCCAGCTTTGTCAACGGCAAGCCTTCGAGCATCATCACCCTCCTGGTCAGCCACTCGACCGACGGTGGCAAGACGTTCTCGGCCCCTGTTTCGGCCAGCTCGACGGCCCCCGGGCCAAAGGGCGTGATCGGCGCTGACCCGTTTGTCGCGCCGGACGGAACGCTGCACGTGGCGTGGCAGGACTTTCAGAACAGTCTGCTCTCAGAGAGCAGTTCGGCTGACGGAGGACTGACGTTCGGACCGACGCACCTGATTGCGCCGACCCAGGTGGCGTTCGACATCGGCATTCCCGCGATGAACACGCGGCGGGCGCTTCTGTACCCGGCTTGCGGGGCGGACGCCAGCACAGGCCCAAACCGCGGCACCCTGTACTGCTCCTGGATGGATGGGACATTGAACGGCGGCGTCAACGTGTTCATGGCCCGATCGACGGATGGTGGCCAGACCTGGAGCGCGCGGCGCAAGGTCAACGACGACACCGGTCTGGCCGACCATTTCAACCAGTGGCTGGCGGTCGATCCGGCGGATGGCTCGGTCAATCTGAGCTGGAACGACACACGGAATGACCCGACCCGCGTCAGCACCGACATCTTCTATGCCAGATCCACGGACGGCGGCGTTACGTTCAATCCCAACCTCCAGGTCACCACGGCGCCGACCAATGAGACCTGCTGCGGCGCCGACCTCGGTAACCAGTACGGCGACTACGAGGGCATCGCGGCCCTGAACGGGGCGGTCCACCCGGTGTGGACTGACCGGCGTCCCAGCGTGGCAACTCTGGACGAAGAAGCCTTTACGGCGACGATTTCGACCAAATAGGGAGGGAATCGTGAGAAAAGTCTGGCGTGCTCTGGCGATCGCAAGCGGCTTGCTGATTCTTGGCTCGACGCCCACCCTGGCTGGTGTCCGGCTGCTGCAAATCAGCTCCGATCCCTTCAGCAATACGACGGCGATCGACGGCGTCACGGTCTTTCACCACACCGAGCTGGAGCCTGATACGTTCGCCTTTGGCTCGACCATCGTCTCGACCTTCCAGGTCGGGCGCTTCCGCAACGGCGGTGCCGATGACATCGGTTTCGCGACCTCCCGGGATGGCGGCATAACGTTTACGCAGGGCTTCCTCCCCGGGCTGACCTTTCAGGTGGATCCGTCGAGTCCCTTCGAACGAGTCAGCGACCCGTCCGCTGCGTTTGATGCCAAGCACGGGGTCTGGATGATCTCCTCGATCCCACTGCTCCCGTCGACAGCGGTTCCGGTCGTCTTCGTCAGCCGGTCGACAAACGGTGGCACGCGCTGGAGCGATCCGGTGAGCATCCCGCAACCGGTTGGCGTGAAGGTCGATCTGGACAAGAACTGGACGGCCTGCGACAACACGCCGACGAGCCCGTTCTTTGGCAACTGCTACACGGAGTTCGACAACTTCGCGCAGGGCGACGTGGTCTACATGAGCACCTCGAGCGACGGCGGCCTGACCTGGAGCGTGCCGCAGACCACGCCCAGCAAATTCGTAGCGATTGGCGGCCAGCCGCTGGTGCAGCCAAACGGTACCGTCGTGGTCCCGATCGAAGGCTTCAGCCCACCTGACATCTTCGCCTTCACCTCGACGAACGGGGGAGCCAGCTGGAACAACCCGGTCGCGGTTGACCGGATCCAGTTCCACTCGGTTGCCGGGAACCTCCGGACGTCGCCGCTGCCCTCGGCTGAAATTGACGGCACGGGCCGGGTGTTCGTCGCATGGGAGGACTGTGCCTTTGAGCCGGGCTGCTCGGCGAATGACATTGTGTTCAGCACGTCGACGGATGGCACGACCTGGTCAGCAAAAGCCCGAGTGCCAATCGACCCTGTCGGTAGCGGCGCTGACCATTTCATTCCCGGCGTCGCGGTCAATCGGGCGACCTCCGAAGGGACCGCGCAGGTCGGGCTGAGCTACTACTTCTATCCGAACGCTGACTGCGCAAAGCCGAACAAGCCGGCGTGCCAGCTGTTCAGCGGGTTCATCTCATCGGGCAACGGCGGCGCCACTTGGGGCGGCACGACCACGACGTCCGGACCGATGGACCTGTCCTGGCTTCCCCTGACCAGCCAGGGTTTCATGGTCGGGGATTACGAGTCGACGTCCTTCATCGGGGGGCTGGCTTTCCCGGTCTTTGCCGTGGCCCACGCGCCAACCGGTTCGCTGCTGGATGAGGCGATGAACACGGTGGTCGGCGGCTTCAGCCCCGTTGCCGCCGGGAGCGGCGCCCCGGCGACCCAGGCGGGCGCGACGGCGACGAGCACGGCGACTGGCGCGGCGTCCACCAATCGATAGGCGATACATCGGTGATGTTCGAAAGGCTCCCAAGACGTTTTGGGGGCCTTTCGGGCGCGGCGTTAGCCGGCAGTTCTTAAGGTGGCGGCCAGGGTCGGAATGGGCCGCCAGCTGGCCCTTGTCTAAGACTTAGCGAGCCTTTACAATCTGGCGAGGCGATCCACGGCCGATTTCAAGGAGGGAAGCATGTATCGATTCCTGCTACGGCGTCGGATTTTTCGTCTGGCCACGGCGCTGGCCATGGCCAGTCTGGCCGGTGCGGTAACCATATCGGCCGCCGCCAAGACCACTGGTCCGACCTTGGTCGGAGACGTCCAGGCGAACCTGGTCCAAAACTCGCCATTCCCGCAGAACAAGCAAAACGAGCCCGCCATCGCGCAGAACCCGACCAATCTGAAAAACCTGATTGCCGGCGCCAACGACGAGATCGACCTGCCGGCCTGCACCGCATCGGGGTGCCCGTTTGTGGCGAACGTCGGCCTCTCCGGTGTCTACGTGAGCAACGACGGCGGCAACAGCTGGACGCAATTTTCCGCACCCTCGGGCGGCGATAACACCGCCAGCTTCAACGGAGACGGCTCGACGATCCACACGCTGCCGGGCTTCGGCAAGCTCGCTCGGGAAGTCGGCCTTCCGGGGCTGGCCTCCGACGGGGATCCCAGCATTGCCTTCAACGCGCGCGGCACAGCGTACTACGCGAGTCTGGCCGGGGTACGGGGCACCACCATTCCCGACCTGCTTACGGTCTCGAGCTCAGCCGACGGCGGAAAGACCTGGTCGGATCCCGTGCTGGCGACCAACAAGACAAATCCAGTCGACTTCAATGACAAAGAAGCCGTCTGGGTCGACCGGAGCGCCGGCTCGCCCTTCAACGGCAACGTCTACGTCAGCTGGACGCTCTTCGTCGGGGTGCCGGGAACCGCGGAGCCGATCATGTTTACCCGTTCCACCGACGGAGGGAAGACCTGGTCGCCCGCCGAGAAGCTGAGTGCCAGCTACAACAACCGGGCGATTGGCGGCCGGCAGGGCTCGACGATCCGGACCGATGCCGCGGGCAACATCTACGTCATCTGGGAGAGCGGGGTCACGATCAACGGATTCAAGACCGACGCCCAGGTGTTCGCCAAGTCAACGGATGGCGGGCTGAGCTTCAGCAGGCCGGCTGTGATCGCGCCGGTGCACGATTTGCCAAGCCCGCTGCCAGGCAGCAGCTTCCGCAACGACAGTTTTCCGGCGGCGGACGTCGGACCGAACGGGACGGTCTACGTCGGCTGGGCGGATTACCAGGCCGGTCATAGCTCGGTCGTCCTGAGCCGCTCATCAAATGGCGGGGCCAGCTGGACGACGCCCGCCGTCGCCCTCGACGTGGCCGGCCGCAGCGCCTTCTTCCCGGGGGTGGCCGTCTCACCCGATGGGTCAAAGGTCACGGTGGCGACCCAGGCCCTCGACGATGTGCCGGCCGGTACTAAACCCGGCGCCGGTGTCGTCTTGTACGACAGTTACATAGCCGAGTCCACGAGCGGGGGAACGAGCTTCTCGGCCCCGGTGAAAATCAGCACCGCATCGTCGGATCCGGACATCAGCAGCACCAACTCCCTGGCGGCGCAGTTCCAGGGCGACTACAACACGCTGATCAGCGATAACAGCAACGCGTGGTTCATCTGGACCGACGGCCGCAACGGCGCGACCTGCGACGCGGTCGATGCCTTTCGCGCCGGGACGGCACCGAAGCCGAGCGTGCCGGATTCATGCCCCGGCAACTTCGGCAATACGGACATTTTCGTCGGCACGGTAACTCTCTAACGTAAGCGTTTCGAAGGGCCGCGCCGCAAGGCGCGGCCCCGAAAAACCAACCGAAGAGGAGGATTACATGCGACTCGCAAAGGCGGGAACGATCGGCCTTGCCCTGGCACTGGTGCCGTCAGTGGCCCTGGCCGGCCACGGCGGCTCGGGTGGAGGCGGGTTGAGCTTTACCAACACGCCGTTGTTGAGGCCGGACGGCGGCAGCGAGCCGGCGATCACGATCGGCAAAGACGGCAGCATGATTGTGGGCGCCCTCTCCTGGCAGCTTTTCCAAACCAATCTCTGGAAGGGTAGCTTCGGGTCGACGCCGAGCTTTCAAGGGGCACCGGATGCCAACCTCGAGCCCGGTGTTGGCGGCGGCGGCGACGAGGACTGGGACCTCGCCTCCAACGGTACCCTGCACGGAACGACGCTGATCTTTTTCTTCAATCCGCAAACCCAGATCACACAGTTGGGCGTATCGGCGATCAGCTGCCCCAACGCCGACACGTCGAACAACTTCGCGAACTGCACCAGCCGCATCATCGACACGACGCAGGCCGACCGGCAATGGGTGACCTCACTGGGCAGCACCGTCTGGATCTCCTACCACGATTCGGGGAGCAGCACGCTCATTCATGTCCAGCGCTCAACCGACGACGGCAAGACCTGGACGAGGGTGGGCGACCCGATCGTCGGCCAGGGTTCGACGACCGGCGACTCGACCTTCAACAACGACCAGGGCGAGCTGGAAGCCGATCCGACGACCGGAATCCTCTACGACGTCTACGCTGCCGGCCAGGCGAGCATTCAGAAGGGGACGAACGCGAACTTCAACCAGGTCTTCGTGTCCCGCAGCCTTGACGGAGGCCAGACCTGGACGGCGTCGCTCGTGTTCAGCGCGCCGCTAAACACCGCCCTCAACAACGTCTTCCCGGCGATCGCCGTCGACCCGGCGAACGGAGACGTCTATGCCACCTGGTCCGACGCCCACGCTGTGTCCGTGGCGAAGTCGACCGACCATGGACGAACCTGGTCTGCACCGCAGGTCGTGAGTAGTGGCGGAGCGACGACCGCTGTCTTCCCGGCGATCGCGGCCCGGAACGGTGTCGTCGACCTCTCCTATTACGGCAGCACCGCCACGAGCATCAAGGACTCGACCGCGGTCTGGAACGTGTTCCTGGCGCAGAGCATTAATGGTAGCGCGAGCTACAGCCAGACGAAGGTCACCAGCGCGCCGAACCATGTTGGCGTGATCTGCGTCAACGGTATCGCGTGTGCTCCCGGCACCCGCAATCTCCTCGACCTGTTCGAGGACGCGATCGACCCCGTCAGCGGCAAGCTGGCAATCATCTACACCAACGACCTGTTGACCACGGATACCAGCGGCAACCCGCTGCCCCAGATCGAACTCGCGCAACAAAACTAGGGTCCGAAGGGGGCTCCCAGGCCGTCTGGGAGCCCCCTTTCGCCCATACAATGCTGCAAATGCGAGACGGTGATGGCCAGGGCGCTGGCTCTCGGATTCCTCGTCGGGTTCCCGATCGCGGTGTCGCCGGGACCGATCTTCTTCCTGGTCCTACAACGCACGCTCGCCCGCGGCTGGCGTAGCGGTCTCGTTTCCGGTCTGGGCGTCGCCACGGGCGATGCCACCTACGCCGCGCTGGCCGCCTTCGGGGTCGCGGCGGTCACCACGTTTCTGATCGCGGAGCGCCGTTGGATCGGTCTTGTTGGTGGCTTCGGTATTACTCTCATCGGTCTTCAGGCGCTCAGGAGCCCCCACCCTGGCCCTCCCCCGCGAGCGGGGGAGGGGAATAGGCAGCTCGCAGGGGAGGGAGATGTAGGCAAGGGGGGAGAGAGAGATGTGCGAGCGGGAAGGGACTACTTCTCGATGGTGGCGTTGACGCTCAGCAACCCGTCGACGATTTTGTCGTTCACGGCCGTGTTCGCCGGACTGGGTATCCATGTCGCGAGCGGATGGGGACCGGCGCTCGCGCTGGTCGTGGGCGTGTGGCTCGGGTCGGCGGTCTGGTGGATCCTTGTGACCGGCGTCGCCAGCAGACTCCGCGAACGCCTCACGCCGTCGATCATTCGCGGGTTCGGCTTCGTCTCCGGGATCGCGCTCGTCGGGTTCGGCGTGGTGGCGATCGGGGCGGCGCTAAGGGGCTAGCTTTTGAGCTCGCTGGGGATGATGGTCCGCTTGAGCAGCTCGGTGCCACGCAGCACCTGCGCTTCCGCTGGGATGCCGACCGGCCAATCGGTGAGGAAATGCTGGAGGTCGTCGACGCCTTTCATCGGGTGAGTCGCGAGGCCGACCAGGACGTCTTCCTTCTGGAGCCCCGCGGTCTGCGCCGGCCCACTCGGGTCGAGCCGGGCAATCCGGACGCCACTGTCCTGCTCGAGCTGGTAGTAGCGGTTGACTCGGCGGTGAATCGGCCAGGTCTCACCGGTGACGCCCAGGTACGACCGGATCACCCGGCCATCCCGGATCAGCAGGGAAACGACCCGCTGGGCGGTGTTGCTCGGCACGGCGAAGCAGATGCCCTGCGCCATGGCGATGATCGCCGTGTTGATGCCGACCACCTGGCCGCGGGTGTCGACCAGCGGGCCGCCGGAATTTCCCGGGTTGAGCGCGGCATCCGTCTGGATGATGTTCTCGATCGTCCGGCCGCTCTGCGACCGCATGGTGCGCCCCAGGGCGCTGACCACGCCGGTCGTGACCGTCGATTGAAAGCCGAAGGGATGGCCGATCGCCACCACCAGCTGGCCGACCTTGAGCTGCCCGGAATCGCCCAGCCGCGCAGACGGCAGGCCGGTGCCCGATGCTCGCAACACGGCGATATCGGTATGGGGATCCTGGCCGACCAGCTCGGCCTTCAGGGTGCTGCCATCGCGCAGGGTCAGCTCGTAGGCCTTGACGGCGCTGGCGACGTGACTGTTGGTGAGCGCGTAGCCATCGGGTGTGATGAGCATCCCGGTGCCAACGCCGCTGACGCCCACGACGGCCGGCCCGACCAAATCGACCACCGAGATCACGGCTCGGGAGTAGGCGTCCACGAGATCGACATCAGAAACCATTTGCTCGGTCGTACCCACTGGCGGACTGCTTAAACAACGGCTCATGGGAAGGGCCTGACCCGTTAGCGGCCGGCGACGTGGAGCCGCCAGCCGCCGAGGTCATCCGCGTCGGGATGGTCCAGGAACTCTTCCTCGGCCGCCTCGCGGAGTAGCTCCTCGATGGCGTGCTGGCTCTCGATGAAGGCGGTGACGACCTCCGGGTCGAAATGGGTCGCGGACCCTTTCAGAATCTCGGTCTTTGCGTACTCGAAGGTGCGCGCCGCCCGATAGGGCCGGTCGGACGTCATGGCATCGAGGGCATCGGCCACCGCCAGGATGCGCGATCCCATGGGAATCTCGTCCTCACGGAGTTGATCGGGATAGCCGTTGCCATCCCAGCGCTCGTGATGATTACGAATGAGGGCGAGCACCGGATCCAGAAAATCGATGCCCTTCAGCATGTCGACGCCGATCATCGGGTGGCGTTGCATGCGCAGCTCCTCCTCGGGCTCGAGACGTCCCTGTTTGCGGAGAATCGTATCTTCGATGCCGATCTTGCCGATGTCGTGGAGGACGCTGGCCCGTCGGATGGCGCTGACCTCCGCCTCGTCGCAACCGAGCGCTCTGGCCATGATGACGGCGTACTCCTCGACCCGCCGGGTGTGGCCATGGGTATAGGGATCACGAGCCTCGACCGCGGCAGCGAGCGCTTCGATCGTCATCAAGTAGGTGTCTTGAAGCTGCGTCATCGTGACCTTCAAGGACGCACTCTTGTCCTTCAGGCTGCGCGTCATCTGGTTGAACGAGTCCGTGAGCTCGCCGATCTCGTCCCTCGTCGTGACCGGCGTCTGGTGATCGAGGTCGCCGGCGCTGACCAGACGAGTCGCCTCGACCAGGCGGTGCACGGGATGGGTGATGCGTCGCGCCAGCCAGATGCCGATCGCGAGGGTGAAGAGAACCCCGGCGAGAAACAGCGCGCCCAGGATGATGCGCAACTGGTTGGTATCGGCCAGCAAGCCCGCACTGGAGGCGGTCGTCCCCACGTATCCGAGATTCGCGGTACGCACCGTCCACGGCGATAGGATTTCGGTTCCGGGGCCGCCGGCTGTGCGGGACAACTCGACGAGGCTGGTGGGTGTGACGCGGCTACGAGTGCTCGAGTCGAGTGCGAGGGTGGACCATTCTGCCGGCGGCAGGCTCGACGAGGTGCTCAATACCTGGCCGTTGACGTCGTAGTAGGTGATGTCGTCGTGGACCGAGGCCTTGATGGCCGCGGCGCGATCGCTTAGGTAATCGCCGACCAGGAGCCCGCCGAGCAAAGTGCCGTTGGCGCTGCGCACCGGCTGCCCGGTGAAGACCGCCGGCATCGGCGCCGGGGCCACAATATCGATGGTCGAGACGCCGCCGCTCAACATGTTGGTGATGCCCGGCCAGGTGCTCAGATCGCGGCCCTCCGAAAGGGTGTCGATTTCGGCGTGTCCGGCCACCCCCACGATCTCCTTCCCGGACAAATCGACCGCCTCCACGATCACGTTGGGATGAATCGTCAGCGCGCGCTCCAGCCAGGGGGTCAAGGCCGCGTTCTTGTGCCAGCTCTGGCTGAGACTGGGGCCGTCGGTCAGCAACCGGAGAATGGCCAGCCGCTGGGTATCGCCCGCCTGGACCATCGATTTGGCGACGAAGCCGTCGTGCACCAGCTGGTTGTCGAAGGCCTCCTGGCTGCGGGCATTCAATTCGCCGGTGGCTGTTAGGGTTCCCACGGCGCCGATGGCTAGGGTCAGGACCGCGAAAGGCAACACGATCTTCAGGGCCAGCCTGTGGCTGAAGCGGAGCATGATGACGGGCATGTAACGCTGGGGGGGTCGCCGAGCTTGTGCCGGCCTAAACGGCCGGGCTGTCGCCGAAAAACGCCTTGGGGCTCGGGTCGAGCTGGACCTGGTACTCGGGAAAGTCCTCGGCGAGGCGATCGCCGTTGGCGGGGAAGATGTAGTCGAGCTTTACGAAGTGCCCCAATTGCTGGGCCTGGTTGAGGAAGGTGGTGGCGAGCAGCATGCTGCTGAACACCGGCGCGCGACGGGTCCCGGCCGCGTCGGTCTGACTGAGCAACGGCATCCGTTCTGGGTCCCGACTTCCCTCGGACTCGACCACGATTACGAAGACGCGCTCGGGCAGCGGCATGCCGTCAGGTTAGAGGCTGAAGGCTGCGCCGCATCGCCTCCAGACGGAAACAAAATCAAAATTCCCCTCTACACTATGTGGCGATGACGCCGGCCGAGGCACGTGACGCGCTCACGCGCCTGCTGCAAACGCCGGAGAAGGAAATGGATCTCGCGGAGGCCGCCCTCCTGATCGCGGCCGAGGAGTATCCGGAGCTGCGTCCGGCGGTCTACCTCAATCAAATCGCCCGCATGAGCAGCGAGCTGAAGCAGCGGATCCGCGCCGAGGTCGAGCCAAGCCGCGTGGTCGAGAAAACGAACACCTACATGTTCGAGGAGCTGCACTTCAAGGGAAACCGCGAGGAGTACTACGACCCGCGCAACAGCTTCCTCAACGAGGTCATCGATCGTAGGGTCGGGATCCCCATCACGCTGGCGGTGCTGTACATGGCGGTGGGGGAGAGGGCCGGCCTGCCTGTGCGAGGGGTTGGCATGCCGGGGCATTTTCTGGTCAAGTACGCCCCAGGCTCCTCGCGCGAGATTTTCATCGACGCCTTCAGTGCTCGCACGCTGACTCGCGAGGAATGCGCGAAGATGCTGACCGAGATGTACGGTGGTGAAGTGAAAATGCGGCCGGCCTTGCTCGAGCCGTCGACCAAGCGCCAGATCCTCTCGCGCATCCTCAACAACCTGAAGAGCCTCTACCTGTCGCGCAACGACCTTCCGCGGGCGCTCAGCGCCAGCGACCGGATCATGCTGACCGACCCTTATCTCACGTCCGAGTGGCGGGATCGCGGCATGATCCACTTTCAAATGCATCACGATGCCGAGGCGTTGGCGGATTTCACCAGGTACCTCGCCGTGCGGCCGGAGCCGGAGGATGCCGCGCGCGTGAAACAGCTCCGAGGTCAGCTGATCAGCCGGGTCAATTAGTGGAGCGCATCGGGCTCGTGCTGCGTGAAGGGCTGGTCTTCGGCGTGATCGCCGGAGTGTTCGCCCTGCTGGTTCGGCTGGTGTCGGTCTTCGCCACGAACGACGTGACGCCAACCGTGTTCTCCGACTTCGTCACGTCGGCGCTCGGCCTTCTCATCATCGGCGGAGCCGGTCGCAAGCTGGCCGCGTCGACCAAGGGCGTCGGCCCGTCCGTGCCCATGGGTGCCATTGCCGGCGGCATCAGTGAATTGTTCCGCACCGTGCTGGCCGCACTGATCCTGTCCTACCTGCCCGTCGGTCAGGCAGCGTTCAACCATCTGAGTCGGCTCGAGCAGCAGCAAGCCGCAGACCTTGGCAATCTGATCGTGACCCTGGGTCTGGATCTGGCACTGGCGATGGCCTTCGGGGCGCTGATCGGCTGGCTGGGTGCCTGGTCGCTCCTACGCTTCCGGCCGCCGCGCGAACCTCAAGCCTGACGCGAATAGAGATCCGGCGAGCGGTGGGTAGAATGATCGCGATCGCGCTAGACGGGGAGTTAGCGGTGCCCTGTACCCGCAATCCGCTACAGCGGGGTCGAAGTCCCCTTTGAGGGGTGCGCTGTCCGGAGCGTCGTTTCGTGCGACTGCGTTGATGGCCTGGTCCTGCGCGACCTGGTTCCGTGAACCCTGTCAGGTCCGGAAGGAAGCAGCAGTAAGCGGG
>Ga0070699_100001411_pt1 | contig 22076 bp, 21 predicted proteins | sample KBSK1503metaG_FD_65473 | JGI IMG/M metagenome (GOLD analysis project Ga0070699, IMG submission 65473) | Corn, switchgrass and miscanthus rhizosphere microbial communities from Kellogg Biological Station, Michigan, USA - KBS K1-50-3 metaG | ecosystem: Host-associated > Plants > Roots >...
ATGACTTCCGCGCGCGGCTTCCCGTGTGGATGATGCGGCCGTCGGCCAGCACAACCGTAAGAGCCAGGACGGCTTCCCTCATCGTGCCGTACCGCACCGCCGTCGTCCCCGATGCGCGCGTCGCGGCCATGCCGCCAATCGTCGCGTCGGCGCCGGGGTCGACCCAGAAGGCAAGCCCCGTGTTGTTCAAGGCCTTGTTCAACTGGCCGTGCGTCACGCCCGCCTCGACCGAGGCGTCGAGATCCTCCGCGCTCACAGCGAGGACCCGGGTCATCCGCGAGAAGTCAATCGACACGCCGCCGCTGATGGCGTTGACGTGCCCTTCGAGCGACGAGCCGATACCGAACGGGATGACCGGCGCGCCGTAGCGTGCCGAGGCCTTCACGATCGCGCTGACCTCATCCGTACTCGCCGGAAAGACGACGACGTCGGGTGCGGCCTGAGGGTGCCACGACTCGCCGTGGCTATGATGCTCGAGCTGTGTCGGATTGGTCGTGCATCGGTCGCCAACGACGGCTCGCAGATCGGCGACGAGCGCGTCGCGCGCCGTCGCGGAGAGCACGGAAGTCACGGGACGATTGTAGTATTGGTGATTTGCGATTCGTGATTCGTGATTAGCCCTCTAATATTCTTTGTGTCCACCGAGTTCTTCGTGCTTGATCAACAATCACTAATCACGAATCACCAATCACTAATCACGAATCATCAATCACCAATGGAGAAATGCCCATGATGTGTTACGGAGGCAAAGACCTCGCGCGCTCATATCGCACGGTACGCGCGAATACGCTGAAGACCCTGGAGGAGATTCCTGAATCGAAGCTCGATTTCGTGGCGGCGCCAGGGACGCGCTCGATCCGGCAGCTGCTGACGCATATTGCCTTGACCGACTCGTTCTCAGGCGTGCACAAGGAGAAGCGCACGTCGTTTGAGGGGATCAACTTTCCACAGCTGATCGGGCAGATGCAGGCGGAAGAGCAGATGCCTCGCACGAAGTCCGAGCTGATCGCGCTGCTGACCCAGCGCGGGGAAGAGACAGCGTCATGGATCGAGGGGCTCAGCGACGATTTTCTCGCCGAGCCGTTCAACCAGCCGCCAGGCATGACGCCGGCCACGAAGACGCGGTTCGAGATGATCATGAGCATGAAGGAGCACGAGATGCACCACCGCGCGCAGCTGATGCTGATGCAGCGGATGATCGGCCAGGTCCCGCATCTGACGCGTGCGATGCAGGAGCGGTTCGCGGCCGCCGCTGCCCAGCAGCGCACCTAGCGGTATGTTCGTCGCGAAGCATGACCGGCCGCTCCGTCGTAGCGGTCGGAGTCATCGCGCTCGCTGGCTCGCTGTGACTCGTACGCATTCAGTTGGGGCGGTCCACTAGTCGTGCGCTCGCCGTTTACAAAGAAGACGCTGGCATTCCTGCGGGCGCTGAAGCGGAACAACGATCGCGAGTGGTTTCGAGCGCGGAAGACTGAGTACGAACAGCACGTCCGGGGGCCGATGGTTGCGCTGCTCGAGCAGCTCTCGGCGGACTTCCCGGCGTTTGCGCCGGATCTCGTCGCGGATCCGCGTGTGTCCTTATACCGGATTTACCGCGACACCCGCTTCAGCGGAGACAAGACGCCGTTGAAGACGCATGTCGCCGCGCATTTCCCCTCGCGCAAGTTTCCAAAGGGAGCAGGCGCGGGGCTCTATCTCGAAATCGCGCCGCAATGGGTCTGGGTCGGCGGCGGCTCCTACATGCCGTCGCCGGCTGATCTGCAGGCGATTCGTGCGTCGGTCGCGCAACATCACGGCACGCTGCACCGCATCGTCACCGCGACGACGTTTAAGCGGACGATCGGCAGCCTCGGCGGTGAACAGCTGACGCGCGTACCGCGCGGGTACGCGAAGGATCATCCGGCGGCCGAGTACCTCCGACACAAGCAGTTCGTCGCAGGCTGTGAATTCCCAGCTGATTTCGCGCTCAGCCCGCGGTTCTACTCGGACCTCCTTAAGGTCTTCCGGGCCGTCTCGCCGCTCGTGGCCTTTCTCAATAAGGCGATGATCGGTGGTCGGGAGGCCCTTCACGGGCCTGCTGAAAAGGACTTCCGGCAATTCGCACGTTCGCTCGCGCCATAATCGCTCGATGCCGAACGCCCCGGCCGACGAGTATCGCGCACGTCTGGGCGCCCGCCGCGAGACCCACGCCAGTCTGACGCGGCTCGACGCCCATTTCAGCTACGCACGGCTGGCGGTATTTGTCTTGGGGTTGCTGTCTGCGCTCGCCGCGTGGCGTGGATGGATCACCCCGTGGTGGCTGGCGCTTCCTGTCGCGGTGTTTGCTGTACTTGTCGTGAGACACGACCGTGTGCTGCGGAGGCGGGACGCGGCAGCGCGCGCCATCGCGTTCTACGAGCGCGGACTCGCGCGCATCGAAGACCGGTGGGCCGGCGCGGGTGACACCGGCGAGCGCTTTCGAAATCCCGACCATCTGTACGCGCAGGACCTCGATCTCTTCGGCCCCGCATCGCTGTTCGAGTTGCTGTCGATTGCGCGCACTCGAGCCGGGGAAGAAACCCTCGCCGGATGGCTGCTGGCGCCCGCTGACGCTCCCGAGATTCTCGCGCGACAGGAGGCGACGAGTGATCTCACGCCGCGTCTCGATCTTCGCGAGGCGCTGTCGCTTGCCGGCGCCGACATCCGCGCGAGCGTTCACAGCGAAGCCGTCGTCGCGTGGGCGGAGGGACCGCCGCACTTAAGCGGCCGGTGGATGCGTCCGGTCGCGACGACCCTGACCATGGCGGCGATCGCATCGGCCGGATCCTGGATCGCGACCGGCGATTCCGCCGCGTTTGTCGCCGTGGTGTTGCTGGAAATCATCTTCTCGCTGCCGCTGCGGCAGAGGATCACCACGGCGCTGCACGGCGCCGCTGCCGCCGCGCGAGACCTTGACGTGCTCGCCGTCGTACTGGCCCTCCTCGAGCAGGAGCGTTTCACCGCGGAACGGCTCACGCAGCTGCAGGGTCAGCTCGCCGGCGCCAGGACGACGAACCCGGCCGCCCGGGCATCCGCTTCCATACGTCGACTCCATCGGCTGGTGGAGCTCCACGACTGGCAGCACAACATGCTCTTTGCGCCTCTTGCCGCGTCGGTGCTGTGGGGCACACACCTTGCGCTCGCGATCGAGGCGTGGCGCCGCTCCCACGGACGCGAGGTGCGCGAGTGGCTGCGCGTCTCGGGGGAGTTCGAGGCAATCGCCTCGCTCTCGGCGTACCGGTACGAACACCCCGATGACCCATTTCCAGAAATCATGACGCCCGCTTCCCGCCACGGGGTGTTCGACGGCGTCGCGCTCGGGCACCCGTTGGTTCCGGCGGCTCGCATGATTCGCAACGATGTACATCTTGGCGATCCCGGCGGACCTGACCCTTCGACCCTTCGACCCTTCGACCCTTCGACCCTTCGAGACGCTCAGGGTCGTCCCGAGCCCGGTCGAGAGACGACGGGCTCGGGATCACCTCGGGCTGAGTCTAGGAGTGACACATCCGCACCGCAGTTGCTCGTCGTCAGCGGCTCGAACATGTCGGGGAAGAGCACGCTGCTGCGGACCGTTGGCGTCAATGCGGTGCTCGCCTTCGCCGGTGCCCCGGTGCGCGCGAGGACGTTACGGCTCACGCCGCTGCGCATCGGGGCGACGCTGCGCATCCAGGACTCGCTCCAGGAAGGACGATCGCGTTTCTACGCTGAAATCACGCGCATCCGCGACATCGCTGATCTCGCGTCTGGTGCCGTGCCGGTGCTGTTCCTCCTCGACGAGCTCTTTCATGGCACCAACTCTCACGATCGCGTCGTCGGCGCGTCGGGGGTCCTCGGCGCCCTTGTCGACCGCGAGGCGATCGGCCTTATCACCACTCACGATCTCGCGCTGACGAGGGTCGCGGACGAACTCGCGCCGCGCGCAGTCAACGTGCACTTCGACGACCGCTTCGAGCGTGGAGAGATCCAGTTCGACTACGTCATGAAACCAGGGCCGGTAACGCACAGCAACGCAATCGCGCTGATGCGCGCCGTCGGTCTCGACGTTCCACAGTCTGACCACGACGGGTTTTCGTAACCTTCGCGATTTTCGTGTTCTTCGCGGTTGATCTGATCGGGGACCGACATGGCTGACGCACATCCCGCCGTCACGTACGGAAGCTATCTGAAGATCGACGAGCTTCTTTCGCTGCAGCAGCCGCGGTCCGATGGGGAGCACGACGAAATGCTCTTCATCATCGTTCACCAGGTCTACGAGCTCTGGTTCAAGGAACTGCTGCACGAATTCGATCGCGTCGCGCGGCTGTTGACGGGCGACGAGCCGCACCGGGCACAGCACACGCTGAAGCGGATCCTCACGATCCTGAAAGTCATGGTGGCGCAGCTCGACATCCTCGAGACGATGACGCCACTGGAGTTTCTGAGCTTCCGCGCGCGGTTGGAGGCCGCAAGCGGCTTTCAGTCGGACCAGTTCCGCCAGATCGAGTTTCTCCTCGGCGCGAAGAGCGAGGCGGCCGTCGCGCGATTTCCGGAAGGCGGCCGCGCTCGCAGGGCGTTGACGGAGAGATACGACGCGCCGACGCTGTGGGACTCGTTTCTTCACTACCTCTCGCGGGAGGGCTACCCCGTTCCGTCCGCACAGCTGTCTCGAACCGTCACGTCCCCAGTCGAGCCATCCGCCGATGTGCAGCAGATCCTGATCGACATCTATCGACGCGACCCGAAGAACGCCGAACTCTGCGAGCGGCTCGTCGATCTCGATGAAGGACTTCAAGAGTGGCGCTACAGGCACGTGAAGATGGTGGAGCGGACGATTGGCGTCAAGCGCGGAACAGGCGGATCAAGCGGGGCGGCGTACCTCTCGAGTACGGTCGGCCGCCCTCTGTTTTCCGATCTCTGGGAGATACGCGGGCGGCTCTAGGCTTTTGGGATTTCCGTCTACCGTCTGCCGTCTGCCGTCTGCCGTTTCGAGCCACAACTTGTTGGGCGCGCACCTTGCCGATCCTCCGCTGGAGGTGTTAGTGGCAAGAAATCATCGCAAGCTGCGTGTCTTCCATGACGCGCACAAGCTGACGCTCGCTATCTATCGACAGACGAAAGGGTTTCCCAAGGAGGAATGGTTCGGAATGCGGGCGCAAATGCGCCGGGCGGCTGTATCAGTGCCAAGCAATGTGGTAATACCTCGCTGGCCTTGCCGTCGATCTCGAACTCATTCCAGATGCGGTCGGTGTTCAACTAGCCGATCGCTGCGATCACGTCGTTAGACAACTGGAACGGCTTGTAGAAAGCATGGAGGACGCACTGGCAGCCGAGCGCGGACACAAGAATCAGGTCGGTAGACGGTAGACGGTAGACGGGTAGACCGGAGACCGTAGACTACAGATTGTGAATGAGATCGCCGCCCATTACTCCCGATTTCGCGTCACCGAGCGGCTGCTGTTGACGGGCCACTCGCACCAGGCGTGGCCGGATGTGGCCTTCGACGCGCAACAACGTGCCTGGCTCGACGCAGCGGCGCTCGTGGACGACAAGTGGGTGCGCGCCTCGGAGGAGGCCGGAAAGGTGCGCGACGGTTTCGCGCGGCTGCTGGGCGACTCGGCCGACAACATCGCGCTCGGCCAGAACACGCATGAGCTCGTCACGCGCTGGCTGTCCGCGCTGCCGTATCGGCAGCGCCGCCGCATCATCACGACGACCGGCGAATTTCACTCGATTCGCCGCCAGCTCGATCGTCTTGCCGAAGAGGGCATTGAGGTCGTCAGAATCGCGACCGCCCCTGTGGACGACCTGAGCGATCGCATTGCTCGAGCCGTCGACGATCGGACGCTTGCCGTCATGGCGTCATCGGTCATGTTCGAGTCCGCGGAAATCGTCTCCGGGCTCGATCGAGTTGCCGCCGCGTGCGAGGCGCACGGCGCCGCACTCCTGGTCGATGCCTATCACCAGTTGAATGTCGTTCCGTTCGATGTCCGGGCCATGGGTCTTGCAAACGCGTTCATCACCGGCGGCGGCTACAAGTACTGCCAGCTTGGCGAGGGCAACTGTTTCCTGCGCGTGCCGCCGGGCAGTCGGATGCGGCCCGTCCTGACGGGATGGTTCGCGGAGTTCGAGCAGCTGGAATCCGCGAAGCACGGACGCGTGACATATGCGCCGGGCGCTGCTGCGTTTGCGGGAGCAACTTACGATCCGACATCGCACTATCGCGCAGCCGCGGTGTTCGACTTTCATGTCGCGCAGCGGCTCACGCCAGACCACCTTCGCGAGATCAGCCTCCATCAGGTCGGCCTCCTCGCATCGTCATTCGCCGCGTTGGATGTCGATCCGTTGGTTGCTCGCGCGCAGGAAATCCCGGCGGTACGCCGAGCGGGGTTTCTTGCGATTCGCACACCCCGCGCCACAGAGCTGGTGCGTGCCTTGCGCCACGTGGCAGTTTTCGCCGACGCTCGCGGCGATATCCTCCGCCTTGGACCCGCGCCGTATCTGAGCGACGACCAGTTGCGCGACGCTATCGACAAGTTGAGTCGGGTCATCACTAGGGTCTGACCCCGGTGACGACCCGTTCCAGGGTCTGACCCCGGTGTAGGATGCGCGGCATGGGGTGGCGAGCCTACGCGGGTCTCTGGACGACGCTGGCGGGCACGATTGCGGGAGCGATCGTCCTCCTTGTTGCTCGGCCGGCGCGTCCTGGCCTTGCCACACCAATCCAGGGCTTCAGTGCGACGAGCGTTGCCGCCCAGCACACGGTCGAGCAGCGCATCTCGCGCTTTCCGTTGGCGAGACGTCTCGAGGCCGACCACCGCTTTCTTACCGCTGAACCTCACGTCGCCGGCACGGCCCGTGACCGGCTTTTGGCGGAATGGACGCGCGACCAGTGGCTGGCCGCGGGGCTCGATTCGGTCGAAATCGTCGAGCACGACGTTCTTCTGCCGTACCCCGGAGAGACGTCGGTCGAAATGATCGCGCCGCATCCATGGCGTGCCACGCTGCGCGAGGAAAAGGAGGACGTCGTCGCGTTTCACGCATACGGCGCGAGCGGAGACGTCACCGCTCCTGTCGTCTTTGCAGGCAGCGGCAGTCCATCCGATTTCGACTGGCTGGCCGATCGGGGTGTCGACGTGCGCGGCAAGATCGTGCTTCTCCGCCACTCCGTTCCCTACAGCTACCGCGGATACAAGGTTCTTACGGCGCAGCAGCGCGGCGCGACCGCGGTCCTGATGTACTCGGATCCGATTGACGAAGGAGAGGCACGCGCCCCGACGTATCCGGCCGGCCCGCGAGGACCCGGGGATCACATTCAGCGAGGCGCTGTCGGATTCGACTTCCTCGCGCCCGGCGATCCACTCACGCCCGGCTGGTCGTCGACGCCAGGCGCCCGCCGTCTGTCGCGTGATGCCGCGGAGGCGCTGCCGTCGATCCTGAGCGTACCGATCTCCGCACGCGACGCGCACGTGATCCTGCAGGCGCTTGGCGGCCCCTCGTCACCGCGCTCGTGGCGTGGCGCCCTCGACACGACTTATCACGTCGGACCTGGCGCGCTTATGCGCGTCCACGTCACCAACAACGAAGCCGTGCGCCCGATCTGGACGGTTATCGGCCGCATCATCGGATCGGCGCATCCCGACCAATGGGTCATCGCCGGCAACCACCGCGACGCGTGGGTGTTCGGCGGCGTCGATCCATCGAGCGGCTCGACGGTGCTGATGGAAACGGCGCGCGTGCTTGGCTCACTCGTGCGAAGCGGCTTCCGCCCCGCGCGCACGATCATCCTTGCAAGCTGGGACGCGGAGGAATTCGCCCTGGCGTCGTCAACCGAGTGGGGCGAGGAACACGAGCACGAATTGCGCGAGAAGGCGGTCGCGTATCTGAATGTCGATGCAGCCGTCTCAGGATCGACGTTCTCCGCGCTTGCCGTACCGGCGCTTGCCGGCCTCGTTTCGTCCGTCGCAGGCGCGCCCGACTCCGCGATACAAACCCGCGTCGGCGGAGGCTCGGACTACACGGTCTTCCTCAACTTCCTCGGCGTGCCGATTGTCGATCTGCGCTTCGAGGGACCGTATGGCGTGTATCACTCGGCCTACGACAATCACGATTGGGTATCGCGCTTCGCGGATCCCGGTTTTCTCCGGCACGCAGAGTTGACACGCATCTGGGCGACACTGACGATGCGTCTTGCGAACGCGGATGCGCTGCCGTTCGACGAGGTCCGGTACGCCAGTCGGATTGGCGAATTTCTCGCCGCCGTCCAGCAGCGTTGGACGGCAAAGTCCGCGCGCGGCACATCAACAAGCCTCACGATTGCGGACGCGGCGTTGGCGCGTTTCGCAGCTGCGGCCGCTGCCGGCGCCCACCGCACATCCGAAGCGCTCGCGCGGGGGGATCGGCCGGCGATCGATGCGATCAACCAGCGCCTGATGCGCGTCGAAGGAGCACTGCTTGATCCCGCCGGCCTCGAAGGCCGGCCATGGTATCGGCATCAGATCTACGCACCCGCGTTCAGCTATGAACCGGCGCTCCTCCCCGGCCTCTCGGAAGCCGTCGATGCCGGTGATACCGGGCGCGTCGCCGAGCAGGAACGCCGCCTTGCGGCTGCCCTCGATCGGGCTGCGGACGCGCTCGCGCCCTAGCCCCTGCCTTTAACTCTTCACAACCATTCCCGAACGAGCGGCGTCATAATTTCGCCATGAAACATCCAGCGACCCACGTCGTGTCGGCGCTGTTTGCTCTCCTCCTGGTCGCCTTCCTCCCGTCCCCGCTGCTCGTTGCCCAGGGGCCGCGACAGGGCGGCGCCGGCGGGGCCCAGGGCGGCGGCTTCGGGCAGGGCGGCGGTGGTGGCCGCGCAGGACAGCTCCCGCCGCGCGACCTGACGGGGACGGGAAATGGGACGGGGGATCAGACGGCGGGCACCGCGATCATTCGGGGCCGCGTCGTGACGTCCGACAACGGCACTCCGGTCCGGCGCGCGCAGGTGCGCGCGCAATCCGGCGAGCTCCGTGCGAATCGTCTCGTCAGCACCGATGCCCAGGGCCGGTTCGAGTTCAAGGATCTTCCAGCCGGACGCTGGAACCTCACGGCGTCAAAGGCCGGCTTCATGACGCTGCGCTACGGGCAGCACCGGGCGTTTGAAGCGGGCACGCCAATCGAAATCAAGGACGGCCAGCTGATGGAGCGCGCGGACTTCTCGCTCCCAAGAGGCGCCGCAATCACCGGTCGTGTATTCGATGAGTTCGGCGAGGCGGTGGCGAACGCGCGCGTGCAGGTGCTGCGGTACCAGATGGTCCAGGGGACGAGGCGCCTGAACCCGAGCGGGGGCGGCGATCAGAGCGACGACACCGGCGCGTATCGAATCTACGGGCTTCCGCCAGGTGATTACTACGTCAGCGCGACGCTTCGCGGCAACAACGGTCCGTTCGACGATCCGAACGGCGACACGACCAGCTACGCGTCCACCTACTATCCGGGCACCGGCAACGTCTCCGAGGCGCAGCGCATCACGCTCGGCATCGGGCAGGAGCAGCCGAACGTGAACTTCGCGTTGCAACCGGTGCGCACCGTGAAGATCTCTGGTATGGCGCTTGATTCCAACGGCGTCGCGCTCTCCAACGGCATGGTTAACCTGATGCCCGCGGACGCGGCGGCCGGCGGCTTTGCCGGCTTCGGTGGGAACGCAGGTCGCGTGCGGCCCGACGGCACTTTTTCCATCGCCAACGTCTCGCCGGGCAGTTACACGCTGACGGCAGTTGCCGGCCTTGCCGGCGGCCGGGGCGGCGGAGGAGGCTTCGCATTTCGGATTGGCGGTCCTGGTGGACCCGGCGGGGTGCCGGAGATGGAAATCGCCTCTATGCCGATTGTCGTCGGCGGCGACGATCTCACCGGGCTCACGCTGGTGACATCGAAGGGCGCGAGCATCACCGGGAACGTGGTCGCGGCCGAAGGATCGGTCGCGAAGCTGAGTACGAACTCGATTCAGATCGTCGCGCAGGGCGCGCAGTTTCTGCCCGGCCCCCTTGGTGGTAACCGTCCCGCGCAGGTCGATGCCGACGGCAGCTTCGTCCTCACGAACCTCACCGGTCAGAGGTTCATCCGCGTCAACGGCCTGCCGCAGGAGTGGACGCTGAAGTCCGTGACATTGAATGGCGCCGACGTGACCGACTCCGCGCTCGAGTTCCGCGGCAGCTCGCAGAGCTCCGGCCTTCAGATCGTCGTCACCGATAAGGTCAGCGACCTCAACGGCAAGGTGATGACCGCCAGAGGTGAAGTGACGCGCGACTACACCGTCGTCGTGTTCCCGGACGATCCCGCCAAATGGACGTTTCCATCGCGCTTCGTGAAGACCGGACGCGCCGATCAGCAGGGGCAGTTCCGCATCAAGGCGCTCCCGGCGGACGATCGCTATCTCGCGGTGGCCGTGGACTATCTCGAGGACGGCGAAGGTGGCGACCCGCAGTTTCTGGATCAGATCAAAAACCGCGCGACGCGATTCTCCCTGACTGACGGCGAATCGAAGGCGCTGGACCTGAAGCTCGTCAACCGCTAGGGATTACCAGACGGATACGGAAATTATTCTTCTCTGTGTCTCTGTGGCTCTGTGGCTTGGCTCAGCGTCGGGCGGATGAACCGCTCGTAGTCCTCCGGCGTGTCGATGTCGGTGAACGCGCCGTCATCGGCCACGTCGACACTCACTTCCTCCCCGGCGTGTGCGTGCACGACCGGCTTTGCGCCGGTGGATGGATCTGCGTTCCTCAACTCCGCGAATAACCGGCGGTCGAAGATCGCGGGATGCCCGTAGCGGTTGCCGCGCCTGGGACGTACGATCGGCGCACCGGGCGCACCGCGATACGCCTCGAGCACCGCGCGCACCGTCGCCGAGGTGATGAGAGGCAGATCGACGAGCGTCACTATCACGGCTTCCACATCGTCGCTTCTCTCTTCGACGGACGACAAGCCGGTCAGCAGCGACGACAGTTGTCCCTGTTCGTAATTCTCGTTTTCGACAACGCGGAGGAACTCATCGTCGGCCGGCAGCGTGGCGCGGACGACGCCGGCGTCACCGCCAATGACGACACACGCGCGCGCGATTCCGCCGTCGCGCAGGACCTGAAGGATGTGGGTGAGAAACGTATCGCCTGAGGAGCCGATCGGCAGCAGCGCCTTGGGACGTCCCATCCGCGAGGACTTCCCTGCCGCCAGCACGATCGCCGGGATCATTCCTTGGTCAGGGACGCGGGGAGCTTCTTCCACTGCAGCGACGCCGCCGCGACGTGGGGCTCCTCGATACGGCCGCGACGGACGGCGATCAGCTCGGCCAGGATACTGATTGCGATTTCCTCCGGGGAGACGGCGCCGATGTCGAGGCCGACCGGCGCGTGAATGCGCGACAGGCACTCGAGAGGCATCCCTTCGTCGACCAGCGCGTCGTAGATCTTCTTGATCTTGGCCTTGCTGCCGATCAGACCGATGTAGCGCAGGTCGCGCGCCGCCAACGAGCGCAACGCGTCGAGATCGTGTTGATGGCCGCGGGTGACCACGACGACGTAGGCGTTCGCGGGGATCACCGCCTTGTGCAGCCAATCAGGGATAGAGTCGACGATGACCTCGGCGGCTGCGGGGAAGCGCTCGGCGTTGGCGAACTTCTCTCGATCGTCGAGCACGTGGATGTCGAAGCCAACCGGCCCCGCGACCTGCCCGAGCTGATGGCCGACGTGCCCCGCCCCGACGATGTACAGCTGCGGCGCCGGTTCAACGGGCTCGATGTAGACCGTCATCTGTCCCCCGCAAATGAGTCCGGATTCCTGCGCAAAGTCGTCCGTGAGATCGTAGCGAACGAGCTGGGACTTTCTCGACTGCAGGGCCTCTTTCGCCTTCCAGAAGGCGTCGTTTTCGTAGCAGCCGCCGCCAATGGTGCCAACCGTCCGGCCGTCCGGAAACACGATCATCTTCGCGCCGACGCGCTGGGGCGTGGAGCCCTGGGCGGCGACGATGGTGACGAGCGCGACCTCTTCCCCTCGCTCGAGCGCCTTGACCAACTCGGTGAGCACTTCCTGGCTCATACGTCCATCTTATCGTTACGCCGCCTAAAACGCGGCCCCCGTGTCCAACTGACAACTCCCAATTCCCAACTCCCAAGATTCGCTTGAGTGCGCCTTGGGAATTGGACGTTGGAAATTGGAAGTTTGGTGCCTAGAGGCAGTCTTCAGCCGGCAAATTTATCCATCAGAAGAAATCGCTCCGCCAATAGAAAACGTCGTCGGCCTGGGTCGGGAGTGAGAGGTCCGCAATCGGCCGCAGCATGAAGATATCCCTGGCGGGGACACGGTCGATCAGCCGGACCTGCGGTGGTGTCGGAACGGCCGGGGGCCACCATGCCCGGATCAGCGGGGGTTTTTGCGACGGTTCGCGTGCGAGCAGCACCTGCAGGATCGCGCCCAGGCGGGCGCCGGCCGGGTCTCGGTCTCCGGCCTCTTCCAGCGTCCACCCTCCCTGGCTGACGGAGAGGACCACGTATGCCACAGCGGACACGCCTTCCTCGGCGACAAAGAATTCGGTGTGCCGGAGGCCGCGCGGGCCGAGCCCGGCGAGCAGCCGCTTTTTCGACAACGCGTAGTGAATGAGCGGCGCGCTGCGGCGCAGCGCGAAACGGACGCCCTGGGATCGTGTCTCGTGCATCGCAGCAAGCGCAGGGAGATCGCGCTCCTCGCCGGAGCGCACGAGCATCGCGGGCGATCCGCCGCGCTTCGTCTCGACATGAACGGTGACTTCGTCGAGCGGAACGGTCCGGAACCCGAGGCGCGCGTACAGCTTCTCGCCAATCTCCGAAAAGAGTCCGGCCGCCGCCGCGCCTTCGTGCTGGGCACGGTCGATGAGTTGTTCGACGATGACCCCGGCATACCCGCGGCCGCGTTCCTCGGGACGCGTGAACACCGCGCCGAATCCGCACATCCATCCGTCTATTCCGTTGAATCGAATCGGCAGGCGGTACCGCTTTGCACTTGCCACCCAGCGCCCTCGATCGTCGAGCAGGGCGAAGCGATGAAGATTCTCGCGGCCCCACCCGGTGCGCATCTGCGCGGCGTTCCATTGCGCGTACCCGGCTCGCGTCAGACCTTCGTTCCAAAGAGGAAACGTCGCCTCGACAATCTCCTCGAGCAGTTCACCTTCCGCTATTACGAGCTTCATCCAACTCCCAACCTCCAACTTCCAACTCCCAACGTGATTCTGCCTTTCTCCTTGGGAGCTCTGTCTTTCTCCTTGGGAGTTGGGGAATTGGGAGTTGGGGATTGTACCGCTGCCAATCCGTCCGACTTTGGATGTACAACGTCCACATGACCGCTGACTTGCGTTACCCGATCGGCGAGTTCACGCCGCCATCCACGATAACGCCCGACATGCGTGACACCGCGATCAACGCGATCGCGACGCTGCCATCGTGTATGCGCGATGCGGTGCGCGGCCTTTCCGAGTCGCAGCTCGATACACCCTATCGCCCCGGCGGATGGACCGTCCGCCAGGTCGTGCACCACGTGCCCGACAGTCATCTGAACGCGTACGTCCGCCTGAAGCTCGCACTCACGGAGGACAATCCGACGATCAAGCCGTACGACGAGAAGGAGTTCGCGAAGCTCGCCGACCATCTGTTGCCAATCGAGACGTCGCTGTTGTTGCTCGACGCGCTGCACGCGCGATGGATGGCCGTCTGGACGTCGGTGACACCGGCCCAGTTCAGGCGATCGCTCTACCATCCCGAGATCGGGCCGATCACCATCGACTATCTCCTGCAGCTGTACGGCTGGCACTCGCGCCACCATGTGGCGCACATTACGCGGCTGCGTGAACGGGAAGGATGGTAGACTCAGCGCCACACATGGCCGCGCAGAAAAACGACCCTCAAGCCAGCGAGAAACCGGAAATCGGCGATGCGCTCGGCATGATTGAGACGCGCGGCCTGATCGGCATGATCGAGGCCGCGGACGCGATGCTCAAGACGGCGAACGTCGTTCTCGTGAGCTGGCAGAAGGTTGATGCCGGTCTCGTCACGGCGCTCATTCGAGGCGATGTCGGCTCCGTGAAGGCGGCGACCGATGCCGGTGCCGCCGCCGCCCGCCGCGTGGGCGAACTGATCGGCGTGCACGTCATTGCCCGGCCCGCCGATGGCCTCGAGAAGATCTTCCCAATCACCTGAGGGCTTCGTCCGCTCACGTCCACGACGTCGGCATCACTCACGAAGCAATCAAATGTCGTTGTGTCCTGTTTGCTTCGTGGCCTTCGCGCCCTTCGTGGTTGAGATCGCCTTTGTGCCCTCCGTGGCCTGCCTCAGCACGGGGCGGCGTCGTCTCCGCTCGCGCGCCGCGAGCGGGCGCATCGGCAACTCCTCCCCCACCATCATCAGCGCCTGCGTCGGCTGATCGAGATTGAAAAGCTGTCCGTCGAGCGTGCGCGCGTAGAGCTGATCGCCGCCGATGAACAGCGTGAGCGCGCCGCCATCGCCGATCGCCTCATACAGCCTGACACTGAAGACCTCACGCAGCGTCGATAGCAAACGGCGGAGTCGTGGAATCGAAAAGCCGCGGCGGCGCAGATCCGCCAGCACCTGCAACTCAAGCACGTCGAGCGTCGTGTAGCGACGCTCGGTGAAACCGCCGGCCTTGGTCCGCTGGGGCGCGATGGCCGGCGCGAACAGGCGCCGCGCATCCCACCACTGGAGCTGCCGCGCGGTCAGCCCGGTGAGTGACGCAACCTCGCGCGAGGAGTAGAACTTCTTGAGCTTCACGCCTGTTCTTGCGCGTGGCGATCGGCCATCTGGGCGCCCGCCATGTCTTTTGCCGTGAGACCGCCTTCATCGTGGGTTGACCAGGACAGCGTGACGCGGCGGTAGTTGATCGTAATGTCGGGGTGATGATCGGCGCGCTCGGCGTCGGGCACGAGGCGATTGACGAACGCGACCGCCTCGGGAAATCCCTTGAAAGTGTACTGCTTCCGAATCGCCTTGCCATCGAGCGTCCACCCGTTCAGTGTCTTGAGCTGTTCGTCAATCTCCGCCTTCGACAGAAGCGCCATAACCCCTCACAATCCAAATCGATCAGGCCTCACGAGCTCAAGCTCCGGCGAGCGCCGGCCATCCATCACCAGGTCCGCCAGCATGGTGGCCGTCAGCGGTGACAGCAGGACGCCATTCCGATAGTGGCCCGCCGCGTAGTAGACGCCGCGCATTGTTGACGAAGGGCCAATCAGAGGCAACTCGTCGGGGGTGCCGGGGCGCAGTCCAACCCGTACTGCTTCGAACCGCGCTGTAGGCGTTGTCGTGAGCAAATCCCCACTGGCCCTCAGGAGATGCGTCACGCCGGCAGCGGTCGCGCTCTCGTCGAAACCTGCGTCTTCAACCGTAGCGCCCACCAGGAGCGAGCCGTCGTGCCACGGCACGAGGTAGCAGTCCGTCCCCCAGACAACGCGCGACAAGGGCCGCTGCGTGAAATGAAGGTGCAGGAGCTGGCCGCGGACCGGACGGACTGGCGGCGGCGTCACCAGCGGCTGCGCGAGCCCGCTCGTCCAGCTTCCGGCCGCAAGAATCACGGCGTCGCTCTCAATCGCTCCTGCGGACGTCGTGACGATGACGACGCCACCGCGCGGCTCGACGTGCCGCACGACCGCCGTGGTCGTTGACGTGCCACAACTCGCTGCGGCGGCGGCAAGCGCGGACGTCAACTGGGCTACCCGTACGTAGCCGTGCTGCGGCAACAGCAACGCCATGCGAATCCGTGGTGAGAGCGCTGGCTCGAGACGCCGCGCCTCATTGCCGTCCATCAAGCTGTGCGCGACGCCGGTCCGCGCGAGTCGCTGGGTGGCAGCGTCGAGCTCCGCGACTTCATCCTCATCGACGGCCACCTGCAGGGTGCCTGTCCGCTCGTACTCGATCGGCTGCGCCGCGTCCTCAGCGGCCCGCGTCACGAAGGCATCGTAAAGCGAGAGGCTGCAGACGCCAATCCGGAGCAACGCATCGATGTGGCCTTCGACGTACGGCGCCAGGATGCCGGCTGATGCCTGGGTCGCGCCTAAACCGGCACCGCGCATGTCGACGACATGCACGCGCGCCCCACGCGAGGCGAGTTCGTGGGCCACCGAGCATCCGACGATGCCGGCCCCCACGACGGTGACCTTCACGTGGTGATTGTAGCGGTCTACGGCCTGCCGTCTCCGGTTGGGTGATCCTTAACCCTTCCAAGGGCTCCTCCGTGACTCAGTGGCCACTATGGGGTTGGTCTCTCCTAGAGACCCTTGTGTTCTTGGTGGCTAATCCGTCTTCGTGGCGGCCCTCCTCGAACGTGACGAAAGTTAGGCCTAGTCCGGCAGGGTGGACGCGCTATTCTTCGAGCCCATGAGTTTCCCGTCGCGCATCTGTGTCTTCTGCGGCTCGAGCATCGGCATTCGGCCGGAGTATGCGCGCGCTGCTGAACAGCTCGCGCACGAGATGGCGCGGCGCCGCATCGGTCTCGTGTTCGGCGGCGGCAACGTCGGGCTGATGGGCGTTGTCGCCGACGCCATGCTCGCGGCTGGCGGTCACGCAATCGGCGTCATTCCGCACGCGCTCGTGGCGCGCGAGCTCGCGCATCGCTCGCTCCCGGATCTGCGTATCGTCAACTCGATGCACGAACGCAAGGCGATGATGGCCGGGCTCGCCGATGCGTTCATCGCTATGCCGGGCGGCTTCGGCACCTTCGAGGAGTTCTGCGAGGTCGTGACATGGACGCAGCTGGGGGTTCACGCGAAGGCCTGCGGTCTCCTAAACGTGAAGGGTTTCTACGACCCGCTGATCGCGCTCGTCGACCGTGCGGTCGACGAAGGATTCATCAAAGCCGCCAACCGGCGGATCGTCGTTGCCCACGCCGACCCCGCAGCGCTTCTGGACGAACTCTCGACCCCGCAGGCGTCCCCGGAGGCCCGGTGGATCAGCAGTCCGGACGAGACCTGACTGGCCTCAGCTGATGACCGCGACCGGTGACAGCATCCTCCCCGGGTCACACCGGAATTCGGCGAAACAGGCGATAATCCGAGCCAAATTGGCTGGCGAACCGGGGCATAGCCCTTGCTCTGGCCCCGGCGAGGAGTTTCTACGCACATGGAGATCAGCAGGACAACGGTTGGAATCGTGGCGGCGGCGTGCATTACCGTCGGGGCGGCAGGCGCGTTCCTCGCAAGTCGCCCTGCGCCAGATGCGCAAACCGCTCCCGCAACAGCGGATGCCTCGTCCGTCGCTGGCGTCGAGCAATCCGAAGGGGTGATTTCGGATGCCCCCGCGGCTCCTGTCGTCGAGGTCCCGCCCGTGCAGGCTTCGCCCGCGCGTAGCGTCGCGGCGGCACGCACGCCCGCACGCACGACGGCACGCGCGGAAAGCGCGCGACCGGCGGCTTCACCCGCGGCCGTCGAACGTCCACGCCCGGCACCGGTCGTCAACGCGCCCGCGCGCGCGACTGAGGAAGCTCGAACGGTGACGCCGGAGCCTCGGACCCCGGTGTCTGCCCCCCTGGAACCTGTTCAACCGTACACGCCGGCGCCGGCGCTGGCGACGGAGCCGCCCGCGCCCCGCTTCGAGGATCTGGTTGTCTCTACCGACTCGGTGCTCGGACTGCAGATGGAAACGTCGTTGACAAGCGAGCGGGCCCGTGTCGAGGATGAAGTGGTCGCGCGCGTCACGCGCGACGTGCGCGTCGGCGATCGGGTCGCGATTCCAGCTGGCGCCAGGGCGCACGGCGAGGTGACGCTCGTCGAACGCGGCGGCAAGGTACGCGACAAGGCCCGGCTCGGAATCCGCTTCACGTCGGTGGTGCTTGCGGACGGCACGCGCGTCCCGCTCGAGACCGACACGATCTATCGTGAAGGCGATGGCCCCGGCGGCGAGAGCGCAGCCAAGATCGGCGGCGGCGCGATTGGCGGGGCGATTCTCGGCGGTATCTTTGGCGGCGCGAAAGGCGCGGTCATTGGCGCCACGGCCGGAGGCGGCGCCGGTACGGCGGCTGTCATGGCCGGCGGCCGAAACCCGGCGACGCTCCCCTCGGGGACTCCCGTCACGGTCCGGCTCGTAAAGCCCGCAACGGTTACGGTCGAAGAACAGTAGCTCCTCGCAGCAGACGTCGAGGCCGATCTTCGGGTCGGCCCTACCTCTTCAGTTTGAACTCTCCCGGCTCGCGGTAATATCTGCCCCGAGGAGATCCACCATGATTGGTTACCGACTGGCTGCGGCGCTTGCCGTAGCGGCAATGGCTGTGCCTGCGTTTGCGCAGGTCAAGAAGGTTGACGTCGCCGGCATACAGAACTTCAACCAGATCGACGCGGTGTTTGCGTGCGGAGGCGCCACAGACGCCGCCGGCGTTGCGAACCTCAAGAAGCAGGGATTCGCATCGATCATCAGCTTCCGGCTTCCGACCGAACAAGGAGTCGCCGAAGAAGAGGCGGCGATCAAGACGACGGGCATCAAGTACGTCCACCTGCCGCTGAACGGCGCGATGCCGGATCCGACGGTCGCGGATCAATTTCTCGTTGCCGTCGCGGACAAGGCCAATCAACCGGCGTACATTCACTGCGGCGGCGGCGGGCGCGCGGCGGCGATGTGGATGATCAAGCGCGCGCTGAAAGACGGTTGGACGCCGGAGCGCGCGGTGGAAGAGGCGAACTTGATCGCGCCGCTCAACCCCGGGTTGAAGACGTTCGCGACCAACTACATCGCGGCCCACAAGTAGTGAGATTGTCGGATTTGCGAATTGACGAATTGACGGATTCGGATTGCGCCAATTCAATTCGTAGATTCGTCAATTCGTAGATTCGTCAATTCATGGATCCTTCTGAGTTCCGGCGCCACGGGCACGCGCTCGTGGAATGGATTGCGGAATATCTGAGCGGGGCGGGGCGCTATCCGATCCTGCCGCACGTCGCCCCGGGTGACGTGCGCGACGCGCTTCCCGACCGGGCACCGGAAGACGGCGAGCCCTTCGAAGAGATCTTTGCCGACTTCGAGCGCGTCCTGTTCCCGGCTCTGACCCACTGGAACCATCCAGGGTTTTTCGCGTACTTTCCGATCACCGCGAGCGCGTCCGGCGTGCTCGCGGAATTTCTGTCCGCCGCCCTCAATCAGCAGGCAATGCTCTGGCGGACGTCACCCGCCGCGACGGAGCTCGAAGAGGTGTCGCTCGCGTGGCTGCGGCGCCTCATGGGATTGCCGGACGCGTTCGAGGGCGTCATCTACGACACTGCCTCAGTCTCGAGCCTGCATGCGCTGGCCGCGGCTCGGGAGGCGGCAGTGCCCGGCGTACGCGACCGAGGGCTCGCCGGCCGCGATGATGTCGGTCCGCTGCGCGTCTATTGCTCTGAGCACGCACACTCCTCGATTGACAAAGCGGTCCTCATGCTCGGATTCGGTCACTCGTCCTTACGACGCATTGCCGCCGACGACGCGTTCAGCATGCGCGTCGACGTGCTGCGCGCGGCGATGGACGAAGATCGCAAGGCCGGGATTACGCCGCTCGCAGTGGTCGCCACGATCGGAACAACGTCGACCACGAGCGTTGACCCGGTCGGCGACATCGCTGATGTCTGCCGCGATCGACGCCTCTGGCTGCACGTTGACGCGGCATACGCCGGTGTGACTGCGATGCTGCCTGAATGCCACGTTCATTTCACAGGATGGGAGCGCGCCGACTCGATCGTCGTCAATCCGCACAAGTGGCTCTTCACCCCGTTCGACCTGAGCGCGTTCTACTGCCGTCGGATGGATGTGGTGCGACAGGCTTTCTCAATCGTGCCGGAATACCTCCGCACCGCGGAAGGGTCGCGCGGAGTCAACAATCTCATGGACACGGGCATCCAACTCGGGCGACGTTTCCGATCCCTCAAGTTGTGGATGATCCTGCGACACTTCGGCGCCGCGCGTATTCGCGAAGTACTGCGCGATCACATGCGACTGGCTCGCGAATTCGCCGATCGGGTTGATGAGCATCCGGACTTCGAACGTGTTGCGCCGGTGCCTTTCAGTGTCGTCTGCTTCCGAGCCAGGCCGCGCGGCATCACGCTCAGCGCGCCCGAGCTCGACACTTTCAACGAGCGGCTCCTCGACGCCGTGAACGCCGGCGGTGATGTGTTTCTCTCGCACACCCGGCTTGGTGACATGTTTGTAATTCGCATGGCGATCGGTCACCTGCGGACCACCCCAGCGCACACTGCGCGGGCGTGGCAGTTGCTCTGCGAGCACACGGCCGCGCTTAGCCGTTCGGCGTAAAAACGGGCCTCCGCGGCAAATATCAATGCCTTCAATCATTTGGCTCAGCTCGCGGTGTCAGTTGGGCACTTCGCTTGCAGCAGGCCGGGCGGAGAAAACGGAGGAACGCATGCTCAAGAAGTGCGCACTGATAGCGGCGGTGCTGCTGGTCGTCGGACCGGCAAGCGCACGCGCCGACTGGTTATTCACCCCGAACATCGGAATGGGCTTCGGCGGTGATACCCCTGACAACGACAAGCTGACGTACGGCGCCTCGATCGGATGGATGGGCGCTGGCATTCTGGGGTGGGAAGCGGATCTCGCGTACACGCCGCAGTTCTTTGAAAACAACACCGGCGACGTCGACCTCGTCGACACCGACAACGTGACGACGGCGATGTTCAACATGATCCTCGGCTTGCCGGTGGGCGGCCAGACCGGACGGGGGGTTCGTCCGTACGCATCAGGTGGCTTCGGCGTGTTGAAGACTCACGTGTCGAACAACAACCAGCTGTTCAACGTGACCAACAACGACTTCGGCTTCGACGTGGGCGCCGGTCTGATCGGCTTTGCGACCGACCATGTCGGCTTCCGCGGCGACGTGCGGTACTACCGCAGCCTCCAGGATCCCCAGCCGGACAATGAGTTCGATTTCGGTGTCGGCAAATTCGACTTCTGGCGCGGCACGGTCGGACTTGCGTTCCGCTGGTAGACCTACGGAATGCTGAATGCTGAATGACGAATGCTGAATTCTGAATTTTGAATTCAGCATTCGCAATTCCCTATTCAGCATTGTTACGGCTCAAGTCTCCAGACTTCCTTCCAGAGATCCCCATCCGGTTCCAACGCGACGCACCCGTGTAGTGGGAATACGACTGCCACAGACTCCTCCCGCTCGCCCAGGAGGCTCGCCAGCAGTCGCGACAGCGACGGCATGTGGCCGGCAATGAGGATGGAGCGGGTTTCGCCGGTGAGCTGATCGCGCATCCAGCGGGGCGGGTCATCGGGCTGCAACCCTCGCTCGGCGGAAAACTTCGCAAGCGGGTTACAGGCCTGCCAGAACAATTCGGCAGTCTGGCGCGCACGCAGCTTGCCGCTGTGCCAGATTGCATCAGGCTGCACACCCCGGCGGGCCGCGGCGGCCGCCAGCCGCTCGGTGGCCGCACGCCCCACCGAGGACAGCGGCCGCATCGGGTCGATCTCCGCTCCGACGGCCGGTCCGTGGTGCACGAGAAGAATCATTGTCAGCCTATGGCGCAGGTCGGCAGCGGGTGCTATACTGCCCCGTTTCGTGGGCGCGGCGATTTCACCGACTTGATGGGCCGCGCTCTGCCTATGGTCGCCCAGGCTCACGCCTGCGCGCTACTGTCTAAGTCGCGAAAGATGGCCCGCGACGGAGTCGCGGGCTTTTTTGTTGCTGGATTCGAAGAGATTTTCCCCGAAGGAGCGTCATGTCGCGTTTCATTTTCACGTCCGAATCGGTGTCCGAGGGACACCCCGACAAGGTCTGCGATTACATTTCTGACTCGGTTCTGGATGCGTGTTTCGAGCAGGACCCGACGAGCCGCGTCGCCTGTGAGACCTTGTGCAAGAGCGACACGGTGGTCATCGCCGGAGAGATCACGACCAGCGCCAACCTCGATTACGACAAGATCGTGCGCGCGGCGGTCAAGGAGATCGGCTACACCGACACATCGGAGCCCTTCTGCGACACGACGCTGAAGCTGATTCCGATCATCACGCGGCAGTCGTCGCAGATTTCCCAGGGCGTCACCGCGACCACGAGCCAGAGCGGAGACCAGGGCGCCGGCGACCAGGGGAT
>Ga0070699_100001412_pt1 | contig 22056 bp, 18 predicted proteins | sample KBSK1503metaG_FD_65473 | JGI IMG/M metagenome (GOLD analysis project Ga0070699, IMG submission 65473) | Corn, switchgrass and miscanthus rhizosphere microbial communities from Kellogg Biological Station, Michigan, USA - KBS K1-50-3 metaG | ecosystem: Host-associated > Plants > Roots >...
GCGCTGATCGCCGCGGCGATCCACGTCTGGTTCTTCGTCCTCGAGTCCGTGCTGTTCTCGCGCCCGGGCGTGGCGGCACGGTTCGGGCTCCGGACGGCCGAGCAGGTCGCCGCGGTCCGCCCGATGGCCTTCAACCAGGGCTTCTACAACCTGTTCCTCGCGGTCGGGATCGCGGCGGGCGTGGCCCAGATCGCCGGCGGCGCGGAGGTTGCGGGACGCTCCATCGTCCTCTTCGCCTGCCTGTGCATGGTCTGGGCGGGGATCGTCCTGTTCGTGACCAGCCCGCGCTTCTTCCAGGCGGCGCTCGTCCAGCTCGTTCCGCCGCTCGTCGCGATCGTCGCGACGTTCGCGATCCGCTGAGGGCCAATCGGGTGAGGTCCGATCGGGGAGGCTGGCGCGCCCGGCGGGACTCGAACCCACGACCTTCAGGTCCGCAACCCGACCGGGCCGGTCCCCGGCCGTCCCCGCTGGTCCTAATGGCGGCCCGTTTGAGCGTGGATGACCGGCCCCGACTCCCCGGCCGTCCCCGGTCGGACCTCGCCGGCGTCGGGAGTCTGTGACCATTCCGTGACCATCATTCCGCGCGGAACCGTTCACGGAGGCCTGAACCAAGCCCGAGCGGCCCGACGACGACACGATCCGGCTCCTCAGAGAGACGCTCGAGGAGATCGGGACCAACGAGGCGATCCAGGCCGGCGGGACCCTCTTCGGGATCTCGATCAAGTACACCCCCGAGGGGATGCAGACGACCTTGACCGAGCCGCCGATGAAGGTCCTGCGCCATCTTCTCGATCGGCTCCGGCACCTCGACATGCCGTCGAGCGACGTCCGGCTCGAGCGCGTCTTCCCGATCATCGAGCGGTTGCCGCTCAAGGACGGCTGGCGCGACGAGCTCGAGTCCGCGAAGGCGGCCTACCGGACCGCGCAGGAGCTCACGAACATCCATGTCCAGGATCCCGATCAGGGGCCGGTCGAGCCGGGGTCGGAGACGTGGATCTCGCCCCGAGAGGCGTTCCGGCTGTGGGCCTACGGCGGCGTCGTCCATAGCGAGTACGCGAAGGAAAAGCGGTGGGCCCGGCTCGGGATCGGCCAGGCCGCCGTCCGCCAGATGGGCCACGACTACGCCGGGACCTTGCTCGACGAGGCCGACTTCCTCCTCCGGCTGTTGCGCCACGGGATCGAGTCGCCAGGACCGCCCGAGAGCGACGCGCCGGCGCCTCGTCGGAGCTCGGCGTCGCCGGCGGACGATCGGCCGGCGTAAGGGCGTTATACGGCGCGAGGGACCGAGATCGTCAGACGGTCGAGGACGGGGCCGCGGTGGCTTCTCGGCCGATGGCGCCCGACGACGCCGCGTTGGCCGCCAGAAGGTGTCAAGACATCGGCACAGGGGCGGTGAAACGGCCCCGCCCGGAGGGGATCGCGGCGAGGGCCTGACGGTGAGGATGGATCCAACGTCCACATTTCGCCGGTATTGTGTACATAGCAGGAGGCAACATGCTGAACGTTCAACAGGCGGCAGCCCAATACCAGGTCCGGGCAGCGTCGATCCGACGGTGGATCCGAGACGGCGACCTTTCGGCCACGAAGGTTGGCCGGAGCTATCTGATCGCGGAGCGCGACATGCGTCGCGCCCTCGCGATGCCGCGCCGTCGCGGACGGCCGAGTGAACTGCAACGGACCCGCAGAGCGAATTGGTTCCACCGCATCAGCTTCCCTCGGGACGCCGTGGCGGGCCTCGGCTTCGCCGGCGAGACCTGGCGAACGGACGTCGAGCTGCCCGGCTATGCCGACCTCGTTGCCGCTTCGTCGCGGTTCAAGTGGCGGTTGAGCACCTGGGACCTGACGTCGAGATTGCTGCCTGACGTCGCCGAAGCGGCGGCCGCGGTCGAGTACAGCGTCGAGAAGATCCACCGTGCTATTGCCGTCGTCGAGGCGTACTACGTCCCCTATCTGCCTGCCCTCCTGGAGGGCCCCGAACCTCAGTACGGCAGGGGCGCGAGCCACCCTGCCGTTGCAGATGCCTACAGCGAGTATGCGAACTTGCTGTGGTGGATCAGGGCGCTCAGCGACCGATTGGAGCACCGATACGCGGGCAAGACGTACGGTCTGCTTCCGGCGCTCGCTCCGGGTCGACTGGACGACCGTGCCAGGGGTCTGGCAAGCGCGCTTAGCAGGGACCTCGCGATCGAAGCTCGCCACCTCGCGAATTACTCGTTGCACCACTCGACGATCCCGTACGCCTTCAACAGCTCCGCACAAGTGGTCAACGGCAGGCTCGAACTTCCGATCCCGGATCGAGTTTCCGCGCCGGTAGAGAACAGCTGGGATCTCACCTATTCGAGTGGTCGGACTCTCTCGACCTATGCCGACGAGGCGGCATCGATCGTCGACAAATTCATGGCCGACCTCCTCGACGCCTTCGAAGAGGAACTTCCGACACGGATGAAGCGATCGTCGTAGGCGATCGTCAGCGCCGGGCGATCGCCGGTCGGATCGGAACCCAGGCGACCCTCGGCTTCGCCGGTTCGGCCTCGATCACTGGCGCCGGCGCCGGCCGCGGCCTGGTCGCCTCGACGACGAGCGCCTTCACGCGGTGACCGTGAGGGACGAACCCCCATCGGCGCGCCAGGCGATCGGCGTCCTGGGCGGGGCTGTCGCGGGCGCGCATCGGCCAGATGACGGCCGCGGCTCCTCGGGAGTCTGTGACCATTCCGTGACCAGGCGGCCGTCGGGACGGCCGACGAGATGGCCTCGAGAGGCCGATCTGATCGGGGAATGGTGGCGCGCCCGGCGGGACTCGAACCCACGACCTTCAGGTCCGCAACCTGACGCTCTATCCACTGAGCTACGGGCGCCTGTCTACCGATTCTCGGACCCGTGGATGCGGGGAGAGTCGTGGCGGAGAGGGAGGGATTCGAACCCTCGGAGCAGGTTACCCCACTCAACGGTTTAGCAAACCGTCGCACTAGGCCTCTATGCGACCTCTCCGTCGCGCGGCGGGCGACATGCTATCACGCACGCCCCTCGCGTCCGACACGATGGCAGGGTCGGTCAGGCCCCTCGCCCTGGGGCTGACGGCGATGCCCGGGAGCCGAAGATGACCGACGGTCCGACCAGCCGCCCACCGATGACGAAGGAGCAGATCGAGGCACACAGCATTGGCGTGATCACCCCAATGACCGGGCCGATCGTCCTCGCGGAGTACGACCGCCAGTGGCCCGAGCTGTACGCCCGGGAGGAGGCGCGCATCCGGTCGATCCTGGGCGACCGCGTCCGGCGGATCGAGCACACCGGGTCGACCTCTATCCCCGGTCTCGCCGCCAAGCCGATCATCGACATCACGATGCTCGTCGCGGACGTCAACGACGAGCCGGCCTACGCGGCCGATCTCGAGGCGGCCGGCTACCCGCTCCGGATCCGCGAGTCCGAGCCCGACTGGTACGACCACCGGGTGTTCAAGGGTCCGGACACGAACGTCAATCTTCACGTCTTCTCGGACGGCTGCATCGAGATCGAGCGGATGGTCGGCTTCCGCGACTGGCTGCGGACCCACGACAACGACCGCGAGCTCTACGAGCGGACGAAGCGCGAGCTCGTCACCCGCGACTGGGAATACGTCCAGAACTACGCCGATGCCAAGTCGGAGGTTGTGGAGGAGATCGTTGCTCGCGCCGGGCTTCCGGGCCCGCACGCCTGACCCGGCTGCGGTTGGTCGACACGGCCGCCGTCCCCGTCGTTGACACGATCGAGCGCGGGCCGTACCGTCCGCGACACGCTCATGAATTGCCTCTTCTACTTTCGACGCCCGGCATGACCGACCCCGGAACCTAGACCCGGGATCGCGGGTCGTGCCGGGAAGCAGAGGTCGCGACCTCTGCTTTTTTGTTTGATCAGGAGGAACCACACGGCGATGTTCGTGGTCATGGCACGAACGGCAGGCGAGGCCGAGATCCTCGGCGTGAAGAGCGCCATCCTCGGCGAGGGCCTGACGCCCTACGACCACACGGGCGCCGAGCGAACCGTGATCGCCGTCATCGGCGAGATCGGCGCGCGCAAGGCGGACCTGATGAGCCGGCTCGGCGGCCTCCCTGGCGTCGAGACGGTGACGCCGATCAGCCGACCGTTCAAGCTCACCTCGCGGGAGTTCCATCCCGAGGACACCGTCATTCGCGTCCTCGACGCCGTGGTGGGCGACGGGTCGCTGACCGTGATGGCCGGGCCGTGCTCGGTCGAGAGCCGGGACCAGCTGTTCCAGACAGCCGACGCCGTCTCGGAAGCCGGGGCCACGATCCTGCGCGGTGGCGCGTTCAAGCCGCGGACCTCGCCGTACAGCTTCCAGGGCCTCGGCGTCGAGGCGCTCCGCGACCTGGCCGAGGCGCGTGACCGGACGGGGCTGCCGGTCATCACGGAGGTCATGGAGCCGAACCAGGTCGACATCGTCGCCGAGTACGCCGACATCCTCCAGGTCGGTACCCGCAACATGCAGAACTTCTCGCTGCTCATGGCCGTCGGCCGAGTCGCCCGGCCGGTGATGCTCAAACGCGGCTTCAGCGCCACGGTCGAGGAGTGGCTGATGGCCGCGGAGTACATCATCAGCTCCGGTAACCCGAACGTGATCCTGTGCGAGCGCGGGATCCGCACGTTCGAGACGTACACGCGGAACACGCTCGACCTCTCGGCGGTGCCGCTGCTCCGCCAGCTCACCCACCTGCCGGTGATCGTCGATCCGAGCCACGCGACGGGCAAGCGGGCGCTGGTGGCGCCGCTGGCGATCGGCGGGGTCGCGGTCGGCGCCGACGGCGTGATGGTCGAGGTCCACCCGAACCCGGACGCGGCGCTGTCGGACGCCGAGCAGCAGCTCACCTTCGACCAGTTCCGGGCGATGATGACCCAGATCGTCCACGTCCATGACCAGGTCCGCGGCCTCCGGGATGCTCCGCGCGAGACCGCCGTGGCCCTGGGCAACGGCGACGGGCTGGGGCGGCATTGATGGCGACGCGCCCGATCGCCGCCGACGCCGCCGTCGTCGTCGAGCCGGCGCGACGTCTCCGCGGCGAGCTGACCCTGCCCGGCGACAAGTCGATCAGCCACCGGGCGCTGATGCTGGCGGCGCTGGCCGCCGGCGGGAGCCGGATCCGGGGGGCCGGCGATGGTGCCGACGTGCGGTCGACCGCGGAGATCTGCCGGTCGCTGGGAGCGACCGTGATGCGCCTCCAGCCTGACGTGGCCCTGGACACGGTCAACGTCGACTACCGGGTGGTCTCGCCGGGGGGCGACGGCCTTCACGAGCCCGCGACCGACCTCGACTGCGGCAACTCCGGGACGAGCCTCCGGCTCTTTGCCGGGATCGTGGCCGGAATGCCCTTCCGGAGCGTCCTCGACGGGGACGATTCATTGCGGGGCCGACCGGTCGCTCGTATCATCGAACCGCTCCGGGCAATGGGTGCCACGGTCCACGCGCGTGCCGACGATTCCCTACCGCCGCTGACCGTCGTGGGTCGTCGCCCGCTCCGCGCCGTCGATCGTTGGACGCCGGTGCCGAGCGCCCAGGTGAAATCGGCGATCCTGTTGGCCGGCCTGCGAGCCGACGGGCCGACGACGGTTCGGGAAGGCGTCGCGACGCGCGACCACACGGAACGGATGCTGCGGGCGCGCGGGATCGCGGTCCGGACGGAGCGTCTGGCGCCGAGCGAGGCCGACGGCCGAGCGACGGCGGTGGCGGTCACGGTGGAGGGAGGACGGACGATGACGGCGATCGACGAGCGCGTCCCCGGCGACCTGTCGGCGGCCGCGTTCTGGCTCGTCGCCGGGTCGGTGCATCCCGACGCCGACCTGACCCTCCGTGGCGTCGGCGTCAACCCCACCCGGCGGGCGGTCATCGACCTGCTTCGGGCGATGGGCGCCGACATCGACGAGACGCTGCTGAGCAACGACCGTGCCGATGACGGGGTCGGCGAGCCGATCGCCGACCTGCGGGTTCGGTCGGCCGAGCTCTCGGCCATCGACCTGGGCCCAACCGATGTCGCCGCAGCCATTGACGAGGTCCCGATCCTGTGTCTCGCAGCAGCCCTCGCCCGGGGCACCACGACGATCCGCGGCGCCGGCGAGCTCCGCCACAAGGAATCGGACCGAATGGCGGGGATCGCCAACGGCCTCAGATCGCTGGGAGCGACGGTCGACGTCGACCGCGACGACATCCGGATCCGCGGCGGCGCGGCGCTCCGCGGCGCACCCGTCGACAGCCTCGACGACCACCGCCTGGCGATGACGTTCGCGATCGCGGCTCTCGTCGCCGCCGGCCGGACGACGATTCGCCGACCGGCGAGCGCGGCCGTCTCTTATCCCCGCTTCTTCGACGACCTCGGAAGGGTTGCCCAATGACCAGGCGCGTCGTTCTCATCGGCCACCCCGTTGCGCACTCGCTGTCGGGCGCGATGCAGCAGGCCGCGTTCGACGACGGGGGCATCGACGCGACGTACGAGCTGTGGGACCGCCCCCCGATCGCCCTGCCGGACGCGATCGGCGAGATCCGCGGCGACGACTTCCTCGGGGCGAACGTCACGATCCCCCACAAGGAGCGGGTCGTCCCGCTCGTCGACCGCCTGACCGAGGAGGGCCAGGCCACCGGTGCGGTCAACACGATCACGCGCGAGGGCCGCCGGCTGATCGGTCACAACACCGACGTTCCGGGCTTCAAGGTTGCCCTCGACAAGCTCGTCGGGCGGCAGAAGATGCCGCGCCAGGCCATCGTCCTCGGGGCCGGCGGTGGCGCACGTGCCGTCGTCTACGGGCTCATCCGCGAGGGCTTCCAGCGGGTCGTGATCTTCAACCGCCACCTCCACCGCGCCGAGGCGCTCGTCAAGCACTTCGGCCGGAGCGCGTCGCACATGGAGCTCCGGGCGATGCCGTGGCACGAGTCGATCATCGAGGCCGAGCTGGCGAAGTCGAAGGTCCTCGTCAACGCGACCTCGATCGGGCTGACGAGCGACGTCTCGCCGATCCCGGGCGACATCCTCCCGCCCGAGCTCTTCGTGCTCGACCTCATCTACAACCGGACGCGGCTCCTGCGGGAGGCGGAGGCCGCCGGCTGCGTCGTGTCCGACGGCGAGCTGATGCTCCTCCACCAGGGCGCGGCCGCGTTCACGCTGTGGACGGGGCGGCCGGCACCGGTCGAGGTCATGGGGCGGGCGCTGTCGGCGGCCCGGGCCGGCGGGCTGCGCTCGGCCGAGGGCGAGCCCGCCGGCGAACCGCAGGAGGCCGCGGCGGGCGCCGGCGCGAGCGGCCCCGCCGGCGCCTGACTCCGCACCGAACGCAGACGAGACCATGGGACGCCTCCGCTGGCTGACCGCGGGTGAGTCGCACGGTCGGTCGCTCGCGGTGATCGTCGAGGGCGTCCCGGCCGGGATGACGCTGTCCGCGGAGGCGCTCGGGGTCGACCTTGCCCGCCGCCAGCGCGGCTACGGCCGCGGCGCCCGCCAGGCGATCGAGCACGACGCCGCCGAGATCGTCTCAGGCGTCCGCCACGGGGTCACGCTCGGCTCGCCGATCCTGCTCCTCGTCGCCAACCGCGACTGGGAGAACTGGACCCGGGTCATGCAGGTCGAGGGCCTGACCGACGAGGACGCAGCGGAGCTCGCCGAGGCGGCCGCCGACGGCAACAAGCGGGCCACCCCGGTGACCCGCGTCCGACCGGGGCATGCCGACCTGGCCGGCGCCCTCAAGTACGGCTTCAACGACGTCCGCAACGTCCTCGAGCGGGCATCCGCGCGCGAGACGGCCGCCCGGGTCGCGGCCGGCGGAATCGCCCGGGCGATCCTCCGCGAGCTCGGCGTCGACGTCTGGTCGTTCACGGCCGAGGTCGGCGGCGTGGCGATCGATGCGGCCCGGGCGACCCGGTCGCGCGAGGAGACCGACGAGTCGCAGTTGCGTTGCCCGGATCCCGACGCGGAGGCCGCGATGATCGCCCGGATCGACGAGGCGCGGTCCACCGGCGACACCGTCGGCGGCGTCTTCGAGGTCGTCGCCCACGGCCTGCCGATCGGTGTCGGTTCGTACGTCCACTGGGACCGCCGGCTCGACGCCGCCCTCGCGGCGGCGGTGATGAGCATCAACATCGTCAAGGGAGTGGAGTTCGGGCTCGGGTTCGAGCAGACGCGGCGCTTCGGGTCGGCCGTCCACGACGTCATCGAGGGTCGCGGCGACGGCGGGCGCTGGGTCCACCGGACGAACAACGCCGGCGGCCTGACCGGCGGCGTGACGAACGGCGAGCCGCTCGTCGTTCGCGGCGCGGTCAAGCCGATCTCTACTCTCGCGCGGCCGCTACCGTCGGCCGATCTCGTGACCGGTGACGCGGTCGACAAGGCCCACTACGAGCGCTCGGACATCAGCGTCGTCCCGGCGGCGGGCGTCGTCGGCGAGGCGATGGTGATGCTGACCCTGGCCGACGCGATGCTCGACACCTTCGGCGGCAACACGATCGGCGACACGCGCCACGCACTGGACCGTTATGTCGCCCGGATCTCGGCCTCGATCGAGGCGCCCGTCGCGGGTGGGCCGCGCGCAGCCAGGACGGGCCGTCGCGGCGCCGCGGCCGGCGGCGACGAGGCCGGCTCCGGCGGCGACGACTAGGCCCGCGGCGTGGACGTCATCCTGGTCGGCCTGCCGGGGAGCGGCAAGAGCGCCGTCGGGCGCCGGCTCGCCCATCGTCATGGAGCAGCCTTCGTCGACCTGGACGAGTCGATCGAGAAGGCTGCCGGTCGGTCGATTCCGGAGATCTTCGCCGATGGAGGCGAGATCGCGTTCCGATCGCTCGAGCGGCAGGCCGTGGCCGAGATCGGTCCGGCCGACACCGGGGCCCGGATCCGCGCGGTCGTCGCGACGGGCGGCGGCGCCGTCGTCGACCCGCGCAACCGCTGGACGCTGTACCGCCATCGCGTCCCGATCTGGCTCGACGTGCGCCCGGAGGTCCTCGCCCAGCGCCTCCGCCGGTCGCCCAACGTCCGGCCGCTCATCGCCGGGCGCGACCCGATGGGCGCGATCCGCGACCTGGCCCGCGAGCGGGAGCGGTTCTACTCGGCGGCGAACCGCCTGAACGGCGTCGCCGAGCTCGCCTCGATCGTCGAGCGGGCGGACGAGCTCGTCGGCCGGTCGGCTGGCGGCGTGACGCCAACTGCCCTGCTCCGAGGTCGGTCGCTCGGCGGCGATCTGGTGATCGGCGAGGGCATCGCCGCGAGCGTCATCGCCGACGCCCTGCGGGGGCTCCGCGCCCGGCGGGCAATCCTCGTCTCGGAGCCCGGCGCCTGGGCTGCCGCCGGCGACGGGATCGCCAGGACCCTCGCGGCCGACGGCTGGCCCGTCGAGAGGGTCCTGCTTCCGTCGGGCGAGGACGCGAAGCGCCTGGCGGTGATCGAAGAGGCGGCCGGGTCGCTGGCCGGATTGCGCGCCGAGCGAGACGAGCCGATCGTCGCCGTCGGCGGCGGCGCGCTCGGCGATGCGGCCGGCTTCCTCGCCGCGACGTGGCTCCGGGGTGTGCCACTCATCCAGGTCCCGACGACGCTCGTGGCGCAGATCGACTCGTCGATCGGCGGCAAGACGGGGGTCGACCTGGCGGCCGGCAAGAACCTCGTCGGCGCGTTCCATCCGCCGGCGGCGGTCGTGGTCGACATCGCGTTCCTCCGGTCGCTCCCCGAGCGGCAGCGACGCGCGGCGCTCGGGGAGGCGGTGAAGATGGCGGCGCTCGGCGACGAGCGCCTGTTCGCGCTGCTCGAAGAGGAGGGTGATGCGATCGCCCGCAGCGACGTGCCGGCGTTCGAAAACGGCGCGGTCGCCGAGCTCGTCGAGCGGGCGGCGTGGGCGAAGGTCCAGGTGACCGACGCCGACGAGCGCGAGGGCGGCGCCGATGACGGGCGGATCACCCTGAACCTCGGTCACTCCCTGGGCCACGCCGTCGAGGCTGCCGGCGGGTTTCGGCAACTGCTCCACGGCGAGGCGGTCGCCCACGGGCTGCGTGGCGCGGTCCGGATCGGCCGGGAGCTGGGCGAGACGCCGGCGCCGCGCGCCGAGCGGATCGAGCGCCTCCTGTCGTCGCTCGGCCTGGCAACCGAGCCGCTCCCCTACCCGCTGGCGTCGGTCCTCGACGCCCTGGGCGCCGACAAGAAGCACGCCGCCGGCGCGCTCCGCTGGGTCCTGCCGACGGCGACCGGATCGGTGGTCCGATCGGACGTCCCCGACGAGCTCGTGGAGCGCGTGGCGGCTTCCCTCCTCGTCGCGCCCGGAGTGGCGGCGTGACCCGGGTCCTCGTGCTGCAAGGCCCGAACCTGGACCTGCTCGGGACGCGCGAGCCGGAGATCTACGGCCACGACACGCTCGAGGACGTCCACGCCGAGATCGCCGCGCGGGCCGCCGAGCTCGGCGTCGAGGTCTCATTCTTCCAGTCAAACCACGAGGGCGCGCTCATCGACCGCCTCCACGAGCGCGACTTCGACGCTGCGATCGTGAACGGCGGCGGGCTGACGCACACCTCCGTCGCCCTGCGCGACGCGCTCCTCGGGATCGCAAGGCCGTTCTGGGAGGTCCACCTGACCGACCCGGCGACGCGCGAACCGTTCCGCCGGGTCAACTTCCTTCACGACGTCGCGGTCGAGTCGGTCGTCGGGCAGGGCAAGCGCGGCTATCTCGTGGCCCTCGACGCCATCGCCGCCCGTTTCGCGGAGGCGCCGCGTGGCTGACCGACGAGCCACCGAGACGCCCGAGCTGCGCCGGCTGCGGCGCCGGATCGACGCCCTCGACCGACGGATCGTCCGGTTGCTGAACCAGCGGGCCGAGCTCGCCCGGGAGGTCGGCCGAGAGAAGGTCGCCGCCGGCCGGCGCGCGATCCGCGACGCGGAACGCGAGCGCGAGGTCCTGCTCCGGGTGTCCATGGCCAACGACGGGCCCACGCCACAGGCCGACCTGCTCGCGATCTTCCGACGGCTCTTCTCGATCGCGCGGACGCTCGAGCGACGCGATCGGCAGCGCCGTCAGCGGCACCGGCTCGGGGTGCCGTCCTCCGGCGATGGGCCGAGGCCGGTCGCGGTCGGACCGCCGGAGACCACCGAGAACGACTGAGGTCGAAGTCGCGAGGCCCGCGGGTCGTGCGGTCGCGGCGGTCCCTCCCGCACGGCGAACGCGGTTCGCCCCCGCGCCGACGGGCTACCTCCATCTCGGCCACGTCGCGAACGCGCTGTGGGTCTGGGGCGTCGCGCGACAGGCCGGGGCGAGCGTGCTGCTCCGGATCGAGGACCACGATCGGCAGCGATCGCGGGCGGCGTTCGCCGACGCGATCCTGGAGGACCTCGCCTGGCTCGGCTTCCGGGCGGATGACGGCCCGATCGACCAGTCGGGCGCGGAGGCGGTGGACGCGTACCAGGCCGCGCTCGAGCGCCTCGGCCACGACGGCCTCGTCTACCGCTGCGACTGCACGCGGGCGACATTCGCAACGTGGGCGCGTGACCGGGGACGCGCCTGGACCGGAGCCGGCTGCCCCGGCGCATGCCGGAGGCGGGCAATCCCCGGAGACTCGGTGACGAGCCTGCGGGCCGCGCTCGGCGACGGCACGGAACGGTTCGTCGACCTGCTCGCCGGCGAGCTGGATGGCGGCGTGGCCGGGACCGGCGACCTCGTCGTGCGCGATCGAGGAGGCAACTGGACGTACGGGTTCGCGGTGGTGGTCGACGACCGCCGCCAGGGAGTCGACCTCGTCATCCGCGGCGAGGACCTGCTCCCGGACACGGGGCGCCAGATCCGGCTCGCTCGGCTCCTGGGGCGGCCCGCTCCGCCCCGGTTCCTCCACCACTCGCTGATCCGGAGGGCCGGCGGAGCCAAGCTGTCGAAGTCCGACGGCGACACCGGCGTTCGCGACCTCCGCGTCGCGGGCTCGTCGCTCGCCGACGTCCGGGCGGAGGCGGCGCGGCGTGGGCTCGTCCCGCTGGAGGTCGTCGCGGCCGCCGGCCGGTTCGCGACCTAGCCGGTGCGGTCCTCGATCTCCCACGCGTGATCGAGGGCGTGCCAGGCGATCCGGTGGGCCGCGTAGCGGGCAGGCCAGCGCCGGCCGGCCAGCGGCTCGCCGGTCCGCGCGGCCCGCAGGACATCGAGCATCGCCGTCCGCATCGAGTCGATCGCGGCGTGATCATCGGGCGCGAACTCGCGGAGCCTGACCCCGATCTCGTGGGCGTAGGCGCGATCAGATTCCATGACGTGGGCGACGACCTTCGACGTGTTCCGACCGCCGCCGCGGGGGCCCTTGCGGAGCTCCTCCGGAGCCGCCGCGGCGATCCGATCGAAGTACGACCAGGCGGCCGCGACCAGGCCGGCCAGCCCGGCCGCTTCGGTCGCGTCGGTCGGCCGGGCGTCGTGGTCGGTCGGCCGGCTCGGCACGCCGAACTCCGTCCCGGCCCCGCCCGTGTGGCGCTCGACGACATCCAGATCCTCGACCCCGACCGTGGACGCGAACCGTCGGTGCTCGGCCTCGGCGATCAGCGCGTAGCGCGGCGCGTAGGCGGCCAGGGCATCCAGGGCCAGCACTTCGGTCTTGCCGGACCGACTCCAGCCCGGCCAATCCGCGGCGGTGGCGAACGTCTTCTTCGGCGTGATCTCGAGAGTGACCGCGATCGGATCCGACATGCTTCGAGCCTAGCCGACCGAGCGCGTTGCCTCGAACGACGTCGCCGAGGCGAGATCGGCAACGAGGCTGGTCAGGGCGTGGACGTCACGGCCCTCTGAACCGAGGGCGTCGACGAGCGCAGAGGCCACGATCACGCCGTCGGCCCCGGCGCGGGCGAGGGCCCGGACGTGGGCGGGCTTGCTGACGCCGAAGCCGACCCCGACCGGGACGGGCGAGACGGCCATCACGTCGCGGACGAGGCGGCCGACAGACGTCGGAAGGGACGTTCGCGCCCCGGTGACGCCGATCAGCGACACGCAGTACAGGAATCCGCCGCTTCGCGCGGCGATCGCCGCCCGGCGCTCGGGCGGCGTCGTCGGGGCGACGAGGTAGACGACGGCGAGATCGTGCTCCGCGGCCACGACTTCGAACGGGCCGCCCTCGTCGGGCGTCAGGTCGGCCACGATGACGCCCGACGCTCCGGCATCCGCGAGCCGTCGGGCAGCGGCCGTCCCGTCGCCGCCGCGGAGGAACTGGTTCGCATAGCCCATCGGGACGACCGGGGTCGACGGTCGGGATCGCGCGATGCTCTCGATGAGTCGAAGACTGCCATCGAGCGTCGCCCCGGCGGCGAGGGCCACCTGCGACGCTCGCTGGAGCGTCGCTCCGTCGGCCAGCGGATCGGAATAGGGCAGCCCCACCTCGAGCAGGTCCGCCCCGGAGTCGATCGCTGCCAACGCCATTCGCGCGCTCGTGGCGGGGTCGGGGTAGCCCGCGACGATGTACGGGATGAGGGCCGCCCGGCCCGCCGATCGTGCCGTCGCGAAGGCGGCGGCGATCCGTTGGGCGCCCGCGGTGTCGTTCGTCCCGCGCCCGGCCGGCGCAGCCGGTCGCTCCAGCGTCGCGGTCACGACGCGGCCGCCGCACGCTCGAGCCAGCGGCCGAACGAGGCGAGGTCCTTGTCGCCGCGACCCGAGAGCCCGACGAGGACGACCGTCTCCTCCGGCCACGCCTCGCCGCGACCGGCGCTCCCCGCGAGGAGCCGCGGCAGGACGGCCAGGGCGTGGGCGCTCTCCAGCGCCGGCAGGATCCCCTCCGCGCGCGACAGCCAGCGCATCGCCTCGAACGCCTCGTCGTCGGTCGCCGCCGCGACCTCCAGCCGCCCGGCCGCGGCGAGGGCCGCGACCTGCGGGCCGACCCCGGGATAGTCGAGGCCGGCCGACGCCGAGTGGGCCTCGACGACCTGGCCGTCGCCATCCTGGAGCATCATCGAGCGGCTACCGTGGAGGATCCCCGGCGTGCCACCGGCCAGGGCCGCGGCGTGCTTCCCCGACTCGATCCCCTCCCCGGCCGCCTCGGCGACGGCGAGCCGGACCGACGGCTCACCGATGAACCGGTCGAAGAGGCCGATGGCGTTCGACCCGCCCCCGACACAGGCCAGCGCGAGATCCGGCAGCCGTCCTTCCGCCTCGAGGAGCTGCGCCGCGGACTCGTCGCCGATCCGCCGCTGGAGGTCGCGGACGATCGTGGGATACGGATGCGGCCCCATCGCCGAGCCGAGGACGTAGTGGGTCGTTTCGACGTTCGTGACCCAATCCCGCATCGCGTCGTTGACCGCGTCCTTCAGCGTCGCCGTCCCGGACGTCACGGGTCGGACCTCGGCGCCGAGGGCCCGCATCCGGAGCACGTTCGGCTCCTGACGCTCGATGTCGACCGCGCCCATGAACACGACGCACGGGAGCCCGAGCAGCGCGCAGGCCGTGGCCGTCGCGACGCCGTGCTGGCCGGCGCCCGTCTCGGCGATCACCCGTTCTTTGCCGAGCCGGCGGGTCAGCAACGCCTGCCCGAGCGCGTTGTTGATCTTGTGGGCGCCGGTGTGGGCGATGTCCTCGCGCTTGAGATAGACGCGGAGGCGACGCGGAAGCTCGGCGACGGGGTCGAGCGCGACCGCGCGCTCCAGCGCCTCGTAGGCGAGGGTGTCGGCTCGGTACAACGGCGTCGGGCGCCCGGCGTAGTGGGCCAACAGCTCCCGCAGCTCCGACCAGAACACCGGATCGTCGCGGATCGCGAAATAGGCGGTCTCGAGCTCCTGGAGGGCCGCCATGAGGGTCTCCGGCACGTACCGGCCACCGAACTGGCGGGCCGTTCCCCAGCGGCCGGCGTCGTCCGCGGTCAGGAGCCCTGGGTGGACCGGCGTGGGCCGGACGGCGAGGTTCGGTCGATCGAGGCGGGCAGCGTGGGCCCGCTTGACGAACAGCGCGACGCGGAGCGGGTCCTTCGTCGGGCGCTGGCCGTCGATCCGCGGCCGCTCGGTGCCCGAGGCGCTGTCCACGCCGACAGCCGGCACCGCCCGGATGGCGTCGGCGACGTTGGCAGGATCGAGCCCACCCGCGAGGACGATCGGGACCTCCCGGGCGACGGCCGCGGCCAGCGCCGCGTCGACCCGCCTCCCCGTCCCGCCGGGATGCGGGCCGCCGGCGGCGTCGAGCAGGATCCGTTCGGCTCCCGCAGCAACGAACGCCCGAGCGCGTTCGACGGTCGAGGCGGGCGTGTCGCTCCCGGCGGCGACGCGGAGCGCCTTCCAGACCGGCCGGCCCGCGACGGCGACATCCTCGACGGGCTCTTCCCCGGAGAACTGGACCGCGTCCGGGTCGACGGCCGCGATGATCTCGGCGATCCGCTCCGGGCCGGCGTCGGCGGTGATCGCGACGATCTGCGGGGCGGTCGTCGAGAGGGACCGGGCGACGCGGGCGAGGGCGACGGCCTCGCCCAGCTCGAGGGCCCGCGGTGTCCCGGGCACGAGATTCAGGCCGATCGCATCGGCCCCGGAGCGGACCGCGGCGAGGACACCCTCCGCGTCGGTGATCCCGCAGACCTTCGCGAGGGCCACGGCCGCGCGGTTGGCGGGGTCGGTCGGCGGCCGACCGGCGGCGACGAAGGCTCGGGCGGCAGCCGCGGGGTCGGCCGCCCGGACGAGCGCCTCGCCGACGAGCGCGGCGTCGAAGCCGACGGCCCGCCACGCGGCGACGGTCGCGGGATCGCGAACACCGGATTCGGCGACGACCAGCCGATCGTCCGGGACCAATGCGCGCAGCCGGATCGCACGATCCGTGTCCACCGCCAGGGTCCGCAGGTCGCGGTTGTTGATCCCGATCAGGCGAGCCCGGGTCGCGAGCGCCCGCTCGAGCTCGCGCTCGTCGTGGGCCTCCACGAGTGGCTCCAGGCCGATCTCCAGGGCCCGCTCGACCAGCCGCGCCAGCCTCTTCGCCGGGTGGAGCACGGCCAGGAGCAGGACGACATCTGCGCCGGCCGCGCGGAGATGCGGCAGCTGGATGTCCTCGACGACGAACTCCTTCGCGAGCACGGGCACGGCGACGGCCGCCCGAACCGTCCGGAGGTCATCGACCGAGCCGCCGAACCAGTGCGGCTCGCACAGGACCGAGATCGCGGTCGCCCCGCCGGCCTCGTACGCCCGGGCGCGGGCGACGATGTCTTCGCCGGGCGCGGCGATGTCGCCCGCCGACGGCGAGGCACGCTTGATCTCGGCGATCAGATGGAGGCCTGGCGCGGCGAGGGCCGCCAGGAGGTCCCGCGGCGGGGGCGTCGCGGCGGCGGCCGCCAGGTGATCGTCGAGGCTGAGCCGGGCCATCTCGGCCAGGACGTCGGCGCGTCGCCGCTCGGCGATCTCGGCGACGACGTTCCGCGGCCGGCCGGTCGGCACCCCCTCGTGATCGTCCTCGTCCGGCGGGGGCAACCGCTCGACGGCGGGACGCTCGGTGATCGTCACGCCGGCGCGCCCTCGGCGACGGCCGGGCGGGCCGCCTCCGCGGCCCGGCGTTCGGCCCGGAGCCGGTCGAGGAGCTCGACGGCCAGACCGGCGTCGATCGTGAGCGCGGCGCGCTCGATCCCGGACGCCAGATCGTCGACCTCGCCGGCGACGACCAGCCCGGCCGCTGCGTTGAGCAGGACCACGTCGCGTCTGGCGCCGGGCTCGCCGCGCAGGACCGTCTCGACGATGAGCGCGTTGTCTTCCGGCGAGCCGCCGGCAAGCTTCGCGACCGTCGCCTTCGTGAGCCCGAGGGCCGCCGCGTCGACCGTCCGGACCTCGATCCCGTCCGGTGAGACGTCGTGGATCGTTCCGGTTCCGTCGAGCGGCAGCTCGTCGATCCCGTGGCCGCCGACCACGAACGCCCGCTCGGTGCCGAGGCGATGGAGGACGGCCGCCAGCCGCGGGGCCGCCGCAGGATCGGCGACGCCGACGACCTGCCGGCGTGCGCCGGCCGGGTTCGTCAACGGCCCGATCAGGTTGAACGCGGTCCGCACCCCGATCTCGCGTCGCGTCGGTCCGGCGTGCTTCATGGCCGGATGAAAGCCCGGGGCGAAGAGGAACGCGAAGCCGATGTCGCGCAAGGCCACGGCCGCCGACTCGGCGTCGTGGTCGATCCGGACGCCGAGCGCGTCGAGAACGTCGGCGGAGCCCGAGCGGGAGGTCATGGCGCGGTTGCCATGCTTCGCAACCGGGATTCCCGCGGCCGCGACCACCAGCGCGGCGGTCGTGGAGATGTTGAAGGTCCCGCTGTTGTCGCCACCCGTCCCGCAGGTGTCGATTGCGCCCTCGGGCGCCTCCACGGCCAGGACTCGTTCGCGCATCGCCGTCGCGAAGCCGGCCAGCTCGTCGACCGTCTCGCCGCGCATCCGGAGCGCGACCAGCAGCGCGGCCAGGAGAGCCGGCGTCGCCTCGCCATCCATGACGCTGCCCATCGCCGCGCGCGCCTCGTCGAGGGTCAGGGTCCGACCGTCGACCACGGCGGCCAGGGCGGTGCGAACCTCGTCGCTCATCGGACGGCTCCGACGGCGGGGTCCGCCTCGGCCAGACCGGCCGTGGCGAACGAGCCGGTCGCGTCGTCGAGGAGTGACGCCTCGCCTTCGCCGGCCAGCCGGAGGAAGTTGGCGAGCAGATGCGGGCCCTGCGGCGTGAGGACCGACTCGGGATGGAACTGGACGCCCTCGAGCGGCAACGCCACGTGACGGATCCCCATGACGACCCGGTCGACTTCGCTCATGGCCGTGATCCGCAGCTCCGGTGGAAGCGTCGATGCGTCCACCGCAAGCGAGTGATATCGAGCGGCCATGAACGACGGCGGCATCCCGGCGAGGAGCCCTGCCCCGTCGTGGGTGACCTCCGACGCCTCGCCGTGAACGAGCGTCGGGGCGCGGACGATCGAGGCTCCGAAGGCCGCGGCCATCGACTGCATCCCGAGGCAGACGCCGAGCAGCGGGATCTCGCGATCGCGCGCGACCTCGACCGACGCCACGGACACCCCGGCGGATTCGGGATCGCCTGGACCGGGCGAGATCACGATCCCCCGGAGGTCCGCGGCGGGGTCGGCCGCGAGCGTCTCGATCCCGGCGCGGTCGATCGCATCGTTGCGGACGACGTGGACCGTCGCCCCGGCGGCCTCGAGCGCCTGCACCAGGTTGAACGTGAAGCTGTCGTAGTTGTCGATCACGAGGATCATCGCGACCCTCCGGGACCGCCTGTCCCGGCTGCCGCGGCTGCAGCAGCTTCCGGGCGTGCCCGCGGCGCATCGGCCGGCGCGGCAGCCAGCTCGATCGCTCGGCGCAGCGCGGCTGCCTTGTGCTCGGTCTCCTCGAACTCTCGCTCCGGGACGCTGGCGGCGACGATCCCCGCTCCGGTGTGGATGTGCGCCCGGCCCTCCCGGAGGACGGCGCTCCGGATCGTGATCGCGGTGTCGAGATTGCCGTCGTAGCCGAGATAGCCCACGGCACCGCCGTACAGGCCGCGGCGCTCGCCCTCGGCAGCTGCGATCAGCTGCATCGCCCGCACCTTCGGCGCGCCGGACAACGTCCCGGCCGGGAAGACTGCCCGGAGCGCGTCGAGGGCATCGAGACCTGGCCGGAGCCGGCCCTCGACGTGCGACACGAGATGGAGGACGTGGCTGTACCGCTCGACCTCCATGTACTTGCTGACGGTGACCGTCCCCGGTCGGGCGACCCGCCCGAGGTCATTCCTGCCGAGGTCCACGAGCATGATGTGCTCTGCCCGCTCCTTCGGATCGCGCTGGAGCTGCTCGGCGAGGATCTGGTCCTCGCGATCGTCCGCGCCGCGCGGGCGCGTCCCCGCGATCGGGTGGGTCGTGAGGTGGTCGCCCTCGACCTGGAGGAGCAGCTCCGGGCTCGCCCCGACGACCTCGAACTGGGGTGTCCGGACGAAGAACAGGTACGGGCTCGGGTTGACCCGGCGAAGGGCACGATAGAGGGTGATCCCGTCGAGCGGGGCGCCGGTCGCGGGGTCGGTCGGGAGGTCGAATGTCTGGCGCCGGGCGAGGACGACCTGGATCGCCTCGCCGGCGGCGATCGCGTCCTTCGCGACCTCGACCGCGTGGATGTAGGCGTCGCGTCCGAGACTCGTCGCGACCCCCTCCTCGGCCAGACGCGGGGCAGCCGGCCCCGTCCCGTTCGAGCCGGGTCGGGGTCCGCCTCCGGCGAGCTCCGCGGCGCCCGGTCGGGCGGTCCGCTCGAGGGCCTCGAAGACCGCCTCCTCGGCGATCCGGTAGCGACCCTCGAGGTCGGGGGCTTCCGTGTGGAGCGAGGCTATCGCGCTGAGCGTGTGGGTCAGGTGGTCGAAGACGAGGACGAGGTCGGTCTCGATGAACGCCGCCGACGGAACGCCGACCGGGTCGGGCTCGGGCAGCGGGACGGTCGGCTCGAAGGCGCTGACCGCGTCGTACGCCAGCGCGCCGACCGCGCCGCCGGTGAAGCGCGGCATGCCGTCGGTCGGCAGGACGCGTCGGCGCGGCACGAACGCCCGGATCGCCTCGAGCGGGTCGGGCGCCGGGGTCGAATCGATCGGCAGCTCGGGGTGGTAGGCCTCGACGGTCACCGGTCGCGTCTGTGTCCGGGCCATGCCGTCGCGGACCTCGAGCAGCCGCCGCGGCCCGATCCCGAGGAACGAGTACCGGCCCAGCCGCTCACCGCCCTCGACCGACTCGAGGAGATACGCCGGCGTCGCGCCGTCGTCCAGGCGGAGGAACGCCCCGATCGGGGTCTCGAGGTCGGCCGGCCGGGTCGCCCGCAAGAGCAGCGTGTCGGCGTTGCCGGCGAGGCGTTTGGCCTCATTCAGGCTGAGCGGATCGGTTGTCGTCATCGGTAGCGGCCTCGTGCGGTCCCGTCGGCCCGGCGCCGTGCGTTCCGGCTCCGGAATCAAGAACGACCTGTTCGTCCAGGGACGAAAGGTCGTGCCTTCCGCGGTGCCACCCTCATTCGGCGATGCCGCACTCTCGTGACCGACGGGCGGCCGGCCCGCTCGCGCGGTCGACGCCGATCGGCGCTGCCCTGTATCGCTGGCGCTCTGCGCCGGAGCCTACTGGCTTCGCTTCGCGTCGCCGCGACGTTCGCCGTTCGGTCCGGAGGCTCCCGGGTCCATTCCCCGCCGTCGCCGCTCCGGTTTCCACCAGCCACCGGATCTCTCTGCCGACGGTCGACGGGTACTCGTCCCGTTCACAGCCCGCTCTTCGTGATGTGGCCGGGAGGATAGGCGCCGGTCGAGCGAGGCGTCAAGCGCCGGCCGGTCGCTCGCGGGCCTCGGGCTCGAAACCGGCGCAGGCGAGCACCGGCAGCCGGGGGTAGCGGGCGAACCGCGGGTCCGACCGCGACAGCTCGCACAGGACGAATCGCGACCCGCGCCTCGAGGTGACGAGCCGGGCGTGCCGGCAGGCGTCGCAGAGACCGGCTGGTGGCGGACCCGATGTCACCCCGCCACGGTAGCGCCGGTGGTCAGCTCTCCGCCGAACGGGTCGATCGCCGGCGACGGACGCCGAATCCGCCCAGCCACCGCCGGGCGACCGGGACCCACAGGATTCCGCCGGAGGCCTGGGCCAGGACGACGAGCACAAGCAGGATGCCCGGGACGCTCAGGACTAACGAAGGCACGGCCCACTCGATCAGGCCGAGCGAGGCGAGGTCGATGTTGCCGAAGCCGTCGATCGGGTCGTCGATCGGCGGGCCGACAGAGAACGGGCGCTGGACGGGCGAATCGGGCGCGCCACCGCCGCCGGAGCCTCCGCCCGAGCCGCCGCCGGGCGGTCCGACGACGCCGGCTCCGGGCGCGAACGACGCCGACAGGTCGCCTGAGGAGCCGGGGGCCGCGGAAGGCTCGGGACCGCCCGGCGTTGGGACAGGCGGCGAGGTGGGCGTAGCCGTCGGGACGAGTCCCGGAAGCAGGCTCGGCAACGTGCTTGGCAGGATGCTCGGGAGCGACGTCGGCAGCGGCAGCGTCGGCGTCGGGAGCGGAAGCGTCGGGGTGGGGGTGGGCGTGGGCGTCGCACCCGGCGCGGGCGTCGGGGTCGGTGTCGGCGTGGGGCTCGGTGTGGGCGTCGGCGTCGGCGTCGGTGTCGGTGTCGGAGTCGGTGTCGGAGTCGGAGTCGGGGTCGGCGTCGGCGCCGGCGCGGAGACGTTGATCGTGACCGTGGCGACGTTCGACGAGGCGATGCCATCGCTGGCCTGGTAGGTGAACGTCCGGGCGCCGGTGAACGACCCGCCGGACGTGAACGTGAACCCGCCGTTCGACGAAACCGAGAGCGAACCGTTGCCGCCGCCGCTCACCAGGACTGCCGTTAGCGAGTCGCTGTCGGCATCGGTGTCGTTGGCCAGAACACCCGGGGCCGGAACGCTGAGCGTGACGGCGGTCGTGGCCGAATAGGTGTCGTTCTTGGCAACGGGCACCGCATTGGTGACCGTGATCGTGACGTTCGCGGGCGTCGACAGGAGCCCAGACGGCCGGTACGTGAATTGATCTGTCCCGACGAACTTGGCCGCCGGGGTGTAGGTAAACCCGCCGTTGGCCGCGAGGCTCAGGGTGCCGTGCGTGGTGGTGGAGACGAGCACCGCGGTTGTTCCGCCAAGGAGGTTCAGGTCGTTTGCCAGGACGCCTGGTGCGGCCACTGTCAGGACGCGATCGTGCTTCATCGAATAGGAATCGGCCACTCCAACCGCGGCCAGGCCGGCCGACACAGGGCGAACGAATCCAAACGGCGCCAGCGTTGTGAACAGAGCAAGAACGGCCGACGCAGCAACGATCCGAGGCATCCGGGGAACGGCAACCAAGAAGTGACGGATCATGCGACCCGCCCCGGGATCCACAGCATCCTGGGCGCGTCCACGCCGGGCAACGGCGCGTCGGCGTCGGTCTCGATCCCGGCGACGAAGACGCGGACGAGCGATTCGTCGAGCTGCGTGCCGCAGGCGTCCTCGAGCCGGGTCAGCGCCTCGCGCAGGTCGAGCGCCTTCCGATACGGGCGCGTCGTCGTCATCGCCGAGAAGGCGTCGCCGACCGCGAGGATCCGCGCGACGAGCGGGATGCCCTCGCCCTCGAGCCGGTCGAGGTAGCCGTCGCC
>Ga0070699_100001413_pt1 | contig 22050 bp, 21 predicted proteins | sample KBSK1503metaG_FD_65473 | JGI IMG/M metagenome (GOLD analysis project Ga0070699, IMG submission 65473) | Corn, switchgrass and miscanthus rhizosphere microbial communities from Kellogg Biological Station, Michigan, USA - KBS K1-50-3 metaG | ecosystem: Host-associated > Plants > Roots >...
ACGCGTGTAGCGGCTCGCGGTAAGAAATGGTGGGCGCTTCAGGACTCGAACCTGAGACCTCGTGCGTGTGAAGCACGCGCTCTAACCAACTGAGCTAAGCGCCCAAAGGATTGATTGTCGGTGCGGTTGCGGTCCCTGCGACCCTCACGCTGCCGAACGATTTTATCAGCGTGCGGCCCTTTTTGTGGCCCTCTGCTGGTTTTTTCTGCCTCGGCGGGCCCTCGCATTACGATGGCTGCCGATAGGCCTCCTATGCGTCGAATGGTCCTGTCGTGTGTGGCGTCGATGTTCATGATGGCTGCCTTGACGCGCAGTCACGTCAGACTAGCCCCTGGGAGGTTCGATGACGAAGTTGCGAGCGGTTTTCAGATTCCTCCTTGCGGTCGCGTCATTCATCCTCGGTGGGCTGATGCGCACAGCCAGACGATGGTCAGCGCCAGGCGCTGGACCAAAGTTGATGTCGGGATAGCGAACCTTCTCGCCTCGCTGAGCTCGAGGACCTCGCACACGGCGGCCGCGACAACGACGGCGGAAGCTCTCGATGAAGCCTTCCACGCTATGATCGATTGCCATGCGCGCCATGGAGGCCAACGATTCCTTGGTAACGATTGCAGCTCCGCAGGCCGATGCGCTCCGCGCGCTGATGGCGGCCATCGTCGACTCCTCCGACGACGCCATCGGCAGCAAGACGCTTGACGGCGTCATCACTTCATGGAATCGAGGCGCCGAGAAGCTCTTCGGGTACACGGCGGCCGAAGCCGTGGGGCAGCAAATCTATCTGATCATCCCGGACGAGCACCGGGCGGAAGAGGACGAGGTGCTCGCGCGGCTTCGCCGCGGCGAGCGGATCGACCACTTCGAAACCGTGCGCCGGACCAAGGACGGCCGGCGCATCCCGATTTCGCTGACCGTTTCACCGCTCAGAGACGCCACGGGCCGCATCATCGGCGCATCGAAGGTCGCGCGCGACATCAGCGAGCGGTATCAGGCCGATGCGCTGCGCGCGCGCCTCGCCGCGATTGTCGACTCCTCGGACGACGCGATCGTCAGCAAGACGTTGGACGGCGTCATTACCTCGTGGAATCGCGGCGCCGAACGGCTGTTCGGCTACACGGCCGAAGAAGCGGTAGGCCAGCACATCTTCCTCATCGTTCCCGCAGACCGCCGGGACGAAGAGATCGAGGTGCTCGCGCGTCTCGGCCGCGGAGAACGGATCGAGCACTTCGACACGATCCGGCAAGCGAAGGACGGTCACCACGTGACCGTTTCGCTGACCGTGTCGCCGATCCGGGATTCGCGCGGGAACATCATCGGCGCATCGAAGGTCGCGCGCGACATCACGGAGCGGAGGCTCGCCGAGGAGGCGTTGAAGCGCGCGCACGAAGAGCTCGAAGAGCGCGTTCGCGAACGCACCGCCGAGCTCTCGCGTACGAATGAGTCTCTGCGTCAGGAGATCGCCGAGCGGCAGCGCGTCGAGGCGGAGCGCACGCGGCTGTTGACGCGCGTGGTCCTCGCGCAGGAGGACGAGCGCCGGCGAATCGCGCGGGACCTGCACGATCAGCTGGGGCAGCAGTTGACCGCACTCCGCCTCACCCTCGAGATGCTGAAGGCGCAGTCCGCCGATCGGACCGACGTCCGCGTTCAGGTCGAAACGTTGCAGGAGCTCGCGCGACAACTCGATCAGGACGTGGCCTTTCGTGTCTGGGAGCTGAGGCCGATCGATCTCGAGAGGCGGGGGTTGCGGGCGTTGCTGACGGACTACGTCCACAACTGGTCGAAACACTTCGGCATCCGAATCCGGCTGCACGCGAGCCCGTCGATCGACGACCGCCTCACCCCTGAGGTCGAAACGATGCTGTATCGGCTCGCGCAGGAAGCGCTGAACAACATCGTCAAGCACGCGCGGGCGGAGTCGGCCGACGTCGTGCTCGAGCACAGCTCACAATACCTGTCGCTGATCGTGGAGGACAACGGCGTCGGATTCGATCCGTCACGCGTGGCGAGCGATGGTCACGGCGCGGGGCTGCTCGGCATGCGCGAGCGCGCGACGCTGGTCGGCGCGGATCTCCAAATCGAATCGACGCGGGGCCGGGGCACGACCGTGATCGTGCGCATTCCCGCCCACGCGCCTAACACCAAGACTCCCTGACATGCCGGTGCCGCTCCGCATCGTGCTCGCCGATGATCATGCAACCGTACGTCACGGCCTGAAGCTGCTGATCGACAGCCAGACCGACATGGCGGTCGTCGGCGAAGCGGCTGACGGCGACGGCGTCCTCCAGCAAGCGGAAGCGCTGAAGCCCGACATCGTCGTCGTCGACATCTCGATGCCGGGCATGAACGGCCTCGTGGCAACGCGAGCGCTCAAGCGCATGCAGCCCGATCTGGCGATCGTCGCCCTGACGCGGCATGAGGACGAGACCTATCTCGAGGAACTGCTGCGTGCGGGCGCGTCCGGGTACGTGTTGAAGCAGAGTGCCCCGAGCGAATTCGTGCGAGCGATACGCGCCGTTGCGGCCGGCGGTGTGTACCTCGATCCCGCGATGACGTCGCGCGTGGCCGACGGGCTGCTCGCGAAAACCGCCGAAGTCTCCAGCCAGCCGCGAAGCTCGATCAGCGAACGCGAATCCGAGGTGCTGCGCCTGGTCGCGGTAGGGCACAGCAACAAGGAAATTGCGGCGCTGCTGAAGATCAGCGTCAAAACGGTCGAGGTCCACAAGACCAACGCGATGCGGAAGCTCGGAATGACGGGGCGCGTCGACATCGTTCGCTACGCGGTGCTACAGGGCTGGCTTTACGATACCTAGGGCAAACCCTTACGCCATATCGCTTCTCCCAATTGCAGCGACTTCCGGCACGCCATAGGCTGGATCTCGATGAGCGGTCATTGATGGAGACGCGATGAAGAAGACAGCTGATTCGGTACCGATTGCTCGGTATCACGCCGTTCGTTTCTACGACAGCGAGATATCTCTCGCTCAGATCGTCGCCAACTTCCTTGCTGAGGGGCTGAGCCACGGCACGCCGGGCATCGTCGTCGCCGCCCCGAGCCAGCGCGCCGCGATCGTGCGCGCACTGGTCGTTCGATCGTTTGACGTCGTATCGCTGCAGCAGTCCGGAGATCTCGTGCTGCTCGATGCCGAGGAGACGCTGTCGGCGTTCCTGAAGGATGACGGGACGCTCCAGGCGAAGGCGTTCGAGCACGTCATGCGCGACGTGATTCGAAAAGCGTGCCGCGGACGGATCGATCGCACCGTTCGAATCTACGGCCAGATGGTCGACATCCTCTGGAAGAGTGACAGGCAGAAGCTGGCGATCCACCTCGAAGTGCTCTGGAACCAGCTGGCGAACACAGACGCATTCTCGCTGCTCTGCGGCTACGCGATTGGGTCCTTCTACAAGGACGCGAACTTCGGAGAGATCTGCCGCCAGCACACGCACGTTGTCGCGGGAGACGGCGGCGCGGAGGCCGTCGCGTAAGCACCGAGGCTCTACTTCCGCTCCAAACCCTTCTGTTTCGCCCACCGCTTCAGCTGCGCCTGACGGATTTTCTCTCGCGCCTCGGCCGACATCGTCCGCCGCCGTTTCGGCCGCGCGGCGCCCGCCGTCGCGGCGCGGCGTCCGCGGCGCATGCCGGTCTGCGCGCGATGACCGAGATCGTCGAGCAGCTTTGTCGCCGTGTCGCGGATCTCTTCGAGGGTTTTCACAATCTGCTGACGCTGACCCATCCAGCCGCGCGCCTTGGCTTCCGCCGTGCCGAGCAACCGCCCGAGCTCGTCGGCGAAATCCTCGATCTTGCTGTCGGTCTTTGCCATGAATCCCTCCGAATGAGGCGCAATTGCCGATCCGGCGAAGCAGTCGGCTACGTTCGAGACTCGCGCGGATGAAGAAAGTCTCCAAGACGCCGGCGCTGTTCGCCCGACTCGTCGAAGTTCGACGCGGCAAGCCACGACTCGAGCGCCGTCCGGATTGCCGGCCATTCGCCGTCGACGATCGAGAACCACGCGGTATCGCGATTGCGCCCCTTGTTCACGACGGCCTGCCGGAAGACACCTTCGAACGTGAACCCGAGCCGCTCGGCGGCGCGGCACGACGGTTCGTTCAGGCTGTCGCACTTCCACTCGTACCGGCGGTAGCCGAGCTCGTCGAAGGCGCGGCGCATCATCAAGTACATCGCTTCGGTGGCGGCGGTCGTCGCCTGCAATTGCGGCGAGTAGTTGATGTGGCCGACCTCGATCGTTCCGTTCGCCGGATCGATCCGCATGAACGCGGCGACGCCGGCGGCCTTCCCGGTTTCCGCATCGACGATCGCATGGAACAGCGGGTCGTCCTTGGCCGCCATCTTCGCAAGCCAGTCGCGGTACGACGGCAGATCCTTGAACGGACCAGAGGTGAGGTAGGTCCAGTTGCGGCCGTCGCGATCTTCGCTGTTCGCTTCGAAGAGCTGCTCGGCGTGACGCTCGACGTCGATCGGCTCGACACGGCAGTAGCGCCCCGACATCGGGGTGCGAGGCGGGCGCGGACGCGCGGTCCAGCCGGGAACCGCTTCGCCTACTGGCTGACCTAACGGGTTGACGGGCATCGAGACTGAGTGCTGGTTGCTGGTTCCTGCAAACAGCAACTACTTTCGTCCCTCCGGCAGCCGACGCTCGAGCGATCCGTCGTAGTCGTAATCCTTCTGATCGATCTGCCGCATCGGCGTCTGACGCGTACGCTCTTCGTGCGCGTGCGCGATGAGACCGGGCAGGCGCGAGATGAGGAAGATCGCGTTGCCCAATTCGTAGGCGAAGCCGAGGTCCGCCGAGATGGCGGCAATCGCGCCGTCGACGTTGACCGGCAGCGGCCGGCCGAAACGCTCCTGCCGCGATTCGACGGCGCGTTCGGTCGAGCGAATCAGGCGGACGTGCTCCCCTTCGAGCTCGAGTTCGAGCGCCATCTGAAACAGGCGACTGGCGCGCGGGTCGCGCGAATGGAACCGGTGACCGAAGCCCGGAGGAATCTCGTTCTGCTCCATCCATTCGTCGACGATGGCGTCGGCCGCCTGCTGCAGCGTACGGCCGCCGCGGACGAGCGACAGGCCTCTGTCCAGGAATCGCATGCACGACTCGATGTCGCCGCCGTGGTGTGGACCGAATCCGAGAATGCCTGCCGCCACGCAGTCCTTCAGCGGCGCGCCCGTCGTCGCCACGTTTCTCGCTGCCATCGTCGACGGCGGCGTCACGCCGTGATCGATCGACGACACGAGCACCGCGTTCAGCATGCGGCCAATCGCCGGCGTCGGCAGCTCGCCCATCAGCAGGAGATAGACGGCTTCGGCGAAGCCGAGCCGACCCATCATCTCGTCGAGCGGGTAGCCGCGGATGAGGATCTTGTTCGGCGTGATTGACGTCAGCGCGGATTGCCAGCGGTCGGATGCGGTCCGCGGTTGGGCGCGACGCTCAGGGATGGTGGATGACATAAGTTTCCTTCGCGTGGGGCCCGACGTTCTTTCCATCGCGGCGGGGCCCCACCCCCGCCGCTGTTGCTCGGCGCATTCGCGCCTCCGAACGGCTCACGGCTGTCACGCGCAGACACGCTCACGGCGGAAACCGCTCGCGGTATGTAGAACAGGACGTCGCCGATCTTCAAGACAGCCCGGGCACGAACGAACTACGTGGTGCCGTACAACCGATCGCCGAAATCGCCGAGACCGGGAACGATGTATTTGTGCTCGTTGAGCATCCGATCCACAACCGGCGTGTAGATCTCCACGGTCGGGTGGTGCTGCTCCACGACCGCGATCCCTTCCGGCGCGGCGACGATACAGACGATGCGAATCGTGGTGGCGCCGGCCCGGCGAAGGAGGTCGAGTGCGGCGATGGCGCTCCCGCCGGTCGCGAGCATCGGATCGATCATCAGCACATAACTCGAGTCGAGGTCCGGCGGCAGCTTCGAGTAGTACTGCGACGCCACTGCGGTCATCTCGTCGCGCTGCAGACCGATGTGGCCGACGCGCGCGCCTGGAACGAGCTCGAGGACCGCGTCCAGCATGCCGAGCCCGGCGCGAAGCACCGGAACGACGACGACGTCGGGTCGCACGCGGCGACCGGCCGCAGGGCCGAGCGGCGTCTCGACGGTGACGTCGCGAGTCGGCACGCTGCGCAGCGCCTCCGCCGCGAGCAGCACGCTGATGCGCGTGGCGCCGCGCCGAAAATCTTCCGGGGGAGTCCGCTTGTCGCGCAGGCTGACGAGCGCGTCGTGGACGAGCGGATGGTCGACGAGGCGCACCGGCACGGCGTTCACTATACACGAAGGTCCAGGAGTCGAACCGGGCCGAGCCGGACGCTACTGATGAACGCAGAGGTGCGAATGGAGACGGTGAAATATCGGCGATAGAATCGGTAGCGATGCGCGCGAATCTCGTGACCGTCATCGCGGGAATCGGTGTACTGGCGGCTCAGCCCGCCCGCACGCCGATCTCGCTCGTCGTCATCGGGAACACGGTCCTGACGCAAAACGTTCGGCATCAGGCGCTGTCGCCCGGCGCGGTGGCGATCAACGGCAACGCGATCGTCGACGTCGGCTCGCCCAACGCGATCGCGCTGAAATATCGCGCCAGCGAAACGATCAACGCCCGCGACGAGATCGTGCTGCCCGGCCTCGTCAACACGCACACGCACGCGCCGATGGTGATGTACCGCGGCCTCGCGGACGACCTCGCGTTGATGGAGTGGTTGAACAAGTACATCTTTCCCGCAGAGGCGAAGACCGTGTCGCCGGAGATGGTCCGCGTCGGGACGCGGCTCGCCGCGCTCGAAATGATCGAATCGGGCACGACGACCTACGCCGACATGTACTACTTCGAGGAGGAAATCGCGAAGGCGACGAAAGAAGCCGGGCTGCGCGGCGTGCTCGGAGAAACGATCATCCAGTTTCCCGTCGCTGATGCGAAGACGCCGATCGACGGACTGGCGCGAACCGAACGCTTCATCAAGCTCTATAAGGATGATGCGCTGATCGTGCCCGCGGTTGCTCCACACGCGATGTACACGAACGACAAAGCGACGCTGCTCGCCTGCGTGGAGCTCGCGCGTCGATACGGCGTTCCGGTCATCATCCATCTCGCCGAGACCGAAGACGAGCTGAAGACGGCGCGCGAAAAATATCGGATGACGCCGACCGCCTACCTGGAGTCGATTGGCTTCTGGGGGCCGCCGTCCGATCGGCAGAACACCCACACGATCGCGGCGCACGGCGTCTGGGTGAACGACGATGACGTCGCGATCCTGAAGCGACGCGGCATCGGGGTCTCGCACAACCCCGAGAGCAACATGAAGCTGTCGAGCGGCACCGCGCCGGTGGCGAAGTACCTGGCCGCCGGCATCGCGCTCGGACTGGGGACCGACGGCGCCGCCAGCAACAACGATCTCGACATGTTCGAGGCGATGCGCCAGGCGTCGTTCCTCGCCAAGCACGCCACCCACGATCCCACCGCGGTCCCGGCGCAGACGGCGCTCGATCTCGCGACGATCGGCGGGGCGCGTGCACTCGGCCTGGAGCGCCTCATCGGGTCGCTCGAGCCGGGCAAGCGCGCGGATCTCATTACCGTCTCGATGAACGCCGCCCGCCAGACGCCGATGTACGACGCCGTGTCGCACCTCGTCTACGTGACGCGTGGAGACGACGTGCGGACGACGATTGTCGACGGCAAGATGCTGATGAAGGACCGGCAGATGAAGACCCTCGACCGCGCCGCGGTGATTGCCGATGCGAATCGACTGGCGATCCGGGTGAAGGAGGCCGTAGGACGGTAGCCAGTCCCCAGCCCCCAGCCCCCAGCCAGGTTCACATGAACTGATGGCGCCGCTCCGGCGAATGACGGCGCTTCGCCAGCGGAATGCCTTTCACGTGATCGAGCGGCAGCGTGCGGAACAGTTGTGGCGCGATGCGCGCGTGCGCCACGTGCTCGAAGCCGGCCGCGAGACGAATCAGCATCGGCTCGCTGAACGCCGTGCCGATAAAGCTGAGTCCTACCGGCAGACCGAATACGTCGCCCATCGGCACGTTCACGATCGGGTAGCCGACGATTGCGGCGAGCGTCGACGTCGCGAACTGGAAGTGATCGCCGTTGATCAGATCCGTCGTCCACGCCGGCGTTCCGGTCGGCGTCGCGATCGCCTGCACGTTGAACCGCGCAAGTGCCGCGTCGATGCCGTTCACGCCGGCAGCCTGATCATTGTCGAGCGCCTGATTGTAGGTCATTCCAAGCGGCTGCGGTGCGTCCGGGCTGCTCACGTCGAACAGCTCGGCGAGGTCGAAAATCTCCTGCGCGAAGAACGGCATCTCGACGTCGGCGTTCGCCGTGTTGAACGCGATCGCGTCCGCGAGCGTTCCTCCGGCCACCGGCACGCCCACGCGCGTCGCGAAGTAGTTTTGAAGATCGATCTTGAAGTCGAAGAGCAGCACGGTGAATTCACCGTCGCCGGAGGGGAAGGTAAACTTCGGCGTCGCCGAATCGATATCCACGAGGATCGCGCCGGCGCCGCGCATCGCGGCAATCGCGGTGTCGAACAGCCGGCCGACTGCCGGGCTCTGGTCATCCACGCCCTGACGCGTGGTGCCGATGCGCACGCCGCGCAGGCCGTCGGGATTCACGAACGCCGAGTAGTCGGCCGGGAGGCCTGGCCGGCTGAAACGTCCGCGCCATCCGAGCGGCACGCCGCCCGTCGCTGCGTCGCGCGGGTCGGCTTGGCGGCTCGCGATCGCGGTCAGGACGGCGGCCGCATCGGCGACCGTGCGCGCGTGCGGACCGATCGTGTCCTGCGTGTGCGAAATCGGCACGACGCCGCCGCGGCTCGTGACGCCAACGGTCGGCTTGATGCCGACGACGCCGCACAGGCTGGCGGGGCAGACGATGCTGCCGTCGGTTTCGGTCGCAATCGCGGCGGCGCAGAGATTGGCCGACGCGGCCGCGCCCGATCCCGAGCTCGACCCGCACGGGTTGCGATCGATCGCATACGGGTTGTTGCATTGACCGCCGCGTCCGCTCCATCCGCTCGACGAGTGAAACGATCGGAAGTTCGCCCACTCGCTCAGGTTGGCCTTGCCGAGGATCACGGCCCCGGCGGCGCGAAGCTTCGCGGCGACCGTCGCATCGCGGACCGCAGGCGCTCCGGCGAGCGCGAACGATCCGGCGGTCGTCTGCATCGAGTCGCCGGTGTCGACGTTGTCTTTCAGAATGATCGGAATGCCGTGCAGCGGTCCGAGCACCTGTCCCTTCCGCCGCATCGCGTCGAGCTGCGACGCGATCGAAACGGCGTCCGGGTTCAGCTCGATGACCGAGTTGAGGCCCGGGCCGCGTTCGTCGACGGCCTGAATGCGGTTCAAGTAGAACCTCGTCAGCTCTACCGCGCTGAGGCGTCGGGCGGCCATCGCAGCCTGCAGCTGCGCGATCGTCGCCTCGGAGAATTCGGACGGCGCGTCGGCTCCCGACTGCGCCGCCGTCTGCGCCGTCGCGTCGCGGATGCCGATCGTCGCGTTCAGCGACGCGCCTGCACCCGCGGCCGCGCTCAACTGGAGGAAACTCCTGCGATCCATTGCCCCTCCTTTGTGAAGTGAGGGTGACACCTTATCGCTGGAGGAAGGGGACGCCGCGAAGAAAAAGAATAAAGTGTGAAAGGAAACGTCAGCTGCCGACGACCGAGATGTGCGGCAGGTTGCGGTACTGCTCCGCGTAGTCGAGCCCGTAGCCGACGACGAAGCGATCGGCGATCTCGAAGCCGATGTACTCGACTTTCACGTTCACTTTCCGCCGCGACGGCTTGCTGAGCAGACACGCCGTGCGCAGCGTCCGCGGGTTGCGCGCGCGCAGGATTTCCTGAAGGTACGTCAGCGTCAGCCCCGTGTCGACGATGTCCTCGACGATGACGACGTTGCGGCCATCGAGCGTCGTGTCGAGGTCCTTCTGGAGCCGTACCTCTCCGGAGGTCGTGGTGCCCTTGGCATAGCTCGACACGGCCATGAAATCGAGCGACACGTGCCCCGGCATGTGGCGAATGAGATCCGACAGGAAGACGAACGCGCCCTTGAGGACGGCGACGACGTGCAGATCGTCGGGGAAGTCGTTGCGGATCTCGAGGGCCATGGCCGCCACGCGCTTTTGAATCTGGTCGGCAGATAGTAGGATTTCAGTCGGTCGCAAATCGGTCATAAGAGTCCGCCCTGGCCGCCACAGCCTGGCGAAGGCGGCGACATCATACCCATGAAACGGTTCGACATCATCACGGAAGCCGACGCGCGCGTGATGACGCGCGGCGAGACCGTGATGCTCTCGCGCGGCGGCCACATTACGCCGCTCGCGCACGATACGCTGAAGGACAAACGCGTCACCGTCGTCCACGAGGGGCGCACGACGGGCGACGAGGCGTCGCTCGCGCCGCGCGCCGACATCCGCGCGGTCGCGATCGCGAGCGATCACACCGGGATCGCGCTGCGGCGGGCGCTCGTGGCGTTCCTTCGGGGGCGCGGGCTGGCCGTGCAGGACCTGGGAACCGACACGGCCGATCCGGTGGATTATCCCGACGTGGCGGCGTCGGTCGCTCGCGCGGTCTCCCGCGGCGAGGCCGACGCCGGCATCGCGATCGATGGCGCGGGAATCGGATCGGCGATCGCGGCAAACAAGATCGCCGGCGTGCGGGCCGTCATGGCGACGACGGAGCTCATCGCGCGGTATTCGCGCGAGCACAACGGCGCGAACGTGCTCACACTGGGCGCGACGCTCGTCAGCCCGGACGAAGCACGCGCGATCGTCGCCGCGTGGCTGACGACGCCGATGCGCGAGCCGCGCTACATCCGCCGGCTCGCGAAAATCAGAGATCTCGAACGGCCGTGACGAGAGACGAGCTCCAACGCTTAATCGACATCATCGTTCAGGAGACGGCCTCCGCGGCGGCTCGCCCGGCGGTCCTGTGCGCATGCCATTCCGTGATCGACGACTGCTGTCCGGATCGGCTGCGCGGCGTCATCGACGCCGGGGCCACGCGCGTCGGCGTCCATGCAACAGGCGGCGCGCCCGCGGACGTCGCGTCGATGATCGATCACACCCTGCTCAAACCCGACGCCACGAAGCGGCAAATAGAGGAGCTGTGCCGCGAAGCGGCTCAGTTCAGGTTCGCAACTGTGTGTGTGAACCCCACGTGGGTGCCGCTGTGCGCGCGGCTGCTGGCCGGCAGCGGCGTCGGCGTCTGCTCGGTCGTCGGGTTTCCGCTCGGCGCCACGACGGCCGACGTAAAGGGTTACGAGACACAGCGCGCCATCTTCGACGGCGCGCGCGAGATCGACATGGTGATTAACGTGGGCGCGCTCAAGTCGGGCGAGCTGCGTGTCGTCGAGCGCGACATCGAGGCGGTCACGGCGCCGTGCCGCGACTGCGGCGCGCTGAGCAAGGTCATCATCGAGGCGGCGCTGCTGACCGACGACGAAAAGATCACGGCGTGCACGCTCGCCAAGGCGGCGGGCGCCGACTATGTGAAGACGTCGACCGGCTTCGGTCCGGGAGGTGCGACGGCCGCCGACGTCGCCCTGATGCGCCGCGTCGTCGGCGCAGAGATGGGCGTCAAGGCCGCAGGCGGCGTTCGCGACCTCGAGGCCATGAAGGCGATGATCGCGGCGGGCGCAACGAGGGTCGGCGCCAGCGCGGGAGTCAGAATCGTTCAGCAGGCTCGGGGTGAAAAGCCGTCGACGCCGTCGAGCGGCTATTGACCCGCGCCCTTCGACCCTCATACGCTAATCGACTGGCCGATGGGGCCAAATTCTCACAACGAGGAGGTCCTGTGGATTTGAGTCGAAACGAACTGCAGCGGCTGGCACGGTTGGGGGCGAAGGCGCGGCTCGAGGAGCTCAGTCAAGAGGAATCAGCGATTCGCCAAGCCTTTCCCGATTTGTTCCGCGCCCGCGGCCGCCAGGGTGCGGTGGCGGCGGTGAACATGGATGGAAATGGCCGCGGCCGGCGGCGTCGTCGTCGGGGCATGTCGGCCGCGGCGCGGAAAGCGGTCTCGGAGCGCATGAAGAAATACTGGGCCAATCGCAGGAAGGCGAAAGGAAAGTAGACGGCGGGCTGGGGTCGGCTAGATTTACTGCACAGACTGAATTCGTTCGGACAAAATTGCGGTTGCGGTTCTGCGGAACGGTTGTGTTGCCAAGCGATTCCGCTGCCCGTCAGCTGGCACCTCGCATGAATAGATGGTTGAACACCTACTCAACCGCCAAAAACTTGTCGGGGGGTCGATGATAGAGAGCAGCAGTGGGATTCAGGACGTAGTCCGGCGTGTTCGCGGCGAGTTCCTCGAAATGCCTGGACTCCGACTGACGGCGGAGCAGGCGCGGCGCTTATGGCGCCTCGACGAAACGGCCTGCGAGGCGGTGCTGGGCGCCCTCGTGGACGCGAGGTTTCTGGCCAGAACCCGCGATGGCGCGTTCGTCCGCGACGATCACAACTCACCTCACTCGTAACAAAAGTGTCAGGCGCCTGGCACGACGTGCCAGGCGTGAAGGCGGCGGCGGAGGTCGGTCGCTTCGTCGCCGCGCAATTCCCGCAGCGCATACGCCACGAAATCTCGAGTGACACGTTTCCGCCATACCAGTGTGAAGTCGGTGTTATCCATCGGCCTCGATGGGACGGCCGCGAGCTCCGCCGCTTCGGCGATGACGTCATCCGTGAGCCGGCGACCGAGAAGCGCGGCCGCAGCATTTTCGGACGCGACCGGACGGGAGGCGACGGCGCCGAGGACGATGCGCGCCGCTTCGACCGTTTCGCCCTTCATGTTGAGGGCGGCGGCCACCGACAGCACCGGAAAGTCGAACGAACCGCGACGCCGGAGTTTCCAGTAGGTGCTCTTCCATCCATCGGCCGGTGGAAGGCGGACGCTCGTCAGAATCTCGTCAGGGCGGCGCGTCAGGTAGTGGATGCCGTCGTTGCGATACAGGTCGGCAATCGGCATCGACCGGACACCGGCGGCTGAGGCGAGGTCGACCGACGCGCCGAGCGCCATCAACATCGGCGCGGTGTCGCTTGACGAGACCGCGAGGCACTTCGGGCTCGACGTCGCAACCCAACACACCTGCGGCGCGCCCCTTTCAGCGCCGCGATCATCCTTCTTCATGCAGAAGTCGATCGCCTTGCGCCATTCGTAGCTCTGGTCGTAATAGTTGCAGCGCGTATCGAGGCACAGATTGCCGCCAATCGTGCCCATGTTCCGCAGAGGCGGCGTCGCGACCTGCGAGGCGGCCTGCCACAGGCCGGTGTAGGCGCGGCGCACGCGGTCGTCGCGCACGATCGCGGACAGCGTGACGCCCGCGCCGATCGTCAGGCCCTGGCCGTTCGCGATCGTTCGCAGCGCGGCGATGTGTCGAAGGCCAATCAACGTCGAGGGTACCTGTTGGCGCCGCTTCATGTTCGGCAGCAGATCGGTACCACCGGCCACGATCATCGCGTCGCCAGGAGGCGCCGACGCCAGCAGGTCCGCGGCGTCCTGCACCGTCCGCGGCGAGTGAAACGTGAAATGCGGCAATCGCATCATGGTTGAACGGTCGCTCGGCTAAAGCCTCGCGCTCCATCGGCGCGGTCGCCTCGCGCCCTTCCGTCTCCACCTTCCCACGGCGGCGGCACCTGCAGCGGCTCCGGCCACGGGATGTCGGGGAAGTGTGACGGACCATAGCGCGCCGGTTTGCCGGTGGCCTTGGCGTCGAGCGCCTTCACGATCTTCTCCGGTGTAATCGGCACCTCGTCGATGCGCACGCCAACGGCGTCGAACACGGCGTTGGCAACGGCGGGCATCACCGGCAACAGCGGTCCCTGGCCGACTTCCTTCGCGCCAAACGGACCGCGCGGATCGGGTTCTTCGATCAACTCCGTGAACACCTCCGGCATGTCCATCGTCGTCGGACTCTTGTACTCGAGGATCGACGGAACCTTGTGCACGAGCGCGTGCGAGAGACGCGGCGGCAGACGCCGGAAGATCTGCTCCTCCATCAGCGCCTCGCCGAGCGCCATGTAGACGCTCCCTTCGACCTGACCGCGCACGAGCGTCGGGTTGAGCGCGCGGCCGATGTCGTGCGCGATCCACACACGCGGCACGTGAATCCATCCGGTTACGGGATCGACGTCGACCTCCACGATCGATGCCGAGTACGAGTACGTCGGCGACGGCCCGACGCCGCCGCCCTTGAACCGGGCGGCCGATCGCGGCGGCGTGTACGACCCGGTCGTGCCTATCGTGCCGAATGCGGCCTCAGCGAGCTGGACTGCTTCGGTGAACGTCATGCCGGCCATCGGGTTCGCGGCATCGAACACGCGGCGGTCGGCGAACACGAGCCGGTCTCTCGGGATCGCGAGCTTGCGCGACACGGCGTCTGCCAGAAGGTCTCGCGCGCGCTCGGCGGCCTGAATGGCCGCATTCCCCATCATCAGCGTCACGCGGCTCGAGTACGAACCCAGATCGACCGGCGTCAGATCCGTGTCGCCGGTGACGGCACGGATATCGATCGGATCGATCCCGAGCACTTCCGCCACGCAGGCGACCAGCACATCGTCGGAGCCTTGACCGATTTCAGTGGCGCCGCAGAACGCGGTGACGCCGCCGCTGCGATCGAGCTTCAACTGCACGCCGGAATGCGGCATGTCGTTCCAGTAGATCGGAAGCCCTGCGCCCGACAGATACGACGAACAGGCGAGTCCGACGCCGCGTCCGAACGGCAGCCTGCGGTGCTTCGACGGCCAGTCGGCGGCGCGCGTGACGCGGCGGATGCACTCGCCGAGGCCGATGGTGCCGACGCGCAGGTAGTTGGCCGTCAGCGTCTCGGGTTTTTCGACGATGCGGAGGCGGAGATCCGCGGGATCGAGACCGAGCGCGTCCGCAATCTTGTCGAGCTGAATCTCCTGGCCGAAGCGGCTTTGCGGCGTGCCATGCCCTCGCTTCGGACCGCACGGCGGCTTGTTCGTGAACACCCGGCACCCCTGAAAGCGGTACGCCGGTATGTGGTACGTGACCGTCTGCAGCGCGCCGGTGTAGAAGGTGCTGGCGACGCCGTACGATCCGTACGCGCCGCCGTCGAGCAGGGTCTGCACTTCCATCCCGGTGATCGAGCCGTCGTCGTTCACGCCGGTTCGCATCCGCATCAGCACCGGATGACGACCGCGATGGCAGTAGAACACCTCTTCGCGCGTGAGGCAGATCTTCACGGGACGATCGAGCAGCCACGCCGCCTTGGCGATCACGACCTCGTGGTTGAACGGATCGCTCTTGCCGCCGAAGCCGCCGCCGTTGGGCGTCGCGATGACCCGGATGTGTGCGGCCGGCATGTCGAGCGCCTTCGCGAGCGCGCGGTGGACGTAATGCGGCGTCTGCGTGCTCGACCAGAGCACGAGCTTGCCGTCCGGATCCTTCGCCGCCACGGCGGCATGCTGCTCGATCGGCAGGTGCGTGTTGCCCTGATAGAAGAACGTGTCCTCGAAGACCTTGTGGGCACCGGCGAGCGCGCGGCCGACATCTCCGAATTCGAGCGAGACCAGCTTGTGGATGTTGCCGCGATCGCCGTACTCGTGGATGAGAGGGTCATCGTGCTGCAGGCTGTCTTCGGGTCCCGCGAAGGTCCGCAGCGGCTCGTACTCCACGTCGATGAGATCGAGCGCTTCGAAGGCGGTCAGTTCGTCGCGTGCGACGACGGCGGCGACCGGATCGCCGACGAAGCGGACGCGGTCGACGGCGAGCGCGTGCTCGTCCTGGCTCACCGGGAGGATGCCGTACGGAATCGGGAAATCGCGGCCGTCGAGGACGAGCAGGACGCCCGGGTGCGCGCGCGCCCGCGCGGCGTCGACGCGGACAATGCGTGCGTGCGGCAGCGTGGATCGAAGGAGCTTACAGTGCACCATGCGCGGCAGCATGATGTCGTCTGCGAACTTCGTCTGACCGGTCGCCTTCGCGCGGCCGTCGACGCGGCGCCGCGGTGTGCCGATGACGTTGGTCACTGCGACAACGTAGGGGTGGAGCTTGTTCCGCCCGTCGCCTCTGGCCGAGCCCGCTCGGTTCCGGGCCGAGCAAGCTCGGCCCCTACGAAGTGACCGACTGCGGCTTCAACCGCTTCGAAGATCTGTTGATAGCCGGTGCATCGACACAGATTCCCCGACAAGGCTTCCTTGATCTGATCGCGCGTCGGGTTCGGGTGCTCGTCGAGCAATGCCTTCGCCGTGACCAGGAATCCCGGCGTGCAGTAGCCACACTGCGCGGCGCCGAGATCGGCGAACGTTTCCTGCAGCGGATGCAGACGGCCGTCGGACGCGAGCCCTTCCACCGTCGTCACGCGCCGGCCGTCGCAGTCGACGCCGAGCACCAGGCACGACAGCACCGGCTGGTCGTCGAGCAGCACGGCGCAGGCGCCGCACTCGCCCAGCTCGCAGCCGTGCTTCGTCCCGCACAGGTTCAGGTCCTCACGCAGCACCTCGAGGAGCGTCTTGTATGGCGCGAAGGCGATCTCGGTCGCTTCGCCGTTGACCGTCACTGTCATGTGGGCGTTTGGCATATTTCGGCTCGGCTGTGGATTTCGGGTTGCGGGCGGCGCGCTCGGCGCCGCTCAGTCCCGCGACCGCGAAGGCTGCGACCTGTTCGGCGATGTTGACTGGGCTCTGCGGACCGTCGGGACGGAACCAGTGGGCGGTCCAGTTGAGCGAGCCGAGAAACGCGCGCGTCGCGATCGTCGCGTCGGCGTGCCGCAGCGCGCGGCGCCGGATGCCGTCGGCAACGAGCGCCCGTACGCCGCGCTCGTACCGGTCGCGCTTGGCGACGATGGCCGCGCGCATCCGGAGCGGCAGCGCCGCCACTTCGAGGTGCGCCGCCGATCCCTCGACCTCGTCGATCAGGCAGAGCACGTGGGTGACGGCGAGGTCGTGCAGGCGATCGGCGAGCGGCCGACCGTCGCGCCGCGCGGCGGCGAGCCCCCGGAGCAGCTGGTCGAGCGCCTGATTCTGGCAGAAGAAGAGGAGCTCGTTCTTGCCGCGGAAGTAGTGATACAGGTTGGCGGGGGAGAGGTCGGCCGCGACGGCGATGTCGCGCATGCCGGCCGCGGCGAAGCCGTGCGCGCGGAACGTCCGCGCGGCGGCCCTCAGGATCTCGACGCGCCGCGCATCGGCGCGCCGGCGGCTGATCGAACGACGGTTCGAAAATTGAACCACCGTTCGATTCTACCGCCCGCGGTGCGGTTTCTCAACGTCCCCCACGGCGGCGGGGCGGCCTGGATCGAGTCGTCCTTCCCGGCGCGCCGTGCCGAGGCCGCGGGCCGGCCGCCCGCCGGCGTCACCCTTGTCCAGTGACGTTCTTGTGAAATCGTGCGCATAAGAAAACCATTACAACTCGTCAATCGGAAACGGACTTCCTATAACATCGGCGCTATGGCAACAAGCGCAGTCGACAAATCGAGGGTGCTCGTCGTCGACGACGAGCCGCAGATCACGCGCGTGCTGCGGACGGTGCTGACCAGCCAGGGATACCAGGTCAGAACCGCGGCGGAAGGTGAAGCCGCGCTCACCAACTTCACCGAGTGGCGTCCCGAGCTGGTGATCACGGATCTCTACATGCCGCACATGGACGGCATCGAGCTCTGCCGACGGATTCGCGCGATGTCGAACGTGCCGATCATCGTGCTGTCGGTGAAGGGCGAGGAGAAGACCAAGGTCGAAGCGCTCGACTCGGGCGCCGACGACTACGTGACCAAGCCGTTCGGCATCGACGAGCTGCTCGCCCGCGTCCGTGCGGCGCTGCGCCGCGGCGCCGGCGACGCCGACATCGCCGCGTTCGACGCCGGCGACTTCCGCGTCGATCTCGAAGGGCGGCGCGTGCACGCGCGCGGACAGGAGGTGCGCCTGACGCCGAAAGAGTTCGATCTGTTCGTCTACATGGCGCGGCATCCCAACCGCGTCATCACGCATCGCACGCTGCTCGAAGCCGTGTGGGGCGAGGCGTCGCAGGAGCAACCCGAGTACCTGCGCGTCTTCATGGGGCAGCTGCGCAAGAAGCTCGAACCGGATCCGTCCAACCCGCGATATCTCGTCACGGAGCCCTGGGTCGGTTATCGGTTCAATCCGAACGGCTGAGAGAAGAGAACGTCGCCATCGGTGGCGCAGCGATATCATGGGACTCCCAAAGGGGGTCGCCATGCGCCGATTCTCGTGTGCCGGTGCGTTCATCGCCGTCCTGCTCGCAACGCTGACCTCCACCGCCGACACACCGCAGCCGCCGCCGACGGCGACGCCGCGGCGCCTACCGGTTGATACGCCGCTCGCGACGCCGGCCGGCGCGACCTTTACGGCACCTTCCGGATGGTCGGTCGTGTCGCGCGACGCGATGATCGTCTTGCAGCCCCCGGAGCCCGACTCACACGTCGCCCTCGTCGACGTCCAGGCATCGGACGCCGATGCGGCGGTTCAGGCTGGCTGGAAGATTTACAAGCCGGACGCGAAGCGGCCGTTGAAGCTCGCCACCGATCGGCCGGCGCGCAACGGCTGGGAACAGCGCCGCGTTTACGATTACGAGACTTCTCCGAACGAGCGCGCCGTCGTGCAAGCGGTCGCCTATCGTGCCGGCGCCGCGTGGACCGTGCTCATCGTCGACGGAACGGAACCGACATTCGAGCGCCGTGCCGCGCCGCTCTCGCTCGTCGCGCAGAGCCTGCGGCCGAAAGGGTACCAGCGGGAGTCCTTTGCCGGACGCAAGGCTCACGCGCTCGACGGCGAGCGCATCGCGAAAATCAAATCGCTGCTCGAAACCGGCATGAAGGAGCTCGGCGCGCCGGGAGTCGCGTTCAGCCTGATCGATGGGGGACGGGTGGTGTTCGAAGGAGGGCTCGGCGTCCGCGAGCTTGGCAAGACCGATCCCATCGACGCGAACACACTGTTCATCGCCGCGTCCAACACGAAAGCGTTGACGACGCTGTTGCTCGCGCGGCTGGTGGACGCCAAGCAGCTCGATTGGGAGCAGCCGGTCACGCAGCTGTTCCCGGCGTTCAAGCTCGGTGATGCCGACACGACCCGGCGCGTGCTCGTCAAGCATCTGATCTGCGCGTGCACCGGTCTCCCGCGGCAGGACCTCGAGTGGATTTTCGAGTTCGCGCACTCGACGCCGGCGCAGGTGATGTCGCTGCTCGGCACGATGCAGCCGACGAGCAAGTTCGGCGAGGTGTTTCAGTACAGCAATCTCATGGCGGCCGCGGCGGGATTCGTGGGCGGCAGCCTCTTGTATCCGGGTCGCGAGCTCGGCGCGGCCTACGATGATGCGATGCGGACGCAGATTTTCGAGCCGCTCGGGATGAGCAGCACGACGTTCGATTTCGCGCGCGCCCAGAGCATGAATCACGCGCGCCCGCACGGGCTCGACGTCGACGGCAAACCGGCGATCGGAAAGATGGATCTGAACTACGCGGCCGTGCCGGTGCGTCCGGCGGGCGGGATGTGGACGAGCGTTGACGACTTGTCGCGTTACGTGATGATGGAGCTCGCCGGCGGCAAGCTTCCCGACGGCACGCGCTTCGTCTCCGAGCAGAACCTCCTGATACGGCGCGCCCCGCAGGTGTTGCTCGGCGAGGATCAGACATACGGGATAGGACTGATGGAGGATCGCACCTGGGGCGTCAACGTCGTGCATCATGGCGGCGATCTCTCCGGGTACCACAGCGACATGATGTTTCTGCCGGAGCACGGCGTCGGCGCCGTCATTCTCACGAACAGCAATCCCGGCGTGCGGCTGCGGCGTCCGTTCATGCGGCGGCTGCTCGAAGTGCTCTTCGACGGGAAGCCCGAAGCGGCAGAGGACATCAGCGCCTCGGCGCGGCAGATGAAGGCCGAGATCGCGAAGGATCGCGAGCGTCTGACCATTCCCGCCGATCCGGCACAAGTGGCGAAGCTCGCGGGCCGCTATCGAAACGCTGCGCTCGGCGAGCTGATCGTGCGGCGAGAGGCCGGCGGCACCGTCTTCGACGTCGGCGAGTGGAAGAGCGCGGTCGCATCACGCCTGAACGACGATCACAGCATCTCGTTCATCACCATCGATCCGTCGTTCCTCGGCTTCGAGTTCGTCGTGGCCGATCGCGCCGGCAGACGATCGCTCGTCGTCCGCGACGGACAACACGAGTACGTGTTCAACGAAACATCAGAGCGATCCCAGGAGTAAGGGCGAGCCGCGCCCTGGAGCAGCGCTTGGCGCGCCGCTCGACGGCGCTCACGTCGCAGCGGCAGTGCTCGCAACTACGTCGTAGCGCGGATCCCCGCAAGCGGTTTTTACGCCGCGAGCGTGTCAGATGGCAGTGGGGCGTGCGGTGACGTTCTGTTCTCGATACGCGCGAGCGGTTTACGCCGCGAGCGCGTCTGGCGTGGGGGTGGGGCCCCACGCAATTAAGAAAGAAGAGCGGGAGACGGGGATCGAACCCGCGACATCAGGCTTGGGAAGCCTGCGTTCTACCGCTGAACTACTCCCGCATCGCCGACGATATCGTTACCGATTCAGAGGTTAGCACAGGCGGCCTCGTCTCTGCCGCGTTCGCCGCCGCGCCGAATGTCCATGCAGCTGCCGTTGATAGAACGTCGCCGCGGCCACGGCCGCGGTGACGTGGCTTCGCTATCTCGCCGGCATCAGGTGGATCGCGAAGATCGTGTCGGCGCCGAACGAGACGATCATCGTGAACGACGAGTCGCCGGGATACACCAGCGCCACGATCGTCGCCGGCGTGGATGAAAGAATCGGCTGCAGTGTCGGCACGCAGTTGCTCAGTCCGCAGGTTCCGGCCGGCACCGTGATGTTGTACGTTCCAGGTGCGGTCCTGGCGACGAGGATTGCGGCATTTCCGTCGAACCGGTTTCCGTCTCCGAAGTAGATGGCCGCGCTGACGTCCGAGGGACCTGACGGTCCTGTGGCTCCCGTCGCGCCGGTCGCACCCGTCGCCCCTGTGGCACCTGTTGCTCCGGTTGCGCCCGCGGGTCCCGCCGGTCCCGTCGCGCCCCTTCCTCCGGTTGCGCCGGCTGCTCCCGCAGGTCCTGTTGCGCCGGTCGGTCCGGTCGATCCCATCGGCCCGGTGGCGCCGGCCGCGCCGGTCGCGCCGCGCGGCCCGGCGGGACCTTGCGGTCCGATCGCGCCAATGGTCACGTCGAACTCGGCGAAGTCGTCGTCGCGGCCGCGATGCTCGCGGCCGCGCCCGACGACCAGCAGAAACGTTCCGGGATTGTCGAGCACCGTCTGCGGTAGTGGAATGACCAGTTCGGTCGGCGACTCGCTCAGCGCCGTCAGCGCGAGACCGTTCAAGAGGACGTGCAGCGGCTTGCGGCCGTCGAAACCGCTTCCAGTGACGGTGAGCGTTCGGGCGGCGAGGTTGGGGATTGCGCTCGTGATCGTCGGATCCCTGTCGGATGCATGGACGGTCATGCCCGTCAGCACCGCCCATGCGACCGCACACGACACAACGCCCCTATTGAAACAGCGTTTCATACGACTCCTCTCGACAGAATCGATTAGGCCGGCCGGGAGCTGCGAGGAAGGGGGCCGGCGAGTACGGGGGAAAGCGCCAACAGCATACCGAAGAATTGCGCGCCTGTTTCACACTCCGTGCTGCCGTTCGAAAGGACGTTGTTGCCGTCGGCGCGAGGGCGTTCACCCACGTCGGCGCGACGATTTGAACGTGAGGCGCTCGCAGTTACGCTCGAATGAGGCTCACCACCTCGTCGCGCTTGGACGCCATCAGCTCGGGCGTCGTCGCCTCGAGGTTCAGCCGCAGCAGCGGCTCGGTGTTCGACGGCCGCACGTTGAAGTGCCAGTCGGAGTATTCGATCGAGATCCCGTCGAGCGTGTACTGGTGACCGTCGGCGTACTTCGCGGCGATCGCCGTCAGCTTCGCCGGCACCTGCTCCATGCTTTTCAGCTTGGTGTTGATCTCGCCGGAGACGAAGTACCGCTGCTCGAGCGGCTGCACGAGCTCGTGAAGGCTCTGCTCCTTCTTCGACATCAGCTCCAGGATCAACAGCGCGGGAATGAATCCGTT
>Ga0070699_100001415_pt1 | contig 22040 bp, 16 predicted proteins | sample KBSK1503metaG_FD_65473 | JGI IMG/M metagenome (GOLD analysis project Ga0070699, IMG submission 65473) | Corn, switchgrass and miscanthus rhizosphere microbial communities from Kellogg Biological Station, Michigan, USA - KBS K1-50-3 metaG | ecosystem: Host-associated > Plants > Roots >...
GAAGCGTGTCTCGAGGCGATGCGCAGTGGCGCGGTGGCGGGAATTCAGGACATGGGCGCTGCTGGCCTCACGTCTTCGTCGTGTGAAATGGCAGCACGCGCGGGGACCGGCATAGAGTTGGATCTATCACTCGTGCCCCAGCGCGAACAGAACATGACTGCGTACGAGATGCTGCTGTCTGAATCACAGGAACGCATGCTGATCGTGGCGCACTCCGGTCGCGAGCGCGAAGTGGTTGACATCTTTCGCAAGTGGGATCTCGATGCGGTCGTCATCGGACGCGTGCGCGACACGGGCCGCATGCAGGTGGTCCATAACGGCGAGCTGGTGGCGGACATTCCGGTCGAGACGTTGACAGACGAAGCGCCGCGCTACGAACGTCCGATGTCGGCGCCGGCGAAGCAGGAATCACAGATTACACAGATCGAGAGCGCGGATTTGACTTCCGATCTGGTGCGATTAGTTTCCTCCGGTAATATCGCGTCGAAAAACTGGGTCTATCGCCAGTACGATCACATGGTGCGCACCAACACTGCGATCCTGCCCGGCGCCGATGCGGCGGTGGTGAGGATCAAGGAAACGCGACGGGCACTCGCGATGTCACTCGACGGCAACGGGCGTTACTGTGCTGCGAATCCACGTGAAGGCGCGAAACTCGTCGTCGCCGAATCCGCTCGCAACGTGGTTTGTGTTGGCGCACGACCAATCGCAATCACGAATTGTTTGAACTTCGCTTCGCCCGAGCGGCCGGAAGTGATGTGGTCGTTTTCGGAAGTGATCGACGGAATGGCCGAGGCGTGTCGCGCGTTTGAGACGCCAGTCGTTTCCGGCAACGTCTCTTTCTACAACGAGACTGAAGGTCGCGGCATCCTGCCAACGCCGGTAATTGGCATGGTTGGACTGATCGAAGACGTCAAGCGCGCAATTCTGCCGGGTTTCAAAAAAGCCGGCGACGTGATCGCGCTGCTCGGAACGACGCAGGACGATCTGTCGATGAGCGAGTATGCGGTGACTGTCGGCGGGATGACGACTGCTGAGATCACAGCGGCAGGTAAAGTGCCGGCACTGGATCTGGCGCGCGAGGTTGCGGTGCAAAATGCGTGTCTGGCCGCTGCGGAAGCAGGACTGCTGCTTTCAGCTCACGACTGTTCCGATGGCGGACTTGCGGTCGCGCTGGCTGAATCGTGTTTCTCGTCGTTGGGACGCAATGCGATTGGCGCTGACGTAGATCTTAAGGGACCACTTGGTCCAACCGCGTTGCTATTCAGTGAATCACCTTCACGAATCATTATCAGCTTCGATCCTGCCGACGCCGGCGCTGTGCAGGAGATCGCCGAGCGCAATCAGGCGCCGTTCGCAATCCTGGGCCAGGTCGGCGCCAAAGAACTTGTCGTTAACGTTAATGGCAAAGAAACGGTTCGGACCGAAGTTGCCAATTTGGAATCAGCCTGGCGCGACGCCTTCGCAACCAGACTCCAGGCTGAACTCGTAAGCGCTTAGCCACGAGTTACACGGATCAATGCATCCCGTCATCTACCTCAACAAAACCATGGTTGAGGCGACGAAAGCGCGCGTCGCGCCGGTTTCTTCGGCCATGCTCTACGGCCGCGGCGTGTTCACCACGCTCGCCATCTACAACTCACAACCGTTTCTCTGGACCAAACACTGGCAACGTCTTACCGCACACGCAAAGAAACTCGACGTTGATTACACGGGCTGTAACGAGAAGAACGTCGGCGAAGCACTGCACAAACTGATCGCGGTCAACCAGGTGCGTGAAGGTCGCGCCCGCGTGATCATGCTGGCACGCAGCGGGCGCGATATCTGGAAAACGCGAGCGCCGGGAGCGAAGAAGACCGATCTGCTGATCATGACCGGTGAACCGCAGAAGCTCGCGCCTAACGGCTTGTCGCTCGCCGTCTCGCCTTATCGAACCAATACAGTTTCGCCGCTAGTGGGAATCAAAAGCCTGAACTATCTCGAGCACGTGCTGTCGTGGGAAGAAGCGCAGCGCCGCGATTTCGATGAAGCGGTTGTATTAAATGAACGTGGCGAGATCGTCTCGGCGACGACGGCAAACCTCTTCTGGGCCAGGAACGGCACGCTGTACACACCAACGTTGAGCACGGGCGCGCTCGCCGGTATCACGCGCGAATGCGTCATCGAGCTTGCTAACCAACGCTTCATTCCACTGCTCGAAGGAAATTATGAAATGCAGGACCTGACGGAAGCAGACGAGATCTTTTTGACGTCATCGAGCCTGGGCGTCGCAGCTGTGACGACATTCGACTTTCGCCGCTACTCCACCGAAGGAAGTATAACCACCACGATCGCGCAAGCATTCAATCAGTTGAGCCGCGGATAACACGGATAACAAATCGGATTTTTATCTGTGTCATCCGTGGTTAAGTGGCATTGATCTCACCCTGACACCCGTCGCATCGAAAATCGCATTTCCGACCGCAGGCGCGAGTCCGACAATCGGCGTTTCGCCTGCACCCGCTGACGGCAAATCCTTCCGGTCGAGCAAGACGATCTCGATCTTCGGCACATCACTAAACCGCGGCAAGCGATACTTCGAAAACTTGCCATTGAGTATCTGCCCGTTCTTGAACTGAATATTTTCAAACAACGCACCGCCAATCGCCTGCACCACCGCGCCTTCAACCTGATTGTGCAAATGCAACTTATTCACGATCGCGCCGCACTCGAAGCTCTCCACCACGCGCTCGATCTTCACGCGCCCGGACTTCGCGTCTACCGAGACCTCCGCGGCAGTCGCGATGTAACTCCCTTTCTCAAACCCACACGCGATCCCATAGCCGCGCCCTTCAGTCTTCCTGTGTGACCACCCAAACGCCTTCGCTGCCGCCTGCAACACTGCTTTCAGTCGCTCATCCTTGATGTTCTTTAAACGAAAATCCACCGGGTCCAGGTTGACCAGGTGGGCCAACTCATCCATGTGTACTTCGCGCGCAAAGTGATTTGCAGTCGCAGCGAGACCGCGATACGAGCCCTGTCGCAAAGGCGACTTGCTGTTGTGAAACTGAATGTTCTGATTCGGAAAGTCATACTTGACCTGAATGCCCGAGCCGCCCGAGTTGTAGTTGTGAAACTCCCACGCCGTCACCGTGCCGTCGTTCTTCACGCCCGTGCTGACTTCGATCACACCCGCCGGACGAAAGTAGGCCCAGTTGAATTCTTCCTCGCGCGTCCAGACGAGTTTGACCGGCTTGCCACTCGCACGCGCGAGCCGCGCCGCTTCGATCGCGCACTCGCCCGTGTGCTTCCCGCCATAGCCGGAGCCAGTGTCGGGCACGATCACGCGCACCTTTTCTTCCGGCATGTGGAACGCTTCCGCTAGCTCAGATCTCACGCCGAACGGACGCTGCGTACCGGTCCAAACGGTTAGCTTGCCGTCGTTCCACGCAGCGATCGCAGCGCGCGGCTCGAGGGGCGCGTGTGCGATGTAGGCGACGGTGTACGTCTGCGAAAGTTTCTGATCCGCCGCCGCCATGCCGTCCCCAATCGACCCGACTGGACGGCCACTTCCGCGACTCGCCGCTGCGTTCTTCTTCAGGTAATCAAACAACTCATCGTTCCCCGGCTGACCCGGAGCCTGCCAGTGAACCGCGATCACTTTCTCCGCGCGTATGGCAGTTTCCCGATCGGGTGCGGTCACGCCGATGAAGTCGCCGTCGCGAACCACCACGACGCCCGGCAACGCTTCGGCCGCTTTCGTATCGGTGGAAACAAGCGTCGCTTCCAGTGCTGATGGTCTGACTACACGTCCATACAACATTCCTTCGCGCTTCATGTCGGACGTGTACTGATGTTTGCCGGTAACGAAGTCGCGGCCATTGACCTTCGGCACGGACGTGCCGGCGATGGTCCAATCACGCACCGGCATGATCGCGACGTCCGGCGGAATCGTTTTGACGAGCTTCTGACCTTTCGCGACTTCGGCGAGCGTCAGCGATTTTGACGCATCGTGGTTAACGAAACGCGCGTTCACGATCCGCACCTCGGCGGGCGCGACTTTCCACTGCTCCGCGGCGAGTGCGATCAGCGTCTCGCGTGCGGCCGCGGCTGCTTTGCGTAGCTGCGGCGCCATTCTCGCCGTCGAAAGACTCCCGAATGTGCCGAGGTCAAACGGCGTCAGATCCGTATCCGCCATCACCAAACGCACCATCGTCATCGGCACATGCAGTTCTTCCGCAACTGCCTGCGCAAGCGAAGTGCGAATGTTCTGTCCGAGCTCGACTTTGCCCGTGAATGCCGAAACCATGCCGCTTTCGTCGATGTGAATCCACGCGCCGATATCATCCGGCACCCGTTCACTCGCTCGGTTTCTTCCGGACTCGCCCTGCTCCTGTTGCAACGTGTGCGCGATCACGTTCGACATCGGCACGATGAGCGCGATGCCGCCGCTGAACGCTTTCAGAAACTGCCGTCGATTAAAACTGAAGCGATACGCCGGTCCTTCGAAAAGTTCGTAGCGTTCCTGTTCCACTTCGAGCTGGTCGATTGCGTCGTTCATTCGGCCACCTCCTTCGCCGTTCCCGCTGCCAGCTCGATCGCGTTCACGATGCGCAGGTAAGTGCCGCAACGGCAAACGTTCGCATCCATGTGCTTCACGATCTCGTCGCGCGTAGGCTTCGGGTTCTTATTCAACAACGCGGTGGCGGACATGATCATTCCCGAGGTGCAGTAACCACACTGGAGCGCGTCGGCTTTTAGAAATGCCTCCTGCAAAGTGTTCGGCTTGCCGTCTTTCTCGAGGCCTTCGATCGTCGTGACTTGTTTCCCACTCACTCGCGCGACCGGCGTCACACACGAGCGCATCATTTGACCTTCGACGAGCACGGTACACGCGCCGCAGCGCGCTTCGCCGCAACCGTACTTCGTTCCAGTCAGATTCAAATGATCGCGCAGCACGTAAAGCAGCGGCGTTTGCGAATCGACGTCGACGCGCAGTTTCTTTCCGTTAACGTTCAGACTAGTTACGTTTCCCATGATGCCACTTAGTTTAGCCCCTCTTCAGCCACAGATGAACGCGTGTGACATCGATCAGTAAATCTGATAATTTGCAAAGACATGAGCACCGTTACTGAAGAAACCCCTGAAATTACCGAACCAAAAACGCATAAATGGGTCTACCTCTTCGACGAGGGTCCGGGTGACGACAAGGCATTGCTCGGCGGCAAGGGCGCCGGGTTGTGCGAAATGACGCGCGCGGGATTGCCCGTGCCGCCGGGTTTGGTCGTGACCACCGAAGCCTGCAATGCGTTCTTCGACAACGATAAAAACTTTCCCGAAGGCATGTGGGAACAGGTGAAAGAGGGCCTCAGCAGGATCGAGGAGAAGGTCGGCAAGCGCTTCGGCGATCCGAAGAATCCGCTGCTCGTCTCGGTTCGCTCGGGCGCGGCGTTCTCGATGCCGGGCATGATGGATACGGTGCTGAATCTTGGTTTGAATGAAGAAACGGTGCAGGGCCTGGCGGAACAGACGGGCGATCTGCGTTTCGCGCTCGATGCTTATCGACGCTTTGCGTCGTTGTTCGGCGAGATTGTGATGGGCGTGGCGCACGAGAAATTCGAGCGCGTGCTCGATCGTTTCAAAGCCCAAACACAGGGCGGTCGCGACACCGATCTCCAATCTGATCACCTGCGCGAGATCATCGCCGCCGAGAAGCAGATCATTCTCACCGAACAGTCTGCGATTCCGGAAGATCCGTACGAACAACTGCGCGTTGCGATCATGGCCGTGTTCAATTCGTGGATGGGCCGGCGCGCGATCGATTATCGCCGCGTCAATCGCATCCCTGATTCGCTGGGGACGGCAGTCAACGTTCAGGCAATGGTGTTTGGCAACATGGGCGCGGGCAGCGGCACTGGCGTTGCTTTCACTCGGAACCCCTCGACGGGAAAGAAAGAGTTGTACGGCGAGTATCTGCTGAACGCGCAGGGTGAAGACGTCGTCGCCGGTATTCGCACGCCGAATCCGATCAGCCAGCTCAAAAAGGAACTGCCGGAAGCTTACGATCAGTTTGCGTCTATCACAGACCTGCTCGAAAAGCATTACGGTGATATGCAGGACTGCGAGTTCACGATCGAACGCCGCAAACTCTGGATGCTGCAAACGCGTACCGGCAAACGCAGTGGCGCGGCCGCTGTGCGGATTGCCGTCGAGATGGTTTACGAAAAACTGATCGACAAGGCAACGGCCGTCAAACGGGTTACGCCGGAACAGTTGGACCAACTACTGCACCCGACTGTCGATCCGAAAACGAATGCGACTGTGCTCGCGACCGGTTTGCCGGCGAGTCCAGGCGCCGCGCAAGGCCAGGTGGTTTTCAGTCCTGACGAAGCGGAAGAGATGGCGCGCGATGGCAAACAGGTTGTGCTCGTGCGGCAGGAAACGAGTCCGGACGATTTTCACGGCATGGTCGCGGCGCAGGCGATCGTTACTGCGCGTGGCGGTATGACGAGTCACGCGGCGGTGGTGGCGCGTGGCATGGGCAAGACGTGCGTCAGCGGCGCAAACGCTCTGAATATCGATTACGGTCAGCAGCAGTTCACGGTTGAGGGCACGGTCGTCCCCAAAGGCGAATGGATCACGGTTGATGGTTCAACTGGTCGCGTGTTTCTCGGGCAAGTGCCGACCATTCAGCCGACACTCGGAAACGATTTCTACAAGCTGATGACGTGGGCCGATCATTTTCGCACGCTGCGCGTCCGGGCCAATGCAGACACGCCGCTCGATGCGAAGACGGCGCGGCAGTTTGGCGCTGAAGGCATCGGTCTTTGTCGTACGGAACACATGTTCTTCGGGGATCAACGACTCGCGGCGATGCGCGAGATGATTCTTTCGGAGGGCGCGGGTGCACGCGAGAAGGCGCTGGAAAAGTTGTTGCCGCTTCAGCGTGGCGACTTCATCGGTATCTTTCGCGAGATGGCCGGACTGCCGGTGACGATTCGTCTCCTGGATCCGCCGCTGCATGAGTTCCTGCCGAATGCGGAAGAGCTGGGCGCGGAGCTGGCCGAGTTGAAGATGAAGTTGAAAGGGGTAGGCTCGCTGAGCGACATGGACCAGGTGCTCGACGAGATCGATCAGAAGCGCGCGTTGTTGCGCCAGGTCAATCGCATCCGTGAAGCGAACCCGATGCTCGGCTTCCGCGGTTGTCGTTTGGGATTGCTGTTTCCGGAAGTGACGCGCATGCAGTGTCGCGCGATCTTCGAAGCGGCGTGCCAGGTTCAGGGTGAGCGCAAGAAGGTCGAGCTCGAGATCATGGTGCCGCTGGTTTCTCTCAGCGAAGAGTTGCGGCAGCAGGCGGAACTGATTCACGAAGTTGCGCGCCAGGTGATAGGTGAACATGGCATGACTATCGAGTACATGGTCGGCACGATGATCGAATTGCCGCGCGCGGCGTTAATGGCCGATCGGATCGCGCAGCACGCGCAATTTTTCTCGTTTGGCACCAACGATCTGACGCAAACGACTTTCGGACTGAGTCGCGACGATTCGAGCCGGTTCCTGCCGAATTACATCGAACGAAAGATCGTGCGGGACGATCCGTTTCAGGTGCTCGATCGCGATGGTGTGGGCCAACTCGTTCGCATGGGCACGGAGCGGGGCCGCAGTGTGAAGCCAGAGCTCAAAGTGGGTATCTGCGGCGAGCACGGTGGCGATCCGCAGTCGATCGCGTTTTGTAACGAGATTGGGCTCGACTACGTGAGCTGTTCGCCGTTCCGCGTTCCGGTGGCGCGGCTCGCGGCCGCGCAGGCTGCTTTGAATCCGGAAGAAACGATCAGCGCGCAGGTGTAAGCCACAGATTGCACAGATTTAAGATCAGATTTACACAGATGTCTCATGCCCACCTCAAAAGATCTCCAGCACCTACTGGAACGCATCCAGCTGCGGCTGGATGAAAGTTTCGTCGGCATCGGTTCGGAAATCGCGGACCTGCCGCCTGAAGATCTCGCGGAGTTACTGAATCAACTAAATCTCGCCGACGCGGCCGCCGTCGTTTCCATGCTGCCGCTCGCCCGCTGTATCGAGCTCTGCGACCAGCCGACGATGCGCCGCCGCGCCGCTATTCTCGAACAACTCGAACCCGCACGCGTCGCCGCGATTCTCGAGGGCCTCTCAGCCGATGAGCGCACCGACGTGATCCAGAAAATGGGGCTACACGAACGGCATCGCGTCATGCCGAAGTTCAGTCCTGAAGTACGCGCCGAGCTCGAGGATCTTTTGCAGTATCCGGATCACACTGCCGGCGGCATCATGACCACTGAGTTTGTTCGACTCGATCCGAAGATGACGGTCGGCGAAGCACTCAAACACATTCGTGCCGTTGCGCGCGAGAAAGAATCGATCTACGCGTGTTACATCATGGATCCGGAAACGGATCGTCTGCTAGGCGCGGTGTCGTTACGCGACCTGGTCATGGCCGAGCTCGACCGGCCGCTGCTCAAGGTATGCCGGCGTAAACCGGTAACGGTGAATGTGCTCGACGATCAGGAATTGGTGGCGCAGAAGATTGGTAAGTACAACTTGCTGGCGGTGCCGGTTATTGAAGGCGACGGGAGTGTCGTAGGCTTTGTCACCGTTGACGACGTCATCGACGTGCTAATCGAAGAACAGACTGAAGACATCCTGCGCATGGCCGGGGTCGAGCCGGGCGCGATGGACAAGCCTTATTTCGACAATCCGATCCTTCGCGTGGTCCGGAAACGCATTGGGTGGTTGTTGCTGCTGTTTGTCGCCGGCACGATGACGAGCGCCGTGTTGCATCGCTTTCAAAATGAGCTCGACACAGTGGTGGCGCTGGCGTTCTTCATACCATTGTTAATTGGCACCGGTGGAAATGCAGGCGCGCAGACAGTGATGACGGTGATTCGGAGCCTGGCGCTTGGAGAAGTCGGGGTGCGTCATGCGTGGCGAGTCGCGATGCGCGAAGCAACTACGGGAATACTGGTCGGTTCGATGGTTGCGCCGATCGCTTTTGGCCAAGCATTGCTGTGGCGAGTGGAGTTGCCGCTCGCGCTGACTGTGTCGGTGACGATGTTTGCGATCTGCGTGTGGTCTACGACGGTGGGCTCGTTGATTCCGATCCTCGCGCAGCGCGTCGGCGTCGATCCGGCGGTACTCTCGGCGCCGCTGATCACGACACTCGTCGACGCCACGGGGCTGATCATCTACTTCACGATCGCGAAGGCGATTCTCGGTGTTTAGCCACGGGTAACGCGACTGTATTTAAACGACATTGCTTTCGTGCCTTCGCCGCCATCAATACTCGTCGTCAGTGAATCACCTGACCTTCTATAAATAATCCGCTTCGGAAAATCGTGTTGTGGATTTTCGAAGACCGCTTCATTCGCGGACGCGCGCGTCAACTTGAAATCCGTGCCGGGACAACGCGCCTTCGGATGGGCAACGTAGTAAATGCCATCAGCGCGCTGCTCGATCCGGAGATACTCAAACTCCACTGTCTTCTCACCCGCAACCGTGCGACTCATCCCCAGCATCGTCGCACCTGCAGCCTGCGTCCAATGCTCCTCAATCTGCCGCTTGCTACCCGGCTCCGTCTGCCACGCCCCCGCGAGCCAGGCGAGATCCGCGAGCGTCTGCGTCTGCGACGACGCGTGACTCATAAAAAACAAGGTGAATAGAATTGCAGCAGTTATGCGTTTTAGCATGTCGGGTCTCCTCGCCTGAGACAGTAGCGCGTCTTTATCAGATCGTATTGTAAAAATCCGACCTGCGCGTTTTGCGCGTAAACGATTCCGTCAACGCGCTTTGACTGGAGAACAAAATAGCCGGCGTCTGCTGCGCAAACTGATTGAAGTCGCGAATCAAATGGGCCTGATCGTAATAACCACATTCGAGTGCAACCGCCGCCCACACTGAGCTGCACCGCTCAACCGCTCGAAACACTTGCTGAAAACGGATGATACGGCCCAGCATCTTTGGTCCGATTCCAATCTCGCGAAGAAACCGGCGCTCCATCTGCCGGCTACTCATACCTGATTCGTGCGCCAGCCGATCGACCGGCATTAGTCCCCCGCTCGCGACAATCTTTCCAGCGAGGTGTCTCAATCGCGAATCTTGAACCTTCGCCGCAAGCCAACCGGTAAGAAACGCTTCGACCGCCTTTATCTTTTCTGACATCAAGTCCGCTTCAGAAGCAGCCGCCAACAATTCACGCTCAAACTTGCTCGACAGAGCGCCCAACTCCACCACCTGATCTGTGATTTCATAAAGCGGTACGCGCAGAAACGGCACCGTACCACCCGGATGGAAACGAATTCCGAGCAACTGCACTGCGCCTGTGGGTGAGATAAATACGGGCCCTGTCATCTGGCCCACCAGAAAATTCCGAGGTTGGAGCGAACTTCGGCCATCGGCGTGCTGTGAGAACCGGGGGCCAAAGTTCAGGATTAACTCGACACAGCCGTCCGGAAGTATGCGCTCGGCGTGAGTCGACGGCAGCTCGCTTTCAAGCGTCCAAAAACACTCTACAAAACCATTAAGCGGACACTGGGGCTTGATTTCGCTATAGCGCATCAATTTCGTGTGAAAAGTTTTCACGCAAAGGCGCAAAGTTTACGCAAAGACGCAAAGTGGAGCTCTTTTTGCGCCTAAGCGTAGACTTTGCGCCTTTGCGTGAAACTAACCTAACGCCTATTGGGGCGCTGAGGCAAACGCCACGTCAGTGATCAAAAGCCCGCCTTGCAGTCGTTCATTGAACGTAAACTGCACCGACCTGACCGCGTTGAGATTGACTCCACTAAACGCAGTCAACGGTACGCGCACCGTGTTCAGCACAACTTTCGGCACAGGCCCAGTTTCTCCCGGTGGAAAGTACAATGCGCCCGAAACATCACTGACGCGCACCGACGATGACGCACCCGAAGCATCGGTCAGCACCACACGAAAGTCCTGCGCGAGGCCCGCGAGATTGCGAGCATCGGCAAAGTTCACACTCACGCGAAACTGTATCGCCTGAAATCCGGAAACATTACCCAGCGATGCCGGAATATTGTTTCGGTAATTACCCGTGAGATCATTCCACCCAGTCCTCAGTTGGGTCATTCCTCGCGCTGCCGAGCGTGCGCTCGGAACCGTGTGTGGCTGTTGCGCATTCAGTGCGCCAGGCAAGCACTTATTCGCAGGCGGCGCATCGCCACCACACAAGTCATAAGGTGTGAGTGCAGTCGGCGTAACGGCGCCGCCAAGGAAGTTGAGGGAAAGATCGTTGTTCGTGAGTAACCGGTTCACATCGAGCCGGAGATTCGGAAGATCCGGTGCGTGATAAGAGACAAACAAGGCGTTGGTTTGAGCGGAAGGCGGTGGCGGCGCATCACCCGTCAAGATCGGGATGAACTGACTCTCACCACCAACATAAGCGCGGAAGAACGCGCTCATGTACGCCAAACCGGTGCCGCGTTGCTGCGCTTCGGTCAAGCGCTGATTGCCCTTGCCGTCGCCACATTGAGAATCTGAATGACCGCCGACGACAAACGACAACCAATCATTGCCGGAGCCGGGGATGCCACTCGAAGGCGACCAAATCGTATTGTAAAAATTGTGATTGGCGCCCATCACCAACATGTAATGTTTCGGCGCTGCATCACCGGGCACGTTGTAACGAGCGTCGTCGTAAAAGTGCACGCCCTGGAGATCGCTGACGTCGCCGTCGCAGTAAGGCAGCAGCACGTCAAGCGCCGCGTTGTTTACGACGAAGCGGTTGAAGTCAACCGGCGCCAGCGGAAAGACGGCCTTGATACCGTAAGGCGCGCCTAACGAATTATTCAAAACGAAGTGACGCACCACACCTTCACCGCCGCGCGAGTGGCCCATCGTGCCAACCCTGGTCAGATCGAATTTGCCGATGAACCTGGTTCCGAACGGCGCGCCACCCGTCGTGTTGAAAGTGTTCAGGAGGTCGAGATGTTTTTGGATCAGCTCCGCGCGTGCCAGCGCACCAAGGTCGAACACTAAGTTATCGACAGCGTTGACGCCGTTGGAGCTAATCGAAACGACCACGTAGCCATGACTGGCGAGGACGTCGGAAACGTAATCGTAACCTTTGTAACTGGGGATTGGAGTACGCCCGTTGGTGCAGGGCCACTGGAGGAATTGACCGCCACCACCGCTAAAACAAGTCGCGTGACGCCCGTGTAGAAAAACAATCACCGGGAATGGTCCACCCGACAAGTTGGTGGGATAGTGAATCGAGGCGAGGAGCTCAACCGGTCCGGGAAAGTCTGATGGTTGAAAGGCAGTATCTCCGAAGTTGTACTCTTCGCGCGTCACTGCCAATGGGCCCGGGGTACCGGGATCAGGCACCTGGGCCAACACTGCGAAGGCGCTGACAAACAGGAAAAAGAAAGCGAGTGAAAGTGTGCGCAGGTAGTTGGTTCTCATTGGTTTCCTCCTTCCCGTTTCAACTGGAGCGCTTGCGGTACTCTGCGCCGCGTCTCTTTATCTTCGCCGTAAGAGATCGACACGACGCCGCCCTCACGAAGCAGCGAGCTGTCGAACGTTATGGCAGTGATCTGCGACAACGATTCGTTTTCGATACCGATGCCGGCGATCTCGTCGTCAATCCAAACAACTGCCGGAAGAGCGCGCACCGGGAATGGACCACCCTGAACAGTCACGCGCCAGGCTTTATCAACTGCAACCTGTTGTCCGCGAATTTCGACGTTCATATTCTGCGGCAGGCGCACTTCCTCCACGCGATAACCTGTCAACCGCAGGTCGCTATTAGGCCGGGCAGATTTCGCCTCGCCTAAGACTTTGCCGGGCAATTGCATCAGTTGTCGCAACGGCAACTCTTTGTTAGTCCTTTGTGAATAGGCAGATAAGCCGCTTGCCAGCAGCAGCAGTGGCAACACGACGATTGCGATCGCTACAGGGCGATTTATGGAGCTTCGCATATTTAGTGGTCTCCTTTGAATGGCTGAAAGAGCTCGACCAGCGATTAGTTAACGGGTGTCACGCCTCTGACAGAGAGGTACGACGGGGGAATACACAAATCCGGTAATACTAATCTGGGTTGGGAGGTCTAAATTGTCGGGCTTGAAGCAGGCGTTACCTTAATAGCAATCGAGAACGCTGTCAAATTACATTCGTGCAACAAAAAGAAGCCGGAGAAAACACACGGTGGACCAGGCGACAACGAGACTCTCGGCGTCGCTTTGTGCGGGACTATGCCAAGTAAATCAACAGGCGTAGCCGCCGTTGTCGCCGGCACAGCCGATGGCGTACAGCAAAGCAAGCGCACCGACACCGGCGCCGACTCCGATTCCGATCTTCGCGACCAGTGAAAGCCCGCCTTGCTTCTTAACTTCGGAGACGTCGCTGTAGGCCAACGTCCTCGCCTGTCCGGTCTTTGAATCCGACAAAGTAAAGGAATCGCCACTCGCGTTGCTGATGAAGCCTTTAAGTTTTGTCTTATCTTTCAGTTTTACTGTGACCTTCGCCTTTGGACCGGTGCCGCGTTTGGCGACCGCGGCCTTGACTTTGTCTGTGGCCGCATCGCTTTGATTTGCCCGCACAACGTCGAGCATGAGCACTGAATTACCTGCGTGAAATAAGAGAACTACTAATCCGATCGAGAAGAGTCTTTTCAACATAGTCTCCTCCTTTGAGGGACGTGAAATTTGATGCACGCGAGGTTAACGACAACGTTATTGACTGTCTTTAGTAGTTATGTTTCCGTTTAGTTGGGAGGTGGCCCACTTTTTACTCCAAGCTATGTCTCAGGTCAAGTTAACCAACGTGAGCTGGGGTTTGATCGGTTGCGGCGACATCGCGCGCAAACGCGTCGCTCCGGCACTGCACGACTCTCCGTTAGGCGAGTTGGTGGCAGTCAGCCGGGCGCGGTCGGAGCTGGCCGAGTCGTTCGCGCGTGAATTCGGTGCACGGAAGTGGTACTCCGATTGGCGAGAGTTGCTGTTGGACCAGGAAATCGATGCGGTTTATGTTGCCACTCCGGTCCACCTGCACGCGGAACAAACAATCGCCGCGGCTGAAGCAGGCAAAGCGGTGTTGTGTGAGAAGCCGATGGCGCTCAATGTTGCCGAGTGTGACCGGATGATAGCCGCAGGCCGCGCGCATAACGTGCGGCTCGGAGTCGCTTACTATCGTCACTTTTATCCCGTGGTGCGTCGCGTGAAGGAATTGATCGACTCAGGCGAGCTCGGCGTGCCCATCGTGGCTCAGCTGAATGCGTTTGAATGGTTCGATCCGAAGGCATCTGACGTGCGGTCGTGGTTGATCAGGAAGGAGCTTTCCGGCGGTGGTCCAATGTTCGATTTTGGTTGCCATCGCCTCGAAGTGCTGCTGGATCTCTGCGGCCCGATCAGCGACGTCAAAGCGTCGCTCGCTAACACGTTATTTGATCGTGAAGTGGAGGATTTTGCGACCGCTGTCCTCCAGTTTGAGCGCGGCATGTGTGGGGTTTTAACCGTGACTCACGCTGTCCATGAGCCGCAGGACACCTTCGATCTCTTTTGCTCGCGCGGTTCGATACACGTCCCCGTCCTCAATCAGGGAACCATGCGCATCCTGAGCCCCGACGGCGAACGCGTCGAATCCCACCCGAACGCAAGCAACATTCACCAACCCCTGATCGAAGACTTCGCCCGCGCCCTGATCGAGCAGCGCGAGCCCGTCGTCACCGGCGAGATTGGTCGCGCGGTAGCCCTGTTGGAGGAACAGATTTACCGGCCGCCAGGAGTAAGTTGAAGACAGACATCAGACAATTGCGCTTGATTCGAATCCGGGTGGGCTGAATCTCCCGCTGGCGCAGGTGGTACCGACAGCTCCAAGGCCATTTGAGGACTTGTGAGGCAAAGCGCGTCGGATAGTCAGTACCACCTCCTTGGGAGCGCCCCAAATCCCACCATTCGACTCCAAATCAATAGCTATATCGCAAGGTAATCATCGACTCGCGAGGCGGCCGCTTGACGTGCCGTAGACAAAGGCCTCCCCGGTAGACACGATTCGCAACCTTAGTCCAAACAGCGGCTGATTGACCCAAGACTTCCGGACACCTGTGAGAACGCCCTCGTCCGGCAAGTTGCTGAGTCACCTCACATTGCCAGCTACATCGGACAGAAACTACAATTCGTCCGAAACAACTCCTCCAGCCTTGCGCTGCTTGTTGTCGCTACTATACTGACTCGACACAATGAGAGTCTTTGGGAACCTCTTAGTAAGTTATTAATAAGTTCTTAAAGGTTATGAAGAAAGAGGGAAGCCTGTTCAGGTTTGGGCGTTTTTCCTTGGATGAAAACGACCGGATGCTGCTGTGCAAGGGCCGCCGAGTGCCGCTCGCACCGAAAGTCTTACAGACTCTCCTCATCCTCCTGCGGCACCGAGGGCGGGTAGTTGAAAAAACTCTTCTGATGCAGGAGTTGTGGCCTGACAATTTCGTTGAAGAAGGAAATCTGGCCCAAAATATCTTCGCACTTCGACGAGTGCTCGGCGAGACCGCCGACAATCCTCATTTCATTGAAACCGTTCCAGGGCGAGGGTACCGGTTTGTTGTAGCAGTTGACGAAAACCGGAAGACTACTCAGGTTTCCACGGCCCGCAATGGAAATACTCCGATAAAAACAGAACCCAGACGACAGCAGTACGCTGAACCTGACACTGCCTACAAACACTATCTCAAGGGACGCTTCTTTTGGAGTAAGTGTTCGAAAGAATCACTGGAGAAGTCGCTGGACTGTTTTCACCAGGCAATCGCTCTGGCGCCCGGATACGCAGCCGCTTACGCCGGCCTCGCTGATTCATATTTCAGACTCTCGACCAGCTATTGGCCGCCAAAGGACGCCTATCCGAAAGCGATGGAAGCGGTTCTGAAGGCGCTGGAACTGGATGAAACGCTTGCCGAAGCCCATGCTGTACTCGGCATTATTAAAACGCGCTGTGACTGGGATTGGATTGCCGCCAGAAAAGCATTTGAACGCGCGATCGAGATTAACCCTGACTATCCTACCGCTCATCAGTGGTACGGCAATTATTTCGACTCTCTCGGCAAATTCGAGGATGCGCTCAGGGAAAAGGGGCGAGCTCTCGAACTTGATCCTTTATCGTTGTCGATAAACGTGAGCATAGGAACGACGTATTGGATGATGGAAAAAGCTCCGGAAGCGCTGGGCAAGATCTACGACGCTCTGGAAATGGATAAGAACTTTCTACCCGCAGTGCTTCAGCTTGGCTTTGTGAATGAATTGAGCGGAAATCTATCGCAGTCGATCGATAATCTCGAGCAATCACTCGAAATGGACGACTCACCCACGATTCAAGGCTGTTTGGGCCGTGCGTATGCTCTGGCAGGTTTGAAGGACAAAGCCGAGGCGATCATCGATTCGCTCAAAGCTCAGTCTGCGCGACGCTATGTCTCCGCGTACGTATTGGCGTTGATAACCCAGGCGCTCGGATCCGCTGACGACACGTTTGCATGGTTGGAAAAAGCCTACGAAGATCACGACGAGTTTCTTTGTTGGCTCAAGGTCGATCCTCGGCTGAACAGCTTACGCAAAGATCCTCGTTATTTCGATCTCGTAAACCGCGTTTTCGCACTGCAATCTTAGTGCGAGAAGGATATTTCGCTTGAGTGAGAATAAAGTCCTTCCACGCATTCTGGTTGCCGGTGATGCCGCAGTACCCACCGGTTTTGCACGGGTCATCGAAGGTATCTTTAAACCGCTGGACACGAAGTATGAGATCCACCACCTGGGCACTAACTATCGCGGTGACCCTCACGGCTATAGCTGGAAAGTCTATCCGGCAGAACTTGGCGGTGACCGGTGGGGAGCTCGTCGCATCGTAGCGCTGGCCGAAAAAATCCAGCCGCAGTTGATCTTCATCGTCAATGATATCTGGGTTCAGAGTGCATACCTGCAAGAATTGAGACAGGCGAAGACACTCCCTCCGATCATCCTTTACTGCCCGGTTGATGGCGGCCCAATAGATCCGGAGAGCATCGCACCGTTGGCCGGCGTCGCGCGCTGCGTGGTCTATACCCACTTTGGTAAACAACAAGTCGAGGATGCGGTTCAAAAGCAAAGGGAGAAAGATCCTTCCTTTAACTTTCCGCGCGTCGAGATTATTCCTCATGGGGTGGACACCGAGACTTTTTATCCGCTTCAGAGTGACGGCGACCGTATGTCGGGACGGTTATCCGCGAGAAGACTTTTATTCCCGGATGCGACGGATTTGGAGCAGCGGTTTATTGTTCTCAATGCCAATCGCAACCAGCCACGCAAGCGCATTGATACGACTATTCGCGGCTTTACTCTTTTCGCCCGGAATAAACCCGCCCACGTCAAGCTCTTCCTGCACATGGGCGTTGAAGATGTAGGTTGGAATGTAGTTCTCCTGGCCCGCCGTTACGGCATCGAAGATCGCATCCTGATGTCGAGTCTTACTAAAACAATTCAAGGAGTTTCTACGGCCCAGCTTAATCGAGTCTATAACGCGTGCGATGTCGGCATTAACACTTCAAGCGCAGAGGGCTGGGGGCTTCCCAGCTTTGAACACGCCGCGACGCGCGCCGCCCAAATCGTTCCGCGTCACAGCGCCTGTGCAGAGTTGTGGGACGAGGCAGCAGTGCTGCTGGACCCTGGATTCAAAGTAATTAATGAAGGAGTATTAACAGATGCCTGGCTGGTAACTCCTGAGAGTGTCGCCGAAGCGCTGGAAAAACTATACGTCGATAGAGAGTTTCTGGCGGAGATGTCGGAAAAGGCGTTCCGTACAGCTACGCGACCGGAATATCAGTGGGGGAACATCTCGGAGCGTTGGAACGCGCTCTTCCAACAAGTGCTTGAATCAGCTGTGCAGAGATCCTAATTGGCGGTGACGTCAATCGCTAACGCGACGACGGTATTGTCCGTGACTTGCGGCGACCATGCGATTGCCCAGCCGTTGTCCGGCAACCAGCCCACCGTATAGAAGCCCACGGCATAAGACACGAAGCCGCTAACCGGCACTGTCACGCTGGAGCCAGACTGATCCATAGGGGCTAACCTTCCTGACCACATGGGCGGATTGGCAGACCCATTAACGTATCCGCAAATAGTAAACTCTAATCCCGCGGCGGGAGTCCCATTGACAACTTCAATTGCCATAGTTTTCCTCCGAAAGTTTTTACGAAAATGATTGGGGAGATCTTAGCCGTAGCGAAAGGCGAGCGAGAAGCAACTCCGTTGGGCCTCGCTTGCACAGATAGCAAGGGCCGCGAGAGTATACGTTCATTACTTTAGCAAGTCCACGATCCGAGTCGGCGTTCGGAGTCGGCTTGGTCAACCTGATTCATAAGGGCGATCATTCGCCCATATAGCATCTTTTAATCGACAATTTGTCTGGGCCTATTTGACCCTCACAGAGTTTCAAAAGTCCTTCAAACGTGTATCCCTGGCTGAGTAACCATTCATTCTGATGAAACTCTCCCGAGAGATACTCAACTTTCGCCAGACTACGTGTGGATGACAGTATTTCGTATTCAGAACCTTCGCAATCAATCTTGAGCAACTTGCACTTGTCTACGCTCAGCGAATCAAAGATGTGGTCCAAAGTAGTTGAAGGAAGCCCACTGGTGCGACCGTATTCCAACGTGCGCGAGTAACAGCTGGCGCTTCCCGAATTCTGTGGGTTCGTAACCATCTCGAGGAGCCTGCCATCGCCACTTACGCCTTGTTGATATGTGCGAACGGTGGTGATGCCGTTGCGCTGAAGATTTTGTTGGAGCAGTTCGTAATTTTCAGGAAACGGTTCGAAGGAATGAATCAGGATCTCGGGAAAACGCAGTGCGGTGTAGATCGCAAAAAATCCGATGTGAGCGCCAATGTCGATAACCACATCGCCGGGTTTGAAATCGATCCGATTGAGACCGTAACAGTCGACGGTTAATTCCCAGGCAATGATATTGGCTGCTCTGGATACCGGCTTGTCTGCCAGCTCGATCGGAAAGCCATTGATCACGAAACTCTGCACTCTATCAGTCATCTCGTTCTGAAAGGCACAAAGACTTCTTACGGTCTTTGTGCCTTTGTAACCTCAGAGAAAAGTAGCTCAGTGAATACCGATTCTGGAAATCGTATTCTGGTTTCTGTTCGACACCCAGATGCTCTTCCCATCAAACACGACGGATTCGGGCTGAATGCCCACCGGAATTGTGTCGAGCAGCGAACCATCGCTGGCAAGTAACTTCGAAACGTTACCGCTTCCTGTGTTCGCGACCCAGATGTTCTCTCCATCAAAAGCAATTCCGTGTGGGTTTAGACCGACCCCATAGACGCCAATCAACGATCCGTCGCTCGCCTTGATTTTCGTGACGGTACCGCCGTTGAAATTCGTTACCCAGATGTTCTTTCCATCAAAGGCAATTTCTCTCGGCCCGGAGCCCGCTGGAAAGTTTCCGAGCAGCACATTATCAGAAGCACGAATCTTCGTGACTGTGTCATTACCGAAATTGGCAACCCAGATATTAGCGCCGTCGAAGGTTATTCCAAACGGCTGAGATGCCGGGAAAATTCCGAACACGGTCCCGTCAGGCCGCAATTTCGTCACTCGATTAGAAGTGAAATTCGCAACCCAGATGTTTGTACCGTCAAAAGCGAGCCGGCTGGTGCTGCCCGTAACTGGAAACGTTCCCACTAACGTTCCGTCGCTGGCGCGCAGCTTCGTAACGCTGTTGGAGAGATGCGAAATCCAGATGTTTGTTCCGTCGAAGGCAATACCTGCCGGCGCATTGGCAACGGGGAAGGTACCGAGCACAACCCCATCACTGGCGCGGAGCTTTGTCACTCTGTTCAATGAAAGGTTTGCAATCCAAATATTCTCTCCGTCGAAAGCAGTGCCGAAGGCGTTCCCGGGCAGATTGAAGGTTGCATTATTGGGTCGTATAAGATCCCAGCGAATCATCGCAACGAGCATTGGATCAAATTGCGACCCAGACAGACCACGCGGTCCGGTTGCACCCGCGTCGCCCTTGTCGCCTTTATCACCTTTATCGCCCTTGTCACCTTGAGGACCGATGGGACCGAGAGCGCCCGGGTTACCCTGCGGGCCTTGTGAGCCCTCTGCTCCTTGTGGACCACGCTGACCTTCCGCACCTTGCGATCCCTGTGGCCCCTCCGGTCCTTGTGGTCCACTTGCGCCTGTCGCGCCCTGTGGCCCTTCTGGTCCCTGCGGGCCTGCTGGACCTTGTTCCCCTTGCGGACCGATGTCTCTATTCAACGTGACGATCAACTCAGGCTCATGACTCGTCTGCGAATTTTCCTTGCTGTCAAACGTGACTGCGGTGCCGGTACTCGATACCAGAGCAAGACCATTGTTCGTGGAGCTGTTGAGCCAATGGCGCACCGCACTCGTCACATCAACTAACAGATATTGACCCTTCTTATTCGCATCGATGTTGACTCCAGTGACGACCAGATCCCCGAGGGCTGGCGCATTTCGCGCTGTCATCGCCTTCTCGCTCCAGTTGTCCGCGAGCTCGACTACGTCAATCGCACCCGCAACGGAAACGTTTGCGACATAAAGTTTCAGCGTCGCCTTCGCGACATGTGAAGCCTGCGTGTCCGCAGGCAGTGCAGGAGAGAGTTTGAATTTTAGATAGGTAGTATTATTTGCAGATACAGTCAGATTTGGATTCGTGCCGAAGTTTGAATCGAGATCTTTCGGTAGCGTACTGGTATGAGCATCGTCGCTCAGAACACTCTGCGCCATGGTTAAGCTTGACACGCAGACCACCAACAGCAGGGCGCCGACGATCTTCTTCTTCAATAGTTGAAAAATAGCGGATGCGGGTTTCATGGTTTCTCCTTCATTCAGCCTGGGCTAGTTGAGTGGCAGACACACGTCTACCCTCACAACTCTTGTTTTGCGTCTCAGTGGTTCACCGGTGCGGTCAAAAAGTGCCGAACCGGCAAAATTCCCACTCTCGCTTGTGAGTGGCCAGGAAATGAATTTCATCACGTGAGGAAGGAAGATTTATTTCTACTCTCGCAGTGTGAAAGCAGAATCGCTTCTAAAGCTCGGTATTCGTTCGGATATACGCACGCAAATTAGAAAAGGGCGGCCACAGTGGACGCCCTACCCTATTGAAACCATTTGGTGCACCCGGCATGATTCGAACATGCGACCCCTGATTCGTAGTCAAAACAATCCCGTATCGCTGTGTTTCGCTGAGTACTCCTGCATATGGTTCTATTGGAATTCACTTTGTTACCGTGCCGGTCTGTATAGGTCAGTGCGGCTGAGTTGACCCACCGGTGACACACAAAAAATCTTGCCGAACTGCCGGTACATTTTCGACCCTCAGGCAACGTAAATATACAAGAGCGAAAAACAAAAAGCCTGTCTAACAATACGGCACGGCTCCGGCCCTTTCGCGAGGCCGAGCGTTTATTCACGATTGGGCTATAGGCGATTAAAACGAGAGCAGGGCGGGGGACAGATAGGGGAGGGAGAGTGTACCAAGGTGGTGGGCAATCCGAAATTAGGCCGGGGATAGTGGACCGCTCCATCGACGCAACAAGCGTCCGGATCGTTAATCACTTCAGGAGTTTTGCGGCCTCCACAACGATTTTGATGAGATGACGATCTAGCTCCTTCAGAATAAAACGGAAGCGTATAATGTCCAATTTGTTATCGGTCCTGCGAGTCTCGAAAACAGAATAGACTCGCTGGGTTTGGACCACGACTCCGATCGCGCCGAACTCTGGTTTCTTTGCTTTGTCGTTAGTCGTTGCTGCACGCGATTCCTCGGTCGCTGCTCCCCGTAACAAATCAGCACAATATGTGCCTTCCGGCATATCTACATCTGGGTCATAATTAGTGACTTCTCTGAGGAACCTCTCAACCTCAGTTACTAACACGCTACTTCTTCGGTATTTCTTGAGCACTTCTATGTTCAAGATAAGCTTTGGCAAGATTTCTCGATTATTAACATATTCGTATATCCGAGCTTTGATGACTTTATCGCCTACACCTTCTTCAATTTTTACACT
>Ga0070699_100001416_pt1 | contig 22026 bp, 12 predicted proteins | sample KBSK1503metaG_FD_65473 | JGI IMG/M metagenome (GOLD analysis project Ga0070699, IMG submission 65473) | Corn, switchgrass and miscanthus rhizosphere microbial communities from Kellogg Biological Station, Michigan, USA - KBS K1-50-3 metaG | ecosystem: Host-associated > Plants > Roots >...
CCTGAAGCCTTGATCGGAAAAAAACTTTCACGCAAAGGCGCAAAGCCACAAAGCGCTGCCGCGTTCGAAAGCCATCCTTTTGCGTCTTTGCGCCTTTGCGTGAAATATTCATTCAAACCGCAGCGCAACCAGCGGATCGACTTTCGTCGCGCGACGCGCGGGAATACAACAGGCTACGAGCGCCACTAAGACAAGTGCGAGTGCCACCGTCGCGTAAGTAACCACATCAGTCGGTGTCACTCCGAACAGCAAACTCGTCATCAAACGCGTGAGCGCCAACGCGCCCGCCAAGCCAACACCAACACCGATCAGCACAAGCTTCAACCCGTCACGCACCACGAGCTTGATCACGTCGATCGTTCGCGCGCCGAGCGCCATTCGTATCCCCACTTCACGCGTGCGTTGTGCGACCGAATACGAGATCACCCCATAGATCCCGACGGCTGCGAGCACCAGCGCCAGCAGCGCGAACACTGCCAGCAGGATCATCGAGAAACGACGCGCCGCCACCGAGCGCGACAACGCCGCTTCCATCGTGCGGACGTTGAAAACCGCCTGGTCCTTATCCAGCGCTGCGATCTCATTTCTGATTGATCCAGCCAGGCTCAATGGTTCGACATTGGTGCGCGCGAGCACGTTCACGCGGCGCACATACCGCGGCAGAGTCGCAATCGGAATCTGATCGAAGTTGAAATAAAACTCCGGGGTGTTTGCAGTTTGCCCTTCGAGACTGGTGTGTTCCACGTGCCGCACGACGCCGACGATCTCATGATTCTCCGCGCCCGGGACGTTCAACTTAAAGCGCCGTTCGAGCGGATCCTCGTTGGGAAAATACTGACGCGCAAAAACCTCGTCGATCAAAGCGACTGGTGGAGTGTCGCGTGTGTCTTGTGGAGAGAAGAGACGTCCGCGCACGAGCTCAATTTCCATCGTTTTGAAATAGCCGGCGCTGACCATGTACTGAATGCCGTTTGGTTCCTGACCTTGCGCGGGCGGTGGTTGACCATCGATGACAAGTGGCGGAAAGTTTGCTCCTTCAAAAGGAAGTCCGTTCGATACCGCCGTAGCTTGAACTCCGGGCAACGCATTGACTCGCGACTGTAGCCCGGTCAGGAAGTTGTTGACCTTTGAACCTTCTTCAGGACGCGCACTAACCGCGACCTGCATTGCGAGCACGTTCTCGGGATTGAAACCAGGATTGACCTGGCTCAAGCGCCAGAAACTCTTCACGAGTAATCCAGCGCCGACGAGTAGCACAAGCGTCAGCGCCACTTCGGAGATCACCAGCAAGCTGCCCGCGCGATTGCGTCCGCGCGATGAGTTTCGTTCGCCTTCTTTCAGCGTTTCAGTGAGATTGTTGTCTGACGATTGTAGTGCGGGCGCGAGTCCGAAGAAGACACCGGTCAGCAACGACGCTCCCAAAGTGAACAGCAACACGCGCGCGTCTATCCCGAGCTCACTCATGCGCGGAATACCTTCCGGAATGTAGGACGCAATCAAACGCGTACCCCAGATCGCGAGCAGCGAACCAACCACACCGCCGGCAACAGCCAGCACCATGCTCTCCGTGAACAACTGTCGCAGGATGCGCATGCGTCCGGCGCCGAGTGCGGTGCGAATTGCCATCTCTCGTTGTCGTCCGGCAGATCGCGTCAACAACAGGTTCGCGACGTTCGCGCAGGCGATCAGTAAAACGAAACCGACCGCGCCAAGCAAGGTCATCAATGTCGGTCGAACTTCGCCGACTACACTCTCGCGTAGTGATTCGACGCGCACCCGCCGGCCGGTGTTGGTGTCGGGATACTGTTGTTCGAGTCGCGCAGCGATCGTGTTGAGATCGGCGTTGGCCGAGCCGATCGAAGTTCCCGGTTTGAGCCGGGCAAACGCGAAGATGCCGGGATCCTTGGTGCGGAGTTTGAAGCGCTCAGTCGAGAGACCGATGGGGACGTTAACATCGGCGTCCGCGGCGTACTGGAAATTCGGCGGCGTGACTCCGATGACGGTGAACTGCTGGCCGCTGAGTGTCAGTTGTTTGCCGATGATCGTTTCGTCAGCGCCGAAGCGTCTTTGCCAGAGTGCGTGACTGATGATGACGACCGGATTGGCGCCGGGTTGATCTTCTTCGGGTGAAAAATCGCGGCCGCGAATCGGTTTGACGCCGAGTGTTGTCAGGAAGTTTGCGGATACGAGCCGCCCGGCAAGTCGCTCGCTTTCACCCGCGTCCGTGAGATTAAAACTCTCGCGGGTGCGGACGGCGGCGACGTTCTCGAGTGCTGTGGTCTGGTTTCGCCAGTCAGCAAAGTTCGGATAGGAGACGCCGACCGGACGTTCCGAAACTGTTTCCATCAGGACCACTAGTCGATCGGGCTGTTCGTACGGCAGTGGTCTGAGCAACACGGTATTGATCACAGTGAAGATCGCAGTGTTGGCGCCGATGCCGAGCGCGAGTGTGAGCACGGCGACCGCCGTAAAGCCACGCTGCTTTCGTAAACCACGCAACGCGTAGCGCAGATCCTGCACGAGATCTTCGAGCGGGCGTCCAGTCCTGACTTCACGCACGCGCTCCTTGACTTGTTCGATGCCGCCGACTTCGAGTAGCGCCGCGCGACGCGCCTGTTCGGGCCTCAAACCCTCGCGGAGTTTTTTTTCGGTGAGCAGATCGACGTGGGCGCGCAGCTCTTCGGTAAGTTCCTGGTCCACTGACTCTTTGTCCGTGAGATTGCGCCACAGACTCGCGCCGCGGGAAAGTAATCCCATGAGCTGTTCTCCTACGTCGCGTTGAGAGCGGTGGTGATGGCGAGGGAGATGCGCTGCCAGCTTTCGGTTTCGACTTTGAGCTGGCGCTGGCCGGTCTTGGTGAGCCGGTAATATTTCGCGCGGCGGTTATTGTCTGACTCGCCCCAGGACGATTTGAGCCAGCCGGCCTCTTCGAGGCGATGCAGGGCAGGAAAGAGCGACCCTGGTTTGACGTTAAAAGCGCCCTTAGTGATTTGCGAGATGCGATCGGAAACGCCGAGTCCGTGCAGTGGGCCGAGACTGAGCGACTGCAATACCAACAGATCGAGCGTGCCCTTCAAAAGATCGTTGCGGGGTTCTTTCATGCCTTCTCCTATAGAAAATCTATACGAGATAGATACTACCGCTCGTATAGAATGTCAACAGGAGCCGGTACTGGTATCGTTGAACTAAGACTAACGCCGAAGGTGTTGGCCAATTTCAGCCCAGGGTTGGAGCATTAGCGACAACCCTGGGAATATGTCCGATCATATTCTTCAAACCCTGAAAGGGTTCGCCGCGGAATAAACCCTTTCAGGGTTGTTTGCAAAATTATACAGCTAACCCAGGGTTCTTGTTGCACTCGAACCCTGGGCTGAAATTAGCCAACGCCTTCGGCGTATTTTCAAACCGTTGCACTGTCAGCGTATTTTCAAACTGTTGCACCTGTCGGCGTATTTCAAATTGCCGTAGTGCCGCCGTTCACTTCTTCTTTCGTTGCGGGTCGTAGTACCAGCGGTTGCCGGTGCGGTATTCCTGTTCCGTGCGACTCAACATCGCGAGGGCTCGCTTCGGCCGCAGGTGCGCGCAGGCCACGATGATCGTATTCAGCATCGCCATCGGCGCGACGTAGGAACCCGTAAACGATGGACTGCTGGTTGACGCGACTAGATAGTCGTCACAATGCAAGGCGATTGGTGTGGTGTCGCTGTCAGTAATACCAAACGTCGGCACGCCGCGCCCCTGGGCACGTTCAACCGCTTCCACCGTCTCGCGCAGGCAGCGGCCAAAACTGATCGCGACCATCAGATCTTTTTCCGTCATCAGATCGATCTTGTGTTGCAGGTTGCCTGTACTCCCCACCGGCGCCTCAGCATCGAAACCGAGCGGAGTTAGACCATAAGCCAGGAACCAAGCGAGCGACGCCGCCAGATCGACTCCCACCACCAGGATCCGCCGCGCGCCATGAATCCGCCGCGCCAGCTCCACCGCGCGATCGGTGGCGAGACTCGATCTGAGCACGCTCAAACTCTCGACATCTCTTTCCACACAATGCCGCACCTGATCCGTAACACTGCGCTTCTCCTGCGTCGCGGCTTTCAGAACCGTGTAAGGCGTGATGTGCTTGACGAAATGTTGTCGCAGATCGGCGGCGAAGTCGGCAAAGCGTTCGTAACCGAGGGCCTGCACCGTTCGCACAATCGTCGCCGCGTCAACGTTGTAACGCTTCGCCATCTCGCGCGACGAGAGAAAGAAAGTTTGTTCGTGATTGTCGAGGATCTCTCTGATTAAGCGGCGTCGAGAACCACTCAACGGTGATTTGGCAAAGCGAACTTCAAGCGAGGTCAGTGATGATTTGGAGCCATTAGCGTCGCGATTGTTGAGCGAGTTTCCTCCTGCCATAGTCTGCTCCTTGGTGTGCGCGCCTAAGTTTCATCTCGAGATATACACGCGAGTTTCTGTCCGGCGTTCAATAAAACCCAGGTCCACCGCAAACCCCAAACCCGGACCATCCGGAACCGCTACAGTGCCATCAGCAGCCACTGTAACACCGGGCGTAATGATATCGCGTTCGAAGTAGCGTGCACTGGCGGAAATATCGCCGGGCAAAGTAAAGCCCGGGAGACTCGCAAGCGCGATGTTATGGGCGCGGCCGATGCCTGATTCGAGCATGCCACCACACCAGACGGGCACGTTTTGCGCGCGACACAAATCGTGTATGTCGAGGGCTTGCGAATAACCACCGACGCGCCCGACTTTGATGTTGATGATTCTACAACTCTCCAGTTCCAGGGCGAGTTTGGCGTGTCGCGCGCTGACAATGCTTTCGTCGAGGCAGAGCGGCGTCTGCATTGTCTTTTGTAACTTCGCATGGTCCACGAGATCGTCGTTGTGCAGCGGTTGCTCGATCATCAGGAGATTGAAATCGTCGAGCTGTTTTAAGTGATCCTGATCGGCGAGCGTGTAGGCTGAGTTGGCGTCGACTGAAAGCAGAATGTCCGGATGCCGGCGTCGCACTTCGTCCACTACGTCGATGTCCCAGCCGGGTTTAATCTTCAACTTGATGCGTTGGTAGCCAAGGCCGAGATAACGATCGACGCGTTGCAGTAATTTCGAGATCGTCGGTTGAATGCCGAGACTGACGCCAACGGGCACCCGTTTCATTTCACCACCGAGCAGGGTCGAGAGTGATTGTTGTTTCACCTGGCCGAGCAGATCCATGAACGCCAGCTCGAGTCCTGCTTTCGCCATGTTGTGTCCGCGAAAGGGCGCGAGACGCTGCACGAGATCGTCGAGATCTGTGATGGGTTCGGCCAGCAGCGCCGGCCCAAAGAAATCGCGAATCACATGACATGCCGTGCGTACGGTCTCGTAGCTGTAGCGCGGCTCTTCCTCAGCGACCACTTCACCCCAGCCCTGGACTCCATCAGCTTGCAGGGAGACCAAAAAGATGAGACGCGAATCGATCTTGCCGAAGCTGGTTTCAAAAGGTTCCAGCAGAGGCAGACGAATCAAACGCATCTCGACGCCCTCGACTTTGATGGCCGCAGCCGGTGACGTTTCTGAGGTCTCGAAAATTTTGAAGGAACCCTGCATGGCGCGCGAGAAAATAGCACAGCCGTCTCCGCCTGTGCAACAGTTGTTGTATGAGAATTGACATGCTGCAACGGTCGATGTTATATACCGCTACGCCGATCGCCAGGTGTTTGATCGGCGCTGCACTTCTAAACAGACGACAATCGAGATGCGCAGCCGGGTTCCAACAACTCTCTCTTAAGGAGGCGGAATCATGAAGGGGATAGATCTGATTTCTGGTAATAGCTGGAAGTATGGTGCTGGGACATTAGTCCTTTTTTTGTTGCTTCTATTTCCTTTGACCGCAGCGGCCCAAACGACCGTTTCCACGATCGAGGGCACGATCAAAGACGCGCAGGGCAGCGTCGTCAGCGGGGCTCAGGTGTTGGTGAAGTCGGCGGCGCTCGGCATCGAGCGCACCGCCACGAGCGATGCCAACGGTTTCTACCGGATCACCGCGCTGCCGGCGGCAAATTATTCGCTGACGATCACTCATACGGGCTTCTCGACGCGAACCTTCGACGACATTGAACTCACCGTCAACCGGACTCTGACACTCGATATTCCCCTCGAAGTAGGCGCGGTGCAGGAGCAGGTCGATGTCGTCGAGTACGCGCAACTGTTGAATCCCACGAGCTCGTCAACCGGCTCAACCATCACGCCGCAACAGATCAAAGAAATGCCGACCAACGGTCGCAACTATCTCGATCTGATGCAGCTCGTGCCGGGTGTGGTCGTTAACCGGCAGGCAAACGTGGGCAGCGATAATTCGACGCCGGTGCTCGGCGAGCGCGCGGGCAACAATAATTTTCTGATCGACGGCCAGCCGAATAAAGATACGGTCAACGGCGGTGCTGCTTCGCAGTTCAACCAGGAGACGATCGCGGAGTTTCAGGTACTGACCGCCGGCTTTCGCGCCGAGTTTGGACAAGCATCGGGCGCGGTCGTCAACGTCATCACGCGCAGTGGCGGCAATGCCTATCACGGGCTCGCCTCGATCTTCTTCCGCAACAATATCTTTGATTCGTCGAATTCACTCGACCCAACTCAGGACGAAGCTCCGTTTCTGCAACGCTGGGACTACAGCCTCGCGCTCGGTGGTCCAATCGTTAAAGACAAGGTTTTCTTTTTCGGCTCAGGCGAGCGGATCAGGGAGAACCGGCGCTTGAATTTCATCTTTCCCGTAGGCACACCGCAGATCGCGCGAGACTTTGAAAACGAGTTTGACAATCCGTCGCGCACGTTCGACACGCGCGGCTTCCTGAAGTTTGACGAACAACTCGGGCGACATAGTCTCAGCCAGTCAGTGAGCTACACGAATGGCAACGTGCGGGAGTTTCTGCCGCTTTCTAATGCGACTGACCTGCCCTCGCGACGCAACGACACCGGGGCTCGTCACCTGTTGCTCGCCTTCAGTGACACGCTGATGCTCGGCGATCACAGCAATCCGTGGGTGTTGACGTTGCGTGGTGGTTATCGTGGCGATACGTCTGAGACTCGCCCGGCGCACCCGGAAGCCGGCGTCGGCACCACCTTCAACATGTTCAGCTCATTCAATACCGGCGGACTGTTCGGCGACCTCGGCTCATTTGCTTTTGGTAACAACACGTCGCTGACGTCGCTGGACCAGAAGTACACCTCGGCTTCAGCCAACGCTACGAAGCTCTTCGGCGATCACAACATCAAGTTTGGTTGGAACTATCTGCGCACTAGAGTCGATGGTATCGAGTCGCAGATTCAGAACCTGCAACTCTTTGCCACCGTGCCTGACTTCATCAACTTTGGACCATTCAACGCGGGGTTCTTTACCGTCACGACCGCCGGTGGTCTAACGCCGGCAGCGAATGAGATTCACTTGCGCAACAACTACAACGCTTTGTTCGCGCAGGACGATTGGAAGTTTCTGCCCAACCTGACTTTGAATTTCGGCATGCGCTGGGATTACGACTCGGAGTTTGTAACTAAGCGCAATATCTCCCCGCGAGTCGGCTTCGCCTGGTCACCAACACCGAAGACTGTCATTCGCGGTCACTACGGGATCTTTTACGATCAATTTCGCCTCGGCCTCGTGCGTGACGTGCCCACTTTTGGCGGCGCGGATCGGCGCGTGCTCCAACCGTTCTCGTACCCGCGCGGGTTTTTTGGTGTGCCCTCGCTCGCACCAGCGGCGATCAATGCGTCGCTGTTTCCGGGCGGATTATGCGTCTCCCCAAACCTGACCGATGCACAAATCATAGCGGGTAATGTCGCTTGTCCGTTTTCGCCGGGACTCTTTATCGGCATCGACCGGCTCAACCGGGTCGTTGCTCCGGGCCATGCGTTCATTCCCGCCAACTCGGTGATTAATTTCAGCAACATTCAGTCGCTGTCGGGCCTGACGCCGGACCAGTACCTGCTGCAGGCAGCGACGGCGGTCGGCAAAGCGTCGGGCTTCTTTTTCTGGGGACCGTTCGGCGCGCTTTCGCACGCGGCGATTCCGGCGCAACTCTTTCCCACCGATATCGATCGCAGTTTCAAGACACCATTTACGCGAAGTATCAGCATCGGTGTGCAGCAGGAAATCAAGAACGTCGTCATCGAAGCTGATTACTATCATCGCTCGATGAATAACTTGCTGGGCCTCCGCGAAGCCAACATCTCGTTTGCATCGCGTGCTGCGAGCCGGCAGTTTCTGCCGCCCTTCACCGCCGGACCGATCCGAACGTTTGGTCCCTGGTATGAGGGCACCTACGACGGTTTCGTGATCAGTTTTACGCGACGCTTTGCGAGACGTTTTACGTTGAGCGGTAACTATGCATTCGCGAACGAAACCGACAATCAGTTGGCCATCGATTCGCTGCCATCCGACAGTTTTGTCGGCATCGCGCCGGTGGTGACTGAAACGGGAACCGGCCGGACCAACGCGAACGGCTCGTTTGTACGAGCGAATGGACGCTTTGTGGCGCAGGCAAATACTTTCGTCAACGGCCCGGATCTGGATAAAGGTCCATCGGATCTTTCAGTGGACCATACGTTCCAAGTCAACGGTTTGTTAGAGCTTCCCTGGCAGTTCCAGGTCAGCGGTATCTTTCGCACGCAGAGTGGTTATCACTTCAGTCGCGCTGCTCTGGCACTGGAAGATCCTGATGGCGACGGCACGTTCAACTCGATCGATCACGGATCGGGCGCCGGTCGCAATGCGTTCACGTCGCCTGCTTTCGTCAATCTCGATCTGCGCGTCGGCAAGCGCTTCAACATCACCGAGCGCGTCAAGCTCCAGGCATTGTTTGAGGTCTTCAATGTCTTCAATCACCAGAATCCGGCGGCGGTGCAGATACAGCAGAACATCGCCAACAGCCCGTTCGGGTCACTGCGGCAAGTGCTTCCCGGACGCGAAGGGCAGGTTGGGTTGCGATTAGAATTCTGATCAACTCAGTAATGCTCTGCTATCTCTGCGTTCTCTGCGTATCTCCGCGTCCTCTGCGTTTCAAGCAGACATTAAACGCAGAGGACGCAGAGATACGCAGAGCACCGCGGAGAGAACAAACCATCTATGCACATTCAGAACCTTTTTCTTGGTTTTCTTCTGATCGTTTTTGTTGGCGTAGAAACTCAAGCGCAAGGCACGCGGTTGCTGCGCCATCCGACGGTGAGTCGCGACTCGGTGGCTTTCGAATATGCCGGCGACTTATGGGTCGTCTCGCGCAGCGGTGGCGCCGCGCGCCGTCTCACCTCGACGCCTTCGCTCGAAATCGATCCGTACTTCTCGCCTGACGGTTCTCAGATCGCATTTACGGCAACCATCGCGGGAAACACGGACGTCTACGTTGTGCCGGCGGGCGGCGGCGATCCGAAACGGCTGACCTACCATCCCGGCATCGATCGCGTGCGCGGCTGGAAACCCGATGGCAAGAGCATAATCTTTGCTTCGAATCGCACGGGCGCGCCGCAACAGTCGTACATGCAGCTTTGGACCATCAGCGTCGATGGCGGTCTGCCGGAAATGTTGCCGCTGCCGCGAGCGTACTTCGGTGCCTATTCACCCGACGGCGCGCGTCTGGCTTACGAGGAATTCGCCACTGCTTTCGTTCCCGAGTGGATTGAGACGAGCATGTGGCGTCACTATCGTGGCGGCCGCACGCATCCGATCTCGATCGTGAACCTCTCCGACTATTCGGTGCAGAAACTTCCCTGGACCAACAGTAACGATTCGTGTCCGATGTGGCTCGGAAACACGATTTACTTTCTCTCGGATCGCAATCACACCGTTAACCTTTTTGCCTATCGCGCTGATACGAAGCAGTTGACACAGGTGACGCATCATGACGATTTCGATGTCATGACTGCCTCGGCGGGTGCGGACGCGGTTGTTTACGAGCAGGCGGGTTACATCTACCTCGTCGATGCCAAATCCGGTAAGTCGCAGAAGCTCGCTATCGAAGTGACCGGGGATCTGCCCTGGGCTCGAGCGCAGTTCAAAAAAGTCGCCGGCATGATTCGCAATGCGACGCTCTCTCCGACCGGCACTCGGGCCGCTTTCGAAGCGCGCGGTGAGATCTTTACTGTGCCTGCCGAGAAAGGCGACTTCCGCAACCTGACGCAGAGCTCGGGCGCGCACGATCGTGGTCCAACCTGGTCGCCCGACGGCACGCACGTCGCCTGGCTTTCAGACGCGAGTGGTGAGTATCAGCTCATGATCGGCGAGCCGACCGGCGTCACAGCACCGCGCGCAGTGACACTGCCTGCAAACGCTTTCTACGATGGCGCGACCTGGTCGCCTGACGGAACGCAGATCCTGGTCGAAGACAATCACAACAATCTCTGGGCGATTGAAGTTGCGAGTGGCGCGGCGACTAAACTCGACACCGATAAGTATCCCGATCCGATCCGGCAGTTCAACGCCGCCTGGTCTCCCGATTCGAAGTGGATCACTTACTCCAGGAATCTTGCCAACCACTTGCGCGCAGTCTTCGTTTATTCATGGGCTGACAAAAAGGCGTACCAGGTTACCGACGGTCTCGCGGATTCGATTTCGCCGACGTTCGATGCGAGCGGCAAGTATCTTTACTTCATGGCAAGCACCAACTATGGACCAAGCACCAGTTGGCTCGAGATGAGCTCACTCGATCGGCCCGTGCGCCGTGCGATCTACCTGGTCGTGCTGAACGCGAATGAGCCGTCGCCGCTGTTGCCGGAAACGGGAGATGAGCCAAAGCCGCCGAGCCCGGACGCGCCCAAGCCGGATCCGAACGCGAAGCCGGTAGTCCGCATCGATCTCAACGGCATTACGCAACGAGTACTCGCGGTGAACATTCCGCCTGGCGACTACAACAACCTTAGCGCCGGCGCAGCGGGAACGTTCTACTACACCGAGCCATTTACGGCCGGAACGCCGGGTGCGCTTCGCTTGCAACGTTATCAACTGCGAGAGCGCACGGCGGCGCCGTTTCTCGAGGGCAGCATTCGTTCTTACTCAGTCTCGGCAGACAAGAAGAAGCTGCTCTACCAGGCAGGTGATGGCGCCAATCGCTGGGGCGTGGTTGCGACCGAGCGGCCGGCGAAAGTCGGCGATGGACCACTGAATGTGGCCCAACTCGAGACGCGAGTCGATCCGCGCGCCGAGTGGTCGCAGATTTATCGCGAAACCTGGCGTATCCAGCGCGACTATTTCTACGACGAGAAAATGCACGGCGCTGACTGGCAGGCGATCTACGAGAAGTACAAGCCGCTGCTTGCTTCCGTAGGCCATCGCGCCGATCTCGGATACGTGATCGCGATGATGGGCGGCGAGCTCACCGTCGGTCACTCTTATCTCACTGGTCCGGGCGATGTTCCGAGTGAAGATCCGGTTGCAGTCGGCCTGCTCGGAGCTGATTTTGAGATTGCAAACGGGCGTTACCGGATCAAACGTATCTACACCGGCGAGAATTGGAATCCGGATCTGCGCGCGCCGCTCAGCGCGCCGGGCATCCAGGTGGCCGAAGGTGACTACGTGCTCGAAGTAAATGGTCGTGCACTCGCGCCGCCGGCTAACATTTACAGTTTGTTTGAAGGCACGGCTAATCGGCAGACGCTCATTCGTGTGAACAAGACGCCGTCGTTGGAAGGCTCGCGTTTGCTTACGATCGTGCCGGTGGCGAGTGAAGACACGCTGCGCACACGCGCGTGGATCGAGAACAACCGCCGGCAGGTCGATAAACTGTCGAACGGCAAACTGGCGTACGTCTGGTTGCCGAATACGACGATTCCCGGCTACGCGTCGTTCACGCGTTATTTCTACGCGCAACAGGACAAGGATGGCGCGGTGATTGATGAGCGGTACAATCACGGCGGCATGGTTGCCGATTACATCGTAAATGAACTGGATCGAAAGCTGATGGGTTATTTCGCGCTGCGTGATGGTACGCCGTCGACGTCGCCGATTGCCGGCATCTATGGACCAAAGGTGATGCTGATCAACGAGTCGGCGGGGTCGGGTGGTGATGCGTTGCCCTACATGTTCCGGCTGCGCAAGATTGGACCATTGATCGGAACGCGGACGTGGGGCGGACTGGTGGGCACGCTCGGCATTCCGGCGACGATTGATGGTGGCGGGATCACGGCGCCGAGCCTCGCGTTCTATAACCTGAAAGGCGAGTGGGACGTAGAAAACATCGGCGTGGCGCCGGATATCGAGGTTGAGTACACGGCGGCGGATGCGATCAAGGGGCGCGATCCGCAATTGGAGCGCGCAGTGCAGGAGGCGTTAAGGTTGCTGGAATTAAATCCCGTGCGACGCGTGCCGCGACCGGCGCCGATTGATCGAGTGTCGAAAGGTAAGGAGAGATGAGAACGGTGTTGTTTCACGCAAAGGCGCAAAGCTGCGAACGAAGGCGCAAAGAAAACTGCAGGCAGTTGAGCTCTCCTTTGCGCCTTCGGCTTTACCTTTGCGCCTTTGCGCGAAACGCTTTTTTGTTACTCGCCTTCGCCATCATCGCGAATGCGCAAGTAAAACCCTCCGACTACACGCGCACCGAAGCCATGATCCCGATGCGCGACGGCGTCCGCCTTTACACCACGATCGACGCACCGGCAACTTCAACGCAACCGCTTCCAATCCTCCTCTTGCGCACACCGTATGGTCTCGGCCAGCTCACGGCCGAACAGATCGCCACGGCGCTGACTGAACTCTCCAGCGACGGCTACATCCTCGTGCGCCAGGACATTCGCGGACGCTTCAAGTCGGAGGGCGAGTTTGTCATGCTCCGCCAACCCCGCGATCCCAAAGACGCGAAAGCCATCGACGAGAGCACCGACACCTACGACACGATCGAATACCTGCTCAAGAAAGTCCCGAACAACAACGGCCGCGTTGGCATGGCCGGCACGAGTTATGGCGCATGGCTCTCGGTGATGGGGATGCTCGATCCGCATCCTGCGCTCAAAGCCGTGGTCCAACAAGCCTCGCCCGCCGACATGTGGATTGGCGACGACTTTCATCACAACGGTGCGTTTCGCTTGAGCTACGGTTTTGAGTACGCCTACATGATGGAGTCGGGCAAAGAGATCGCGGACGTAACCAAGGTCGTCGATAAGCTGGACGCTTACGAGTGGTACTTGAAACTCGGTCCGCTCGCGAATGCGGATCAAAAGTATTTTCAGGGCAAGATTCCAACCTGGACCGCTTTCGTCAACGAGCCTGATTACACTGCCTTCTGGAAACGCCAGGCATTCGCGCCGTGGTTGAATCGTGTCACCGTACCGACGCTCAACGTCGCGGGTTGGTGGGACCAGGAAGACTTCTATGGTCCAATCAAGATCTACGAGCTGCTCGAGCGTCACGACACGGTGAAACAGAACTTTCTGGTCGTTGGACCATGGAACCACGGTGGCTGGTCGAGAGGCGAGGGAAGTAAACTCGGCCGCATCGACTTCGGCAGCGCAACGGCCGCGCACTATCGCCGCAATATTCTCGCGCCGTTCTTTGCCTATTATTTAAAAGGACAGGGAGCGGCTCAGCGCCCGGAAGCGATGACATTTCGCACGGGCGAAAACAAGTGGGTCGAACACGCGGCGTGGCCGCCCAAACAAAACATCGCGGAGCGCAAACTCTATTTTCAGGCCGGAAAGAAATTATCGTTCACGCCGCCGCCTGCCAACGAGCCAAACGCCGCCGCCGATAGTTACGTCTCCGACCCGGCGAGTCCGGTCCCGTATCGACCGCGCCCGATCCAGGTGCGTTCGGGTTGGCCGGTGTGGCTCGTCGAGGATCAACGCTTTGTCGATGGCCGTCCTGATGTGCTGACTTTTGAAAGCGATACGCTCACCGAAGACGTTACGGTCGCGGGACGAATCATCGCCAACCTCTTCGCTTCGACTTCGGGCACTGACAGCGACTGGATCGTCAAAGTCATCGACGTCTATCCCGACAAGTACGAGCCCGATGCGAGCATGAGTGGCTTTCAACTCATGATTGCGGGCGACGTGGTGCGTGGTCGTTACCTGAAGAGTTTCGAGAAGGCTGAGCCGTTGACCGCAAACGCCGTCTACCATTATCAGATCGCGTTTCCAGCGAACGACCACACGTTCAAGCAGGGCCACCGCATCATGGTCCAGGTACAGAGCACCTGGTTTCCGGTTATCGATCGCAACCCGCAAACCTTCGTTTTAAACATTTTCCGGGCGAAAGAATCAGACTTTAAGCCGGCAACGCAGAAGGTGTTTCGCGCAGGCAAGCAGGCGTCGTACATTGCGCTGCCGATCGAGGTGAAGTGATGACTGCCGCGCCCGAGATTTCCAACATCCGCATACGCGCGATTGCTGAACAGGCTGAGATGCGCGCGGTTGAGGAGTTGCAGAAGGAAGTCTGGGGCATTCCGGATCTCGACGTGGTGCCGTTGACGCAGCTCGTCGCCGCTAAGGAAGCGGGTGGCGTGTTGATTGGTGCGTTTGATGGCGACACGCTCGTGGGATTTGTTTATGGCTTTCCGAGTTACGAGCATGGAAAGTTGGCCCATCATTCACACATGCTCGCCGTGAAGCCGGCGTATCGGAATTATGACCTGGGACGGCGGCTCAAATTTGCGCAACGCGATCACGTCAGTACGCAGGGGATCGAATTGATTAGTTGGACATTCGATCCGTTGCAGAGTCTGAATGCTCACTTCAATTTCAACAAGCTAGGGGTAATTGCAGATCGCTACCTGGCGGACTTTTACGGCGAAGATGCGGCGAGTTTCCTGCACCAGACCGGAACTGATCGGCTGTGGGTTTCGTGGTTTGTTTCGCGTGAACGTAGGGAGCTAAGTGCAGGCGCGGATCAGGTCGCTATCGAGATCCCGTCGAATATCAATGCGCTGATGCAGCACAGTCCGGAAGCTGCGTTGCAGTGGCGTTCCAAAACACGCCGGGCGTTCATGGAGGCACTCGACGCTGGATACATAGTCACGTCGTTTGTTCGCGATCAGAACGGCGGGAAGTATCTACTTAACCGCGGATAACACGGATAAAAATCCGGATTGCTATCCGTGTTATCAGCGGTTACGGCTTTGTATGAACCCATTATGAAGAATAGAACTCTCCTGAGCCGGCGCGAGATACTTAAGGGAATCGGGCTTGCAGCCGCGGCGCCGATGATCAATCGCGGGCGGTTCCGGCTATTTGCGAGCTCGGCGACTGAATATTCACGTCAGGCCATCGATCTGATCGGGCGAGCGACGGTGATCGACATGCTCAACGTGTTGACGCTCGACTTCAACAAGCAAGCGAGGTGGTTCAAGGATCCGTCAACCTTCACCGCTTCCGACTTGCAACCGTATCTCGACTCCGGCATCAACGTGATGCACCCGGCCGTCGGTATGGGTGGTCCAAATGCTTACGAAAGCGCGCTGCAATTCTTCGCTTCGTGGAACGGTTTCATCGCAAGCGTCGGCGATCACTTCACGCGCATTAACACGACCGCCGATCTCAAACGCCTGAAGCAGTCAGGCAAGCTGGGCGTGATCCTCGGTCTTCAGAATTCGGAACACTTCCGCCGCCCTGACGACGTCGATCTCTTTCACGGCCTGGGCCAGAGAGTTTCGCAGCTCACCTATAACGCACGAAATCTCATCGGCAACGGCTCAACTGAACGACGAGACGAAGGCATCTCCGACTTCGGCATCTCGATCATCGAACGCATGAACAAACTCGGGATGGCTGTTGACGTGTCGCATTGTGGCGACCGCACCACGCTCGACGCTTTCGAGATCTCAAAGAAGCCGGTGCTGATAACTCATTCGAACTGTCGTGCGCTCGTTCCCGGTCATCCGCGTCTCAAGACTGACGAAGCGATCAAGAAAGTCGGCGACGCGGGCAGCGTGATCGGCATCACCGGCGTGCGCATGTTCGTGAAGGGCGACGAACCAACGACAGTCGAGCACGTACTCGATCATTTCGATCATGTCCGCAAGCTGATTGGACCAGAACATCTTGGCGTCGGCAGTGACATCGATCTTTACGGCTACGATGCGATGCCGGCCGATCTCAACAAGCAACTTCGCGCCGGTTACAAGGGCAGCTACGCGTTTCGCGAAAAGATCGACATCGAAGGTCTGAATCATCCGAAGCGAATGTTTGACCTGACTGAAGGTTTGATTCGACGCAAGTACAGCGACGCGGATATTGAAGGCATTCTCGGCGGCAACTTCGAACGCGTACTCGCACAAATCTGGACTTAGGCCACAAAAAGGCACAAAAGGCACAAAAAGAAGGAATCACATGCAGAAGACATCTCCCAAAAATCAAAGACGTTTCGCAATAACAATTATTTGCCTTTTGTGCCTTTTTGTAGCCGTGATGGGCCAGGCGCCGAACGAGCCGGTCGTCCCCAACAAAGAGACGCCGCTGCCGGCGCCGTCGCCTGGTGGCGTGCATGAGATAAGTGCCGCCGATGTGGAGGCGTTTCTGGATGGCCTGGTGCCGCTCCAACTCAAGCAGGACGACATCGCGGGCGCCACGATCGCGGTCGTCAAAGACGGAAAGCTGCTCTTCGCGAAAGGCTACGGTTACGCAGACGTCGAGAAGAAACAGCAGGTATCGGCGCAGGACACCCTGTTCCGGCCCGGCTCGGTGTCAAAGTTATTCACCTGGACCGCGATCATGCAGTTGTACGAACAGGGAAAACTCGATCTGGATCGCGACGTAAACGCCTACCTCGATTACAAAATTCCGGAAGCGTTTGGTAAGCCGATCACGCTGAAGCACATCATGACGCACACGCCGGGGTTTGAAGAACAGATCAAAGATCTCTTCCGAACCGACGCGACTAAACTGAACCTCGGCGAGTATCTGAAGACGCACATCCCGGCGCGCATCTATCCGCCCGGAACAGTCCCGGCTTATTCGAACTACGCAACCGCGGTCGCCGGCTATATCGTCGAGCGCGTGTCGGGCCGCCCGTTCGATCAATACATAGCGGAGAACATCTTCAAGCCGTTGAACATGACGCACTCGACGTTTACGCAACCGCTGCCCGCGGAGCTCGCGCCATTGATGTCGAGCGGTTACCGGTTGGGTTCCGACAAGGCGGAACCGTTTGAAGTCGTCAATCCTTTTCCGGCCGGGAGTTTGAGCAGCAGCGCTGCAGACATGGCCCAGTTCATGATGGCCCATCTCGCGGACGGCCAGTCGGGCAATGCGCACATACTCAAACCCGAGACGGCGCGGTTGATGCACAGTCGCCTGTTTGGACTCGACGATCGTGCGAACGCGATGTGTTACGGCTTCTATGAAGAATCACGCAACGGTCATCGCATCATCGGACACGGCGGCGACACCGTTTACTTCCACAGCGACCTGCATCTCGTATTGGACCAGAAGCTCGGGTTCTTTGTTTCTTACAACAGCGCCGGACGTGGCTCGAGTCCGGGGCGCACGAACCTCTGGCAGGCATTTCTCGATCGTTATTACCCGTATACCGAAACCGCGACGACTGCGGCGACCGCGAAAGACGACGCGCAAGCAGCCGCCGGCACATACACGTTGAGCCGGAAAAGTGAGTCTTCATTTTTGCGAACGGCCTCGATTGTCAGCCAGTTCAGCGTTTCGCCGGTCGGTGACGGTGATATCGAAGTCCCGCAGCTCACCGGCCCGAACGGCAAGGCGAAGCGCTGGCAGGGCGTTGGTCCAATGACGTTTCTCGAGCGCGACGGTCAGGACAAACTCATCTTCAAACCGGATCAAAACGGGCAGATGCAGATGGTCCTGCCGTATCCATTCTTTGTGGGCCAGCGAGTCGGCAAACTCGAAAATGGAAAACTGCTGTTGACGGTGTTGGGAATTTCACTGGGGCTTATGCTGTTGACGTTGATACTGTGGCCCGTGGCGTGGTTTGTGCGACGACATTACGATCGCCGCCTGGAGCTGACTTCGAGGGAGCTCCTGCTGCGCATCCTGGTGCGAGTCGTATTTGCACTCGATCTAATTTTTATTGTCGCGCTGTTTGGTCTTACAATGTACGGCCTGACGCATCTCGAGATCTTCAGCGATCGAGGTGGCAAGTGGTTTCACCTGATTCAAATCGTTGGCGTTATCGGAGCAGTGGGAACCCTGGTGGCTCTCGCTAACGCGGCCTTCGCATGGATTAGTAAACGAAGGAGTATTTGGGGCAAACTACAGGCAACGATAATGCTGCTCGCGTGTCTCGGTGTTTTATGGTTCGCTTTCGCGGGCAACTTGTTGCACTTCAGTTCAACTTATTGACGGACGCGACGAACTCTATCAAAGACTATGCATGGCACAGCTAAGCGGGAAATGACCTCCAGAACTCAACCTGAAATCAGAACGATTACTCGACTCGTCCCAGCAAGCGGAAATCTCGTACAAGGACAATCAGAGCTCGCCATTAATCCGAAGTTGGCCCAGGCCGCGAGCGACATAATTAAAGCCAGCCGGAATCATTACAGTCCGGCCGAGGGTGTCGGCGAGCTGCGCGACGCAGTCGCACGGAAGATTGCGCGCTTCAATGGCATCGAAGTCGATCCGAAAGCGACGCCGCTCGAGTTGTTGATTACGCCGGGCGCGACGGGAGCGCTCATCGCGATCGCGCACACGCATCTCAAAGGTGCTTCGGCGCTCGTGTTTGAGCCTTATTATCCGTATCACCGGCGCATTCTCGATGAGTTGGGCGGACGCTCGGATGTTTTGCCGCTGCACGGCGAGAATCTCGAGCTTGACGTGGACGAGTTGCGCGCTCGTTGTCGGGAGTGGAAGGATCGGTCGGAGTATCCGTTGCGCGCGATCATCGCCTGCAGTCCTGCGAATCCGACGGGAAAGGTTTTCAGCCAACCTGAGCTCGAAGCGATTGCGGCGGTGTGTCAGGAGTTTGATCTGCTGTGTATCGCCGATGAGGTTTACGAGCACTATGTAGTCGGTGAGAACCCGCACACTTCCATCGCGACGCTTGACGGCATGTGGGATCGGACCATCACGGTCAACTCGTTTTCGAAGTCGTGGAACATTTCCGGCTGGCGTCTGGGCTATGTTTATGGCGACCCAAAACTGGTTGCTCCAATCAACAACAGTAACAACATCTTCTACGTCTGTTCGCCGACACCACTGCAACTCGCACTCGCGGAAGTGTTGATGTCAGATCCGGATTACTACAACGTGTTGCGCGAGAAGTTTGCGGGAAAACGAAGGGCCGCGGTCGAGGCGTTGAGCGACGTTGGGTTCAGGATCTACGACTCAGGATCTGCTTTCTACGTTTGGGCCAGGATCCCGGACGGCTATGCGGATGCAATCGCGTTCAACGAGATGTTGATTAGCAAAGGCGTGGCCGGTGTTCCCGGCGGCGCTTTCGCCGACAGCGCCGCGCATGATAACTACATGCGACTCTGCATCGCCCGCGAGGACGAAGTCCTTTTCGGCGCACTCAATCAGATCAAGACCGCAATCGGGTAAATCTTGAAAATCTTGTAATCCTGTCTAAATATCTTTGCATGAAACCACGAATTTTCATCGGGTTAATTATTTCGTTGTTGTTGGTGGCGGTAGCTTCAGTCGCGCAAACACCCAAGCCATCTCCTGCGCCACTCTCATGGCAACCACTAATCGGCGAATACGTCGCGAATAACCAGACCGTAATCGTGCTCGAAAAAGACGGTAAACTCTACGCGCTGGTTAAGGGCGGGGCGACGTCGGAAGTCGAGGAGAACGCGTTCTATCGCGATCGACAAGGCAAGGTTTCACATTTAAAAATCAACGGTTCCATTTACGAGCGCAAACCACTCGGTCCCGAAGAAGGTGCTACGCAACTCAAAGTGAAACCAGTGCGACCGGTTCGGACTTTGCTCAAAGAAGCGCTTGCCGCTCAGCCACCCAATGAGACCGGCGATTTTCTGCCTACAGATCTCGTCGAGCTCAGGAAACTCGATCCGACCATCAAGCTCGACGTTCGTTACGCCACCACCAACAACCTGTTCGATGCGGTCTTCTATTCGCAGGCGCGCGCATTTTTGCAACGCGCACCGGCTGAAGCGCTCGTGCGCGTCAATCGCAAACTGAAAGCGAGAGGTTATGGATTGCTCGTTCACGATGGTTACCGGCCGTGGTATGTGACGAAAGTTTTTTGGGATGCGACGCCGCAGGACAAGAAGATCTTTGTCGCGGATCCGTCGAAGGGCTCGCGTCACAATCGCGGCGCGGCAGTCGATTTGTCGCTTTACGATCTCAAAACCGGCAAGCCGGTTGAGATGGTGAGCACTTACGATGAGACGACCGATCGCGCTTATCCGAATTATCCTGGCGGCACGTCGTTGCAACGTTGGCTCCGCGATCTGCTGCGCGGGGCGATGGAGTCGGAAGGGTTCACGGTTTATGAAGCCGAGTGGTGGCACTTCGATTACAAAGACTGGCAGCGCTACCGCATCGGCAACGTACGCTTTGAATCAATTATTAGCCGCTGATTAACGCAGATTTGGAACCGATCGGCGTTAATCTGCGTAAATCTGCGGCTAATAAAAACAACTGAATCCGCGTTTTTCACATCTCACGGGCTGACATCCACCGAGCTGATCCCCAGCGGCTCAAATCAAAAACGAAAAATTCGGGAGGCGACTTATGAGCCGTCGCGGGCTTCTTTCCCTGTTGTGCCTTTCTGTCTTGTTGCTGTCGCTGGTTCCACTCACGCACGCGGGCGGTGAAGTGAAGGTTGATGAATCGCACACTAAAATTCTCTTTCAGACAGACCCCATCGAGATCCAGCTCCCAGTTGCGAACTCCACCGGAAAGACACTGACCGCCACAGTTCAGCTCGAGCTGCTCGATCCGCGCGATCGCGTCGCCGCAAAAAGCAGCAGCACCCAGCAGATCGCTCCCGGCGATCAGACACTCAAACTCTCCATACCATTCTCCATAGCAAAGCTGACCGATAACGAGCGTCGCGAGCTACTCTGGTATCGCTTGCGCTACCGCCTCACCGACAAAGGCACAATCGCGGAAGGCATCGTTTCGCTGTCACAATCGCCCGATCTCTTCGAGCTTCGCGTCATCACGTCTGAGCTCGCCCGCGAAGGCACTATCTATCACGTTCGGGTAAACGCGAGTCATCCGCTCACACACAAACCCGCCGCGAAAGTCGCTATCACGGGTGAACTGTTACTCGAAGACGATGCGAATCGCAGCGTCAAACTTCAGGCTGCGAAGACCACCGACAATGAGGGTTACGCTTTACTCGACTTTCGCATACCAGCACGGTTTCCACAGTTTCCGCACACGATCCAGCCCGCCGGTGGCGAAGTCAAGCTGGTGGGAAGACGCGGAGCCGTCGTCACCGAAGTTACGGGCCAGGTGCTGGTGGACCAGTTCGCGCGCACGCTAATCACACCTGATAAACCGATTTATCAGCCGGGCCAAACGATGCACGTGCGCGCGCTGTTGTTTACTCCCTCGAGCCGCGCGCTCGCCAGTCAAAATATCTCGATCAGGATCTGTGATCCCGAAGACGTCACTGTCTTTCGCAACGTCGTCACCAGCTCACGTTTCGGCATTGTCACCGCCGATTGGCCCATCCCGGAAAACACGCGGCTCGGTGATTACCGCATCTGGGTCGGCGTCGATGGCGAGGAAGAATACAATCACACCTCTTACGACGTACGCATCAGCCGTTACGACCTGCCTAACTTCTCTGTCACTGTCGAGCCCGATCGTGGTTATTACCTGCCGGGACAGAAGGCGGTGGTACGCGTGCGCGCCGGCTATTTGTTCGGTCAACCGGTGACGCGAGGTCACGTGCGCGTAGTGCGTGAAAGCGAGCGCGAGTGGAATTACCGGGAACAGAAGTGGGACATAGTTGAAGGCGATAAATACGAAGGAGAGACGGATGCGAGCGGCGCCTTCGTGGCTCACGTCGATCTCGCCGAGGACCATGCAGATCTGGGGGATTCGGATTACGAGCGGTTTAGAGATGTGACTTACGCTGCCTACTTCACCGATCCCACGACGAACCGTACCGAGCAA
>Ga0070699_100001417_pt1 | contig 22018 bp, 20 predicted proteins | sample KBSK1503metaG_FD_65473 | JGI IMG/M metagenome (GOLD analysis project Ga0070699, IMG submission 65473) | Corn, switchgrass and miscanthus rhizosphere microbial communities from Kellogg Biological Station, Michigan, USA - KBS K1-50-3 metaG | ecosystem: Host-associated > Plants > Roots >...
AGGTCCGGCAAACCACCCAAACTATCGAGAGGACACCGCTACGCGGTTTTCGTACCTAATGGAGTTTGGCGATTGAAACCACCACAAGACTTATCGGTAGCCACACAGAGTAGGACAGCACGGACAGGCCACGTTCCTTGACAGAACCCGTGGCCCACGGATAGTTTATAGGTTTCCGTTAGGCGCCGGATTCTGTCATGTTCGAAGCACTTTCAGACAAACTCAAGAAAGTCCTCAAGGACCTCCGCGGGCAGGGCAAGCTCAGCGAGGCCCACATCGAAGCCGCGCTGCGCGAAATCCGCATTGCGCTGCTTGAAGCCGACGTCAACTTCAAGGTTGTAAAGGCCTTCATCGATCGCATCAAGGAAAAAGCTCTCGGGCAGGAAGTGATGGGATCGCTGTCGCCCGCGCAGCAGGTCGTCAAGGTCGTCTACGATGAAATGGTCGATATGCTCGGCGGCACTTCGACGCAGTTGCTATTCACCCGCCGCGTTCCAAACGTCGTGATGATCGTCGGGCTGCAGGGTTCGGGTAAGACGACGACAACCGGCAAACTCGCCCGGCTTCTTGCGGACACCCAAAAGCGCAGACCGCTCCTCGTTTCCGTAGACGTTTATCGCCCCGCCGCTCGCCAGCAACTGTCCATCATTGCAAATGAAATTGGTTACCCGGTGTTCGAAGCGCCCGAGGTCAACGATCCGTTGGAGCTTTGCCGGCAAGCGGTGCGCGAATGCGAGCTGACCGGTTACGACACGCTGCTCATCGACACCGCGGGACGCCTGCACGTCGACGAAGAGCTGATGATCGAGCTCAAACAGATCAAATCTCAGACAATGCCGTCTGAGATTTTGTTTATCGCCGACGCGATGACCGGGCAGGACGCCGTGCGATCCGCGCAGGAGTTTCACGAGCAAATCGGGCTGACCGGCGTGATCCTGAGCAAGATGGAAGGCGACAGTCGCGGAGGCGCGGCGCTTTCGATCAAGGAAGTCACCGGCCAGCCGATTAAGTTCATCGGCGTGGGCGAGCGCTACGACGCGATCGAGCCTTTCTATCCGGATCGCATTGCGCAACGAATCCTGGGAATGGGCGATGTGCTCTCGCTGATCGAAAAGGTTCAATCCGAAGTCGATCAGGAGAAAGCGCTCGAGCTTCAGCAGAAGCTCGCGCGGGACAAGTTTTCGCTCGAGGATTTCCGGGATCAGCTTCGCCAGATGAAGCGGATGGGTTCCCTAGACAAGTTGCTTGATATGCTGCCGTCGAATCTCCTGGGCGGTATGCGAATAACTCCCGAGCAGAGCGCCGAAATGGAGGGCAAGCTCAAGCTTACGGAAGCCATCATCAACTCGATGACGCCGGCGGAAAGGCGCGATCATACTTTGCTCAACGGGTCTCGCCGCAAGCGCATAGCGCGCGGCAGCGGCACCGCGGTTCAGGACGTGAACCAGATGATCAACGAGTACACCGAGATGAGAAAGATGATGCGAATGATGACCTCGGGCGGGCTCGGCGGAATGATGGGCGGGCTCGTGGGCGGAGGGCTTCCCGGATTTGGATCGGGCGGCCGCCGAAAAGCAACCAAGAGACGAAAGAAGAAAAAGAAACGATGACGTTTGATTTCAGGTTATAATGCCGCGGCAAGGAGCGTTTGGCGATTCCCTGGAATAAGCTTCATCATCGACTTTGGACTAATCAGACGAATCGAGATCGAGAGAAATTCAATCAAGGTGATCTCGTCGAAAAGTGTGGAGGTGCGTTTTGCTTTCAATCAGGTTAACGAGAATGGGCGCCAAGAAGAAACCCTTCTATAGAATCAATGTCACGGAGAAGCGAACTAAGCGCGATGGAAGCTTCGTCGAGGTGGTTGGCTACTACGATCCGTGCCGCAATCCGGCGGTGGTTAAGATCGACCACGAGCGCGTCAACTATTGGTTGCAACGCGGCGCCCAACCGTCCGACACAGTGCGAAGCCTTTTGAAGCGCAACGCCGAGCCGCCGACAGCGGAGCCGGCCACTGCACCGAACGCCGAAGCAGGCGCCTGATTCCGCCTTCGCAAGCGATAACTGGCCGCGCCGCGCGTGCTCCTTCTTCGCGGACCTCGAGGAGGCGACGTATGAACGACAGTTCACTCAAGGAAGTCGTCGAGACCGTTGCAAAGGCACTCGTCGATCATCCCGAGGAGGTGACGGTCACTCAGATTGATGAGGACGCGACTACCGTTCTCGAACTGCGAGTCGCTCCCGGAGATCTCGGCAAGGTCATTGGCAAGCAGGGCCGCACCGCCCGCGCAATGAGAACCTTGCTGCGCGCCGCGGGGATGAAATTGAAAAAGCGGTTTGTGCTTGAGATTCTCGAGTAGTGAGTAAAGCGCCAAAAGAGTCCGCCCGATTCGATGACGTAGTGATCGCGCGAATCGTCAAGGCTCGCGGGATACGCGGTGAGGTTTCGTGCATTGTCGAGACCGATTTTCCGGAGAGGTTTGCGTCACTGGGCACGGCTAAAATAAGGATGCCCGCGGGAAGCGTCCTTGAACTCGGAGTCGAGGACCACTGGTTTCATCAGGGGCGCGTGATTTTGAAGTTTGAAGGCTACGACACGATGTCGGCGGCCGAAGAGTTGGTCGGGGGTCAGGTGGTGATCGCCGACGACGATATGAAGCCCGTCGAAGAGGGCGAGTTCTTTGAGCGTCAGTTGATAGGCGCGGAAGTAATGTTAGGCGATGGACGGAAGCTCGGTCTCGTCTCGCGATTTCTGCGAACCGGAGGCACGGACCTTCTGGTGATGGAGAGCGAGGATGGCCGTGAACACTTGATTCCTTTCGCCGACGATATTTGTCCGGAGATTGACGTAGCGGCAAAGCGCATCACGATCTCTCCGCCGGAAGGACTTTTGGAATTGTAGATTGCGCGAGTGAATCGCAATCACAAATCTGAGATCAGTCATGCGGTTCGACATCATAACGATCTTCCCGGAGATCTTCATCGAGGTCTTTGACTTTGGAATAATTCGCCGCGCGGTCGAGGCAAACCTGCTCGAGATCGGCGTTCATGATCTGCGCGACTTCACCGAAGACCGGCACCGGCAGGTTGACGATCGGCCGTTCGGCGGCGGAGCCGGGATGGTGATGAAACCCGAGCCGCTGTTTCGTGCAGTCGAGCACGTAAAGCAGGATGCGCCGGACGCGAGTGTAGTATTGCTCTCGCCGCAGGGCCGCTTGTTCAGCCAGGAGCTTGCGCTCGAGTATTCGCGGAAGCCGCAAGTCGTATTGATCTGCGGCCGCTACGAAGGCGTTGACGAGCGAGTGGCAGAAGATCTCGTGACCGATGAAGTCTCGATTGGTGATTACGTATTGTCGGGAGGCGAGATTCCGGCGATGGTTGTGATCGATGCGGTGACCCGGCTGATTCCCGGCGCCCTGGGATGCGAGCAATCCGCCGAGCGCGAATCGTTTGTTGGCGGCTTGCTGGATCATCCGCACTACACGAGACCGGCTGAGTTTCGCGGGTTGAAGACTCCCGAGGTTCTACTGAACGGGAACCACGCCGAGATTGAAAAGTGGCGGCGGCGCAAAGCAATCGAGAAAACATTGAGGCGCAGGCCGGATTTGATTTTGAATCGCGAGCTTTCGGATGAAGAGCGGCGAGAGCTTGATGAGGCGCAGAGAAATTGTTCGTGAATCTTGAACGGGTCGAAGCAGCAAGTCAGGCTTGCCCGTTGTATGAGGTGATAATATGAATCCAACAGTGCAAACAGTCGAAACGCGCCAGTTGCGCGATGATATTCCGAATTTTCAAGCGGGTGATACCGTTCGGGTTCACGTGCGAATCAAAGAGGGCGACAAAGAACGGATACAGGCTTTTGAGGGCGTTGTTATCGCGCGCAAGCATTCGGGTGTGCGCGAAACCATCACGGTGCGCAAGACCAGCTTTGGAGTAGGGGTCGAGCGAATCTTTCCGCTTCACGCAAGCGTCATCGATCGGATCGAGATGGTGCGTGCCGGACGTGTGCGGCGCGCAAAGCTGTACTACCTGCGCAAACTGCGCGGCAAGGCTGCTCGAATTCGCGAACGCGACACGCGCGGTGAACGGGCGATGGCGGCTGCTGCATCCAGGGGCGCAGCGGAGGCTGTTGAAACGGTCGAAACACCGAGCGAAGAGACTGCAGAGACTTCGAGCACCGAATAGCGCTTGTTGTTTGGCCACTCAATCTCGGTACTAGATTGCTCGACAAGTAAGTAAAGGGCACAAAGCCGAAGGCTCCCTCTTTGTCTTTGTGTCTTTTCAACATGCAATTGAGACGATGAATACGAGAATAGAAACGCTTGAATCGTTCGTCGCAGTGGATCCGAGTGATTCCTTCTCGCGCTATGCACTGGCGCTCGAGTTCGTGAAGGCCGGCCGAGAAGAGGACGCCGCGCTGCATTTCAAAGAAGTGCTCGCGCGCGATTCGACGTATGTTGCCGCTTACTATCAACTAGGCGGATTGCTCGCGAAATCCGGACACATCGACGAAGCTCGCGATATCTATCGCAAGGGACTTGATGCCGCGACGGCCGCAGCCGATCAAAGAACTCGCAGCGAAATCCAGGAGGCCCTCGACGCGCTCGATTGATCCAAACTCTATCCGCCGACTCGCTCGTCATTGATCAAAAACTCAACACCAAATGTGCTATAGTCTCGCCTGCGAGGCAGGCTGTCAGACCATTCCAGGAGCATCTTATGAGATACATCATTCACACTGTATTGCTCATTTTTGCGTTCGCCGTTTTTGCTTCGGGACAGACTCCAACAATTGATCAGTCGCTCAACATGAAAACCGCCGGCGGTCCGCGCATATCTCCGGACGGCCGCTGCGTCGCCTATCAGGTCCAGGAAACCAACTGGGAAGACAATGCATTCGAGACCGAGATATGGATCGCGGTGACTGCGACCGGCGAACGATATCAACTCACGAATGCCAAGAAGTCGAGTTCGAATCCGCAATGGTCGCCGGATTCAAGGCGTATCGCGTTTGTCTCGGACCGCGATGGAAAGCGACAGCTCTACCTGATTGCTCCAAACGGCGGCGAGGCGCTTCAACTTACAACCCTCGAGACGGGAGTGAACGGATTCGCGTGGTCCAGTGAGGGCCGGCGAATTGCCTTCACTGCCGCCGATCCCGAAACCAAGGCGCGCAAGGACCGTAAGGAAAAATACGGCGAGTTCGAAGTCGTTCAGGACGACTACACTTTCGCTCACTTGTGGATGATCGATGTTCCGGCCGACCTCAAAGAGAAGAAGATCGAACCGGCGCGGCTGACGACCGGTTCTGATTATTCCGTCAATGCGTTCTCGTGGTCGCCCGATTCGTCTCGCATCGCATTCAGTGCGGCGAAGAATCCCGACATCAGCATGTCGGGCACGAATGATGTTTATGTTCTGACCGTCGCCGATAAATCGATTAAACGAATTGTCGACGCGAGAGGACCGGATAGTAATCCCGTCTGGTCGCCGGATGGCCGACAGATCGCCTATCAAACCGCGAACGACCGCGAGTTCTATTACTACACCAACTCATACATCGCGGTTGTTCCCGCGGCGGGCGGCACTGCGCGCGTGCTAACGGAAAGTTTCGACGAATCTCCGGGGCTCCTCGATTGGTCGCCCGATGGAATCTACTTCAACGGTTTGCAAAAGACATCGTCGGCGTTGTTTCGATTGAATCCTTCGACCGGAGCGATCGAACCGGTCAGCGCGCCCGCAGGTTTTGGTGCGTCTCAATTCTCGTTTACGTCGGACTTCAAGCAAGCGGCGTTCGTCGGAGCGGGCGCGAATGACTATCCCGAAGTTTATGTTTCATCTACGAAATCATTTCAGCCCCGCAAGCTCACGGCGATGAGCGAGCAGGTGAAGGACCTTCGACTGGCGCGACGCGAGGTGATTCAGTGGAAGTCGACCGATGGAACCGCGATCGAAGGCGTGTTGATAAAGCCTGTTGGGTTTGATCCATCAAAGAAGTACCCGCTGCTCGTTGTCATCCACGGCGGACCGACTGGAGTCGATACGCCTGTCGTGCGCGGCGATCGCTATTATCCGATCGAAATGTTCGCGGCGAAGGGCGCGCTGATCCTGCGGCCGAATTATCGAGGCTCCGCCGGGTACGGCGAGAAGTTTCGCTCACTCAATGTGAGGAATCTTGGCGTGGGCGACTACTGGGACGTTATCTCGGGTGTTGATTATCTGATCGCGCAGGGCATCGTCGATCGCGATCGCGTCGGAGCGATGGGTTGGAGCCAGGGCGGCTACATCTCCGCGTTCATCACGTGCAGCAGTGACCGGTTCAAAGCGGTGTCGGTCGGCGCGGGAATTTCGGACTGGATGACTTATTACGTCAACACCGACATTCATCCGTTCACGCGTCAATATCTGAAAGCCACGCCGTGGGAAGACGCCGAGATTTACAACAAGACATCGCCAATCTTCTACGTTAAGAACGCCAAGACACCGACACTCATTCAGCACGGCGAACTTGATAAGCGGGTTCCGATTCCGAACGCCTACGAACTACGACAGGCTCTGGAAGATCGCGGCGTGCCAGTGAAAATGCTCGTCTACAAAGGCTTCGGTCACGGGATCGACAAGCCCAAGCAACAACGCGCGGTGATGGAAGCCAACTACGAGTGGTTCGCGCAATGGATTTGGGGCGAGAAGCCCGCGCAGGAAGGGAAGTAATCAAGACGACGCATAGGGCAGTGGATCTCGCGCGCCTGCATCGGCAAATCCCTTCAGCCGAAGCAGGCAACTGTCACATCTTCCACACGCGAGTCCCTCGCGACTCGGATCGTAGCAGCTATGCGTTAGCGAGTAATCCGCGCCAAGATCGAGTCCGGCCTTTATGATCTGCGCCTTGGTCATCTCAATCAACGGCGCATGAATCTTGAGCCTCAAGCGTTCTTCAACGCCCGCCTTCGTTGCCAGATTCGCCATTCGTTCAAACGATTCGATGTACTCCGGGCGGCAATCCGGATAGCCGCTGTAATCGAGCGCGTTCACGCCGATGAAAATGTCTTCCGCGCCGAGAGTCTCAGCCCACGCCAGCGCGAAAGACAGAAAGATCGTGTTGCGCGCGGGAACATACGTGACTGGAATTTCCGCGGCGGCTTCATTATCAAGTCGATCCTTTGGCACCTCGATCTCATCCGTCAGCGCCGACCCTCCGATCGATCGCATATCGAATTCAACTACAAGATGCTTCGCCACGCCGGCAGCTCCAGCCACCTTGCGCGCGCTTTCAATTTCGAGCCCGTGACGTTGGCCGTACTGAAACGACATCGCGTAGATTTCGTACCCTTGGGCCGCGGCGATCGCAAGTGCGGTCGTCGAGTCCAATCCTCCGCTCAACAGCACGACAGCTTTTCTTATCACGCTCATCGAAGTCATTCTAAACGCCAATATCCAGGACGGCTACCGCGCACACGCAGCACATGGTATCGTCGGTTCGACATATAGAAACGATGGGATACCAGACCTTTCAACATAACCGCAACTACGGATGCCGCATTACGGAGATGGTGCTCGCGGGCCATCGATCCGTGGTTCTCGAAAACGAAAAGCTGCGTGTGACGGTCATCGCCGATAAGGGGACGGACATCTACGAATTTCTGTACAAGCCGCGCGATGTGGATTTCATGTGGCGAAGCTGGGTGGGGCTTCGCAATCGCGCTCACATCGTGCCGACCAGCGCGCGCGCGGAAGCCGGCTCGCACATGGATTACTACGAGGGTGGCTGGCAGGAGCTTTTTCCAAACTGCGGCAACCTCTCGCTGCACCAGGAAGCGGAGATCGGCCAACACGGCGAGGTTCTGCTGTTGCCCTGGAGCTACACGATCACCAAAGATGACCCGGATGAGATTGAAGTTCGCTTCGAGGTTCGCACGATCCGCACTCCATTTCATCTTGTGAAGAGCATGAGTCTCCGCCGCAACGAAGGCGTGTTACGAATTCACGAACGCGTCACCAACGAGAGCGGCCAGCCGGTGAGCTTCACGTGGGGACATCACCCGGCGCTTGGTTGGCCGTTTATCGATCAAAGCTGCCGCATCGATCTTCCCGCTTGCCGGATTCGCACCATTGCGGATTTCACGCCTCCAACATCGCGCCTCGCGCCTGATCACGTTTCGGATTGGCCTTTCGCAAAAGGCGTGGCCGCCGAGCGAGTCGATATGTCGCAGATTCCCGGACCCGAAGCGGCCGCAAGCGACATGGTGTTTCTGGAAGGAATAACCGACGGCTGGTTCGCGGTGACGAACACAATGCTTGGCGTGAGTTTTGGGATGCGTTATCCAGCCGATGTGTTCAAGCGACTCTGGTACTGGCAGGTTTATCGAGGCGGGCGCGATTATCCGTGGTGGAGCTCGACGTACAACATCGCACTCGAGCCCTGCGCGACTTTGCCGGTGCTGTCTCACGCTGCCGCGCGCGGTGAAGCGTTATCCCTCGCTGCAGGTGAAAGCTCCGAAGTGAAGCTCCTTGCAGTGGCATTTGAAGGATCCGAGCCGGTACGCGGCATCGATCTCGACGGCTCTGTGAACAGATAAGCCGCGTCGAGGCTACTTACCTTGCGGCTTCACTTGCTTGATCCGATCCAGGCCTGATCTCGCCGTTTCATCGCGTTGACCCGACGCGTCATACGCTCGCTGGTACGCGACCATTGCCTTGTCGTATTGCTTGTCACTTTCGTAAACGTACCCGAGTTCAAGCAGCGCAGCCAGATTCGTGGGCGCGATGCTTGTGGCTTTCTCAAGAGCCTCGGCCGCAGGCTTCCATTGGGATGAACGTGAAAGCGACACGCCGAGGTTGTACCACGCGCCTCCGGAATCGAGGTGCGCTCGCGCAAACTTATCAAGCAGCGGTGCCGCCTTCGCGTATTGTTTGTCTATCAGGTATGCCTGACCCAGCAGTCCCCATGCGCGTTCGTCATCGCGAACTGTTATCAACCGCTCGCCGGCTGAAATGACCTGCTTCGCCATCGCCGGATTCTGGCGCACTTGAGAGAAGTAAATATCCGCAAGCAACGTGAGCGAGTCGGCATCCTTCGGGTCGATTGCCAGACCCTGATTCAGCGCAGCGATGGCCTGATCGCCACGGCCAAGCTTATTCTGCGCGTACCCAAGGTAGTAATAATTGGTTGCGTTGGTTTTCATTTCCGCGGCTGCCGTCGTCAGCACCGGGATCGCCTCGCTGAATCGATTGGCAAAAATGTAGGACCGGCCGAGGGCGGCGCGCGCGGTAGTATCGACTTTTTGCTGCGTCTTGTCAGCCAACGCGATGTAGCGCGCGAACGCGGGAATCGCTTTGTCGTATTGCTTCAACTGATAGTGCGACATCCCAATGAAGTAATTTCCGGTCACTTGCGCTTTCTCGTCCTTCTCAGCGACCTTGATGTAGTTCTGGAAAGCGTCAATGGAATCGAGATAGCTTTGAAGTGAAAAATGACTTGCGCCGATGTAGTACCAGGATTGCCAGGCGTCAGGATTCGCCTTTAGAACAGCGTGAAACTCACGAATCGCCGGGCGATATTGTTTCTGGTTGAACAGCGAGACCGCACGGTCCCAGTCTTGTGCGGTGGCGGAGATGGCTGTGACCGCAATCAGTATCAACACCTGGGTTGCTGATAGAATCCTGGTTTTCATTTTTACTTCCTCCGGATGCAAGGCTCGGCCGGACTTATGTTGCTTTTCGGATTTTAGTCGCGCGGTTACCGCGACACAAGACCCGCGAATTCATTCCAAAGCATGAGACTCGCATGAAGCGGGCTCGCGTTGCCTGAACAGGTTCTCATAACCGTTTCTGCTCAATGGACCGCGACTGCGTCTTTGCTTGCCAACGTCCGCGGCATCCTGCACAATAACAAACGCTTCGAGTGGAATGGTCGCACTGAATTCTTACCAAACAGTGAGGAAGGCAATGAAATTGAAAGCACCCAATATGCTTAGGGTGGTCGCGGTCTGCACGCTGTCGGCGGTGATGGCGTCGAGTTCAAGCGCCGTGACGCGCTCAATACAATATGGTGGGCAGGCCAAGGAGCAATCCGCGGACAAGAACAAACAAGCAGGGCCCTCGGATGCCGAGCAAAAGGCGATGGCCAAGATAGAGGCGGCCCCCGACCTCGCCGCAAAGATCGCGGCGGCCGGAGAGTTCGTGAAGAAATATCCCAAGAGCACGATGCGATCGAAGGTAGTGACGTACGTCGTGCTGGAGGCAAACAAAATAGACGACGCCGCCCAACGAGTCACCCAACTCGAAAGCGCGCAAGCCGCCTTCAAGGAGCCGTCGGATGCGCAGGTCATAGCCCCGATTCTGATCGAGGCTTATTTTACGCAGAATCGTTTTGACGATCTTTTCCGCGTCGCTTCCGACTACCTGGCAAAGAACCAGACTGATCTCGCTCTGCTGACTCGCGTCTCGCTGATCGGCATCGATCAGGCCAAGCTGCGAAATGCCAAGTTCGCGGCTCAGAGTCAACAGTACGGCGCTAAAGCAATCGAGATAATAGAGTCAGGCAAGAAGCCCGATGCGTTTGACGATGCGAAGTGGACTGAGTATCAGACTCGTTGGCTGCCGCAGCTTTATCAATCGCTCGGAATGCTTGCACTGCTGACCGGCAATAGTGCCGAAGCCCGAACGAGAATCGACAAGTCCGTGGCGTTGAATTCGAAAGAGCCTTTCACTTATGTGCTGTTGGGGAGCCTTCTCAACGATGAGTATCAAAAGCTTGCCGAGCAACACAAGACGTTGACGGCGGGTCCCATGAAGGATTCGGTCCTCAAGCAGGCACACGCGAAGTTGGACGAAATTGTCGACGCTTATGCCCATGCCGTGGGTCTGGCGGAAGGCAATGAAACCTACAAGCAGCTACACGATCAAATCCTTCAGGACCTTCAGTCTTACTACAAGTATCGTCACGGTGGTTCGACCGCTGGATTGCAGCAACTCATAGACAAGTACAAGCAGCCATAGGCAGCCGCGGGCGCGAAGCCGGGTCAGGCAAGAGGGTCGATGCCAGTAAGTAAGGATGAGTTTCGAGCCGCGCTCAGCAGGTTCGCCAGTGGCGTGACTATCGTGACGACGACGGACCCGGAGCATAGGCCGGCAGGGATCACCGTGAGCGCGTTTGCTTCAGTGTCCCTCGATCCGCCACTGGTCCTGGCTTGCATCGACAAGCGAGCCTCAATTCATGCCTGGCTCACGGAAGGCACCCACTTCGCGATCAATATTCTGTCTGAAGATCAGGAACACCTCTCACGGCGATTTGCTTCCAAAGATCAGGACCGGTTCAGCGACATCAGTCATAGGACCGGCGTAACCGGCGCGCCGCTGCTCGACGACGCGGCCGCCTCTCTCGAGTGCCTCGTAGTAGGGGTCTATCCGGGCGGCGATCACTCGATAGTAGTCGGCCAGGTTGAATCCACAACGCTTGACGAGCATCGGCCTCTCACGTATCACCGCGGGTGTTACGGGCGGCTCGCGTGAGTTATTACTCAAATTGGGCAGTCTTCATGAGGCATGTTTCTTATGTTATGCTCTCCATCGCCGCGCGACGCCGAATCCTTGCCCGGCGGTTTGAGATCAATTCCCGCTAGCGAGACGGCACACCGCGCGCGATTGCGAATTTATTTCATTGGAGGCGAAGACCTGGGGTTTCGAGGAGACCTCCGTGAAACCGGCTCCTGAGGCCAATTCCGTGACCCTCACACACAGCCGCCAGGTAACCCGCCTCTTTTAACCCGACCGACGCTTGCGACTCTGGCTCGAAGCCGCTGTTGATGGTTTGAATGGACGATATCAACCTACCGGGAAAATATAGAATCATCGAGAAGCTTGGAGCGGGCGGGATGGGCGAGGTCTACAAAGCCGAAGACCTGGCGCTGCTGAGAACCGTCGCAATCAAGGTGATGTCCAAACAGGGCGAGCGAAGCGCAGGAGGAGAGACCCGGTTCCTGCGTGAAGCGAGAGCCGCCTCGGCCGTCAATCATCCGAACATCGTCACAATATATGAGATCGGCGAAACCGACGCTCATGCCTACATCGTGATGGAGTTCGTCCCGGGCCGCAGCCTGCGCAACCTGATAAACGCAAAGGCGTTGATGCCTGATCAGATTCTCGGAATAGCGTCACAAACCTGCGACGCCTTGCTGGAGGCTCACCTTCTCGGAATCATCCACCGCGACATAAAGCCTGAAAACATCCTGCTCACGGATCGAGGCCGCGTTAAGCTGGTTGATTTCGGACTGGCCAAGGCAGTGCCGGCGAGACAGAAAATGTCCGGCGCAACCGCGGCCGACAGTCTGACCGAATCGGGCACCGTCATGGGTACGCTATCCTACATGTCGCCCGAGCAACTTCGCGGCGAGCCACTTGACGAGCGTTCGGATATTTTCTCGTTTGGGATTGTGCTGTACGAGATGATCATCGGCGACCTGCCGTTCATCGGGTCAAACTCATTCGAGGTTGCCGCGTCGATTCTGAAAGACCCGGCGTTGGAGATTGGCACAGTACCGGCGGGTCTGCCGCAAGGGATAAAGCACGTTGTTGCGAGATTGCTCGCTAAGCGTCGCACTGACCGTTACTCGTCTCTATCGGAGGTCAAGCAAGCACTCGCCAAGGAAAGTCCGGATCCCCCTGAGGCCGCCGGCGCCGGTGAGCCAACGGTCGCGTTGCGGCCTCAACCGAGCGAGCGAAGGTCAACCGTGTTCGCCGCGGCATTGGGCTCCTCTGCCAAAAGTTCGAAGGCGGCGCCAACGATACTTGTGCTGCCGCTGCAGACAGTGGGCACGGACGAGACTGCTTCATACATAGGAATAGGGCTGGCTCATGCGATAACGACCGACCTCGCGAAGATAGAGGGTCTGGCCGTGCTGTCGAAATCGGCGGGCGCCGGCCGCCTGAACGAAGCTGGTCACGGAGTCACACAACTCGCTCGTGAGCTTGGCGCCACCATCCTCCTCGAGGGCGAGGTCATGCGCTCTGGCGAGACCATTGGGGTTATGGCACGGTTGACCGATGCCGAAACCGGCCGCGTGATCTGGGGATCGCAGTACCGGGGCGACGTAGCGGATCTTTTCAGTATTCAGGACGCGGTATGCGAGAGCGTGGCGGCGGCGCTGGAGCTGAACATATCGGCTGAAGTTCGCGGCCAAATCGCGCAGCCGCCGACTCATAATATCGAGGCGTTTGAGCTTTACTCAAAGGGACGAGTGTTCCTCGAGCGACGTGACGTCAAGGAGAACATCGATTATGCGATTCAGATGTTCGTCAGAGCATTAGAGCTCGACCCGGACTTCACGCTTGCGCATGCCGGGTTGGGAGAAGCCTACTGGCGAAAATATGAGGCCACCAGAGAAAGCCAGTGGGTCGATCGCGCGATTGCCGCGAGCGATCACGCGCTGGCCCTCGACCCTCATCAGGCGCAGGTGCATATCTCGCTCGGGATCATCTATCACGGCACCGGCAGAATCGAGCAGGCAATGGAAGAATTTGAGCGGGCCATCAAGCTGCAGCCGATGAGCGATGAGGCGTATCAGTGGATGGGCCGCTGCTGCCAGCGAAAGGGAGATATGGATCGCGCGATCGGGTACTTCGAGAAGGCTATCGAGCTGCGCCCCGGATACTGGGACAACTACAATGCGCTCGGAAACTTTTATTACACGTTTGGCCGCTACCGGAATGCCGCCGAGCAATACCGGCGGGTCATAACGTTTCAACCCGACAGCTCACAGGGTTATAGCAACCTTGGAGCTATGTATCACCTTCAGGGATTGTACGAGGAAGCTGTATCAATGTATCGGCGTGCGATCGAGATTCATCCTAACGAGCTCTCTTACGCCAATCTCGGCACCGCTTACTTTTATCTGGAACGCTTCAATGATGCGATCGACGCCTACGGCGCGGCTCTGAAATTGAATCCCACGCAGGACCAGCATTACTGGAACCTAGGCGACGCTTACATGCGCGTAGGCCGGGCCGATGACGCCCAGCGCCAGTACACTCGCGCTGGGGATCTGCTTGAAGAGCGGTTGAATGTTGACCCGAACGATGCCAAGTGCCTTGGTCAACTCGCTCTGTACCGCGCGAAGCTTCAGCGGTTTGACGAAGCGCTGGATCTCGTCGAGCGCGCGACAATGCTCGAGCCGCGCAACACAACCCTGATGTACCGGAAGGCAGTCGTTTATGCGCTTAAGGGAGACTTCAACCGGGCCGTCGAATACCTGACCCTGGCACTTGAGAATGGCTACAGCCGAACCGAGGCGCAACGGGACCCTGATCTGGAAGCGTTGCGAGCCCAACCAGCCTACTCGGCTCTGTTCATCCAACCCAACGAGTAGCCGAACGACTGATTCCGCCTGTTCATACCGCTTTAGTCTCCGATGATAACTCCGGGATCCAGGAAGGCAAGCACACTGCCGTCGGCGCCCAAAACTAGAATTCGATAAGAGTAGCGGCCATTGATAGTCGCGAGGCCCGTAACCTTGTTACAGTCTCTTCCGCCCGGGTCCAGGGGTCCGAAATCGAATGCGTTGTCTCGATCGGAGTGGTTTCCGAATGGGTTTCGCTTCGTCGCAGGACCATTCTTTGAGTCCTTGAAGTCGTCCACTATTACCATTACCCCTCGGGCCGCGCACCTATATTCAACACACCACTTGATCCTGTCTTGATTCCTCCTGCTCAGGATGACATCGCCGGGGTCGATGATGACACACACACCATTGATTGTGTCGATGGTTATCCTGACTTCCTTTGGAGTTACTGCAGTCCCTTGTGACGATGGATCGCCAGGGTTGGATGATGGAGTCACCGCTGCGTGTCGCGTACAGCCAAAACCAAACAGCACCAGCATCCCAAAAAGAACCGGTAGAGTTCTCCTCATTTCTGTTCCTCCTAACTGAACCCAAATCAGTTTGTATGGTTGAAGGGCCTTTGCGATTCCGCACCGCGCTGGTCTCGATTAGTCGCCCGGCTCGTCTCTTAACATTCTTACTGCACTACGAGGGGGCCGCAGCCCTGGGGTTAGGTTGATCATTACGGGCGAAGTAGCTATGCCGTTCCTTCCTCCGAAGATGTGCGACGGCATTTTATGCGAAGATCCGAATAAAGTCTATCGATAAGTGTGTTAGCACGAATCGCTCATTCGCCTTCTATCCAGCATATCGACCAGATGTGCAGAAATCCGTCGGCGGCCTCGCGCGTCGAACGTTCTACCGTTACAGGTCCATTACTCGTCACGCGACGAAGCACTATTCCGTTATCGTTTGTGCCGATGCAATGAAGTCGATAAGTGCGGCATTGAACTCTTCAGGTTGCTCGAGGTTGGAAAGGTGGCCCGCGCTGTCGATAGTTCGTAGGCGAGCCCCACGAATGCCGCCGCACAAACGTTCGGCTTCCGCGACAGGAGTGAGAATGTCCTCCGACCCAACCAGGACCAGCGCAGGAACATCTATTACAGACAGCATGTTCGTTGAATCACGACGCCCAGCCATAGCGCGCTGAGCTCCAGCGATCCCTTGCGGCGAGTTGGCCTCAATCATCGCCCGCACTTTTTCTACGACCGAGGGACGAGTCTCGATCGTGGTCCGTCCGAGAAGCAGGGGAATCAGGTCTTCGCCAATCGCGCGGCTGCCCTCTCGCTCAGCTTTCATAGCTGAGCTCAATCGACGCTCTCGTGCCTCCTGCGTATCCGCGCCGGCGCGAGTGTCCGCCAACACCAGACCTCGAACAGCCTCGGGGTAATTTCGAAAGAAAGCCAAAGCGATATACCCACCCATTGAAAGCCCCACAAGTACAGCCTGAGGTATCTCAAGAGCCGTCATCAATCCGCGCACATCCCCGGCCATTTCATCTATTGAATAGGCGCCATTCGGTGAGTCTGAGTTTCCGAATCCTCGCAGATCGAGAGAGATAGTTCGGAAGCGGTCCCGCAACCCAGAAAGCTGATCGTCCCACATGCGTTGGTTGAGCGGAAACGCATGAATAAAAATGACTGGGACGCCGGCGCCCTCGTCGCGATAGTCGATCTCGATTCCGTTGATGGTGGCCTTCATAAAGCCTGTGTGAAACACCTGTTAGTTCGATGTGAAAATCAACACTTAGAGAAAGTGCCGCAACCATAAGAATTTCGCAAGATTCAACCTAACTCTTTGTTCGTCGCCAACTAATCCGGCCCCCACGCGCTTTCAGCGCGTAAATCGAATCTGTGGCTCTCTTGACTCTCTATTTCGCGTGCTATACTCGCCCTTCTTTATGAATATTGATCTTTCGAACTTTGAAGTTTTGACGGCGCAATCAACAAGCTTTTTCAGACATCTGATGCGCGGAAGATTTACCAAAGTCTTTTCATTCGGCCTGTCGCTTCTTGCGAGCCTGATAGTTGTCCTCGCGGTTGCTGAGCGATTCGACATCGCGATGGCCGCCGATGATCCGGGCGCTGCGACGAAGACCAAACAAAGTAATCCGTTGGATATACCAGGGTCATTCAAAGAACTCCCAGACGCCAAGGACAAAGTCACCGCAAAAATCTCCCCAGAACGGATTGATCCTCTCGCTATCAAAGACTTAAAATTACCTCAACTGGAAATCGACTCTGAAAAAGCATCGGGCAAATCGCCGGTAGCGCCAAACCTTGCTGACGATGAAGCTCTGGATTTTCATGCGACGGCGTACTGCTTAAAGGGGCGCACTGCCTCCGGAGTCGTCGCCCAATCAGGAGTGATCGCCGCGGATCCCAGGGTCCTTCCTCTGGGAACAGTCGTACACCTTCGCTCAGGATCATACACGGGCACATACACCGTCGCGGATACCGGCGGCAAGATTAAGGGCCGGCGAGTCGATGTCTTCGTAAACACGCACCGGGAAGCGATTCAATTCGGCCGGCGACAAGTGAAGATCAAAATAATTGGACATGGTTCCAGGAAATCCGTCGGCGCCGGCAGAGACCTCGAGGCGTCGGTAAGGTAAGACTTAACACAATTTTGTTTAAAAAGTTATGGCCCGCGGCCATCCCGGAATCGGCCGCGGGTTTTGCTTTGATAGCCGTTCCGATGGCTATTGATCAAGTGCGGCATCCAGCGATCCCCGCCTTCCCGTGGCGATGGAAAAATAATCAACAAGCCTGTCGCGGTATCGCGATATCTTATCGAGCGTGGCGGGTGAAGGTGACTGCCCATTCTCCGACAGCAAAATAAAGGCAATACGAAAAGTCTTCGGCGCAGTGGACGCATCAGGAGTTCGCGGTCCCTCATACGCAACAATCTGATCGAGGGAAATAGTCTTTCGCGCGGCTGTCAGTGAGAACCCGGACACCGGAGACTTTTCCCGAAGCAGCTCCTGAAGCGGCGCGTTTGTTTCGAGGTATGAAATGTCTCCGACCGCCTCCGCTGCTCGCAAACCCATCAGGTACTGATCGAGCGGGCTGAAATAATTCACTGCCGATTCGATCGTAGTGAAAGTGCTGCCGGCGCTGCCACGCCACGAATTGCCTTCCATCAATGACGAATAGCCGCCTTCGGTGCTTGTGCGCGAATCAACCAGAAAGCTCCAGTGCGCATTCTCGCGTCCCAGCAGATCACTCCGAACATTATTTCGCGCGGCGAAGCGAACATACGACAGCCATCGATGCCCTTGCTCGTGACATACAATCGTGATGGCCGAGTTGAGTCCAACAGTGTGGTTGTCGGGATCCGCCGGCCAATCAGCTTCGTTTCCCATGGTTATGATTGTGGAAAGTCTCGAGGGACTTCCGTAACCCGAGCCTCGATCGGCAATCTGCAACCCTATTCCGCCGATGTCATTTCGGATGTTGAACGAGTGCGCTATCCCCAATCCGTTGTCGTACGGAAAGTCAGTCCAGATGTAGGCGGTATCAAAGCTGTCTGAATGGGCACGGTAGAACTCGCGCAAGACCGCAGGTAAATCAAGTCTCCGATCCTTCGCGAATGTCTCGAAGAACGGACCGGTTATTTTTTCATCGGGCGGTTCCGAGAAGAGAATCGGCCGTGGATCACTCTGCCATCCACCCGGGGAAATCCCGATCATCGCGGCGTGAGCCTTGACCTTCTTGTACACGAAAGCGATTCGTCCATCGTCATAAAGCACGGCCTGGAAGCTGCTGGCGCCATCGTACAAAGGCTGCCCCGCGCGATTCCATGTGAACAGATGATGATCCGCAAATCGTTTGTAATAGATATTCCCTGAGTTCGTAACGTCAAGGTCCGCCCAAAGCGGGGCGACCCGAGGGATCTCGCTCGCCAGCGCGGCCGGCGATATGCGAGCGCTCGTGTCTCCCTGTGTAAAGGTTATGTATCCGTTTGTTCCAACGTAGGCGGTATCGTAATAGGAGCCAAAAAACGGAAACCCCGCGCCGCCGAGAAAGATATCTCGATAGCTGTTGTCAGCATCGTCAACAGGTTGTCCGTCCGCGCCGAGAAACGAGCCTACGGGGGAGCCGAAATCATTATCGAACTCATTCTCGCCCCGGGAAACATGATACCCGTCATCTTGCGGCGTCAATAAAACCGACTGGTTCTTCAAGTTGAATTTAGCTGCCGGAATAACGAGACTGCCGTCATCTTCAATTGTCGCTAAGCCGGAGATATCCTGATTAGCTCGCCCGCGGGTAACGTTTGTAGTGTTCGGAAGCAGCCTGACCCCCTGGTCCCTCGACGCTCTTAAGATGTTGAGGCGATGACTGCTCCACGCGTCAGAGGCGCCCGCCGGGTCGTAACCACAATCGAACAACGGTCCGCCAGGGGTTAGCCGCGGGTTACTCAACAGGTTCCTCGCATCGCTTGATTTAGTTTGGGAAGATGAGGCTAGAAGGGCGGAAATCACAATCGCCGCAATAATCAAACTTCGAATCACAAGCGGGCGAGTGCCCTTCAGTAATATGCCGTTTTCGAGCATTGCTTTGCTCCGACTCGTTGGGGCCGTTTTGAGGCGCTTCAATTATATTGAAAGCGTCCACGCGCCGACAATCCCGTATGAAGTTCCGCCTGATTTAGAAGAAGAATCGGTATGACAAAGTGATTGACACGTTCCGGGTTTAGATGTAAAAGATTGCCATTCAGCGAGCCGATTTCGGTTCTAGCTTGAGTTCACGAACCTGGCGGTAGGGTACTCAGGTAATGGTGATCACCTGCTCGCGCACATATTCCCGGGCCGGTGCGGCGCATTCTCAGTATCGCCTTGAGCCAGATGCTGCTTGCCGCGAGGTGGAGGTAGAGTTCATGACTTACATCGAGAACCATTATTATGCGCCCACCCGTCGCTGCTCTCTTGCGCGACCATCGTGTAAAGCGCTGTGGGCCGTGCTTGCGGTCTTGATTCCTCTTGCGTCTTATGGGCAGGATGCCGCCAATCAGTTGATCGAGGCTGCAAAGAGGGGAGACCCTGACGGCCTTCGTTCGGTATTAGCTAAAAGCATTGACGTCAACTCGAAAAACGCCGATGGCAGAACGGCATTGATGGAGGCGGCCTATTGGGGCCGCGTTGAAGCAGCAAAGGCTCTGCTCGAAAAAGGCGCTGACGTCAATCTCAAAGACAAAGATGATCGGACAGCCCTGATTGACGCGGCCGCTAATGGTCATGTTCAAGTCGTATTGGCCCTGCTTGAAAAGGAAGTAGCCCTGAATGCAAAAACACGCGACGGCGCAACCGCGCTTAGCGAAGCCGCGGCCAATAACCGCGCCGAGGTTGTAAAGGCTTTGCTCGGGAAAGGGGCGAACGTCGACGAAAAGGACAAGGAAGGACGAACGCCGCTGGCACTTGCGGCATATTGGGGACACGCCGATGCAGCTCAGGTGCTCATCGAAAAAGGCGCAAACGTCGCCGCGAAAGACAAGTACGGTTATTCGGCCTTGATGTACGCCAAACGCGAAAACCATCCGAATGTCGCGGAGCTGTTGACCAAGGCAGGCGCCAAACCGTAAATGCCATCAAATCCTGGAAGCTAGCGAGACCAAGAGAGAGCCGGGCTTGTTGAACCTGATCTCGCAATCCGCCCGCTTGCGTTATCTCAAAACGCTGCGCACATCGCGAAGGATTGCGACATCGAGCAGCACCGGGCCGTTCTTCGTAAGAGCCCATTCCAGGGCCGGCCTGAGTTCGCCAGGTTTTATTACGCGGCGCGCCGCAACTCCCATCGATTCGGCCAGCTTGACGAAGTCGATCTCCGGCTCAGCGATGTCCATCGCCGGAAATACACCGCGCTCGGCCGCCGCACCTTTCATTGCCAGCAGGCCACCTTTCAGAATCATGTAGCTGGCGTTGTTGAAGACGACGAAAGTAATCGCGAGCCCATAATGCGCGGCAGTCCAGAGCCCCTGAATCGAATAGAGCGAAGTGCCATCCCCCACTGCGCATATAACCTGGCTCTCTGGCATTGCGAGCTTTACGCCAATCGCCGCGGGCAAACCAAGCCCAAGGGAACCGCCCTTCGCATAGAAATATGAATTGGGTTCACTCAGTTCGAATAGCGTCCTGACGGAAGCCGTGGAGGTCACGGATTCATCGACAAGAACAGCATCGCGAGCGGCAACCTCTCGCATGATTCGGACGACATAGGAAGGTGGCATCGGCCCCTCTTCGCGAACCTCAAGAGAATGTTCCTTGAAACTTGCACGCGCTTCAGCAAGGTGAGCCGTTATCAACTGGCGACGACCTGCGAGCGACTCGAGAGCGGCACCCTTTGCGAACGGACCAAGCAACTCGATTAACTCTTCGAGGGCCGAACGCGGATCGGCAAGTATCGCTACCTCGGCGCTGAGGGTCTTGCCCAACTCTCGGTCGTTCGCATCAATCTGAATGATCCGCGCTTCCTCGGGGATCATCCGAGTGCCTGTATAAACCAGCGGGGTGAGGTTGTTGGCACCGAGCACCAGGATCACATCTACACCATCAAGAAGGGCTCGTGTCTGCTTCGCATTTGGGAACAGTGGACCTGCGTAGAGCGGATGATTGGTGGGAAATACAAGCAGGGAGTTCAGGGGTTCCGCGTGAACACGCGCGCCGATCATTTCCGCCAAAACCGCCACCTCAGCCAATGCCTTTGATCTCGCGCAACCATCTCCCGCGATGATGGCAGGGTTCCTGGCGTTTGCCAATAAAGCCGCTGCCTCGGAAATCTTCGAACGGTCTCCTCTAACACGCGAGCCCACCGAGGTGATTGGCGGCAAATCCATTGCGGCACGCTCTTCCATTACATTGACGGGAAGCGAAAGGAAGACCGGGCCCGTTGGGTTTGTCTGCGCAATTTTGAATGCGCGTGCTAATGCTGATGGAATCTCAGCGGCATGACGAACCTCCCAACACCACTTGGTGTGTTGCCGCGCAAGCTCGAGCATATCGGCATAGAGTAGCGGTTCGTCCAGCATCGCCCGGCTGTCCTGTTGGCCGGCGGTGACGATCAACGGCGTTCCCGCCCGATAAGCGTTATAGAGATTCCCCAGCGCGTGAGCGAGTCCGGGACTCGCGTGGAGGTTTATGACTGACGGCTTGCCGGTCGCTTCGGCATAACCGGCGGCGATGCCGAGTGCCGAGTCTTCGTGAAGCGCGAGGATGTACTTGATCTCATCCCGCGCGGCAAATAGGTCCATTAACGGCAGCTCAGTTGTGCCGGGATTGCCGAATACATAGCGCACACCTTCGCGCACCAGGAACTCGAACATCGCTTCCGCACCGGTCATCTCTTTCATTCTGGCCCCCCGCGGTTGATCTATTGTTATGGGCGTTATGCCCAAGTCCCTTATTCAGAATCTCGTTCGCAGATTCTATATCACATCGGACTCATTACGAGCGCTCACTTTCGGTGAGTGAGTTATGTCGTTCAACAAAAAGAGGAGGGCCACTTTCGTGGCCCTCCTCCGTTTCGTAAGCTCGGAGAGTTTCCTCTCCTTGCCTCCGGTTTGTTAGTTAGTCGGACATTTCTCCTGGCAGTTCAACGGCGCTGATCCCACCGTCTGTCCAGGATTCGTTACTACGATCGCCGCGC
>Ga0070699_100001418_pt1 | contig 22010 bp, 20 predicted proteins | sample KBSK1503metaG_FD_65473 | JGI IMG/M metagenome (GOLD analysis project Ga0070699, IMG submission 65473) | Corn, switchgrass and miscanthus rhizosphere microbial communities from Kellogg Biological Station, Michigan, USA - KBS K1-50-3 metaG | ecosystem: Host-associated > Plants > Roots >...
CGTGATGCCGGAGGAGCTCGAAGCGAGGATCGCCGGCGGCGGCAGGATCGCGTCCATGTCCGCGAACAGCTTGACCTTGAACGCCTCGCGCTCCGGCCCGTTCTCCTGAACCAGGTCGGCGCCGGCGAGGGCCTGCTTGAGGTCTGTCGTGAACCGCAGCCGCGACGGAGACGCGCCGGGGCTGAGCCCGAACTTCTCCAGGGCTGGCCAGCTCGTCGCGACGTAGCGTCGTAATGCCTCCTCGGCCCCAGGCACCGGATCGGTGGCCACCACATCCAGGCCGTGAGCAAGAAAACACGCCGACCAGCTCGCGCCAATGACTCCGGTGCCCACGACGGCGACTCTCTGCATCTCCTTACTCGGTTCCATCTCGAAGGCTCCTTTCGTGCCGTACGCAAGATCACGAGGCAAACGCGAGGCCACGGGCCGTTGAGCCGGCAGTGTCCTCGCAAGCCGCGGAGCCGGAAGGTCGTGAGCGACGCGCGATCGCTGAAGGAGGGCGCAGTGACAACGAGCTGGTGCCAAGGGGCTCCCAGCCGCCAGCCGACCGGCAGCGAGTCCGCCGCCGGGCCACGATGCGCCCCAGCGGGCGCAGGCGGCCAAGGAATCAGCGGTTCACGAGCGGGCCCGGGGCCTCGCGTTCCTCCTGCCCTTCCATCACGATTCGGCGGGTTATTCCGAGCTTCTTCATGCGGAACTGGAGGGTCGATCGGTTGATTCCCAGCCGTGTCGCGGCTCCGTGGGGCCCGGACAGAACGCACCCGGTCTCCTTGAGGGTGGCCACAATATGCGCACGCTCCGCGTCGGCCAGGCTCCGGTGCACACCAGGCTCCCGGCGGCCCGTCGGGCCAGCCTGGACGTCCTCCAGTGGTACACGCAACAGTCGCCCGGAGGACAGGATCACCGCACGCTCGATGAGGTTCTGCATCTCACGTATGTTCCCGGGCCATCGGTACTGCACCAGGGCGTCCATCGTCTCGGAAGGAATCGTCTCGATCGTCCTGTTCATGCGCTTCGCGAACTGTTGGACGAAATGCCGTACGAGAAGCGGAATATCCTCGGGCCGCTCACGCAGCGCCGGAACGCGAATGGGGAACACATTGAGCCGGTAATAGAGATCAGCACGGAACCGCTGCCCGTCGACCATCGTGGCCAAGTCGCGATTGGTAGCGGCGATGAGGCGTGCGTCGGTCCTCATGGTGCGGGAACTTCCCAGCCGCTCGAACTCGCGTTCCTGCAGCACCCGTAGCAGCTTGGTCTGCAGTTCGAGCGGAATCTCACCCACCTCGTCCAGGAACACCGTCCCCCGGTTCGCCAGCTCGAAGCGGCCGATGCGTTGCGCGATGGCGCCGGTGAAGGCGCCCCTCTCGTGCCCGAACAGCTCGCTCTCGAGAAGTCCTGTCGGAATGGCGGCACAGTTGAGCTTGACGAAGGTGTGGGCTTGGCGCCGACTCAAGTTGTGGATTGCGCGCGCGATCAGCTCCTTGCCCGTGCCGGTCTCGCCGTGGATGAGGACCGTCGAGTCGGTGGGCGCTACGGTGGCCGCATGCTTCAGTACCCCACGGAGCAGGGCGCTCGTCCCGATGATCTCCTCGAAGTTCATCGCATGGCGGATCTCGTCTTCCAGATAGACCTTCTCGCGGGCGAGGGTTTGCCTGAGTTCGCGAATCTCGTCGTGCGCGAGCCCGTTCTCGACTGCGATCGCGATTTGCCCCGCGGCACGTCGGAGGAATTCGACGTCGTCCGATCGGAAGGCACCCTCATCCTGACTCGAGAGCGACAGGACACCCACGACCCGACCTCGACTGACGAGCGGCAAGTCACAGAACGCGCTCACACCCTCCTGGATGGCCGCGCGGTACGCCGAGTCTGACGTGAACGTCTTCGCATCGACTCGATCGGCCACGAACGGCTCTCCACTCCGGAATACCGCCTCGGGCGCCGACCTGGGAGGGGGTGCGCCTTCAAGAGGTTCCCCTTCAGTACTGAGAGTGTCGCTGGCGTAAAGGCGTAGCTCCCTTGTAGCGGGATCGGGTAGGATGATCCCAACCCAATGACACTGCGAGGCGCCGCGGAGAGTCGCCGCGATCGCCCTCAACTGGTCGCGGAGGTCCACGGCGACCGTCAGCGACGTGCTCAAGTTCAAGAGGAGGTCCAACCGGTCGCGCCCACGTGCTGATGCCGAGTGGACGACGGCGCGAGCCTCGTGCGCAACGACCGGCTCCAAGGTGCGTGCCCCGAGCTCACCATCCCTCGAAGCCGACTGCGGGTCGCGACTCAAGAGTGCAGCGTGGGTCATTGCTTCCTCGGCGTGGAGGCGGTTGCCGGTTGTACGCTCACTCGGGCCACCCTTTCCATCGACGCACTCAGATTGAGCGAGTGCCCCGCTTCGGTCAATGCACTCGGCTTGAACTGGATGTGAACTGAGGGCGAACTCGCAACCTGGTGTCCCCTCGAAGGCTGCGCGAATACGGCGCGGGGAGTTGACAGGATGGCGACGGTGCGCTCCTGGCTGACTGGCTCCCGCACGGAGGGCTCGTTGAGAATGCCGGTGTGGCCTGCGCTCATGATTTTCGTCCTTCGGTCTTGCATGCTGATGGTCAAACAGGAGCCGACCTGCACACAACCCCAGATCGAGGCGGGTGTGGACTCAATCGTGGCGCTTGGGGGACTCGCCGGAGGCGGGGAGGCTCCCCTTAAGTTGTATTGAGAGCTAACTCGACCGGTCTTGAATGTTGATGCGCTTCCATCCAAAGAGGCGAGCGTCGAATGACCAGGCGCCTGGTCCGAGCAGGGCCAGGGCAGCACCGAGGGTTCCGAGCAGGACAGTTGTCGACTGATCTCCAGGTTGCGAGAGGGCGTTCCACAGTTCAAGGACGGCCACAAGCGCTCCCGCGATGGGCGTCCACAGACCTGCCAGGAGGAGCATTCCTCCGCCGGTCGAGACCACGGGTAGGATGGTCTGTTCGATCGGAGGCCCCGCACGCAGGCTGGCGACGCCTCGGGCAATCAGTGTCAGGCCGCACGTCAAGCGCATGAGGAGAAGGCCGGCGCCAGGCCAGCCGTGGGCGAATGTCGAGAATAGTCGCCGCAGAAGAGTCCCTTTGCCGAGAATATGGAATTCGGGAGGGGAGCGGAAGCCCCCAAAGGGTGGGCGCGGTCACTCTTTGGAGTGACTAGAATTCGATGATGCCGCGCTTCAGTCCTATCGTCGCGGCATGAGCGCGGTCGTTGGCGCCCAACTTGGAGAGGATGTTCTTGACCCGTCCCTTGACCGTCTCTTCGGTGATCGAGAGCTGCGCGGCGATCTGCTTGTTGGCGTTCCCGGCTGCGATCAGTCGCAGGACGTCGAGTTCCCCCGGGGTCAACGCGTCATCGGTGACATGCTCGGCAAGCTCGTAAGAGGCCTCGGGGGAAAGGGTCTTCTTCCCAACGTGGACCGCACGGATGGTCTCCAGGAGCTCCTTGTGCAACAGATTCTTTAGCAGATAGGCGCGAGCGCCAGCCTTGATCGCGCGCAAGACCTGCACATCGCCCGTGTAGGTGGTTAGCACGATGATACGCGCCTCGGGAAATTCGCCGCGAATAGCGATGATCGCGTCGAGACCGTTCATTTCAGGCATCTGTAAGTCCATCAGGGTGATGTCCGGGCGGTGAATACGGAACTGCTGGATCGCTTCGCGCCCATTTGAGGCTTCGGCGACCAGACTGATGTCCGATTGATCGGCAACGAGCGCAGCGATCCCCTGACGCAGAAGGGGATGGTCGTCGACCGCCAGAATCCGAATCGGGGCGGGACCGCCACTCCGCTTCATCGTGCCCCTTTCCGCCCAAGAACCCACCAGCGGCGTGCAGATGATGAAGGGTAGGCAACCGAGGCCGGAATCCTCAGCTCAACCTCCGAGCCAGCGTCGAGCTCGCTCCAGACCTCCAGGCTGCCACCGATAAGCTTCGCTCGCTCGCGCATGCCGCGCACGCCCCAGTGCCCGCCAGGCCTCTCTTCGGCAAGCACCCTGGCGTCCATGCCCTTTCCGTCATCCCGCAGCCTCAACCGAAGCTCCCGTTCGTCATAGTGGATTTCCACTTCTATCCGCCGGGCCTCTGCGTGCCGGAAGGCATTGCGCAGACCCTCCGCCACGATCCGATAGACTTCGTCCCGGAGCATCGGATCAATGCTTCGTGCCATACCCTCGACGTGCACCCGAAAGACGGGAGAATTCTGGCTGCCTTTCTCGGCCGCCAGCTCATCTCCCAGCGCGCCTATGGCTTCGGCCAGATCGCTCGTCGTGACAGTGGATGACCGCAGCTCGTGCACGGCATCCCGGCCCTCGGTGATCGCTTCCGCGGCCTGCTCGATCGCGCCATCGAGCCTCTCTTTGGCCTCGCCCGCCGGTAGCAGGTTGGAAACCGCTTGAAAGCGGAGCAACAGGCTGTGAAAACTCTGCAGCAGGGTATCGTGCAGCTCCCGCGCGATTCGAGTCCGCTCGTCGACGCGCGCCTCCAGGCCCATGTCGAACTGCCGCTGCAGGCGCCGAAGGTGAAGCTGGTAGAGCACCCAGAGACATAGGACAAGGGCACTCGCGCACGAGACGCGGAACACTGTGGTCTGGTACCACGCCGGCGCGACGCTGAAATCCAGGGTTGCGCCCGTCTCGTTCCATACCCCATCGTTGTTGCACGCAATCACACGAAACCTGTACCTACCAGGACGCAGGTCACTGTAGAAGGCCTGCCGCCGTGTTCCGGGCTCCTGCCAGGTCTGATCGTGACCTTCCAGCTGGTAGCGAAAGCGCACCCTCTGGGGAACCACGAAGCTCAACGCCGTATAGTCCAGCTCCAGATCGCGCGTCAGAGGAGGGAGACGGAGACTGTCACGTGCTGCGTAGCTCCGTCGGTCGGCAACCACTTCTTCCACATGCACGGACGGCGGAATGGTATTGCGGGCGATATGAGCCGGATCGATCACCTGCAACGCGTAGCCATTGGCGAACCACAACCGTCCGTCCGGAGTTCTCGCCGCGCCATTGAACGGCGCCCATCCCGGTTGCACACCATCAAGTACGTCGAACACTCTTCCTTCCACCTTTGTGTCGGGCTGCTCCAGCCACCTCTGCAGTTCGGCCCTTGAAATCTCCACCAGTCCGCATTCCATGTACAACCAGAGAGAGCCTCGCTCATCCGCGATGAATGTATGCACGCTATCGCAAGGAAGGCCGTTGCGGACGGTGAGGATCTGTCGCCGCCCGTCCTTTAGCGCTATGAGTCCAAATGCCGTCGCTCCCAATACCGAGCCGTCTGGATTCACCACTACTTGTTCCACTCGGGAGTCACGCGAGTGCTCGAAGTGAAAGCTCTCAGTGTGGCCATTCCGATATCTAGCCAGATCACCGTTGACAAGACCCAACCAGATGCCGCCCTCGGGATCAGCGGCAACCCTTCGAGCGGCGGGCATTCCCGGCGCCGGCAACTCTTCCCGCACTTTGCGATCCTGAATGCGAAAGAGCGTCCTGGGAGATGCGGTCGTCTCGACCCAGATGTTGTGGGCCCCATCCTCGGCCATCCCGACTACCAAACCGATTGGACTCCCATCCCGCCTGTCGATCCGGCTGAATCGCCCGTTCTCGTAGATCGACAGCGTATTGTCGATACCGACCCACAGCGCCCCGGTGTGATCTTCAAAAAGGGAAGCGACTTGATGTCCGGGCAGGCCTTTCCCCGCCTGAATGGAAGAGACCTTGCCCTGGCGCAGAACCTCCAAAGCCTCATCGCCTCCAATCCAGACCGTGCCGTCCCGCGAAGCATAGACTGCGTCGACTTCTCCCACGCTCAGCCCTTCGCGGGTTGAATAGTTGGCAACGGAAAGATCACGAAAACTGTCGATGCCCTTGGAGGTCACGACCCACATGTTACCTTCGCGATCCTCATAGACATTGCTCACGAAGTTGCTCGACAAACCCTCTGCACTCGAAAAGCGGTCCACCCTGCCGCCGCTGATCCGGTATATGCCACCCTTCGAATCCCCGATCCAGAGGGCGTGTTCGCGGTCCAACAACAACGCATAGACCGCCAGGGTGCTGCCATCCAATTCCGGCGTGTGGAATGGCCACCAGACACTTTGTACGAATCGCTCCAATCCCAGACCCGGGCCAGGCAGTGCGATTCCTGCCCACAATGAACCATCGGTATCGAGCGCAAGAGCGTTTAGACCGCCGAGATTCCGGTTCGATTTCAAGCCGCCTGGCTCATACACGCTGGATGAGCCTGGCTTCCAACGGACCAGCTCTGTGCTGCTGCCCATCCAAAGATTTCCCAGGGTGTCCTCGACCAGCGGTCCATACTCAGAATCAGGAATTCCGTCGGCCTTCCCGTAGCACCGCATCCCTGTTCCGATGACCTGACAAAGGCCCCCCGCGGCATCGAGTATTCGTGTACGCGTGAACCAGATCCTTCCGGCATGATCTTCGATGATGGAATTGATCCGTGCGTGCTGGTTCGAGTAATTGATGAGATCCTGGTCTACCCAGTGGCTCAGGCCGACCTCAGTCCCGATCCAGAGGCTTCCATCCCGTGCGGCCAGCAGGCCAGTGATGTTGGAGGAGAGGAGCTGCTTTCCGGCCGGGGGCATCCACGGAACGAAGCGGACGCCATCGAAACGCATCAGACCGGCGTCCGTCCCGACCCACAGATAACCGTCCGTGGTCTGCGTGATCACCCACGGGGCGCCTTTGATGAGGCCATCCTGGGCTCTCCAGGCGGTGTGCGCGTACTGGGAGATGTGGCGGCTCGGATCCACCGCCCACAGTCGACTCCCTGTGAGGAAGAACAACAGCAGGCAGAGCGGAAGCGATCGCGGAGCGTTGACCTTCTTCTCGTCGACCGCCACAGGAGTGCCTAGTCTGGTGCGTTTCGCTCCTGCAATGCAATGGGGCGAGTGCCGCAACCGCGCGGCGCTTGTTTCACCTGGCCACCCTCGGCGGGGGCGTGGTGTACTGAATCTTGAGCTCATCTCCGAGCAGGTGCGTCTCCGCCAGGTGCGCGCCCACAAACCAGACCTGCAGTTCATTCGTCCGTATCACCTGGCCGACCAGCAGGTCGTTGGTGCCGTCGTCGCCCGCTTCCGCCGCCTGGCGTGCCATAGTCCTCGCCTCCTTCAGGATCACCTCGTGCGCGTGGAGCAGCCGCGCGAGCTGAGCCGGGGCTTTCTCGCGGCCAATGGGCGGCCGCGGAATCAGGGTCTTCTCCGCAACGTCGTGGGCCATGGCCACAGCCACGCCGCTCAACGACTGGATTCGCTCGGCGATTGTGTCCACCAGCTCGCTCTGCTCGCTGAAGTGCTTGTCGAAGAGGAGATGCAGCTGATAGAAGGTCGGTCCACTGACCTGCCAGTGGTGTTTCTTGTAGAGGTCGCGCAGCGTCATCGTATCGGCCAGGAGCTGATTGAGGTGTCCAACGCTGGCCAAGCAGGCCGCGGACTCGAGCGCGATGGGTACGGGCACCACCGTTCCATACTGCTGCAGCTCCCTGCCCTCGAGATCCTTCAAAGGTCGCGCATCGTAGGGCGGCGCTGTGTCGTTGGTTTTCGTCATGAGGGCCTTTCTGTCCGGCCACCTCACTTCTCGCGGAGCGGCCAGTCTTCAGCAATCGTGCGCACGAGCTCAGTCATGGCGGTCCCGGCCGCGGTCACCTGGGCGCGGTCGCGACTCAACAAAGCCAGCAGGTACTTGCCGGCCTCATCGACATAGTCGACCGCGGTCAAGTCGACGCCCAGGGAGCGGCCAGCGAGCTTGGGCCGGGCGGCCCGCCAGGCGTGCTCGAGCTCGACGACCCATGGTCCGGCCAGGCTGCCTTCGAGCTTCAGGGTCACCTGACCGGGCAATTCCGCGACAACGATTCTCAGCATGTTGGTCGCTGGCCGATCACTTCAACCCCGCTTGGCTTCGGCGTGCCGGCAGCTCGGCGTACGCGATGCCGGTGAGATTTCCCTGCGCGACGGCCAGCGTCTTCCTGGCCGACCCGTCGAGCTGCGCGCTGTAGACGGAGCCGCCCAGGTCAGAGACGAACATCCGGGCCTGTTTGACGTCCAGCGCGAGGCCGATTCCTTCCATCAGGTGCGTCAAGACGATCTCCGGGTCCTGGCGAGACTCTGGGTCTGCATCCATCGGCGCGCGATTCACCGTGTTGCCTCGGGGGGGATCGCCGCGGTCCGTCCAGTACATCGTGCGCGTGGTGAGATCGAGATCGAGATCGATCGGTTCCGGGAGGCCGTCGAAGAGCAGCTCGATATCGGTGCGGTTCGCTGCCGTCTGGCTCGTTGGGATCTCGAGCCCGGCGCGGAAGATCCGGCCCTGGCCGGCGTTGTCCGCCCCCTTCTGCGTCCAGTAGACCTGTGCGCGTCCGGCATCGATCGCTATCCCGACGCACCAGTTCGTCTGGTCCGCACGGGCGGCGTTGTCACGCCCTCGCTCGACGAGCGTCTCGATGTGCGACCCGTCGAGGTTCGCCCGCATGACCCGCATCCCTTCGCGATCGGACCAGTAGAGCTTGCCGCTCCGCTTGTCGAGCTGGATCTGCTTCGGCGTGAACGTCCCACCCTCGGGGACGATCGTGGTGAGGTTCCGACCGTCGAGATCCGTGCGCTGAATGGAGCCATCGTTCGCGGCGGGATTGCCCATGTTGGTCCAGAACACATGCCCGGCCTCGACGTCGACGACGACGCCGTCGGGAATCCTCTGTCGCTCGACGAGCACCTTCCGATCGGACCCGTCGGGATTCATCGAGATCACCCGCCCCCCGCTGGCTTCGAGAAAGAACAGGCGCCCTGCTCTCATCGTCCACCTTCCGTGGCCGCGGCTTCCGGATGCCCGGCATGCGGGATCGCTCCGCTCGCGCGCAGGCCGTCGATCTCACCGGCATCGAACCCGAGCTCGTGGAGGACCTGGTCGGTATGTTCGCCCAGCCCCGGAGCGACGCGAGGCCGCACCTTGGGCGATTCCCCGATCGTGAGCGGGCTGTCCACCGTGTACCTGGGCTCCGTGCTGCCGTCCTCGATCGGGACGATGATCTTGTTTTCCAGGAGCTGCCGATCATTCAGGATCTCTTCCGGGATCTGCACGACGCTGTAAGGCAACCGTGCAGCATCGAGGAGGGGCTTCCAATACGACAGCGGCCGTGCGCCGAACAATCGATCGAGCTCGGCGACGAGTGCGGACGCGTTGGCGCGGCGGCTCTTGGAATCAGCGAACCGCGCGTCGCCGAGCAGGGCATCCCGCTGGATGGCTTTCGCGAACACGGGCCAGTTCCTTTCTTCCTCGACGAAGACGAGGAGCACCCAGCGATTGTCAGCGGTCCGGTAGCTGGCGCCGGCGAGAGCGTTGGGGGGGTGAGTCCGGGAGATTTCGCCGTCGAACTTCGCCCCGAACAGCCCCGCCTGCAGCCAGGCCGCGGTCGCCCAGGCTCCATTGGCGATCAACGATGTGGAGACGCTGCAGCCTTGGCCGGTGCGCTCACGCCGGTAGAGTCCCGTCACGATGGCCGCATAGAGGGACATCGCGGTCGCGTGGTCCCCGATACCGGGGACGGGTACGGCGGGCGGACTCGAGGCCTCTCGCGTGAACTGCATGAGGCCCGAGCGCGCCCAATAGGCCGTGATGTCGAATCCCGGCTTGTCTGCTTCCGGTCCCACCTCACCGTAACCGGTGATGTCCGCATAGATCAGGCGAGGATTGAGCGGGGAGAGGTCTTCGTAATCCAGCTTCAGTGCTTTTCGGACCCGTGGCGGGTAGTTCGTCACCAGGACGTCCGCCCACTTCACGAGACGCGCGAGAACCTTCGTTGCTTGCGGGTTCTTCAGGTCGACCACCACGCTCCGCTTGTTCCGATTCGTGAGCTGCCACGTGTAGTTGTCCTTCAAGCGGGGATTGGGCGGGGTCAGATAGAGGTACCGATATGGGTCCCCGATCCCGGGCGGCTCGACCTTGACGACATCCGCGCCGAAATCGGAGAGTACCGTCGTGGCCGCCGGGCCCGCGATGAAGCTGGCCAGGTCGACGACCTTGAGGCCCGAAAAGAGATGGTCCGAAGTGGTCATGACTCTGTTCCTCACCGGCCCTGGAACTTGGGGGGCCGCTTCTCGAGAAAGGCCGTAGTGCCTTCCTTCCTGTCGTCCGTCGACCCACAGATCGCGAAGAGAGACGCTTCAAGGAGCAGACCCTCGTCCAGGCTCGTCTCCAGCCCTTTGCTCACAGCCTCGATCGAGAACTTGACACCCACCGGGGCGTTGGAGTCGATCTGCTTCAGAAGGGCTTCGGCTCGCGCGATCAGGTTGGCGTTGGGCACGACCTCGTTGACCAACCCGATCCGGTGGGCTTCCTGGGCGTCGATCGTCTCGCCGGTGAGAATGAGCTGAAGCGCCCTGCCCTTCCCGACCAGCCGAGGCAGGCGTTGGGTGCCTCCATAGCCCGGCATGATTCCAATCTTCACTTCCGGCTGCCCGAACTTCGCGCTTTCGGCGGCCAGTCGGATCGTGCAAGCCATCGCGAGCTCGCAGCCAGCGCCCAGGGCAAATCCGTTCACGGCGGCAATGACCGGCTTGCCAAGGCTCTCGATGAGGATCGTCAGCGCCTGCCCGTATCGTGTATCCTCTTCCGCTTCGAGCGGCGTCGCGTTGACGAGCTCACGGATATCCGCGCCGGCGGCGAACGCGGCGTCGCCGGCCCCGGTCAAGATGACACCCCGCACGACGCGATCGTCACGCGCGTCCGCGAAGGCTGACTTCAGCTCCGCGACCGTCGCCTTGTTCAGCGCGTTGAGCACCTTCGGGCGGTTGAGGGTCACGTAGGCAACCGCGCCCTTCTTCTCGTAGAGGACATTCGCGAAGGCGAGAGCGCCAACGGCGGCACTCATGAAAGCCTGCTGCTCTGATTGACCATCCCGGCGCTCCTTCGTGAATCTGACGCCGCCGCTCTAGCGGCCCGGCACGATCAGAGGGCAACGGTCGTGCCGGCCCCGGAAGCGCGAACCATCGCGTCGCAAATGGTGGAGCGCAACGGAATGGAGCAAGGGGGCCACGCGAAGTCCGATCCAGGTGCCGGCGGACGCGTGGTAGCGGGCCAGCAACTGCCAGTCTCCTGGCGCTCACCTGCGGACGAAGGCCGTGCTCCTGGGGCGGGGCGCGTCCGCCAGCGCCGTCGCGACGAGCCAGACCATCGGCAGCAGAAGGAAAAGCGAGCCCGGCACCCACATGATCACGCCGGCGATCGCCTGGTCGTCGAGCGCGGAAAGGCCCCAGGGCCGAGACACCGTGTCGTAGAAGGGATAGATCACCCGGTCGGAAAACGTGAGGATTGCTGACAGCGCGCTGTTCTGGAGATCGACGAGCGCGAGGTACGGGATCATGGCCCAGCGTGGCCAAGGCGATCGGGAAGGCCACGGCAGGATCACCGGCCGCCAGAAGAGGACCCCAGTCAGGAAGAAGCAGGCGTGCTCGACCTCGTGCCACCGCTCGGAGTTCAGGGCCAAATCGTAGAGAACGGGGACGTGCCACGCCCAGAAACTCACGACGAATGCGGCCCAGCCAACGACCGGATCAGTCAGCACGTGAGCGACTGCTCGTACTTGCGGCGCCGATAACGCCATCGCGACCCTCCGGCGGACGGGTCTCGGCAGCCCGAGGAGCATGGGCGCGACCGGCGCGCCCATCCACAGGAGCGGAGGAGCGACCATCATCAGCAGCAGGTGTTGGGTCATGTGCGCCTGCAGGAGCAGGCCGTTCAGCGCGTCCAGCGGTGAATCGAGCGCAAGCACGATGGTGGCAAGTCCCGCCATCGTGGCGACCAGATGCCGTACCGCGAAGCGTGCCGGCATCCGGCGGGAGGCCACCCGCCAGCCTCGAAGATAGATCGCGGCGGTACCGATCACGGGTGCGACCACGACCGGTTCGAAGTTCCAGACGAGCGAGACCTCGCGCGCCACGCGTCCGGTGGCGGCATGGGCGACGAGAACGCTCATGACCAGGGACCCACCCGCGCGGAGGGCGTCCGCGATCAGGCTCCACCCGCTTTGTCGAGGGCCATCGAGGCGAAGAGGAGGGGCAGGTACAGAACGGAGGCCAGTACGACCCGCCGTGCCGATACGAGCGACCGACTGCGGGCATGGGCCACGGTACAGGCGAGTAGAGCGGCGCCGAGCACCACCGCCCCGAGGAAGTAGATCCAGCCCGTCAGCGTCATGAGTGTCGGCACGAGTGACATGACCCAGAGCACCAGGGAGCCCATGACCATCTGACGCTCGGTGCTGTCCCCGTCGGGGTCGACCACGGGCAGCACGCGGATTCCCGCCCGCGCGTAGTCCGCTCGGTACAGCCCGGCGATCGCCAACGTGTGAGGGATCTGCCAGAAGAACACGATCAGGAACAGGACGACGCCGCCCAGGCCCAGCTCGCCGCGGGCGGCCACCCAGCCCGTCACGGGCGGCAGCGCCCCGGCGATGGCGCCAACGAGGGTGCTCAGCGGCGTCAATTGTTTCAGGGGCGTGTACACGCCAAGGTACAGGATCGCCGTCACCAGGGTCACGGCGGCCGGCAGCGGACCGACCACGACCGCGAGGTACCCTACGCCGAGAGAGGATGCCAGCGCGCCGAACAGGAGCACGTCGTTTGGGGCGAGTCGGCCCCCAGGGATCGGCCGGTCCCGTGTCCTCCACATGAGCGCGTCGCTGTCGCGTTCCAGAAATTGGTTGAGGGCCAGGCTTCCACCGGCCGCGAGCGCGGTGCCGGCCAGCGTGTGCAGCAGATGAACCCAGCCCCGCCCGCCGACCGAACCGAGATAGTAGGCGACCGCAGTGGTCACCAGGATCATCGAGACGACCCGAGGCTTGGTGAGGACGAGGAAATCCACGACGCGACGAGAAGCGAGGCTCGAGGCAACCGGTGCGGTCGTTGCCTTCAGGGGTGCGGCGACGACGCCGGAACCACTCGGGCGCATTGGAGACCCTCAGGGCCGCGGCGTCGCCGGTTCCGTCGCCGTGCGCGCCGCGAGCTGATTGCGTGGACGCAGCGTCTGCATGAACGCCACGAGGGCATTCACCTCGGCCAGAGAAAGGTTCTTCCCGTAGGCCGGCATGTTCCCTCCCCCCTGGACGACCTGACGGATCAATTGGTCTTGCGTCAACCGCGTGGCGATGTCATCGAGTGCAGGTCCGCGCCGGCCACCTTGGCCGCCGAGCTCGTGGCAGTTGCGGCACTGCTTGTTCTGAAGGACGAGCGCGCCCTGGAGCTCGAGTGGAGTCCGCCCCTCGACGAAGCGCATGGGCGTCGGAAGGCTGCTCCAGGCGTCCATGACGGGCGACCACGGGACGGCCAGGCCGAGAGACGCCAGCGTCACCACCGTGAGGACGGTCAGGAGCACGCTGAGCACGGCCACCGGTCGGCGCTTCCAACTCTTCTCGCCGGCGCCGGCGAGGAACGGCACCGCCAGCAGCAAGCCGACGGCGACGAGAGGTCCAACGAGCAGGATGGCCTCCTCCGTCCACGGCGGTACCAGCGCGAAGAGGGCATAGAGGGCCAGGAAGAAGAAGTCGGGCTTCGGCGCGGCGTCGATGATCGTGGGATCCGGCCGTCCATGGGGCCCATTGGGGCCGAAGACCGCGGCGCAAAGGAGCACGGCGAGGACCACGGCCCCCATGCCGACCATGTCCTTGCGCGCGGCGTGGGGGAAGAAGGGAACGCCGTCCGCCGCGACCTCCTCCTCGTATCGCCTCCGATAGGTCTCGCGGTCGACGAGCCGGCCGGGCATCGGCCACTCGTTGATGCCGAGCTTCAGCACGAGCCAGAGGTGCAGGCCCACGAGACCGATCAGCAGTCCCGGCACCACGAACACGTGAAGGGTGAAGAAGCGTGAGAGCGTGCGGCCGGCGATGATCGGTCCCCCGAGCATGGTATGCACCAGTACCGCGCCGAGGTATGGGACGCGCGAGGCAATGGAGGCGCCGATGCCGAGGCCCCAGTAGGCGTCCTGGTCCCACCGAAGGATCTGGCCCGTGAACGCCATCCCGAGCGTGCACAGGAAGAGGAACACTCCGGCCACCCAGGTCAGCTCACGAGGATACTTGTGGGCGCCCCAGAGGAAGACCTGGATCATGTGGATCGTCATCAGGAGGACCATCGCGTTGGACCCCCAGAAGTGGAGGGCGCGCAGGTACCAGCCGAGAGCCGCCTGGGAGTTCAGGTATTCCAGGCTCTGGTAGGCCTGGTCCGGCGACGCGGTGTAGACGAGCGCGAGGCAGATGCCGGTGACGATCTGCAGCGCGAACAGGATGAGGGTCGCGCTGCCGAACACGTAGGCCCAGCTCGCGGTGCTCCGCGGCACCCGGTGCGCCATCGGGATCGCGACGATCGCGCCGAGTCCCGTCCGCTCCTCGAGCCACCGACCGATCGCGCGCAGCCGCGCCGGGAGCGTCATGACGGCTCCGCCAGCGTCGGAATCTGCCCTCCGCGCACCCACAGCTGCCCGTCACGGACCTCGTACGCGTACTCGAACAACCCGCGGGGAGGCGGCCCCGACGCTCGGGAGCCATCCTCGTAGTACGCGCCCCCATGGCAGGGACACATGAAGAGCCGTGATTGGGCGAACCAGCGGACCGGGCAGCCGAGATGGGCGCAGTTGATCGCGAAGACCTGGAACCGCCGGCCGTCGACTCGTCGCACCCAGCAGGGGACGTTCGCCGTGGCTCCGTCCCAGGCTACCCGGAAAGGACTCTCGTATTTGGCAAGGCGCGTCTGGCCTTCGGGGAATTTTTCGAGTGGCCCCAAGCTGATCCAGGCCTGCTCGGGCCTCCGGTGGACGGGACCCAGGATGTATCGAATCACGGGAATGCCGACCAGGGACGCCGCCACGGAGTTCAGACCGAGGCCGAGCGTGAACAGGAAGCCCCGGCGCGACGGCTGCGACGGTGCGCACGGATGGTCGTCCATGACCTTACCTCCCTTGACCCACGCGTCCGGGCACCGCTTGACGACGTGAAGCGAGCCAAGCCACCACGTCGGCAATATCCTCGGAGGTCAGCGGTCGTGCGGGCAGGTTGCTCCGCCAGTCCGGGCAGCCCAGGTCCGAGCGCCCCGCGATCACCGTAGTTCGCAGGGACTGGTCGCTCACGAGCGCGAGATAGGATGGGTCCGCGATGGCGCCGCCCTTCGGTCCGCCGCGACCCTGCGGTCCATGGCACCGTGCGCACACGAGGCCGTACACGGCCGCGCCATGCGACTGGTCGGCGGGCCCGCTCTCCACTCCCGGGGCGTCGTAGGACGGCAGCGTCAGGTCGTTCACCACCTGTGGTCGTCCCCAACGGTCGAGCAGCCCTTGGGCCAGGGCGTCGATTTGAGCGTCCGTGAGGTCGCCGCCGGCGACCATCCCGAACGCCGGCATCGAGGTGCCCGGCACTCCCTTGTCGATGATCGAATGGAGACGATCGGGAGGCACCAGCGCGAGGTACAGCGGGTCGTTCAGAGGGCGAGCAGCGCCGAGGCGGCCATCGGCGCCGTGACAGCCGGCGCAGTTTCTTCGGTAGAGGGGGTCGAAAGTCATAACCTCGGACGCAGCAACCTCGCGCTCGCCCGCTCCCGGTCGTCCCGGCAGGGCGTCACAGCCGGCGAAGCAGAGGCAGATGACCGTCGCGATGGCGGGGGCGAGCCGGGGATGCCGGTTCATCGGCCCGCCTCGGGGCGCCCGTCCGAAACCTCGACGCCGGCGCGGGCGGCGAGCGGCCAGGTCTGCATGGTGCCGATCGGCTCCGCCCGCGCGACGACATATCCGGTTGCGAGTCCGTACACAATCTGCGACGCGACGAACCAGGCCCAATCGACGCGGGCATTCAGGACTGGATTGATCACGCCGAGCATGGCCCACACGAATCCCGTCCAGAGGATCGGCGCCACCAAGCCGCCCCAGAGCATGCGTCGGCGGGGCAGCATCGGAAGGATCACGGCATAGAGCAGCCCCGCCAGGACGGAGATGCTGGCGTGAGTGATGGTCCCGAGGACGAAGGCCGTTCGATCGAACGCATGCAGCTCGGCGGTGGTGGCCTGCGCCATCCGCGGCATCGCGACGGCGGCGAGCAGATTGACGGGATACCACATGCTCCGCTCGACGATCGCGCCGTAGGCGAGGGCGATGACCGCCATCGCCGCGCCCCCGACCATCCCTCCCTTGATGCCGGCCGAGACCGGCTGCACCTCCACCGGAATCCGCATCCGGTGTCCGGCCTCGCCGAGCGCGAGGCCACCCACCGCCAGTCGTGGCGACAAGATCGGGATCACTCGTTCCGCTGGCGATGGCACCGGTATGTGCTCGACCTGCGTCTCCGGGAGGACCTGCCGCCACCAGCCGACACCGGCGGCGACCGTCAGGAGCACGCCGACCACCGAAACGATCGCGTGTGTCACGAGGCCCGCGAAGCCCAGCGTGATCGCGAAAGCCATGACCATCGGCCACGCGGTCGGCGCGGGCTGCTCAACGGTCCCGGATTCACGGGGGGCCATCATCGTCCCACCACGTACACGACGATGAAGACGACGACCCACACGCCGTCGACGAAGTGCCAGTACCAGGCGGCGAGATCTGCGCGCTCGACCTGCTCCGGCCGCAGCGCTCCCGAGAAGGCGAGGACGCTGAGCAGGGCCAGGACGAGGACGCCCAGCGATACGTGCGTGGCATGAAGGCCTACCACGGCGTAGAAGGTCGTCCCGAACAGGTTGGTGGCGATCGTGAGGCCGTGCGCGACGATCAGCCGGTACCACTCCCGCGCCGTACCGATAAGGAAGACCACGCCGAGCGCGAGCGTCACGAGGAACCATCCGCCCGAGCGGCGCATCCGTCCGCGCCGGAGGGCTCGGGTGGCGAAGGCGACCGTGACGCTGCTCGAGAGCAGACAGAAGCTGTTGAACAGGGGCAGCTCGAGCACGTCCTTCGGATAGGGGCCGCTCAGGCTCTTGCCTATATAGAAGAGGTAGGCCACCACGAAGATCGCGAAGAGCGACCCTTCGGCGACGAGAAGGCAGATCATCCCCGCGCGGCCGCGCCACACAGGGTTGACGGAGGCCGGCTCGGTCATGCCGGCGGAGCTCATCGGCAGCCTCTCATTCGTGCGGCGCGTCCGGATCGTCGGGATGCTTGAGGTCCCACAGGGGACGGCGGCTCGACACGACGGGCAGGACCGCGAAGTTGTAGGGGGGCGGCGGCGAGCTCGTGGCCCACTCCAGCGTCCACGCGTCCCAGGGATCGTCGCCCGCGGGCACGCCGTGTCGCACCGATACCACCACGTTCACGATGACGATCAGGACCGCGATGGCCTGGAAGGGCACCCCCAGGGTCGCCACCAGGTTCCACACCTCCCAACCGCGACCGGCGGGGTAGGTATAGATCCGCCGCGCCATCCCGAGCATCCCGGGAACGTGCATCGTGAGGAAGGTCAGGTTGAAGCCGATCACGAACAGCCAGAAATGCCAGTGTCCCAGGCGCTCACTGAGCATCCGGCCCGTTGCCTTTGGGAACCAGTAATAGATCGCGCCGAACAGCGTGAAGATCAGGCCGCCGATCAGGACGAAGTGGAAGTGCGCCACCACGAAGTAGGAATCGTGGAGCTGCCAGTCGAAAGGGACGACCCCCAGCATGATGCCGGTCAGGCCCGCGCACAGGAACTGGAAGAGGAATGCAGTGCAGAACAGCATGGGTGTCTCGAAGCGGATCTTTCCCCCGTACATGGTGCCGAGCCAATTGAAGAGCTTCACCCCGGTAGGCACGCCGACCAGCATGGTCGAGGCGGCGAAGGCGGAGTTGAGCGGGCTCCCCATCCCCACGGCGAACATGTGGTGGGCCCAGGTGCCCATGCCCACGAGACCGATCCCGGCCGAGGCCATCACCAGCGTGGCGTAGCCGAACAAGACCTTGCGCGAGAACACCGGGATGATCTCCGAGGCGAAGCCGAAGCCCGGAAGGGCCAGCACGTAGACCTCGGGATGTCCGAAGAACCAGAAAAAGTGCTGCCACATGACGGCCGAGGCGCCGGCCTGCGTGTCGAAGAAGTGCGCGCCCAGGAAGCGGTCGAGCATCAGCATGATCTGGGCGGCCGAAAGCGGGGGCAGGATGATCAAGGTCAGGGCGGAGATGGTCAGCATCTCCCAGACGAAGACGGGCATGCGGCCCAGCGTCATGCCCGGGCCTCGCATGGTCAGGATCGTCACGAGCAGGTTGACCGCGGTGGCGATCGTCCCGAGCCCCGTCACGAGGAGGGCGAGGTTCCAGTAATCGGTCGCGTTCCCGGGGCTGAAGGCCCGCTCGGTGAGCGGGGCGTAGGCGAACCAACCGACGGCGGGAGCGGAGCCGGCGCCGTACAGCCCCTCGCCTCCGATGACGCTGAAGTGAAGCAGGACGCCGCCGAACAAGAGGATCCAGAAGCCGAAGGCGTTCAGCCGCGGGAAAGCCAGGTCGCGCGCCCCGATCATCAAGGGCACGAGATAGTTGCCGAACCCGAACACGAAGGGAATTCCGACCAGGAACACCATCGTCGTCCCGTGCATGGTGAACAGCCGGTTGAACGTCCCCGGCGACAGGATGTGGAGGTTCGACCAGGCGAGTTGGAGACGGATCGCGGACGCCTCGAGTCCGGCAACGACCAGGAAACCGATCGCCGTCACGACGTACAGGATCCCGAGCCGCTTGTGATCGACGGTGACCACCCAGTCGTGGAGCACGGCCAGCCAACCCCTCGGCGCGTCCGCGCTTCGACGGGCTCCAATCGTCGGGGCCGGCAATGTCATGCCATCCATGGTCGTCACCGAAGCGTGGACAGGTACGCGGTGACCCGGTCCAGGTCCTCGGGCACGAGCTTCACCGCCGGCATGAGCGCCCCGGGCTTGAGCGCTGCCGGATCGTCGATCCAGAGCCGCAGGTTGTCCGGCGTGTTCCGGACGACGCCGGCACCGAGGGTCGACCGGCTCATCAGGTGTGTCAGGTCAGGCCCAAAGACGCCGTTGGCCGGCGTCCCCTGCACCGTGTGACAGCTGCTGCACGGGAGAGAGACAAACAGCTCGCGCCCGCGTCGTGCTTGAAGCTCGTCGTTGGCGGGTGCCTCTTGTGCCGCCGCCCACCGGGCGAAGTCGTCTCTGGTCTCGACAGTGGCGACGAGGAGCATGCCGGCGTGCTGGCCACCGCAGTACTCGGCGCACTGCCCGACGTACGTGCCGCGTTGCTGCGGCTCGAGCCAGACCCGGTTCGTCTTGTTCGGAATCGTGTCCATCTTTCCGGCGAGCTGGGGAATCCAGAAGCTGTGGATCACGTCGGCGGACCGGAGCGTGACGAAGGTCGGAGTGGGGTGCTCCGGGTCGCTGACCGGCAGATGGAGCTCATTGGCGGTGACGATCCCGAGCTTCGGGTAGCGCACCTCCCACCACCATTGGTGGCCCACCACCGTGACCTCGAGCGCGTCCGCCGGCGGTTCTCGGCGTTCGATCGCGTAGATGTAGCGAGCGGTCACCAGGAAGAGCACGGCCACGATCAGGATCGGAACGACCGTCCACGCCAGCTCGATCTGCGGGCTGCCGTACACCTGGGGCGGCTCGCGGCCATCGTCTTCCTTCCGGCGCCGGAATCGGACGAGCACGTAGACACCCACGCCGCTCACGAGGAAGAAGATGGCGCCGGTAATACCCAGCACGAAGACGGCCAGCTCGCGAATCGCGAAGGCCGGAGTCGAGACGGGCGAGAAGAGAGTGGGCGTCGGCATCGCCGCTCTCACCTACACGAAAGCGCCGAATCCCGTGATCGCCTTGCCCACGATCAGGGTGTTCATCTCCCGCGTGCCTTCGTAGGAGTAGATCGCCTCGGCATCGGCCACGAAGCGCCCGATCTGCTCTTCGAGAAGGATCCCGTTGGCCCCGAGCAGCTCGCGGGCGAAGCCGACGGTCTCGCGCATCTTTACCGTGCAGAATGCCTTCGCCAGCGACGCATGCTCGTCCTTCAGCTTGCCTTCGTCCTGGAGCTGAGAGAGCCGAACGACCATGCACAGGGAGGAGGTGATATTGCCGAGCATCTTGACCAGGAGGTCCTGCACTAGCTGGAACTTGGCAATGGGCTTCCCGAATTGCTCGCGCTTCTGCGCGTACCGCAGGGCGTGCTCGTAGGCTCCTATCGCGCAGCCGACCGCCTCCCAGGCGACGAAGCCGCGCGTCATCCGCAGGACGCGCGCGGTGTCGCGGAACGACTTGTCGATCTGCAGGCGGTTGGCCTCGGGGACCCGGCAGTCGTCCAGCGTGATGAGCGCGTTCTGCACCGCGCGCAGGGCCATCTTGGTCACGATCTTCTCCGCCTTGAACCCCGGGGTCGTCTTGTTCTCGACGATGAAACCCTTGACCTGGTTGTCGCCAAGATCGCGCGCCCAGATGATGGTGACGTCGCCCCAGGTCGCGTTCCCGATCCACTTCTTCTGGCCACTCAGGACCCATGTGTCGCCCTCGCGGCGCGCGGTCGTGGTGAGGCCCCCGGAGGCGCCGGAGCCCACTTGCGGTTCCGTCAATCCGAAAGAACCGATCTTCTCGAGGCGGGCCATGGGCGGTAGCCACTTCTGCTTCTGCTCCTCGGATCCACAGAGGAAGATCGAGCCCATCGCCAAGCCGCTGTGGACGCCGAAGAATGTCGCGCACGAGCAGTCGACGCGCGCGATCTCCATTGCGACGAAGCCGGCGAGCAGAGTGCTGCCCCCCGCGCAGCCGTAACCCTGATATCCGACACCGACGATGCCCAGGTCCCGGATTCCGGGAAGAATGTCAAAGGGAAACGCGTCTTCCGCCCAGTACTTGTTGATCACGGGTGCGACCTTCGCCTCCATGAACGCGCGTACCTGCTTCAAGCGGGCGCGCTCGGCGTCGCTGAGAAATTCCGTGACCTGATAGAAGTCCCCGTTCGGCTCCGGAAGCACCACCGGCCCCTCCGACTTGCTCGGGGTCTGCTCTGGGCCCCCCATCTCGACCTTCGGCATCTAGCCCTCCCCCATACAGTTCCCCACCGTCTCCGGCAAAGGCAATCGCCGTGCCGCACGGTGCGCGCCTCGCAAACCGTGGAACAGGAGCCGGCGTGAGTTCCAATCAGCGCTGGACGCCACGAGAGCGTGCTCACCGGCTGCCACCTGCCAGCGGACGGGCACCCGAACACTCATTTCGGCAGCGCATACGCGACCACGGCATCGCCAGGGTGCGCCGTCAGGCCACCGTGACCGCCTGCGGCGATCACGACGTACTGACGCCCGTCCCGCCCCGTATAGGACATCGGCCCTGCGATGCCGTCCTGAGGCAGATCGTCGTGCCAGAGCTCGGCGCCCGTCTCGATATCGAAGGCCCGGAAGGTCGAATCCGCCGTCGCGGCGATGAAGACCAACCCGCCGGCCGTCGTCACCGATCCGCCCATGTTGGGCACGCCAGATGGAATCGGCAGTCTGGTCGGGATACCGAAGGGGCCTTGATTGCGCGACGTGCCCAACGTGTGGCGCCATGCGATCTGGCGCGTGCTCAGATCGAAAGCCGTGATATGGCCGTACGGCGGTGCCTGACATGGCATGAAGGCTGGCGAAACAAACGGAGTGACGAACTCCAGGTACGGCGTGCCGGTCGCCCATCCACCGAAGAAGAACTGTGTGTCGCCGTCGCGTGACAACTCTTCCTCAGTCTTCTGACGCGGGACCAGACGCACTCTCATCGGCAACCAGCTCGTGTTCGCGATGAGCCGCATGCGCGTGGGATCGATCGAGACGCTGCCCCACTCGAATGCTCCCGCCGAGCCGGGATATGAAATCGATCCTCTCGTCGACGGGGGCGTGAACAGGCCGTCGTACCGCAATGACTTGAACTGAATCCGGCACCACAGCTGGTCGAGCGGTGTCATGCCCCACATCGACACCTCCGTCAGGTCCGGCGGTCCGAAGAACGGGATGCCGGTCTGAAACGGCTGCGTCTTGGACGTCCAGTCGCC